>Ga0316202_10000708_pt1 | contig 32307 bp, 31 predicted proteins | sample 3monrhotite_MG_FD_204934 | JGI IMG/M metagenome (GOLD analysis project Ga0316202, IMG submission 204934) | Microbial mat bacterial communities from mineral coupon in-situ incubated in ocean water Damariscotta River, Maine, United States -... | ecosystem: Environmental > Aquatic > Marine >...
TGTTTCCAACATTAATATACATATTTAAACTACCCTTAAAATACCTGAACTTAAATCCAGTAGATTTGGAATTAAACAATCTTGGCAACTTTCAGTCCATGGTAATATTTGTGGCATACCAACAGTTGGAATGAGAAAAAGTGATTGCACGCGTGACAAGATTAATGCCAGTGTAAGTGGAGAATGCGGCATAGCAAGGAAACCGCTGTGCTGACAGAGAAAAAAGAGAAAAAGAGGGCAGAGCCTTTTTTTTGCGAGACCATTGAACCCAGCTAGGGTTTGAGGTAATCAAAAGGTATCTGCCCCCATCGATTCGATTTTTATCCGCTATTCGGATTGAATTATATTATTTTATAATGGTATAACATGGCCTGTAGGTATCCGCTGTCATTTTCATGCGACCCTGCGCTACAAATGATGTTAAAAGCTTATCAACTGGATCCATAATATCTATATCACCGTGTATTTCAAAATCGCCATACTTGGCAATAGCCTTAATACCTTCATCTTTCACGTTGCCTGCAACCAGCGCTGAAAAAACACGACGCAAATTCGCTGCAAGCAAATAAGCAGGCTGTTTCTTATGCAAAGCCAGATTCCGCACATTGTCATGGGTGGGGGCAAATGGCTTTTGAAACTCAGGGTCAATTTTCAAACCCCAGTTAAAATAAAATGCATCACCCTGCTTTTTTCTATACTCACGTACTTGTTCAATACCTATTTGCATTTGATGTGCAACGAGGTGTGGCTCATTGATAATCACTTGATATTTCTGTTGTGCTTCAACACCCAATGTATCCCCAATAAACTGATGCACTTGCTCAAAGTATGCTCTGGCTGATTCAGGGCCGGTCATAATCAAAGGAAAGGGTAAATCTTTGTTGTCTGGGTGCATTAAAACACCTAATAGGTAGAGTATTTCTTCGGCAGTTCCCACACCTCCAGCAAACACCACAACGCCATGTCCTGCCCTTACAAATGCCTCTAAGCGTTTTTCAATATCAGGCATAATCGTCAAGCTATTTACGATAGGGTTGGGTGCTTCAGCAGCAATGATTCCAGGCTCTGTAATGCCCAAGTAAAGTCCATGATTAATGCGTTGTTTGGCATGTCCAATGGTTGCTCCTTTCATCGGCCCTTTCATCGCTCCAGGCCCACAGCCTGTACAGATATCAAGCCCTCTTAGTCCCATTTCATAACCAGTTTTCTTTGAATACTTATATTCATGATCAGCGATGGCATGGCCTCCCCAACAAACCACAAGTTTAGGTTCGCGAACAAGGTTGAGTACGCCCGAATTGCGCAAAATATAGAAGACAGCATTGGTGGTACCCTCGGATGTATTCAAATCAATATTTACATTATCTAAAACTTCATCTTGGATAAAAACAATATCTCTAAGTACGGAAAAAAGATGCTCATGGATACCTTTAATCATACTTCCTTCAACAAAAGCTGTAACAGGTGCATTCTTTAGCTCTAGTTTAATACCTCGCTCTACCTGCTTTACGCTAATTTCGAAGTCTTTATAACGTTCCAGAAGCAATTTTCCGTCATCAAGGTCTGTGTCACAGCTGAGTACCGCAAGAGAACAGCTTCTAAATATCTCATACAGCCCACCAGAGCTACTATTGAGCAACTGATCCACCTCTTGCTTAGAGAGCAGCTCTAACTTGTTATCAGGGGCGATGGTAATATCAATAACTTCATACTTTTTAGCTTCTGTCATATGTCATCCTTTATATCAAAATTGCTACTTAACAAGTTATGCAAGCATAAGCTTAATCTGTTTGTAAGCATAAAGTTTGCCTAAAATATAACAAGTGAATTAATGGCTGACTTGCAGGTATGTAGGGATGTGATGGAAGCCAGAAGGCCTTGACGTGTTGTATTTAAAACACTTCAAGCTTACGCAGCGCCAGCCACATCAGCCGATAAAGGTGCTGTACGTGATTTGGAGGAGCTTAAGTAATCTGCTTGCTCTATTTGACGGCTTATAATGCAGTTCTATACTATGCGCATAAACTGTGCGCATAGTTGTGATGGGGGGATATGATGGGCAAAGTAGTAAAACGAGCAGTCAATCTACGCATTAATGAAAAATTGATCGATCAGGCTAAAGCAATGAACGTGAATCTTTCACAAACCTTGGAAGCTTCCTTGGTTGAAGTCTTCAGAGAGAAGCAGCGGGTGGCATGGCTTGCAGAAAACAACGAGGCTGTTCAGGCATATAATCAACGCATTGAAAAGCAGGGGTTGTTTAGCGATGGACTGCGGCAGTTCTAATGGCGCAGTTTGATGTTTACCCAAATCCAAACCCTGAAACAAACACGTCTATTCCTTACTTGCTTGATGTTCAGGCTGACCTTTTAGATGTATTGACCACGCGAGTCATGGCACCTCTTTATACGATGGAATCCATTCCGAAGCCAATACTGTATCTGAACCCAGTTTTACAGCTTAAAGGTGAAAGCTTGGTACTTTCTATAGCGGAATTAGCAGCTATATCCAAAGGCGTAGTGGGTGATCCGGTCGGTAATGTATCTATTTATCGTGATAACATTATCACCGCATTAGATTTCGTATTTACTGGTATTTGAGTGCTGACTGATATCGGGGCTTTCTATACATTGGGCATTGTTACTACTGGGAGTAGTTGAAGTTGTTATGCGCTTAGATAAATTTATATGTAAAAGCACAGAATATTCTTTGGCTGATGCAATAGCGTTCATCAAAAATAGAAGTGTTTCCGTCAACGGTATGATTGCTATTGGGGCATCCGATCAAGTACACAAAAATAATGTTGTGACGCTTGATGGTGAAGTATTAACACCGAGAAGTTCTCGGTATTTATTGCTTCATAAACCCGTGAATATGATTTGTTCTAACGTTGATGAGAAATATCCATCGGTACTCAATCTCCTTGATATCGATAGAGTGACTGAACTGCACATAGCAGGGCGTTTGGATGCGGATACGACCGGCCTTGTGTTGATTACAGATGATGGACACTGGTCTTTTAACCTAACATCGCCCAAAAATAAATGTGAAAAAGTGTACAAAGTGGTGCTGTCGCGGCCAATTTCGCCTGACGCGGCCAAGCGTTTTCAGCAAGGGATTCTTCTTCAAGGTGAATCAAAACTAACCCTGCCTGCAAAGTTACACATGATTGACCCACACACAGTCTTATTGACTCTGACGGAAGGTCGCTTTCATCAGGTTAAACGCATGTTTTCCGCCATCGGTAATAGAGTTAAATCACTGCATCGCCAGCAAATCGGTAATCTAGAATTGGATGTGGATATGGGTCATTGGCGTAGCTTAACTCAAATAGAAGTTGAAGCGCTTTCTGTTAACGATGAATCATATTAACCGCTACCATTACTGGGATGCAGTGGGAATAATGGGTCAGATAAAAGACAGACTAGATTGATTTAAAAAATGAAATTAACTTTCATTATAAGTGTTATTTTAGCCACTTTAAGTGAATTTAAATGTAAAAATATATCATTATTGTATATTTTTATAAAATTAGTTATAAATATAAAATTAAGTCTTCAGTATCGATGAAGTTACGGCGGTAGTTTGCTAAATAAACTTCATTGCCATCCCTGTGCTTTGGGGTCAGGTTGAAGCTTACCTTGTATTTCTGGGCAGGGCGCTTAAATAAGTTGGGTTTGTAAATATGTGAGGAGAAGGCGATGGCTTTTACGAATGCTGGGCAAAACTACAGAGAACGCGCATTAAAGATGTACCCATGGGTCTGTGGACGTTGTGCGAGAGACTTTACTGGAAAAAACCTGAGAGAGCTTACTGTTCATCATAAAGACCATAACCATGACAATAACCCCGCTGATGGCAGCAACTGGGAGCTACTCTGCATTTACTGTCATGATAATGAGCACCAGCGCTTTACGGACATGAGGGAGATTACGACGCCAGATGAAGATGAGGTCGCAACTTTCAATCCTTTTGCAAACTTAAAAAAAATGATGGATGATAAATAAGTTTTACTTTAACTACCTCTGCTTATAACCATTGGCACCATTATGAAGGGTCGAGGTCAGGTCCGTTTCGCGGATTTTATTCTCTACTTTACGTACAACACTCACGCCAATACCTGGTAAATAGTATATTGTTCTCGACGTTGTTATGTTTAGAGGTTTTTATATACCGAAATGGAAAAAACACATATTCATTTTGCTAGCGAACTGGCTACGCTATTAAAGCCGCTTAAGCAATCACGAGAGCAATTTAAAACACAGAAACTAAAGCTCATTATTCATGCTGGCACACCAAAAACTGGCACAACGAGCTTACAAACCTATCTAGCTAAAAAACAACATAAGCTCAGAGGGAAAGGGATTCTTTACCCGCATAATCTTGATAAGCTACAAAATACCAACGCACCAAAACATCAATGGTTTGAGAAAAATTTGGTCACAACACACAGAGAAAACTTTCTAGAAAACTTCAAAAACATCATCTCGCAAGTAAAGGAAGATACGCACACCATTATCCTGTCATCTGAAGGTATTTATAATTACTGGTGGGACTTTCCTGACGAATCAAAAGATATGTTAAAAGAGTTGAGTCAATGCTTCGATATTGAAGTATGGGTCTGGTTTCGTGAACCTCTGGCGTTTATTGAAAGCTATTACAAGCAATGTATTCGCAACCCACAAGTTGAGAGTAATCCGTGTTATGGCAAAGACTTATCCTTTGCTGAAATGTTAAATATCGAATGGTTCACTCAACATTTAAACTATCAAGGCTTCGTCACAGAGTGCCAAGCATTGTTTGGTAGTCATAATGTTTCAGTGTTTGAATACCAAGGTGATGTGGTCCAAGAAGTTATGCAGAAACTAGGGCTAGCAACTGCCCATGACAATCCGACCCCAAGACAAAATAAAAGTTTGAACAGTGCCTCGATACAATTACTAAGAACAATCAACCACTATGATATGAAAGCAAAAGACAAAGAGCTTTTGATGCCTCATTTAAAAGAAATCAATGGGGTGCTTGAGCATTACGTAAATGATACATTGATTGATGAAGAATCTAGAAAAAGAGTCTTGAAGTTAGCGAGACCTATCAAGTTCTGATTTCTATTCCATTAGACCAGAATAAAAAATGTCATGTGATGCGGTCGGAATAGAAGGGTTGTGTGCGATTCTACACGCAAGCTTACAAGCGTTTTTAAGAGCCTTTGGGTCGTATGATGACCAACCACCACTATGCTGCTTTTCCATGCCTTAAAATAAGGATGTTTGCATGGAAATAGCCTAAGTCTTTGTAATTTAAGGTCTTGAAAAATAACCCACAGAGCCTGTGGATAAGATTGTGGATAGTTCGTGTTTTTTGATTGATTTTGTCACATTCAGGCTTATGTGACAAGATGCCTATTATTTAAGCAGTTTAATTTTATCTTTATATAACAATATGTTACATTCATGCTTTTGTGTGGAGAAGTCATGAAGGGGTGGCATATTAATATATCTTCATGGTTTGTGGAAAACTTCGCATTACCTACTGATTGGGGCTTGCATGGTTAGAAAATATGTGCATAGCTACTTTTTATATAAGGACTATAGATATTGAATAGGTAAGTCGCTGAAATAAGCCGTATTTTGAGCATAAGCGGAACTGAATCAATGAAGTATTCCAGCCCCGCTTTTTTACTGTTTAGATACTAGCTGACGGGTTAGCTGTCGAATTCGGCGTTGTGATAAACTTTTTGTACATCATCGCAGTCATTGAGTGCTTCAAGAAGGTTTTCAAAGGTCTCAACATCATCCCCTGCAACCTGACAGAAGTTTTGTGGCTCGTATGAAATGTCATCCATGGCAAATTCAATATCTGGGAAGGCATCGGATAATGCGGTCTTAGCTTTGAAAAAATCTGTGTGTGATGCAAACACTGTAATCATGCTGTCTTCGCACTCAATGTCGGCGACATCCACATCAGCCATCATCAAAGCTTCGAGTACAGCATCTTCATCATCACCCTTAAATGCAAATACGGCTTGATGATCAAACATATGTGCAACAGCGCCTGGGCCACCGAGCTTGGAATCATTCTTGGTGAAGCACTGGCGTACATCTGCAAAGGTGCGATTATTGTTATCGGTAAGACAATCAACAATGATCATGCAGCCTGCTGGGCCAAAGCCTTCGTAGCGGGCAGGGGAGAAATCTTCACCAGCTCCACCGAGCGCTTTTTCTAATGCATTTTTAATAACATGAGCCGGCACCTGATCTTTTTTAGCATTTTCAATTAAGCGGCGAAGAGACAGGTTGCTATCGGGGTCGGCACCACCACTTTTGGCGCACACATAAAGTTCACGGCCATATTTGGAGTAAACTTTGCTTTTTGTGCCAGCAGTTTTTGCCATATCCATTTTTTTGTTTTGGTAAGCTCTTCCCATATCAACTCTCTCTCAGTTATATAATTAGTGTCCGGTATTAATGTGTAACGTTGTTCTCTGCCATCAAATCAGCAGCGTTTAATGTTTGACCGCGTAAATCTTTACTGTCATCGGATAACAATGCCAAATAGGCAGGGGTTACACTTTCAGCCAAGGGTACTTCAGTCGGCATAAGCCCAGGGTAAGCACGTTTGAATAATTCTGTGCGAACACGGCCTGGATTGAGGGTGTTAAAGCGGTACGGTTTATCAGGGTGTTCATCTTGCCACATCGCCGCGACATAACCGAGTGAACGCTTGGCAAAGCCGTAGGCATGCCAGTTGTTTTGATCATCATCAATCATATCGCAGGTGGTGAAAATAATCGATGCCGCTTCAGCACGGCGCAATAGCGGCAGCATGATTTGGGTCAGCATATTCGGAGCGGTTAAGTGAATATCCAAGATTCCGCGAAAGACATCGGCTTTCACATATTGCAATGGTGTACAGCGATCAAAGGAGCCTGCGCAATGCACTAGCCCATCCAAATGCGGCACCTGATCTTTTAGTGCGAGAAATAGTTTTCCGTAATCATCAAAGTGTGTGAGATCAAATGGAATGCATAGGCAACGGCCGCCAAGCTCTTCAATACGTGCTTGGGTTGCACCCAAGCCATCTTCATTGCGACCAAGCGCAATCACACTGGCACCTTGCTCACCAAGTGCAGCGGCAACCTGTTGACCAAGACCACCACTGGCACCTGTGACCATGATGATTTTATTTTCAAATTGTTTTGACATGTACTTCCCCTCACCGATAAAACCCTTGGGGCGGGATATTAACCACGAATAGCGCGAAGTGCATTAGGCAAGTGTTAATCAACGCATGAAACATCGCCTTGAATGAATCAGCACTTCCTTTAGCTGAATGTTGCCTCTGTGTTCTCTGGGGTGAAATGTTATGCTTCGTCGTATTCCAATATCGAGGTAAGACATGGCAGAACATCAGCATATTTTTTCAATGCAGGGCGTGGGCAAGGTTGTTGACGGCAAGAAAGAAATTTTAAAAGATATTTATTTGTCTTTTTATCCCGGTGCAAAGATTGGTGTCTTGGGCTTAAATGGTTCGGGTAAGTCAACGCTGTTAAAAATTATGGCGGGCTTGGACACTGAAATTTTGGGTGAAGCACGTCCTGCACCACGTATTAAAATTGGTTATTTGGCGCAAGAGCCTGAGCTTGATGAGAGCAAAGATGTGCGTGGCAATGTGGAAGAAGCGGTGCAAGACGTGAAAGATGCTTTGGCAGATCTTGATGCCGTTTATGCTGCTTATGCAGAGCCCGATGCGGATTTTGATGCACTTGCTAAGAAGCAAGCCAACCTTGAAGATATTATTGATGCAGCGGATGGTCATAACCTAGATCGTAAATTGGGCATTGCTGCCGATGCACTGCGTTTGCCTGATTGGGATGCAGATGTATCCAAATTATCGGGTGGTGAGCGTCGTCGTGTGGCGTTGTGTAAATTGCTGTTGTCGAATCCTGACATGTTGCTCTTGGATGAGCCGACCAACCATTTGGATGCGGAATCTGTAGCATGGCTTGAGCGTTTCTTGCACGATTTTACAGGTACTGTGGTTGCTGTAACCCATGATCGTTACTTCTTAGATAATGTGGCGGGTTGGATTCTTGAATTGGATCGCGGTAAAGGGATTCCATTTGAGGGCAACTATTCATCTTGGCTAGAGCAGAAAGAGAAGCGTTTGGCAGTTGAAGATAAACAAGAATCCTCTCGTCAAAAAGCCATGAAGCAGGAATTAGAATGGGTGCGTCAGGGTGCGAAAGGTCGCCATGCGAAATCCAAAGCGCGTTTAAAAGCCTTTGATGAGTTATCGAGTAAAGAAGCACAAGAGCGTAATGCGACCAAGCAGATTTTTATTCCTGTGGCGGAGCGTTTGGGTGATATTGTTATTAACGCCGAGCATGTGGTGAAAGGCTATGGCGATCGTGTGTTGTATGATGATATGAATTTCAATTTACCACGCGGTGGTATTGTCGGTGTGATTGGTGCCAATGGGGCAGGTAAAACAACCTTGTTTCGCATGATTACAGGTGAAGAGAAGCCTGATTCAGGTGATTTGACCATCGGTGAGACTGTGCAGATTGCGTGTGTGGATCAAAGCCGTGATGCCTTGGATGGTGATAAGACAGTCTGGGAAGAAATTTCAGGCGGTACAGACACCATGATGCTCGGCAATGCTGAAATCCCATCGCGTGCCTATTGTGGACGCTTTAACTTTAAAGGTGGCGATCAGCAGAAGAAGATTAAATTGCTCTCTGGTGGTGAGCGCAACCGTGTGCATTTGGCGAAAATGCTTAAAGAGGGCGGCAATGTATTGCTACTCGATGAGCCGACCAATGATCTTGATGTTGAAACGCTACGTGCGCTTGAAGAAGCACTGCTTGATTTTGCAGGTTGTGCCGTTGTGATTTCGCATGATCGCTGGTTCTTGGATCGTATTGCTACGCATATTCTGGCTTATGAAGATGAAGGCCATATCGAGTGGTTTGAAGGTAACTTCGAAGAATACGAAAAAGATAAAGAACGCAGGTTGGGTAAAGATGCAACGCAGCCGCATCGGATGAAATACAAAAAACTATCGAAGTAATACGAAGCCCGCTTAGAGAAATCTAAGTGGGCTTTTTTGAAAGATAATAAAAAGGTTTTACCTTTGCAGTATAATAAAGAAAGATCTAGTATTCACAGTATGCTGGACTATCAAAAAGTGCTTAATAAACTGCAACCAAGTAATGCTCATAAAAGCGGGCTGGTAGCACTAGATCTTTTTGCTGGATGTGGTGGCTTAGCCTTAGGGTTTGAATCTGCTGGTTTTGAAACAGTTGGCTTTGAAAAAGACCCTGATGCCGTAAAGACGTATAATAAGAATTTAGCAGGTCAGTGTTATGAAAAGTTCTTAACTAAAGAAACAGTCTTCCCTGATGCTGACGTGATAATTGGCGGTCCACCATGTCAGCCTTTTAGTGTTGGTGGGAAACAACTTGGGCTGGAAGATGCTAGAGATGGATTTCCTGCATTTATTAGTGCGGTAGAAAGAGTGCGCCCGAAATTATGGATGTTTGAGAATGTCCGTGGAATGATATATAGAAATAAGGCGTATTTGGCGGAAGTGATAAGTAAGTTAGAGAACCTTGGTTATCATGTGAGTACTAAAATAGTCAAGGCCGTTGAGCACGAAGTCCCCCAGAATAGGGAGAGACTTATTGTAGTCGGACATCAGGGAGGTTTTTATTACCCTCGGCCGCATAATTACAAATTTACAGCAGCGGATGCTATGCAAGATATAGCGTACTCTGTTGATAGCACGAGTAGGTTTCTAACTAAAAGCCAAGACGAATATGTGGCAAGGTATGAAAAAGCTTCTAGTTGTATAAACCCTAGAGACTTACATATGGATAGGCCTTCTAGAACGGTTACATGTAGGAACCTAGCAGGTGCAACAGGTGATATGCTGCGAGTAAAGTTTCCAGACGGGAGACGGAAAAGGTTAAGTGTTAGAGAAGGTGCAAGGCTTCAGAGTTTTCCTGATTGGTTTCAATTTTCTGGAAGTGAAAACTCACAGTTTAATCAAGTTGGGAATGCTGTTCCCCCCCTGATGGCATATCATTTAGCAACTGTAATTAGAGCATATCTGGATGAAGAATGTGCTGAGTCAATTGTAGAGAGGCAAATGGCATTCATATGATTAAGAATATTGCGAAAGTAGGGAAAAGGAAAGGTGCACTTAAATCCGAACCAATAAGAAAGTTGCTTGTTGGGGCGCTGGATATTTTAGAGTCAGTGGGAGTACCTCTTGATGACTTATCGGTGCGAAGGCTTGAAAAAATGGCGATGAGTTTTCTAGCAGTATGTTTGTTACAGGTTGGGAAAAAGTGGTCAGAAGCAAAATCAATTGAAGATGGAGAGCATTTACGGACACGAGAGATAATCACATATATCAATCAACACTTTGAAGAGGATATTAGCCTTGGCAGTTATGATGATATTAGAAGGAAAGACTTAGTTCGATTGGTCGGTATGGGGTTGGTTACCAAAAGTGCAAATAAACCAGATGCAGATACTAATGATGGAACACGGGGGTATGCGGTGGAGGCAAGCTTTGCATCCCTTGTTCAAGCATACGATACAGATAAATGGACGTCGTCACTAGATTCTTTTGAGGTTGATGAAGATTACCTTGTACACTTTGAAGGTAAAAGAGAACTACAGAAACTATCAGTTCAGCTTGAAGAAGGGGTGGCTGTTTCCTTAGATGATGGCCCACACAACCAAATTCAAAAAGCTGTAGTTGAAGAGTTTTTACCAAACTATGGCTATAACGCCACAGTGCTTTATTTGGGTGATACCTCAGAAAAGCTAATGCATAAATATTCGGACCGAATGGTTGAGTTAGGGTTAAATATTGAAGATAGGGGCATGTTGCCAGATATTATCGCATTCAGCGAAGGTGAGAAGTGGCTTTATCTGATTGAAGCTGTTCATTCTTCAAATCCTTTGAACCCTGAGCGATGTATAGAATTACAAAGAACTATTTTGAAAAATTGTCCTTACGGCGTTGTATATGTAACAGCTTTTCTGACCAGAAAGGACTTCATTAAGTGGGCACCTGAAATTGCTTGGGAAACGGAAGTTTGGTTAGCTGATAAACCTGAGCATATGATTCATTTTAATGGGGATAAGTTCTTTGGGCCTCATAACCGTGGGCCAAGCACTTAAGGGTAAAAGCCGAATTACAATTAAAGGGGGTAGAGCCCTTTAAGTGATACTCGATTGATATTTTAATAGTGATAACGACAAGAGATAATTGTTAACTGTTTATCATCAACAATATAAACAAGGCGGTTGGTTTCATCGATTCTTCGGGAATGAAAGCCTGAAAGGTTTTCTCTTAATGCTTCCGGCTTGCCGATGCCTTCAAAAGGTGTGCGCATGGTTTCTTGTATAAGTTTATTGATACGTTTTAAGGTCTTTTTATCTTGATTTTGCCACCAAACATAGTCTTTCCAAGCTTCTTTTGTCCAAACCAGTGTGTTAATCATTAGTTAGCGGATGCTCTGCTACTTTACCTTGCTGATATTGGCTGATGGATTTTTCCAAGTGAGTTAAATTGGCAGGCGATTTAAGTAGATGGACGGTTTCCATCAAGCTATTAAATGAATCTAGGGACATCACCACGGCATTGCTTGCATCACGACGGTTTATCACTGTGTAATCAGCATCATTGCTAACATAATCGAGCACTTTTTTAAGACTGTTTCTAGCTTCTGTAAAATTAACCACTTGCATTTTAATACCTCGCACATGTACAGCTTACTGTTCAAGTGTAGTGCGAATTTAAAATATACGCAAGAAGCTGTACGCTTTATAGGACAAGTTACAACCGATGGGATTAGGCCAAATCGACGGGGTTAAACTCGATTGATCTGAAAATTGAAGCTCTAGGGCACAATATTTAATGATGAAATCGCTGGGGTCAGACTCGATTGATCTGAAAATGGAAGTTCTAGGACACAATATTTAATGATATAATAGTTGTTCCAAGGTAAGCGTAGCGGCTTCTTTTTATGAGCTTGTGATGAAGTGGGTTAAGCTTGCTTCAAGGGCTTTGGCTTGTTGCTCGCGCCCCGTGGATTTTAAGATTTCGAGCACGCATTCCGCAGTGCATAAGCCTGCCTGTTTTTGATTGCGCCGAGGTCAGGGCAATCGCATTAAAACTTAAGATTTTCCCAGCAGTAGTGTGTCAATCAATGCGAAGGGATGCCTTTTTGCAATGAAAGAAGCTTTGTAAACCACTCTTCTTTTGCCTCGCCTAAAAGCGCCTACTTTTGATGCCAACCCAGCTGTCTGCACCGCAAATCGATGCACAAAGCGTAATAAAAAAGATGTCTTTGAGCTCGTGCCGCTTCCGTCTTTCAACGCGTGGGTTTGCAATGGATGAGAAATGTGTGATGATGGATGTGGCTGGAATCGTTAGTGTTTTTATGCGATTAGGCTATCATAATATGGTGCGTAATACACTGTTATGTAAGGGTTTATTTAGAAATGATGAAGGAATCATATTGACTAAAAAGTGTCCGCTCTGTATCCATAATATTAGTCCTAATTTTGTCAAAAAAACTTTTCTTAAGCAATCCCTGTTTATAATTTTAATGCGATTGCCTTGGCCTTTATGTGTGACCCTTTTATTTGTGCCACTGGTTATGATAAGGATCAGGTTGTGCCGACACTGCATCAGATCAAACGAAGTGTGATCGTAAATCAACCATTTCCATTTGAAGATATTAGTCTCTTGATTCAAACCATCTTAACTCAGAATAAATAACATCTCTGAAGACACGATGTTTAACTTTGAAACACGGTTAAAAGACGAGTTTAAGGAGCAACCACCACCCGATTACGGCCACTTTCTTTGGCAACATAAAGCGCTTTATCTGCTTCATCATTCATCACAGAACCACTTTTAAACTCTGGAAATGAGGCAATGCCACAACTGAAATTACAGGAAAAATCACCTTCTACACTGTAATGACTGATTTTACTAAAACTCACCCGCAAATGATCCATCAACATTTTTGCCGTTGCTGCATCAGTATTAGGAAGAATAACCGCAAACTCTTCGCCGCCATAACGGCCAATCGTATCGTACTGGCGCAGGCGTTGTTTGAACATATTGGCCAAACTTTTCAGCACCCTATCACCTGCTGGATGGCCGTAGTTATCATTAACATGTTTGAAGAAATCAATGTCCAACATGGCAAACGACAGTGGCAATTTTTCACGCTTGGCACGTGATAACTCCAGCTCAAGTCGTTCTTTACTTTTGGTATGGTTAAGTAAACCAGTCAGCCCGTCGGTTTCAGCTAAGCCTCTAGTTTTTCGTCCACGTTTGACGCGGCTGGTGACTGCTGAAACCAAATACCAAGGCTGCACGGGTTTGGATAAAAAGTCGTCTCCACCTAAACTCATGGCACCCATTTGTTTTTTCTGATCATGCTCAGAAGATAAAAATACAATAGGTACACTGACATAAGCATCCATCTGGCGAATAATTTTACTCAGCTCCAAACCACTGCATTCGGGCATATAAAGATCTGTCAGAATTAAATCTGGCGGAAAATCAATAAGCTGGTTCAGTAACTCTAGCGGTTCATTCACCTCTCTCGTTTCCATGCCCGCTTGTTGCAAAGTTAATGCTGCAAATGCAGATTGTACGGGTGAATCATCAACAATAACAATTTTATACGGCTCTTCTGGAACCTGATGGGTAAAATGATCAATCGTATCCACCAGTTTTTCAATCAACACAGGTTTAGTAAAATACCCTAAGCCACCCGCGCGCACAGCTTCAAGCCTTGTTAAGACATCAGTGCTGCTTGTTAAAAAAATGGTCTGCAAAGCTATTTCTCGCTTTGCATTGATTAAATTAATATATTGAATCCCCTCCTTTTCACCTTGTCCAAACTCTACATCCATGATGACAAGTGCCGGCTCTTGTTCTGCAACGGCTTCTGAAAATTTAAGCAATGAAGAGAATGAAACCACTTCATAACCAAATGTCTCAATTTGTAGGCTCATAATTTTAAGAAAATCGTCCTCATCATCTACGATATAAATTAATTTACTCTGCTTTGGGCTGGTAGGCTGAGGCAGTAGCTCAACCTCAGTTTTTCCCTCTGGCATAGCTTTTGTTTGGTTCAAAACAACGTCTTGATCGAAGGTTTCCAGCTGCCTGAGCAAGGCCTCCAAGCTCTCTATTGCTAAAGCTGTCCATGTATTTTGATGCTCAGTCAGCTCATCTTGTAACATAATCTCAATGTCTTTGGCTAACCTACCTACCTCATCGAAACCATAAGTTCCCGCTGTGCCTGCCAAGATATGGCTTTGCCTATGCAGCAAGGTAAAAGTAGCTGCATCGTCAGTTGCTATTTTTAAAGTATCCCAGCTTTGGCGGATTTCATGAATCTTTTCGGGTATCTTTTGAGCAAAGCTTACTTTAAGGGCTGCAAGAGCTGCCTGAATATCGGGTTTTCCATCAGAACCCAGCATTTCAGGCTTGCACCTTTTCCCATATTTCTTGAATTTGTGCAGCAAGTGTCATGGGGTCAAAAGGTTTTGCGATGACATCTACTGCCCCCATATCGAGATACCCTTGCACCTCATTGGGTTGCACCTTGGCCGTCATAAAAATTACTGGGGTATCTTTAAAGGCTTCAAGCTCACGAATTTTCTCCAAGGCTGTTGGCCCGTCCATATCTGGCATCATCACATCAAAGAGCAGTAACTGTGGGGCATATGCCTCAATTTCTGCTAATGCTTCAAGGCCAGAGTTACATGTTTTTAAGTTGTAACCACCCACAAGCTCCAGCGCCAGTGAGGCCACTTGTTGGATATCGGGTTCATCTTCTGCATAAAGAATACGTTCAAGTGCCACCATATCTATTCCCCCCTCTTCGCATCATTTTTTTGTATTGCCAATTTAATTTGTTGCATCAGTTTTGAATTGTCAGTCTTAGACTTCATCAAAGTGGCTCTCACCTGAACACTGACTTCAGGGCTCACGTCTTGAGCTGAAAATATGATCACTGGCGTTTGTTGCTCATCCCTGTTCAACATCGGCAACAAATCTAGGCCGGAGCCGTCGGGCAAACCAATATCCAAGAGTACCAAATCAAATTTTTGTTTGCTGAGCAAGTCTTTTGCGAGTTGCAATGTCTCAGCATGTACCACCTGACAAACATCACCCAGCAATGAATCAACAATCATGGCAATGTCGGGATCATCTTCTACATGTAAGACACAACTTCCCGAGGTTGTTTGTGAGGATATGCCTGCTCGAATGGATTTAAGTAATTTTTTCTGATTAATAGGTTTTTCTATCCAGTTCACCATACTGATCGCTTCACCCTCTACTTCGAGTTTGCCATCTCTAGCTTTGGCAGAAACCACAATCACAGGCAATTCACTGGTGGCTTTATCATGGCGCAACTGACGCAACAAACTCAAACCACTGCCGCCAGGAATCATCAGATCTAGGGTAATGGCAGCATAGGTATTGTTTTTCAAATGTTGCACTGCATCGGCAAAGTCATAGGCTTGATGAAAACTATAACCAGCATTCTCCATCATCATACTGAGCAGCTTGGAAACATCCCTATCATCTTCGACAATCAGTATGCGTGCTTTATAGGCTTGGGGTTTGGCATCATTCTTTTCAGTTTGGATCTGTTCAATCTCTTCAGTTTCAGCTTCAGGCTCCTGCACAGCTGTTTCTTCAACCCATAGCGGCAAATCAACAGAAAAGGTAGTGCCTTCTCCAGCCAAACTTTCAAAACCAATCGAACCACCCTGCTGCTCAACAATAGCTTTGGTGATATTCAGCCCAAGGCCAGTACCACCTTTTTGACGTGTATCCGAGCTATCGGCCTGGGCAAATTTACTAAAAATGCGCGATTTAAACTCTTCTGGGATACCTTTGCCGTGATCATGCACGCTAATACGAACCAATTTACCCGATACGCTGACCGAAATTTCTACAGTATCATCCGTTGGGCTGTATTTGGCTGCATTGGACATCAAATTGGACATCACCTGCGCTGTGCGTTTTTCATCAATGCGCACAATGACTTGCTCTTCAGGAACTTCCACAAGCTTAAAGCTAACCTTCAATTCATCACCATAACCTTCATTGGATTCAATGGCTTGTTGCACCACCGAAGTTAAATTAACTAGAGCGTAATCAAACTGCATTTCTCCCGCAGCTACTTTTTCCATATCAAGAATATCATTGATCAGGTGAATCAGCCGCTCGCTATTGTTATTGGCGATGGTGAGCAGAGCTTTTGCTTTTTCTGGCAATTCACCTGTAACCCCCCCTAGAATAAGCCCCAAAGAACCACGAATAGAGGTGAGTGGTGTACGTAATTCATGGCTAACTGTGGAGATAAACTCTTTCTGCATTTGTTCAACACGTTTGCGTTCAGTGATATCACGCGTAATGCCGACAAAATGCCGTACACCATCAATCACCACCTCACTCACTGCCAATTCCATAGGGAAAGTAGAGCCATCTTTGCGCCGACCCGTAACCTCACGACCAATACCAATCACTTTTTTCTCACCCGTGGTGATATGGTTGTGAAGATAACCATCATGCTCGCTGTGGTAGGGCTCAGGCATTAACATCTTCACATTTTGACCAATAACCTCATCGTCGTTATAACCAAAAATGCGCCTAGCAGCGGGATTAAACGATTCAATGGAGCCGCGCTCACCAATGGTAATAATGCCATCCACTACATTATCAATCACTGCCGAAAGTTGTTTCTTTTCATCTACAATTTTTTGCTCGAAAACTTTACGTTCGGTGATATCACGGACAATGCCAACAAAGTGTCTAACACCCTCAATTTTAACTTCGCTCACTGCTAGCTCCATGGGGAAAGTTGAGTCATCCTTGCGTCGCCCCGTCACTTCGCGGCCAATACCAATCACTTTTTTCTCACCCGTTCTGAGGTGATGATCCAAGTAACCATCATGCTGGCTCTGATAAGGCTCAGGCATCAACATCTTCACATTCTTGCCAATAACCTCTTTGTTTTCATAACCAAAAATACGCCGTGCGGCAGGATTAAACGATTCAATCGTACCCCGTTCACCAATGGTAATAATGCCATCCACAATATTATCAATCACTGCGGAGAGTCTTTTCGTTTGCAAATCTACTTCTTTTTCTAACAACAAAGTGCTTTGTTTCTGATTCTCCGCGAAGGCATTGATAGCTATATATAGAGTCTGGAATTCATCACTCACTTTGGACTCATCCACACGCACACTCAGGTTACCCTTTTGCAACTGTTTCGCAGATTCAGCCAGTATCACTATAGGGCTGAGAAATTTTCGAGATACATACCAAAGAATAAGCAACAAAGCGAACAGCCCAATTCCAAAACTCGTCAAAAGCATTTCATCGAGTGCTGTGGCAATTTCGGCAAATACAACCTGCTCAGGCATATGCAACATGAGCAACCAATAGCGAGAATGATCTTGAGGTGAAAAGTAAATTTTTTGAAAACCATTCAGTTCTTTATGCTCTATATCACGTCGAATGGTATAATCTGTTGTCTTAACCAATTTTGCCAAACCCGGTTCTGCATCTTGTATGGTATAACTTAAACCACGCTCAAGTCCGAAAGTTTTATCCGCATCAATATGTTTGATATAATAACCTTGCTCATTGGCAATATTGCGTTGCACCCCCCTACCATCTGATTTCACGCCACTAAACAAACGATCTGTGGATAGGTTAATCACAATCAACCCAACAACTTCTCCATCAGCATTATGCACTGGCGAAGCCAAACGTAATACGGGCACATGCGGCTGTTGAATAATACCATGTTCACGATTGAGGGTGACATCAGAATAATAGGTTTGTCCTGCTTTGAGTTTAAGCGTTTCACTCACATAAAGAGAGCTTGCTTTATTTTGCAAGGCCGAGTCAGCTGAGGCTATCACCTCACCATTACTATTGGTTTGCACCCGTACCAGCTCATTACCCGCAGCATCAAGCAATCTTAGCTGTAAATATTCTGGCTGGTTACTTAAAAAAGCCGTGAAAATAGTTTTTAAACGTGCATCCCACTCCTCTCGCGAGTCGCCACTTTCTGGGTCAAGCCCTTGATGTGCCATAGCACGGAAGATGGCTTGAACCGGCGGCACATCGTGTAAGGAGAGTAAATTTTTATGATGATGACTTAAGCTGCTTTCAATTTCATGTTGCAGCACCACAAATTTACTTTGCTCAAGTTCGATCACTTTCTGTTCGGCAACTTTTTTTGACTGCCAATAGCTGCTCGTACTAGAAGCCGATAACGCCAAAAAGATCAACCCTCCCAAAGCAATTGTGGTTTTGCCGCGAAGGCCAAGCTTAAAACGATTAAACATACTTAAAACCCCTCTAACTAGCCAAAAACTACTAGTCGCTGAGCAAAACACATGCCATAATAGATAATCGATAGGGTCAGATTCGATTGACCTGAAAATTGAAGTTCTAGGACACAATATTTAATGATATAATAGTTGTTCCAAGGTAAGCGTAGCGGCTTCTTTTTATGAGCTTGTGATGAAGTGGGTTAAGCTTGCTTCAAGGGCTTTGGCTTGTTGCTCACCCCCCCGTGGATTTTAAGATTTCGAGCACGCATTCCGCAGTGCATAAACCGGCCTGTTTTTGATTGCGCCGAAGGGTGTAAATTGAAGCTTCTTCACGGCTTAGTTGAACCTTAATCAAATCTTTTAAATATGGGCTATGATTATACATTTTCTGAGCTTCTTGCCATGTGGCATCAATGATAATAAAGCTATCAAAGCTGACAGCTTCTTGCATCGGAACACTATCCTCAGATGGATAAACAAGGGCCACAGATTCATGTTTTAGCTTATGCAAAAGCTCGGCATCAGGTGAGACTCTATTCCAGATAAATACCCGACAATTTTCCCCCAACAGCTTAGTTGCCAATACGCCTGTATTGGTCTTGCGTTCAAGTTCACGCGGATGGGTTAAGAGATAAATATTCACAGGTATTAAATTCTAATGCTTAGAGGTGGGCTGTCTATGAAGTCGTATGTTTATTGCCGTATGAATGCGCTGATCAGGGTTTTATAAGTCTATGGGCAGAATGATGCCTATTTTAACATATTTCATCATTTATCTTTCATAAAAATGCCATTTAAGGGCTTAAAGTAAGGCGTTAAATGCATATTTTTTTTTAAAACTCATGAATTACGGTGACGGTTTACTTCATTATCTTTTGAGGGGTAGGGAAAGAAAAGGGGCTAGGTAATAAGTTGACCGACTGCCAATTTTCTATTTCAAAGCTAAATGGATATGGTTAGCTAGCACTCATCAAACGGGCATTTTTGCGCATTAGCTGCTTCTTTTTTTTCTCCAGAGCCAAGCGGAGACGGTTAGCCTTCAACTTAGACAGTCCATTTTTTTCCAAATCATCGACCTTAGCACTGCTTTCTTTGATAAAAGAAAGTTTTTCACTCACCAGCCTCATCTCTTGAGATTTCTGATTAACAGCTAAGGTTTCAGCGCCTTGGGAGGTGTAAGGACTTAAGCCCAACAAACAAAAAATAAATATATTTATTCCAGTAGGTTTATTCATGACAAAAGAATAACAGTTTTATTTTACCTGACTATGACAAGGATCGTATTTTATTTAACTGATGACGTTCGTGAGGTGTTTCGGCGACCAATGGAGACAGTCTTTATTTATTTTAAAAAATGCAATTAACTTTCTTGAAAATGCCTATTTAACCTATTTTTATGTAAGATAATCGTAAAAATATTCTGTTTTTATAGTTTTTCCATAAAATAAGTCATAAATATAACATTAAATCAAAGTATGGTGTGGAAAAGGGCGCCTTGAAGCTCTGCTTCGTCATAAGTTGCGCAAATGAATTTATGTGCAAATGAGACATTGAATATATCTCTCAAATATGTTTGAATGCCTTCATGGGATGAGCTGGAGGGCGTATGAAAATCATAACATTGATGAATCAAAAGGGCGGTGTGGGTAAAACGACACTGGCCTTATCGTTGGCGGCACGCTGGCATTTGATGGGGCATTCGGTATCGGTCGTAGATGCCGATCCGCAACAGGCATCGGTATTCTGGAAAAAGCAGCAGGCCAAAGATAGCCGTTTGGTCGAGATCGATGTTTATTCGGTCAAGCTACCTGCGGAGATTCGCGGCAGTCGTAATTTGAAGAGTGATTATGTGATTATTGATACACCGGGTACGGATAAAATGATTGTACGCTCAGCATTGAATGCCTCAGATGCTTTGTTGATTCCGGTGCAGCCTTCTTCCTTGGATGTGCAGGCTTCTGCGCCTTCAGTGCAAACGGCCTTGGCCAGTGGTAAACCGACAGCTTATGTGGTGAACCGTTTTGTATCGCAAACGCAGTTGGGTAAGGATGTGATGGGTTCTTTGCAGAAGACACCTGCGACAGTGCTGCGTAAGGCGATGGGTCAGTATCAGGCATTTCCACGCTCGATTGGGATGGGCGAGACACCGAGTACCATGTTTGCCAGTGGCCCTGCGAGCCGAAATATTGAGGCAGTGGGTCAGGCGGTAGATATATGGTTGGAGGCTTGCCATGAAGAAGGTTAATGTGGGCGGTTTAAGCGATGCGGTGAACAAAGTGTCACAGCGCGTTCATAATCAAAATATTGGTGATTCAGAGGTGCAGCGGCGGGTGCGCGAGTCCAGTGGTGAGGCTTTAAAACGCTTAAATATTGAGTTGCCCGAAGATGTGCATAAGGAATTGAAGCTAGAAGCTGTGATGAAGGGTGTATCGATGCGCCAGTTGGTGGAAGAAATGCTGCGGGCGCGCTATCAATCATAAGTAAGCCTACTTTTTCTTGAACACTTCCTGATATTGTTGATTGCTCCAATAAATAAACGCCAGAATTTCAGCAATAGCGGTATGTACTTGGGGAGGAATGCTCTCACCAATGTCCAGCAGGGATAAAATCTGCACCAAATCCTTATCTTCGCGGATGGGAATATCGTTTTCTTTGGCGATGCGTAGGATTTCATCCGCTAACGCGCCACTGCCGCTGGCTTTAACTTTTGGCACAGCCTCTTTCAAAGGTGTCCATTGCAGCGCAATGGCTTGTGTGCGGGGTTTGTTTCTTTTTCTCATACTTGAATATCCAGCAGGCCATCACTGCTTGGCGCATGGTTGATAAGTTGTTGAAATTGCAATGATGTGGCTGGGTTAAGCTGCTTTTCTTCTGCGCTGTTAAGGTAAACATCGTCAAAACCGATGCTTTTTAACTTTTCTTGCAGTTTTTGGATGTTTTCTTGTATAAATTGACGAGAATCATCATTTTCATGATAAAATTTCGCATGCACAGATGCGTCGCCGATATGCGCATCAACGCGTAATGCGCCCAGGCCATTTAAATCCAAAGCGAACAGAATATGATGGGATGTACCCTGTGAGTAGTTGTGTTCACTGCTGCTTTCATGCATGTCTTGTTGGATAGATAGCAATACATTCACCCATTGACCTTGCACCATCATGGGCAGTTCAAAACGGATCGGATCGGCTTGTGCCATGGCCAAAAGGTTAAGAGCTTGTTGTGATTCAATGCGCGCAAGACCACGCTCCGCAGTCTGTTTCACCTGTGTGGATTCAGCCGTTTTTGTGAATGCTCCGGCATCATCAGCAAGTTGTAGTAGCAGAGCCTTGAGATCGTGTTGCTTGAGCTGTTGAAGTTGTTCGATGGTGCTATGACGATGTTGGAGTAAGCTTGATTCGAAATGTTGCCCTAGATGGCGCATGAGGTTGGCAATACGAGAGCCATCAACACCTTTTTCAGGGGTTAAAGCATAATAATCCGCCCAGTTCTGTAGGCTCGATAAGGATTGAGCCAACGATTGATTGCTCGGTGTGCTGCTGGCTGCTTGGGGAATGTTTACCTGAGCGCTATTTATCTGTGAGCTGCCTGCTTGGGCAATATTGCTGCTGATGTGGCGTAAGGTGTTCAATGTTTGTTGGGTTGAATCTGCTTTGCCAACATGTTGCCGTAAAAGCTGCGCGGCTTTGCTTTTGGGTTGTGGAACCCAGTCCAATACACGCAAGCTGGGCTTGCTGCTGTGATTATCCTGACGGACTTCAAGTTGTAGTACATCACCTGCACGCACATGCGTTGGGGCAGGGGCTTCAAACCGTTGTTGTTGCCACTGTAGGGTAATATTGCCAGAGGGCAGGCGTTCACCAACACTGGCTGTAATAACTTTACCTGCGGCTAAGGAACCAAGCTGGTTTATATTGCTTTTTTGGACAGGGGTGCCGGTAGCGAGATTCGTAGCGGCGTTGGTAGGCGTGGTTTGTGAAGGTTTTAAAGACTCTAACACAAGTTTGCTCGATGTTGCGCCCGCCTTTTCAATGCTTTGAATGCTAAAACGCTCACCGATCTGAATGGAGCGTGTTGGACTGTTTATTTGTATGGTCTGTGAGGGTGTTTGATTGGGGGTGGTATGAAGTGCTGCATAAGGTTTTTTTTGGGCAATAGTTTTGGCCTCATTGGCATTTATATGAGGGGCTTGTTTGCCAATAGCAGTGTTTTTATTGGCACTGATATGCAGTGTGATCTGAGAGCCTTGCTTGGCAACGGCGATGGCTTGATGGCTTCCCTTGTTGGCTTTGAGCGTCGCCGCCAGTGTTGATGTTGTATGAACGGTAAAGACTTGCTGCTGATGCATGCCTTTCTGTAATTTACTTGCCTCTGCCGTGCCCGATATGGCCTTCTCAGGGCTATTAGATATGATATTTCCCTGTTTTTTTGCACTTACCTCATTTTTTAGATCATTTTTCAATTCGCCCTTTAGTTCACCTTTTAGCTCTAGTAGAATACGGGGCTGGGTTTGCACGACCTTTAAGGTGATGTTTTTGTCTTGGAGTTGTTTGCCAACACCTTCAAGTGTGACGCTTTCACCTTGGATGTTGACCTGTGCTTTGCCTTGCAAAACTTGGCCGACAAGGGTTTGCAGGATGTCGCCTTTTTGTAGCATGGGAAGTTGGCCTTGAGGCACCCGCAGCTGCACAGCGCCTTGTTCAACAAGGTTTGAAAAATTAAAGCCTGTTTTGCCCGTTTGCATGGCTCGATGTTAGCGTTTTAGTGTTATCTGTCTATGTGATGATTAACTTGGAAAGGTGGGGTAAAGCAATGAGTGCGGGATCCATATCATGTGCAATCAACTGCCTCATTATAGTTTGATAGGCTAAATTTCAGTGCGATTATTTGGACTTAGGGGGGAAACTGTTACACTGCCGCAAAACAACTTATTTAGATATGATTTGAAATATGTTCCACATTCGAGATTGATAAGGATTAAACCATGACAGAGCAAGAAATTTTAAGCATGTACGAAGATGCAGGCGCACTATTGAACGGGCACTTTGTACTTTCCAGTGGCCGTCATTCAGCGCGTTATTTGCAATCGGCATTGGTATTGATGTCCATGGATAATGCCACTGCTTTGGCAGGGGCATTGATTGAAAAAGTGAATGCCGATGCCCAAATGAATATTGATGAAATTGATATGGTGGTTGCACCCGCTATCGGTGGCCTGGTGATTGGTCAGGAAGTGGCGCGTCAACTGAAAAAGCCATTTATTTTTACAGAGCGTAAAGAGGGCGAAATGCAAATGCGTCGTGGTTTCACGATTCCTGAAGGAGCCAAACTATTGGTTGTGGAAGATGTAATTACCACAGGTGGTTCGGTATGTGAGTGCATGGCAGTTGTTCGTGAACATGGTGGCGTACCTGTGAAAGTATTGGCTGTTGTGGATCGTGCGCCGCAAGCAGAGGGACGCTTTGATGTGCCGCATGCCACAGCGATTTCTTTGGATGTTGAGACCTTTGCAAAAGATGATTGTCCGATGTGTGCTGAGGGTACGCCCGCGGTGAAGCCTGGTAGTAGAGGTAGTGTATAATGGTTAATTCAACGACTGATACTTCGGCACAGCCTGTGATTCGTTGCTTCCCCTTTGGCGGCGTCGGCGAGTTTGGAAAAAATCTGATGGTGTATGCTGTTGATGATGATGCCGTGGTTGTCGATTGCGGCATGGGTTTCCCTGAACCTGGTCAGCATGGTGTGGATATTGTTATTCCAGACATTACAGCTTTGGATGAGATGGGTTTAAAAATCCATGCCTTATTGCTTACCCACGGTCATGAAGATCATATCGGTTCAGTGCCGTTTATTTTGCCTAAATTAAAGGTGCCAGTATATGGCACGCAAATTACGTTGGCACTGGTGAAAGCCAAGCTTTCTGAACGTGGTTATAAAGGTGATTTACGCCTGTTGGACGAACATACGCCGATTAAGGTTGGCCCGTTCCGTGTGGAAGGCGTACCTGTAACGCATTCGATTATGGATGCTATTTCAGTGGTGATTCATACTGTGCATGGAGCCATTATTCATACGGGTGATTTTAAATTTGACCCATCGCCATTGGATGGACGGGTGAGTGGTTTAGAACAATTTTCCCAGCTAGGTGATAAAGGTGTGTTGTTGCTGGCATCAGACTCCACCAATGCAACGCGTGCGGGTACCGGGCCTTCTGAAAGCTCGGTTTCAGCTGATTTACAAAAAGCTGTGGCAGAATGTAAAGGTAAAGTTGTGGTGACTACATTTGCCTCGAATATGTTTCGTATTCAGCAAATTATTGAAGCAGGGCAAGCAGCAGGTCGAAAGGTTGCCTTGGCTGGACGTAGTCTTGAGAAAAATACGACTTTAACGCGTGATTTGAAGCGATTGAAGTTCCCAGCCAATGTTTTGGTGGATATTAAACAAACGCAAAATATCCCCGATGATAAGTTATTGATTATCGCCACAGGTTCACAAGGCGAATGGCGTGCAGCTTTGGCACGTATTGCACAAGATAAGTTTACAGGAATCCGTTTGGGTGAGGGTGATTTGGTGATTTTTTCATCGTCCAATATTCCTGGGAATGAGCGCGTTGTTGCTGGTTTGTTTAATCATATTTATCGTCGTGGGGCGCGTATTTTACATGCTGGTCAAGCGCATTTGCATGTGTCAGGCCATGCTCAGCAAGATGAATTAAAACAAATGTTGGAATTGACACGGCCGAAATATTTTTACCCTGTGCATGGTGAATTTCGCAACCTTATTGAACACCGTGAATTGGGTGTGCAAACAGGTATTCCTTTTGAAAATACAGTCATTGCAGAAAATGGGCAAAGTGTTGTGATTGATGAGCAAGGTATTGGGCATGGCCCACGCTTTCATGCGGGTGCGGTGTTTGTGGATGGCCTGCATCGTGATGAAGTCGATGATATGGTATTGCGTGATCGCCGTATATTGGCAGATGATGGCATGATTTCAGTGACGGTTTTAATTTCTCAGCATGAGGGACGTTTGTTAACTGTTCCTGAACTGACTGCGCGCGGTGTTTTGCATGAGTCGGTGAGTGAAGAAGTATTGGAAGATGCTGCTGCGGACATGCATAGACATCTAAACAGCTTGGATCAGGAAATGTTGTCTGATTTGGATGGAACAGGTGAAGAGGTTCGTTTGTGGCTGCGTCGTTGGTGTAAAAAACGTCTAGGTCGTCGTCCGATGGTATTGCCTGTGGTGATTGAGATTTAATGCCAAATTCGGATAAAATCGAAATGACACCCTTGGTGATGCGAGAAGCCTTGGCTTTCTTGGTGTTTGCGATCGTGGCAATGGTGGCTGTATCGTTATATAGCTTTAATGCCAATGACCCTTCGTTCAACCAAGCAACGTCTGTACAAGCTGAAAATATGCTAGGTACGGTTGGAGCATGGGTTTCAGATTTGATGTATCAGTTGTTTGGTCTGGCTAGCTGGTTGTTTGTATTGCTGGGTATTGCCTTAGTCGTGCGCATGGTCTGTGGCTATCGCCCATATGCTGCTGGTTGGACATCACTTTTCTGGTTACCGTGTGTGGTGGCTGTATCGGGTTTGTTGCATGCGCATCTTACACTTGAAGGTATGCAAAACTTTGCTTGGGCGGCATTACCGGCGGGAACGGGTGGTGCTTTGGGAACGATCTTGGTTCAAGCCTTGTCTGAGCCTTTGTATGCATTGGGTTGTGATTTGGTTTTGATTGCCTTGATGTTAAGCAGCTTTGTAATTGCCTCACATATTTCATTGCTGGCAGTCATTCAGCGTGCTGGCTTGGCATTGCTGTGGTTGCTGCATCGTATCATGGGTGTGGGTTCATATGTAAAGGCGCGTTTGCAAGGGAATTTACAGGCACGTCGTGAACGTTTGGAAGGCAAGGAACAGCGACAACGTCAAAAAGAAACTCGGCCTATTGAACCCATAAATAGAGCCGAGCCTGAAATTCTAGAGGTGGCGAGTGTAAAGGTATCGCAACGTGCTCAAGAGGAAAAACAGGTGGAACTTTCCCTCAGTACACCTTCCGATTCGAACTTTAAACTGCCATCCTTATCATTATTTACTCAGCGTCGTGATGCTGGGCATACCTATAGCGGTGAAACGCTGCAGGTGATGAGTCGCATGCTTGAAAAAAAGCTGCTCGATTATCGCGTCGAAGGAACCATTGTCGCCGTGCAACCTGGGCCTGTGGTGGTGCAGTTTGAGCTAGAGCCTAAAGCCGGAACTAAGGTATCTAAAGTTGTTGCACTTCAGGATGATTTGGCGCGTTCGATGTCGGCAATCAGTGTGCGCGTAGCGGGCAATATTCCTGGTAAAAATGTTATTGGTATCGAGTTGCCAAATGAATCACGGGAAATGGTGGTCTTGCATGATGTGGTTTCTAGTGCCGCATTTGCTGATAAAAAGAAAATTCTGCCGCTTGCCTTGGGCGTGGATATTGCTGGTCAATCGGTGGTGGTTGATTTGGTTAAAATGCCGCATTTATTGGTAGCCGGTACAACAGGCTCGGGTAAGTCGGTCTCTGTGAATACCATGATTTGCTCGATGTTGATGGCGCATACACCAGAAACACTGCGTTTGATCATGGTTGATCCGAAAATGTTGGAATTATCCATGTACGATGATATTCCGCATTTGTTGGTGCCGGTGGTCACCAGTCCGCATAAAGCCAATAAAGCATTGGCGTGGGCAGTGTTTGAAATGGAGCGACGTTATAAACTGATGTCGGAAGCCAGGGTGCGCAATTTAGATGGCTATAATAAACAGATCAGTAAGCAAGAAGATAGTGATGCCGAAACGTTGCCTTTGATTGTTATTATTATTGATGAGTTGGCAGATTTGATGATGGTGGCAGGTAAAGAGGTTGAGCAATCGATTTGCCGCCTGGCACAAAAGGCGCGTGCGGCGGGCTTACACCTTATTTTAGCGACCCAACGCCCCAGCGTGGATGTGATTACGGGTTTAATTAAAGCGAATTTGCCAAGCCGCTTGGCATTTAAAGTATCATCAAAAATTGATTCAAGAACCATTTTAGATCAGATGGGAGCAGAACAATTATTGGGCATGGGTGACTCTCTGTTGATGTCAGGAAGCATGGACTTAAAACGTGTGCATGGTGCGTTTGTTGATGATGATGAAGTGATTGCGCTGGTGGAGCATTTAAAAACACAAGGCAAACCCGATTACAAAGATGAAGTATTTAGCATGAGTCTGGATGACGGTGAAGATGCTATGGGCTCTGGAACGAGCGGTGAAGAAAAAGATGAGAAATATGATGAAGCGGCGGCGTTGGTCATTGAAAAGGACAAGTGTTCGGTTTCTATGGTGCAACGTTACCTGCGTATTGGTTATAATCGTGCCAGTCGTATTGTGGAACAAATGGAAGAAGATGGCTTGGTGACACCACCAGGCTCGGGCGGTAGTCGCAAAGTTTTGGGCGGCCGCGAAGGCGGTGCATTCGAATGAAACTTATGACTCTATTGTTTATGATGCTCTTCTCTGTTTCAGCATGGGCGGAACCTTTATCTAAGGCACCACCAGAACCATCATCAGAACTTTCTTTAAAGGAGCTGCCTGCACCTCTCAAAAAGGGTTTGGATCGCTTGGCTGCCTTGGCAGGATTTTCATGTGAATTTGAGCAAATTATTTTTTATGATGATGGTAGCAAACAGGTGTATAACGGCACATTAGCGGTTGCCAAAGGCGGACATTTTCGCTGGCAATATGTTAAACCCTATGAACAACTCTATATTAGCAACGGTGATGGTGTTTGGCTGTATGAGCCAGATTTGATGCAAGCACAATGGCTACAATCGATTACTGCAGTAGACCCGGTTGCCATGCGTTTATTGGAAGGTCGCGTAAAGTCCGAGGAAGTGCAGGTGTTGGACGAAGTGGCGGGTGTGTACCATGTGCGTTTGGGTGCTGGTGATCAGGCAACAGAGTTGTGGCTAGCACTGGATAAGCAGGGTTTGCCAGTGTGGTTTGAAACACGAGATAGCTTGGATAATCGCAATCGTATGCGATTATTATCCATTAATGAGCAAAAACCAAAAAAAGAGATATTTGAATTTAAAGTGCCCGAAGGTGTCGATACCATTGATGCCAATGGCAATATGATGGGGAGTAATGAATGAAACGTTTGTTTGCAACAGTAGGGCTATTATGTGCGTGTGGCGTTAGCTCGGCACAAGCCGCAGGTTTTGCCAATAATGATTTTTCCGCAGCTGGTGTAGGCGTATCCAATGCCATGGTGGCGGGTGTCGCGGATGTGACAGGGGCATCGTATAATCCTGCGGCTATTGCATGGCTGGATGGGGTACATGTGGAGGCAGGCTTTGCATCAAGAAGCCGTAATTCATCAGCAAAATTGCCGGGTGGTGCGGTTCAATCCAATACTGGAAGCTTGAAAAATGTTAGTATGCTTCACGCTGCATGGATGCCGCATGATAGTGACATTGGTGTTTCTTTGGCTTACTCGCGTCCTTTTACGAATGATACAGTTTGGGGAGGCGATCGCACTGATATTCAATCCGAACGTTTATCATTGGATTTGATTTATGCGGTGAGTAGTACGTTGGCTGTTGCACATGGTGTTGATATATATCGAACCAAGATAAATATGACGCAAGGAGCAGCCTCTTTTTCAGGTAAAGACAAAGCAAGTTTTGGTGTCAATGTAGGCGTAAACTGGAAACCTGCACCCTTGTGGAAGGTAGGCTTGATGTTGCGTTCTGGCACCAAGGCAAAAGTGAAATCGGGTAGCCAACAGGTTGAGCTAAAGCTGCCAGAGCAAATAACTTTGGGTGCATCTTATGATGTGTCAGATGCGGTTCGTTTGGAAGCTGATTTGGGATATGAGCGTTGGTCTAGGATTAAAAATCTTGATGTGCTGGGTGGTACTATCAAACACACAGCTGATTTGAAAGATACCTTGGCACTTAAAACAGGTGTTACATGGTATTGGTTACCTGAGACAACACTTCGTTTTGGCTATGCCTATGAGCAAGGAGCCAACCGTGCTTCAGCATTCCAGCAGGCCATTGCAGATCAGTCTGGGCATCGGGTGAGTTTGGGTGCGGGTGGTGATCTATTTGGCGCACATCTAGATGTGGCGTATGCGTATACTTTTCATGCTAAACAGTCCGTGACTGCACCGACTGTGGCTGAATATCGTGATCGCGTGCAAAATATGATGGTTTCACTATCTAAGGCATTTTAAGCTGACTTTTACGGCATCATTGTTTCCTGAAGAAACAGGTCCGATTGCATCACAGGCAGATGTGCCGCTGGCTTATCGTTTGCGGCCTGTTTGTTTGCAAGATGTGCAAGGGCAGGATGAGTTAACAGACAAGCAATCGTGGTTTGCAGCCGCTATTGAAGAAGGGCGTGCTGTATCGTGTGTTTTTTGGGGTCCACCGGGTGTTGGTAAAACAACGCTTGCAACCTTGATGGCAGAGTCGGCAAACATGCCATTTGCGCATCTGTCCGCTGTTTCAGCCGGGAAAAAAGAAGTACAAGACGTGGTGAGTAAGGCCAAGAGTGAGAATCGCTCCTATGTGTTATTCTTGGATGAAATTCATCGTTTTAATAAGGCTCAACAAGATGTGTTATTGCCTTATATTGAAGATGGCACGCTTATTTTGGTCGGCGCGACTACTGAGAACCCTTCCTTTACCTTAAATAATGCATTGCTTTCCCGCTGTCGCGTGATTGTTCTGAAGGCTTTGGGTGTGTCTGCGCTGGAGAAAATTTTACAGCGTGGCGTAAAGTCCTTACAAGAGAAGGAGCAAGGCTTTGATCTGGCGGGTGATGCCTTGCAATGGCTGGCAAAGGCTGCCGATGGTGATGCGCGTTATGCTTTGAATGCTTTGCAGGGTTTGTTTGAGGCAGATTCGTCACGGCTTTGGCCATTGCACGAAGTGGAACAACAATGGCTACGCAAACAGGCTAAGTATGACCGCAATGGTGATGGTCATTATGATTTTATTTCAGCGCTACATAAGTCGATTCGTAGCTCTGATGTGGATGCGACATGCTATTGGCTGGCACGTATGCTTGAAGGTGGTGAAGAGCCGTTATATTTAGCGCGGCGCTTGATTCGCATTGCCACCGAAGACATTGGTTTGGCAGATCCGAAAGCCTTGGGTTTATGTTTGGATGCGCAGCGAATGTATGAAATTTTAGGCTCGCCAGAGGGTGAGCAGGGCTTATTTGAAGCGGCGATTTATTTGGCATTGGCGCCAAAAAGTAATGCCGCCTATATGGCTGAAAAGGCAGCTAGGAAACTAGCCAAAGAAACACAAGATTTGGATGTGCCCATACATTTAAAAAATGCGCCAACCAAACTGATGAAAGAGCTCGGTCATGGTGAGGGCTATCAATATGCGCACCATGCTGCTGATACGGTGGTGGAGCAACATCATTTTCCAGAGGGTATGCCAGAAGCCAGCCTTTTTGAACCGACTGAACGAGGTTTTGAACGCACATTGCGAGAGCGTAAGGATTGGTTGCAGGAGCGACGCAATCAACTACGCAAGGACGCGAAGATATGAAACAGATGATAGCAGTGGCACTGGGTGGTGCTTGTGGTGCCATGATGCGTTTTTGGCTTGCTGCCGCAGTACAGCGTGCAGCGGGTGGAGCTTTCCCGTGGGGAACATTACTGGTCAATGTATTGGGTAGTTTTTTACTGGGCTTCTTATTTGTCTGGCTGATTGAACGAAGCACGGTGGGTGAATTGACACGCTTGGCAATTACGGTTGGCTTTTTGGGCGCATTCACGACCTTTTCAACGTTTTCTGTTGAAACAGTACGGCTTATGCAGGAAGGCGCGATGACATGGGCTTTGGGCAATATATGCCTACAAGTATTGCTTTGCGTTGGTGTGGCATGGCTGGGTATGCAATTAGCGCGCGCTTTGTAGTTTGAGTTGTGGAAAAGAGCACTTTGATGCTAGTTTGGCGAGAATATTTTTTTATCTGAAATGGAAAGGGTGTGGCATTATGAATATATATAGTTTTACAGGGCGTTTGGCACGAGACAGTGAAACGCGTTTTACACCAGGCGGCATGGCGATTTGTTCTTTTTCCGTGGCTGTGGATTATGGCTTTGGCGAAAATAAAGGCACAAACTGGTTGCGTTGCTCACTATTTGGCAAACGTGCTGAAGGTCAGTTACCAAAGTATTTGGTCAAGGGTACGCAGGTTGCCATCAGTGGTGAGTTACGCATTCGTGAATATGATGATAAAGATGGCAACAAGCGTACTTCCGTTGAAGTCTCCGTGGATAAGTTGGATTTAATTGGCGGTCGTAACGATCAGCAGCAAGGCGGCGGCGGTGGTTACCAGCAACAAGGTGGTCAGCAACAGCAGGGCGGCCAGCAGCAACAGGGTGGCGGTTTTCCAACACATGGTGGTGGTCAGAATAGGCCTGCACAACAAACGAGGAATGATCCGTTTGCTGATAGCCCAGCATTTAATGATGTGCCTGTGGATGATGATATTCCGTTTTAAATAGTACGTTTTTTAATAAATGTAGAGAATAGATTTAAAGGCCTGCTTTTGCAGGCCTTTTTCTTTGCGGTCAGGTTTGCGGAATAGCTGTTTGTAGCCTACTCTAGTTTAGCTAAGAAACTAAAGGGGAATTAAGAATTGTGTCTTCGGAACTTCTAATTTGCACCATTCAACGATGAGAAAATTAATTAAATCAGCTGAAAAAAAACCGCGAATCAAGACCTTGTATCTCGTAAACGCGTTCAAATGAGGCATCATTTGTATGCGGCGAGGAAAGCCCTTTGATTCAAGACTGTGCGATAAGCACTGGGGTCAGAATGGGCATCTCGACTTTATCGGGAG
>Ga0316202_10000710_pt1 | contig 32282 bp, 50 predicted proteins | sample 3monrhotite_MG_FD_204934 | JGI IMG/M metagenome (GOLD analysis project Ga0316202, IMG submission 204934) | Microbial mat bacterial communities from mineral coupon in-situ incubated in ocean water Damariscotta River, Maine, United States -... | ecosystem: Environmental > Aquatic > Marine >...
ACCTTATCAATACCACATTGTTTGCATTTCATTTAACACCTCCATGTGTATTATATAATAACTTGTACCGTTTGACAAATACCGTTAGAAAGGTATGTCCGAGTCTGCAAACCCACCATCATCTGCGTTAGGATTAGGCGCGTCACTAGCATTATCAGGTTGTGATTGCTGTGGTGCAGAGCCTTCAGGTGTATGAGTGTATTCTAATACTGCATTAAGCACCTCAATAGAATACTTACCTTCATATTCATCAATCTTAAGCTTATCACCTGATACCGCTACTATTGCACCTTCTACAAGTACATCTTGATAGAACTTAATCTTAGCTGGTTGGCTGGCAAATATTACTGCTGAATAGTTAGTCCATTCTTTAGTTTTAGTTTTACGATCATAATACTGCTCACCTAATCGAATACCAAAACCAGTGTATTCACCTGCTGCAAACTGATTAGCTGCTTTGTTTAACTTGCCTATTACTGTTTTACTCATTTAGAATCTCCTAATAAATTCTTAATTGCTGTGCGCTCTGCTGATGTGAATAATCCCCACACCTTCATCTTTTCTGCTTCTTCTTGATATTCGTCAAGTATCTGCTTTAAACCCGTTTCATCACCACTATTTAAACAGTCTTTGACTTGGCTTAATATTGCCTCCGCCTCACCTTTTTTAAATCTGTGGGTGGGCTGCGTATTATCCATTGAATCAGCATCCTTAGTATCATCTATGGCAAACAGGCCGTTTAAAGCGTATTTACGGGCGTATGACGAGGCTGCACCTGTTATCTGAGACTCATCCATGCCTTTACGATCTAAAGGTTCTCTGGCCCACCCATTTACAGAAATTTCCTTTTCTCCATTACTAATAGTAGCCGTAGCACAAACATAAATACGATCACCAATCTGCTTTATCTCATCAGATAAAAGCAAATAAGCATCACGCTTTGCCAAAACAGGCTTTGCTGCTTCTACAATATCCTCACAGCTACGATATTTATATTTGCCAAACTTATTTTCTTGGCTTTTAGGGGCTTTAAGTTCAGCCTGTATTTCTTGTAAGTTCATCTATCTCTCCAATAAAAAGTACCAGCACTGCGGCACGTTGGGGGCCTGGATAGTGCTGGCAAAAAGGGTGGCTGCTATTCTATCTCTCTACCTACAATTAACGAGATACGGCTTTAATAAAATAACAACCATAATTCTTAATCCCGTTATCGACCACGCCACGGAGAAAACAACGCCTATGAAGGCAACAAACCCTCTGGTCTAAAACACTTCACCTTCTAAATCTTTAGCCATCTGATCTCTCTCAGCTTCAGTCATTTCCTGAGTTTTAGCCCATGCTATATAGTCAGGGTCATGCTCTAACTGCTCTTGCATGGATTGATTCTCCATGTTCTCCTGTATACTAGGATGAATATCGCCATTATCATTAATCACTCTGATTTCTCCTGCTCATCTTTTAATATATCTATAAAATACTGAAGGCACTCTTGTTTCTTCTGTCCTTTCAGGCTGGCTAGGGCTGTGCGAACAAACGATCTAAAAGCATCCCCTAAGTCTTGTCGTGTAATTGTTATCATGTGTCTATTAGGCCTTAATTTATTTAATGCGTCTAATCAAAAGATTCTATTGGGTATTAACTTAGCTTATTCGCCATATCTCGCTATCATTAAAGCATCAGCCCTGCCTATATCTTTTTTTCTGCTTAAACTCGCATTAGGATACATGTTAATAGCCTTCGTTCTAGCTGCATCTTTATCCTTACCCTTTAGTGCGGCCCTAGTTTTCCATTGTACTGGCGTAACGAACTCCACGGGTATCATTAATGAGCCTAAAACGCCTTTTATTACCCCGAATGACTCACCGAAGTTAAACATTGAAACTACGCCTTGACCTGGCATTGCGTGAACTTGCTCAACATAGGCAATACAGGGTTCTTCACGGGTAATTTCTCGTATTATCTCACCCAATTCTACTGGATTAACTTGATTACCTTTCTTGCCTCTTGACATAGTAGGCATATCCCATACGTCAATGAATTTATTATTACTATCAAGCCATGCAATAGCGCCAGTTAAGCCAGGGTCTATGCCTATTTTATTCATTATTTCTCCAATAACTCCAATGTTTGTGCAAGTAAATCTAATTCACTACCATATATATTAGTAAATTGCTCTTTACTCATATGAATAGAGAAATCACCTAAATGATGCTCTCTGCATAATGGGATGGTTAGAAAGTCGTTTTTAATTCGCTCTGTGCGTATATGGTGGACTTGTGCCGGACTTTCACAGATTAAACAGCCAAGATTACTGACTCTCTCTAAGTGCCTTCTTGATGCGTTATTTTTCATACATGCTTCCATGTTAAATTGCTTCTTATAGCTCTAATAGTTGATTCGCAAACACAATATTCTCTCGCAATATTTTTTATTGGTTCACCAGATTCAATTAATTCTTTTATTTTATATACTTTTTCTTCATTTAGTTTTGCCATAGGGCTACTTGATCCCTTTCTGTTTGCGCCTCTTCCCGCACTAATCATATCTTGCATATTTTGTTTTTGGGTTCCGATGTATAAATGATCTGGATTTATACATTTTTTATTATGGCACTTGTGATTTACCTGCATCCCTTTTGGTATCTCACCAACAAACACCTTCCATGATGCTCTATGTGCTTGCTCAATCTTTCCGTTAAGTCCGGATATTCCATATCCATTTTTTATATGTTTAACCCATTCCCAACATCCATTTTCAATCACTACGCTGTTATTTTTTAATCTTGCCTCGTTATCATTAACTATTACAGCAGTGTGATTTATATCACCATGCCTTAAGAGTCTAGTGTAATGCTTTATACAATAACCCCTCCTTTTTGACTCAATATCACAGTTACTTGCAGAACAAACATTCATTAGCTTCTCCTATGTAGCCACATACAGTATACACTTATTGCGCTACAGCCTCAAGCAACTCCGCCACTCTGCTCATATGTCGCTTAGATTTGCTCATTTTCCCGCCCACCCCATAAGTTTTAAAAAGTCTAGCCTGGCTATTGCATCACCTTCTCTATCAAAGAAATCGCATAGAGAGCCATCATCACGAATAATGCAGTATTTAAGCTTTCTGCCTAACTTTCTAGATTCTATTGTGTACATATCTACCTCTTAGCCTGCTATGGTTGGTCTAAACTTAAGCCCATCTTTTTGAGAGCTTCGTCAAAACTTGCTTGGTTTGCTGCGCTATCATATGAGTAAATCAAATCACTTAAATGTGACCCGTTGTCTTCATTTAATAGCTTGTTCATGGCGGTTTCAAATTCATCAACTTTTCTTTGATGCTCATGCGCAATGCAAAACAAACCATATGCTTTCATATAAGTATCATTACTAATTTTCATTCACTCCCCCTCACTGGTGTTAGTTGCTGATAGGATGTCTAAAACTTCCTCGATAGGCTCCGTGGCAGGTGGTGACATTTCAGACCATGTATCACATTTCTTTTGATAAATTTCATAAAGTGCTTCAACTTGTTCAATAAGCTTCTCCCGCTGCTCCCTGCAAGCTTGTTCGATTGCTTCCGCTATTCGCTGGTCTAGTTCTGCTTGTGTGTAAATCTTATTGCACATTACAGCGGCAACATTACAATGTTTTAATTTAGGCTCTATCACGTTTAACACCTCTCTACCTCGCTTCAAAACTGAATTAACATCTTTTAGGCTGTCTGGTAACTCACTCATACAACCTCCTTGAATGTTTTACTTATATATCTTTCAATGGCCACTCTATGAGATTGCCCTCTTGGTAATTCATCAATCAACCGCTTCTCTAACTCCTGGAACTGGGCTTTGTGTCGCTCTCTTAAATCATCACACGCTAATGAGACGGCTTCCAGTACATCTGCATCACTTATGCTGGTATCAGCTAAGATGTATTTAATATTGTCTCCACTCCATGCGTTAGGGTCATTTGAATAATATTTATATTTAGGGTCATTGGTTTTATAAGCATATATAACCTCTGGCACATCGTTGTCTTTCATTTCATCTGGTTCACTCTTATAAGGACAATTATCTGAATGTGGCACACCTTCTACGCTTCCACAATAAGTGCAATCTCTAGCTCTAGTGTTCATACCTTACCCCTCAATACCTGTTCATCTGTCATGTTATTCATTGGGTTTGCCCGTTAAACTCAATTAATGGCTGATCTGCTTTAATATAAAGCGGGTGACGTGGAGAGCCGTTTTTAGTCGTGCCTAAACACCATAATCTTGCACCTGCTGCTTTCGCTATTAAGCAAAATTCTTTTACTCTTTCTGGTTTTGCATTAGCGCCCCACGCGCAAACAATATCATCGTACTCAACAGCTAACATTTGTAGCCAGTCATTATTATCAGGCCCTACATTATCTTCTACTGTCCATAATTCAGCCGGTTTAGTGGCTCTATATGCGTATAGATTAGCCACAACCAATCCATTACAATCCCATGACTTGGCGAACCCTTTACACCTGCGTATTGTCGGGTCATCAAGCTCTGAATCAGCCGTTGAAGGGTTAAGCATTACAAATAAAGCTGTGCCTTTTCCTGGATGAACAAGCTCGCTTTTTCTTTTAAGCCAGTATCTATATTTTCCACATTCGCTAATTAATGCACTCATGCCCCACCTCCAATAACCCATAAATAATACGGCTGAAATATCTTAAATAATAACCAACATAAACCTAGTACCAAGATAGCGGCTATATAGGGGACTGATTTACAGTAAATCTTGTTATATAGTTTCATTTGTTGACCTTGTTTTGTATTTTTCTATAGCTTCGATAATCATATCCAACTGGGAATCGTCCCCAATAGTGGCCCCACTCCATTGAAATCCGTTAGTCATAACAAGCAAGCCCAATGAATACCTGTCCTTGACTATTTTTACTCTCTTTTTTCCTTCTCCTATCTCAATTTCAAATTCATCCATCACTTATCCTTTGCTTGTAGTGCTATTGCTGTTAAACAGTCTCTAATGGCTTGTATTGGATCACCTGTAAATGTTTCTTCGTTCTGGTCGCTTAAAGACACGGAGTAATCCTCTCTTTTAGGTAATACCCTGTGCGTTATATTTAATTTATACTTAAACACTAAAGGCATTAGAAGGTTTAGGTCGTTGTAGTAATCAGGCCATTGCATAGTCCAATCATTTACTGATTCATGGTTATCTAATGCTGCCATGCGGCTATTAAATTCTATTAACTCTTTTTTCATTGTTATCTATCCGGTTAATGGGGTTAAACGCTAAATTATCTAAAATGGACGCCTAAACCAAACATCTGGACAACATCATCATCAAACACAAACGCATCTGCATTGATCATAAAAGCATGACTGTTGCCTATATATATCTGATAACTGGCCCCAACATGAGGGACTGTATTGTCTGCGCCATTCAATGGCTCATCAAATGAAGACATACCAGCTGATAACCTAAGCCCACCTGTTTTATTCTTTAATGGCTTATAAACAATATCAAGACCTACTGCTGGCACATCATCAATGTAAGCAACATAAGGGTTATAGCAAAGCTTATATTTATCACAAACAATCGATTCAGCTTCAATAATAACGCCTGAAGTATTAACGCCATAAGATGGATCACCACCAGCTTTAACAATGATGCCTGGACTACCCATATTAAAATAAGGTTTATCTGCTAATACTGGTGTGCTAATTAAAGCTAATATTACTAATGTTGTTTTTATCATTTCTGTATTCCTTTATTGATTAACCATTATTCTAAACCTATCAATACACCTGTCTAATCACTTGTCTTTATGACCTATTAAGTGAGCTTATAAAGAAGGTTTAGCAATCCTGTAATCAATACAATCTGTATTAGATTTTCCTAAATTACAGTCTTTACATAGTATCTGTAGGTTATCAATATCAAGTTCTAGCTCGGGGTATTTTGATCTGGGCTTTATATGGTCTACATGTAGCTCAACATTTGGTGCTTTCTGACCACAGCATAAACATTGCCTACCATGTAGTTTTAATGCCTGGTATCTAACCCTGCGCCACTCCTTAGAGTCGTAAAAGTTCTCTTTAAGTTTTAGCTGTTTTTTGCCTTTTTTACTCAAACGGCCTTTATTTTTATGTTTGTTTTTCCGTTTATTTTTTTTAATTGAATTATCTTTTACTGTGCCTATTGTTATGCCAGTAAAAGACTGTAGTTGCTTATTTATAAATAATGGGTCATGCAGTTCACCATCAATTAAATCAACACCATGCTTTTCTTTCCATATCATTCTTACAATATGAAAAACATTATTAGTTGTTACACCTAGCATTTTCTTTGCTTCTTCAATAGCTATCCTTCTACTAGTTAACTTCTTCTCTAAAGCCTTATTCATATTCATAATTAATCCTATATTAGTTATATGCTCTTGGTTTCAGATCGTTTAATTAAGGCAAAAGAAACCCTTACCCATTAGAAACAGGTTTAGGCTCTTGCCTTTATGCTCTTTGGTACGAGATACGCAGCATAAGGCCTATAACATGGTTATTCTGGTTATAGTTGACAGCTCATGGTAATAACACCACCTATTCTGGGTCTGTCTTTAAGATTCCATGCCGCTTTGAATAGTTACCTCTGTAACGGCTTTCAGACGCTCCGACCAGCGCGAACAATTAAGTGACGAACAATCGGGTCTGGTAGCTACTTGAAATATTTTTAGATTTAAACTAAGATGTATTCAAGTTGCCGACACAACTAATTTAACAGCAGCGCAACCAAATTGCAAACTGTTAAAGTAATTAAGCCCTTTCAGAAATGTTAGGGCTTTTTTTTACCTATCAAATCTCCTTATACCCTATAAAAATTACTCATTAGATAAATCTTATTAACTTCATTATTATTAATACAAGTTAATTGGAGAAATCTATGGAAATAGGACAAAGAATATTGGTAACCCCTAAAGAAGACGGGCTAGATATTACTCAGGGTAAAGAGTATGAGGCTGAAGTCTATATGAAAGCTATAGATGGTACAGGTGTCGTATTTCAGTTTAGGGATAATGTAGGCTTTTTAAGAATGGCCAGGCAGCATGAGTCTAATCATATTAACAAGAATGAATGGGTGATTAAATGAACTATATAAGAATGGATTATAACAGCATTAACCGTGATTCTGATGTCCCTGATGAAGAACAAACAGAAGAAGAGTATGAAGCAGAACAGGACGCAATAGCAGAAGAGCGAGACAGCTATAAGGAGAATGAAGAATGAGTACAGCAATAATAGAGAATACAGACAGTATTAAATGCACTTTAAAATTCACCATGTCTTTAAACGACTGGAAGCAGATAAGAAAAACCCTCAGAACAAATAGCGCTTATATAGAAGTTCAGGTTATTGAGGATATTAATGACTTGGTTGACCAGCTTGAAAAGACTATCTATGTGAATAGAAACATAGTTGAAGATGAATAATCTAATAGCCTGGTTCATAGCTATAGCCCTTATATGTTTAGCTGTATATGAGGTTTTAGAACTTTATAGAGTGTTTTGGAGGTGATATGAGTGGATATAATGAATTTAGAATTGAAGCACAACATGATGATACTGTTTTTAAAGTTCATGTTAAGGGGTGGTTCTTCTGGAAATCTGGCTTTGTTTATACAGATTATTTTAATATTTCGTATGGAAGCAAAGAGGCTGCTATAACCGCTATTAAAGGATATATGGATAGATTCACATATCAAGAAAAAGAGGTTAAGCCATGATATACACCGATGAATTTAACGAGTTCTGGGCTGCATGGCCTAGAAAGGACGCTAAACCCGCTGCTAGTCGTGCGTATGCCAAGATAAACAAGAAAGACAGGGCATTAATAGGGGAGGATATAAAGACCCGTTATATCAACACAGAGAGGCAATTTATACCCCACCCTGCAACCTATTTAAACGGTCAGCACTGGAATAACGAGAAGCCAGACGCAGAAGGCAAGCCAAAAGAGCGAGTAAAGCTACCAGAATGTAAGAAAGAAGGCTGCACAGCAGAGGTGCATGGGCAGGCTTATCCATTCTGTATTGACCACCTCCCACCACCTGAAACGCCAGTATTAAAGATTATGAGACAGCACTATAAAGACTCAGGCATGATGCAAAGAGAGGGTGAAAGCGATAGGTGTCATTCGTTGAGACTCAGAAAACAATACATGAAAACCATGTTTAACAGCTTGCATCCGCCTATTAAGCCTATGGATGAATTTAAATGAGTGATATACTTACCACTCAACAGAAATACTTCCAGGTATCTGTTAAGCCACTTCTCAGGGTAATTCCGTTTAGTGGCTTTTTTGTATTTATGGTATAATTAATTTGCAGCAACAGGTTTGCAAGCCTGATCGGGATTCGTCTCCCGATACGCTGCACTTCTTAAGACGACCTTCTGACGGAGAGTTCCAATGATTACTCAAGAATATTTAAAAGAATGCTTTATATACAATGAATTAAATGGAATGCTTTCGTGGAAAGCTAGGCCGCTTAATCATTTTAAATCAAGTCGGTATTGTAATCGCTTTAATAAAAATACAGCAGGAAAAACAATAAACTCTTTATCTAAAGGGAAGTATGGCAATAAATATTACAAAGTTACTGTAAATGGGATAAGTCACGGAGCGCATAGGATTATTTGGATTTTACTATATAACGAAATTCCTAATCATATAGATCACATTGATGGAAACGGATTAAATAACATAGCATCAAATTTAAGAAGCGTTAGCCGCCAAGAAAACAATAGGAATGTTAAAGCTAGGATAAATACAGAATCTGGAGTTACTGGGGTATATCTTGATAAGAACCTAAATAAATGGAAGGCATTGATACATGATTGCGGGTGTATTTATTTGGGATACTTCGAGCATAAAGTGGACGCAGTTATAGCCCGTAAAATGGCCGAATATGAGCATGGATACCATAAGAATCACGGTGTATAAGTTATTTTTATATAGCATTAATAATCTGAATTATCTTTATCTAGTTATATTTATTAAAATACGTCTTATATGTTAATAAAGAGCTGATAATGACTAACAAACTAACACCAGCCCAAAGAGGCGCTATGCACTTATATTTTGAGCATCTAGCAAATGCTTTGAATGATGCAGGCCTTGATATGGTTAAGGTGTTAAAACCTGGCATAGATATACCGTGGACTAAGCAAAGTGTTAAAGATCATCTATATAAGCCAGTATTGGAGGCTATGACTGGCAAGGAATCAACTGAGGATATGACTACAGTTGATCCTGAAGCGGTTTATAAGGTGCTTAACAGACATACGGCTGATAAGTTAGGTATTAGTTTGGAATGGCCTAGCAAAGAATCACAATATAATGAAAGTCAGGGGATTAAATAATGACACACTGGGTAGATAAAGCAGAGAAACAGCTTGAAGAAGAGCTAGAAAACGGTGAGATTTCTGATAAGGAGTTTAGAGAACAGATGAAAGATGTTTATGCGGAGTACGAACAGGAAGGGCAAGACGCAGCAGAGCAAGCCTACAATGATGTAATGGGTAATTGGTAAAATATAAATTATGAATAATGACAACTCACTAAAATATGTACTTCCCGCTTTATCGCTTAACTATGCTGTGATTAATGATAAGGCAGGGAGACTCAGATTTTTTAATGATGATGTCGAAATAGTTTACAGAAATGATATATGGTTATTAATTAATGATGGTAAATCGTTTGAATTTGAGAGTTTAGAAAAAGCGCTCATTGAAGGGGCTGGCTAATAATGGATATACATACTGTTAACACGCATTTAATGCCTTTTACATGGTATAGAATAAAAGACTTTGCCAAGCAAGAAGGTTGCACACATGAAGCAGCCAGATATTGGCTAAATAAATTAGTTTACGGCGGTATAGTTCATTTAGAAAAGCGCGGAAAAATGAATTTATATATAACTAATCAGGATAGGCTCATATGAAACTAACAAGACAACAAGCCATTAATAAATTCTGCAAATCTTGTATTTATGATAGTAAAGATTCTGGCACCTGGCGAGATCAGACAAGTAATTGCACCATGACTGACTGTAGTTTGTTTGAATACAGGCCGCTTAATGCTGTTTTACGTACTGTACAGAAGCAGAATAAGATTAACTCAATGAATCCAGACCAACGCAAGGCCTATGACTCAAAGTGTGAAGAAGCACGTAAAAGGCTACATAACAGAAAAGGCTAATATATGAAGTTAACAATCAATGAAAAGGTAAGAAAACAGATATTATCTAAATCCTTGGAAGATAAATACAGTCAAAGAGACATAGCAAAAGAGATTAACTGTAATTATAAATCTGTAGGCGGTGCATTTGCTGAAATGGTTAAACGTGGAGAAATTAAAATAGTCAAGGCATATAAGCATGAGTTTGGATTCATTGAGCGAACATCTAGCCATGTTTACCAAAGATTAATTGATTTTAAGGTAAGAATAACTGAGCCAGTTAAGCCAAAACCTAAGAAGAAGAAAAAAGCAATTGATACTAGTCAATTGTTAACTGATTTTGCATTTGGTGGTAATGTTAATAACATAAGGAATAACTAATAATGCCTGAATCCCTACAGATAGACGAATCACTAATTATTGATATAAAGCAAGTATTGGGTAGTGCTAGATTAAACGCTACATTAGAGATTGCTAGATTAGAAGGCAAATACCACTTAACTAATAACCAGGTATTTATTGATAGCGTTTATTTGTGTATGAAAGAGCGGGATAGTATTGATAGGATGATTATTAAGTTAAATAGTTTGAAGAAATAGCCCCGATTAAGGGGCTAGTGTTTGTTAAGTGTTTTTAGCGTCTATTAATCCATCGCAGTAGGCTTGCATTCTGTAGTAAAGTTCACGTTTAGGCATATGACCCCCAAATACATCACGTACAGCGCCGCCTTCGTTACTAAACTGGTGCAATGCAACACCGCCATAAGCATAGCTGATATGATAGTTTCCTACCTTTGATTTGAATGATTTACCACGTTTAACCCACTGATTTAAGCTATTGCCAGTGATGTTATTTATACGATCGGCTACGTTTTCTACATCTTGTTTTGTAATTTTCATAGTCTTATTCTCATAGTAGTTAATAGGTGTTATTTAGTATATTTGCGTTTATAAACTAATGACTCATGGATAGATTTCATAGTGTCTTGTAGGTTATTAGCAACATACTCCTCACGTGATTCATCGCAGTCTAACCACTCTGGAAAACCCTCTACTTTCTCGAATATCTCAGGAAATTCTACTGAATAATCCACCTCGTTAGTCTCAAGTGGTTCTAAGTCTTCAATACGTGTAATACGTGGAAACTCTGTATAAGGGGCTAGTTGTTTGTTTATCATAGTGTGCATAGTTATTCGCCTTTATCTAGTTGATGTAAAGAGTATCGCGTAAGAATATAAAGAAAGATAATGAAAGGTTTTTATACCCCTATTAACTAGGCTTATAGACATTCTAAATAAGAAGTATTATCATTAAGAAAATCAATTATGTAGGAGCTAGCTAGCAATGCCATTCCCTAAAGGTCAATCAGGTAATCCAAGTGGTAACAATGGTCAGGCTGGTAGAAAGGTTATAACTAAGGTGCAGAAGGCTATTAATGCTGCTATTGATTTACTGGGTAAACGCTCTGTAACTACTCAATGCGGTGTAACTGAACTAGCTAACCTTATATGTGATCAACTACAGGATAATCCAGTTGCTACTCTCAAAGCCCTTGCTCCCTTACTCCCTAAAGATGTAGCTATTGATGTAACCCACACTCAATCTGCCAAGTCTCTCACTGATGATCAACTCGCTGACATCATAGCCGAACGTGCTAGATCTAGGCTATTAGATGAGAAGGTGATTAACCCTGAAGATGAAGAAACTGTTATTAATCAATGACATATGGAGGGGGGGGTGGTGCGAAGGCAGGTGGGGGTCGATGTGTGGGAGGGGAGACAGCTTAACAATTCTTACCTAATTTCTCAATCCAGTGATAATGATTCTTATTAAGAACTAAGATGAACGTATTACTATATACTGTGAAAGAAAAAGGGAACCGTATGGTTAACCCTTGAAAGAAAGGTTGATGCGTGTCGTATTGCCCTAACGGGTTTGTAATCGCTGGCACATCACCAGTTGGATTGGGAAGGTTCCTCTGCCCCCGACTTAGCCTTTTATTTAGTGTGCTTGGCATTATTAGCACTTGTCTCCCTGACATTATGTTTAGTATATACTCTTTTATATTGTCTAACATTCACTATCGATATTATTTTTCTATTGTAGTTATATCTTTAATAGGTATTATCTATCAATAGTATCCGACAGATATGCTAAGGTCTCATTATGGTTATCACTGAAGAACAAGCGGCGTTAATACTCCAAACTAGGCGTAATGCACGAAAGAAGTTCAGTGACTATTGTCGATATATATCGCCTGATGAACCGCCTGCTACTCACCATGAGATACTCTGTGATGCCTTAGATGATGTTATCGAGGGGCGCTGTCGGCGTTTAATGGTCTTTATGCCGCCAGGTAGTGCTAAGTCCACTTATTCATCTGTTAAATTCCCATCTTACTTTTTAGGCCGCTTTCCCACTAAATCTATTATCTGTGGCTCATATGGCGAAGGGCTTGCCACTGCATTTGGTCGTAAAGTTAGAAACATAGTGACCAGCACCGATTATTCAGAATTGTTTGATACAACCCTATCTGAAGACTCAAGAGCAAAAGGTGAGTGGGAGACACAACTAGGCGGCAGTTACTTTGCCTGCGGTGTTGGTTCAGGTGTAACAGGTCGTCGTGCATCCTTTGGTATTATTGATGATCCCGTGAAAGGGCGTAAAGAAGCGGATAGTGAATTAGTACGTGATGAAACGTGGGATTGGTATCGTGCTGACTTTTTAACACGTTTAAAACCTGATTCTGCTCAAGTGATTATACAAACAAGATGGCACGAGGATGATCTGTCAGGGCGCATATTGCCTGATGACTGGAATGGTGAGAGCGGTACATTTATTGGATTCGATGGACGGCCGTGGGAAGTTATCTGTCTGCCTGCACAAGCCCGTGAGAATGATATATTAGGCCGTGAAGTGGGCGAGTGGTTATGGCTTGATTATTTTCATAAAGAGTTTTGGGAAGAAACAAAAGCCATTCAAACATCTAAAGATTATCGTAACTGGAATTCATTATACCAACAAACTCCACAACCTGATTCCGGCGTATTCTTTGAGCGTGAGTGGTTTAAGCGATATAACTTAGGTGATGAGCCACCTTTAAGTATTTATGGTGCGTCTGACTATGCGGTGAGTGAAGGCGCAGGGGATGCTACAGAACACGGTATAGGTGGATTTGATATAGACCATGATTTGTACTTCACTGATTGGTGGCATGGTCAAACAACCCCCGATAAGTGGATAGAAGAACAATTAAGATTGGCAAATAGACACAAGCCTAATGTATGGCTGGCAGAGGTAGGCGTTATAAGACGTGCAGTTGAGCCTTTCTTGAAGAAACAAATGCTAGAGACAGATACCTACTTTAGAATTGAATGGATGCCGCACGTTGGCGATAAAGCGGCTAATGCACGATCATTTCAGGCCTTGGCTTCAATGGGTAAGGTCTATATTCCTAATACTGAATGGGGGGATGAGCTATTAACGCAATTAGTTAAGTTTATTCCTAATACGAACTTTAAAGATGATAAGGTGGACGTATGTGGGTTATTTGGTCGCATATTGGATCAAACCTTTGCGCCTAGTAAGGGCAAGATAGAGCAATCGCAGGCTGAAAAGTTTGCAGCAGGTAACATAGTTAATGTAAACTTTGGCACAATAAGAGACCAGCACTTCAAAAAGAAGCGTAAAGAGCGCAATAAATTCTAGAGAATCAATATGGCTGAAAAAGAAACGCAAACCGTTGTCCAGAAGTGGCTAAATGAGATAAAAGACGCTCAGAAGCGTGAAAAAGATTATCTCAAAGATGGCCATGACATACTTGAAATATATAATGGTGATGATCCACAGCTTATCCCGTTTAATATCCTTTTCTCAAATACTGAAACATTACTTCCCGCTATATTCTCACAATCACCAAGACCTATCGTTAAAAGACGATTCTCTACTGAAGAAAGCCCTTTGGTTGTTGCAGGCTCAAAAGCGGCTACTCGAATGCTTGAATACTTACTCGATACGAATGTAGATGGGTATGCACGTTTTGAGAATACAATTCAATCAGTAACATTAGATGCTTTGTTGCCAGGTAGAGGCACTTCATGTATTGAATATGAAGCGATGATCTCTGGTGAGCCAGCAAATGAAGAAGAAAAAATAGAATCAACTGAAAAAGTAGAGTATGAGACTGTTTGTTTAGATTCTAAGAAATGGGATCGAGTTTTCTATGGATACGCCCTTAAATGGGAAGATGTTCCGTGGATAGCTTACGAGCTACATTTAACTGAAGATGAATGCGAAGAATTATCATTTGATACTGGAAAACTAGAATTTACAGAAGGCGAAGAGTCAGATAATGATGACAATGACGATTCAGAAAAGAATATAGGCGATAAAGAAACAGCCCTTATTTATCAGATATGGGATAAAGAAGATAGAAAGATTCGTTATATCTCACCACAGGATAAGAATAAGTATTTATTTGTTCAAGATGATGAATTAGGAATTACAGGCTTCTTTAATTGCCCTCGTCCTATGCAATTCATTGAGAAAGCTAATGATTTAATGCCTACTGCCCTATATACAATCTACAAGAATCAGGCGCATGAATTAAACGTTATTCAAGGTCGAATTAATAAAGTAGTAAAAGCGATTAAAGTTCGCGGTGCTTATGATGGCGCTCTAGGTGATGAATTAGAGCAAATCATGGATGGTGACGATAATGAGCTTGTCCCTACAACTAAAGGACAAGCCTTGGCTGAGGGTGGATTTAGTAAAGCTATCTGGTTTATGCCGTTAGAACTACTGGTTAACGTATTAAGAGAGCTATATACAGCCCGTGAGTCATGTAAGCAGGTCATCTATGAAATTACAGGCATATCTGATGTAATTCGTGGATCAACTAAAGCCAGTGAGACATTAGGCGCTCAGAAGATGAAAGAGTCTTGGGGCACAATGCGTCTTAAGCGGCTTCAAAAGCGTGTGCAAGACTATGCCCGTGACTCACTAAGGATTATGCTCGATGTAGCGGTAAATAAGCTTTCTGCTGAAACATGGGCTAAAACAACTGGACTGCCTTATCCAAGTGCCGAGAATAAGCAAAAAGCACAAGAAATGCTACAAATGCAGGAACAGGAGCATAAAGCCAAGATAGCTGAAGTGGCCCCTCAAATGCAGGCAGCACAAGCACAGGGTCAAAAAGTTCCCCCTCCCCCACCATTCCAGCCTGATCCTAAAATGGTTCAAGCGGCTCAAAGCCCTTCATGGGAAGAAATACTCGAATTTTTGCAAGATGATTATATTAGATCGTATAAGGTTGATATTGAGACTAATTCAACATTAGAAGCTGAGGCGACAGAAGACAAGCAGATGGTTGCTGAGTTTATGAATGCCATGGCTCAGTTTATGAATGGTATCGGGCCACTTATTCAGCAGGGAATTATGCCGTTTGGCGCAGCTAAGGCTATGCTAATACAGATTACAAGACGATTTAGATTTGGTGATGATGTAGAAGACCAAATAAATTCCATGCAGGAGCCTAAGCCTCAAGCTGATCCTAAGACTGAGGAAATGCAGAAGAAACTGCAAGCTGAAGGCCAAAAACTACAGCAAGAACGCCAGAAGTTTGAGCAAGAGAAGACGCAAGCCACTGAGCAGTTTAAAGCTGAGAAAGAAAAGGTCGGAAAGCAATTAGACGCTGAATTTAATAAACTTGATGCAGAAAAGATGCAATTTCAGTTTGATAAAAAACTAGCTCAAGAAACATTAAAGATGCAGGAAAAAATAGCTATGATTAAGCAGGATGCAGATCAAATGGAAGCTAATGAGAAATTAAAGTCAGTTGTTAAAGATTCAGAGCGCAAACAGCAATCAATGCTTGACAAACATGCTCAACATATTAAAGACACAATGTCCGCCCAAACAGCCGTTGAAACAGGTGATAAGGGCGATATTAATATCACTATGCCAGATGAGTACAAGTCACGAACAATCAGTATTAATAGGGAAGATGGGCAAATAGTTAGCGCTGATGTGAGTGAGTCATAATGGCTGATAATATAGACGTATTACCCGCAACGAAATCAAGAAAGCAGTCAGTTGCCACCACAGAAGTCTCAGGAGTCCATTACCCTAACTATGTCATGTATGGGGTTAACTCTTCTGGGGATTTAGTTCCTATAAATGCTGACGCTCACGGGCATATAGAGACGGCAATACATTCGCCCTCGCTGCCGTTTGGTTCTTTGCATACAGAGTCATTAAATCCTATTTTTCAAAATGATGCAGTATATGGCATTGACGTATATCATAATGAAATCACAACATCATTAAGCGGAACAGTGACAGGCAGTGGTAATCTGTTTAAATGCTCTACAGGCACAACGTCATTAGCTCAAGCTGTGCTTCAATCAAAGCAGAGGCTTAGATATAGAGCCGGACAAGGCGTTGTCGGCAGGTTCACTGCGCTATGGTCTGATTCCGCATTAACAACAAGCCTTAATATTTCCGTTGCTGGATTTGGTACGGCTGAATCAGGGTTTTATTTTGGATATTATGAAGTTGCTGCTTCAACTCCAGAATTTGGAATTTTGCATACAAATGGTGCGAAGAGAGAAATTCAGACATTAACCGTTTCTACTGCATCAACGACTACGGATGATATACAAATAACATTAAATGGCACTGAATTTACCGTTTCAGGCATTACGGCATCGTCTGATACAGTTATGACCGCATATGAGATTTCAAATGGTACATTTACAGGATGGACAGCGGAAGCAAGCGGTTCAGACGTAATCTTTCTTGCTTCCGCTGCTGGCGATAAGACAAGCTCTTTTTCTATCGCCCAAGCGGGTGCCGGAACCCCTGCCGCTGGTTCGTATGTTGAGACTTTGGCTGGATATAACACAAATACGGATACTTTTATTCCTCAGTCAACATGGAATGGCGATAAGCTCGATGGAACAGGCCCAAGCGGAAGCGTATTGGATACAACAAAAGGTAATGTATTTCAAATAGGCATCCAATACTTAGGATTTGGATCAATAACCTTTGATGTTGAAGTTGCTGCGCCTGGCAATAATCCTGTATGGGTTACTGTTCACACGATAGATGCGCCAAATTCATTAACCTCAGTTACCTCAACCCAGCCAAGCTTTCCATTTACTATGGCGGCGTATTCTGCAACATCAACAACAGATGTTAGTATTAGCACGGGATCATATGCGGGATTTATTGAAGGAGAGAAGAAATTAAACGGGCCAAGACTAAGCTATACCGGCGGCATTGCAACGACAGCAACCGTTACAGCAATTGGCACAGTTAGAAATAACCTTGTATTTAATGGCAGACCAAATCAGTCTATTATAAATGTAATAGACATTAACTTCACATCAAGATCTTCAAATAACACTTACACAATTTTGTATTTATATAGAAACGCCGCTTTAGGTGGAACCCCTGATTTTGCAGAATATACTGAGTTAAGCCCTGGCTATATAGATACATCGGCAACAACAGCAACAATATCAGACCAGAATCAACTTGTATGGTCGGGCACAATCATGGAGCAAGGCACTATAGACCATACATTCCCTGATAATATTGATTTACAGCCAGGCGAAACGCTAACATTTGCAGTTGCAACATCTTCAGGAACAGGGTTTTCGTCAGTTAGTCTTAATACGAGAGAAGACCATTAATGTCTTTATGTACCCCAATGGGGCCAGGCTTCTTCATATTCTTTCAGAATGATGAATTAGAAACAGATGCAGGCGCAGGACAGCCATACCCAATAGTGTTTCTGCATAGCAGAGAAGAAAAGCAGGTTAGGAAAAAAGTTAAGAAAAAGTTAAAGATTCTTAGAAAACAAGAAAAGAACGTTTATTCAAAAGAATCAATAGAGAAAGTAGCAAAAGAGTTAATTAAGGATTGGAAGCCTGATAAAGCATTAGATAAGTATAATATTGATCTACAGGAAGCGATTGATAGATATAATCAATATATTGAGCTATATATTCAATCTATAGAGGATGAGGAAGTGGCACTAATATTAATAATGGCATATGCAATATGAGATATATACAAAATTCAGATGACGGAAAACTTTACCCTTATGATGAATATGTTGAAAAGTTTGGTAAGCCTGAGCAAAGAACGAAACCTAATTCTAATGTAATTAATCGTTTCTTTGATGCGTATGAATCGCCCACTACAGGCCGCACTATACGAAATCACTCTGAAAGAAACGAAGATTTGAAAGAAAGCAATTGTGTTGAATATGATCCAAGCATGGTCGCTGAATCAGAAAGAAACATTAAAAATGAAAACGCTAAACTTGAACTTCAAGTTGATAGAGAAATAGAAAGAACAATTAGAACTATGTCCTCTGACAAGCAAGGCTCATTAGAGCAGGAGCTTAGGGCAGGCGCGGATTTAAGTGTAGATCGACAATAGCTGAGGAGCTAATAATGAGTGAAGAAGCAATCGCAGACAGCGGTACAGAAGTTACAGAATCGGTAGAGTCAACAGAGTCCACAGACAGTGGTATTGATATGGATTCAGCATTAGACACTATGTCGAATGATCTATTTCCTAAATCAGAATCAGAAGAGGCTGAGTATGAAGAAGATGAACCAGCAGAAATATCTGAAGATGAGCCAGGCGAGTTAGAAATTAATGAAGAGGAGGCGCCTGAACCTATTGCAGCTAAAACGCCGCCTCAGTCATGGAAAAAGGACATGCATGAAAAATTCAGCGCGTTAGAGCCTGAAGTGCAGGATTATATAGAATTGCGTGAGTCTCAAATGCGTGAAGGGCTAGAGTTAAACAAAGAAGACTCTACATTAGGACGCACTATGCGTGATGCTTTGCAGCCTTATAAGCCAATGTTAGATAATATCAAACAACAAAATGGTGCAGAAACGCCGCAAGTATTACAATTCATGTTAAATGCACACCATAGACTCTCATCAGGAACACCTGAAGCCAAGCAAGCCGCTTTCCAGCAAATGGCGCAGGAGTACGGTGTAACCTTAGTGCCAGCTAAAGAAGGACAAGAAGTTGACCCAGTAGTGCAAAACATGCAGAATGAACTTAACAGCATGAAGAATTATATTAAGACCAATGAAGAAAAGGCTCACGAGGCTGAAGTTTCAAAGGTTAGTAAAAATATAACGACTTTTGCTGAAGATCCGGCTCATCCTTATTTCGATGAAGTATCTGATCAGATTGTTGCCTTTATCAATACAGGTGATGATTTAGAAGAAGCTTACGAAAAAGCAGTATGGGCCAACCCTGTTACTCGACAGAAAGAATTAGAGCGCGTCCAACAAGACAAGGCGGCTAAAGAATCTGAGAAGAGTCAACGGGAAGTTGCGAAGGCTAAGAAAGCTTCAAAAAGTAACGTCAGAGGTCGAAACACCAAAAAAGCGCCTACAGCGCCTGCTGGAACGATGGAAGACACAATGAAAGAAACATTTAAAGAAATCCAATCTCGTTCACATTAGGAGCTAAATTATGGCATCCCCAAATAGTACATTCACGGAACTAGTATCAACTACCTTCCGCAAACATCGGAAAGAAATTAAAGATAACGTTTCTAACCGTAACGCTTTTCTGAAATATATGATGAAGAAAGGTAACCAGCGCACAGAAGATGGCGGCTTAACAATTGCCTGTCCGTTAGATTACGCTGAAAACTCAACATATCAACGTTATAGCGATTGGGATATTCTAGACATTTCTGCATCAGAAGTAATTAGTGCAGCGGAATACCAATGGCGTCAAGTTGCAATTAATGTAGTTGCATCAGGTCGTGAGCTTCGCATTAACTCTGGTGAATCTAAAATAATCAATCTGGCTAAAAGCCGTATCAAGAATGCGCTTAGAACTTATAACAATAACTTCTCAAGTGATTTATATTCTGACGGTACAGCTTCAAATCAGATTAATGGTCTTCAGGCTATTATCGCTGACTCAGGTCAGGGCACAGTAGGCGGTATTAACTCAACTACTGCGGCTAATGCTTTCTGGCGTAATACAGTTCAATCTGCCGCGGCTCCTTTACAGGGCGGTGGTGCGGTAACTGTTTCAGAGACAACAATTGAAAACGAAATCATGCTTCCTTTATGGCTAGAGCTTGATCGCGGCCCTTCAGATGCACCTGACTTAATTGTTATGTCTAATGATTACTACCAGTTCTATGAAAATAGCCAGGTATCAATCAAGCGATATATGGATGCTGATAAGGCTCAAGGCGGGTTTGTAAGTCTTAAGTACAAGAATGCTGATGTTATGCACGATGGTAACTCAGGTATTCCTACTGCTCACGGCTACATGATTAATACTGATTACTTTGGTCTTTGTGTTCATAAAGATGCAGATCTTGAAATCGTAGAAGATCAACGTCCTATCAATCAAGATGGTGTTGTTACACCTATTTTGTGGATGGGTAACTTAGAATGTTCTAACCGCGCACAACAGGGCGTGTTTAAAGCCTAATTAGGAGAAGATTATGTCCTTTATTGCAGGCGTGGTATTAGACCGCGTAGATACAGCAGCGCAATTTACTCTTGGTACAATTGCAGAAATGCAGGATGGTAAGGTATACAAATACATTACTTATTCTGAAGAAGCCGCGGCAACTGATGGTGTTGCAGGTGAAGTAGCTTATTATGTTTCAGCGACAGGTTATGCCGCTAACGATGTAACAAGTGATTTATCTGCTTCTGATGAAGTTGGTGCAGGTGTATTACAAGCAACATTAAGTGATAATGAGTTTGGCTGGATTCAAATTGAAGGCCCAGCGACACTAACTATTGCTTTTACAGCGGGTGCAGATGGTGACCCAATGACCCCAACTGGCGCAGGTGATGGCACATTAGATGTAATTGTGGCAGCTACAAGCGCAGTATGTGGTTTTGCAGGTGATGCAAGCGCGAATGAACTTTTATGTATGTTCCCTCGCTAAACAAGACTGGCCCCTTCGGGGGCTTTTCTTTATACTAATCATTCTATAAATCAGACAGAGGAAATAGAAATGGATTATAAAAAAACAGTAGAAGATTTTTGTTTAAAGCAAGGATCTTATAAAATATTCAAGACGCTTACAGGAGCAAGTAATTTCGCTTCATTATGTAGATTTACGTTTCATAAGAACAGGAAGGCGATCGAAGAGAATATTATGAATAGAAACATTATATTGAAACCCCTTAGCAATTAATCCAGACAGGAAATATTATGCTGACAGCAGAAGAAGAAAGACCACCATACGTAACCTTTGAAGCACGAGCAGTAGAAGATAGAGACGCTTCTATTAAAGCGGGTCACTATGTATCAAAAGATGTTAATTATGCGTTAGTAACACCCCCAGGCTCTAAAGACCTTCACGAAGAAGAGTTAGACGCTTGGCTTAATAAAGCAAAGATGAATGCAAGAAATGGTCGGATGAATCCTAAATGGGTTGAAGCATGGGAAAATAAAGCTAATTCTTGGAAAAAAGGCAATGAAATACCTGAAGATGGTATACCAATTAAAGGCTGGACATTATTAAGTCCTGCTCAATGCGAATCATTACTATATGCAAATATTCGTACAGTTGAAGATTTAGCTCAAGCCAATGATGAAGGTTTATCACGTATTGGAATGGGCGCATTGCAATTAAAGAAAAAGGCTCAGTCTTGGCTTCAAGCTACAAGTGATCACGGCCCACTAACAATGAGAGTGACTACTTTAGAGCAAGAGAATGAATCTCTTAAAAGACAGAATGAAGATTTAATATTAAAGAATCGTTCATATAGAGCGCAGTTAGAGACAGGTGAAGAACCTGCTCAACCCGCCTATGTAGAGCCTTCTAATGTTATTAGCATGGCAGATATAACGCCCGAACCAGAGCCAGTATCTACTGCTGCTATAAGTGAAATTGATTCGCTTAAACTTCAATTTCAACAAAAGTTTGGGAAAAAGCCTCACTGGAATACTAGTGAAGAAACCCTTAGAAAGAAATTAGCGGAGTAAACTAAATGGCAATGCTTGAACTTATCCAGAATTTTTGCAAGCGAACAAACATACCTGTTCCAACTACTGTACTAGGTTCTACGGATGAGCAAGTATTGCAAGCTTTAGCTTTATTGGAAGAAGAGGGTCAGGAACTAGCAACAAGAGGCGACTGGCAGGCTTTAACCAATGAGGCAACTCATACAACGATAGCAGTCGAGGATCAAGGTTCTATTCAAGCCATTGCTTCCAACGGGTTTGCTTATATAAAAGATAATACAATATGGGATAGAGACTTAAGGCTTCCTGTTTATGTTATTGATGCTACTGATTGGCAGCAAGTAAAGGCAATTGAAGTTACTGGCCCACGTTATCAAGCAAGATTTAGAGGCGGCAAGCTTTTATGTAACCCAGTTCCCGCAGCCGGACATACATGGGCGTTTGAATATATCTCTGAAAACTGGATATTAGGCGCTGATGGCACGACTTATAGCCAATACTTTAATTTAGATACAGATACATTTCTTTTCCCTGAAAAAATCATAATGATGGGTCTTAGATGGCGCTGGAAGAAAGAAAAGGGTTTGGAGTATGCTGAAGATTTCAATACTTATGAGCAAATGGTGTCTAAGTCATTATCTAGCGACTCAATGAGACGTAATATTAATATGTCTGAAGGTAACTATTCGCCTCAACCTCGTGTTTATGTTCCTGATGGTAGTTTTAACGTATGAGAAAACCAGTAAGAACAAAAGGGCCAAGAACACAAGTTTCTCAAGTTCAGAGTGTTCCAGCTCCTTTGGGCGGCTGGAATGCTAAAAACTCTATTGCCTCAATGCCTCCTAATGACGCAATCAAATTAGTTAACTGGTTTCCTACAACCACAGATTGTACGCTAAGAGGCGGCAATACGGCTTATTCAACGGGAATAACAGGGCTAACAGAAACACTGCCTGTCTATAACGGCATGGACGGAACAAATCAGATGTTCGCTTGCACAAGTACAGATGTATATGATGCTAGCTCACCTGGCGTGGCTACTGCTGAATCATTAACGGTTACTAGTGGCCGATGGCAAACTATTAATTTTGGTGATGGCACAAGTAATTATTTAATCATGGTTAATGGCGTTGATGCGCCTTATTACTATGATGGAACTACATGGACATTAATAACAGGTGTATCTAGCCCAGCGTTATCTGGCGCCACATTAACTGATTTGGTCAATGTTACTGAATATCAGGGGCGCTTATATTTCCTTAAAAAAGACAGTTTAGAATTTGAGTACTTGGCTGCTGGTGCGGCTGGTGGTGCATTAACCGCTTTTGATTTATCATCATTTGCTAATCTTGGTGGCTATTTAATGTGGGCGGCTACTTGGACATTTGATGGTGGTGATGGTCAAAACGATCACATTGTATTTATGACCTCTCAGGGCGAGGCAATTATATATCGTGGCACCGACCCATCTACTGCGGCTAATTGGGTGAGAATAGGCACTTATTTTCTTGGAAAACCTCTTGGACGAAGATCATTTGTCCAGTTTGGCGGCGATTTAATTGCTGTTACTCAGAATGGAGCTTACCCACTAAGCGAAGCACTAAAAGACGCAACAATTGATGAACGAGTATCATTGACAGATAAAATAGAAAAAGAATTTAATTTAGCTGCTGCCTCATATGGGGGTAATTTTGGATGGGATTGCACTATTCATCCATTAAAATCAGCCTTAATATTCAATATCCCCGTAGCTGAAGGCGGACAACATAAGCAATATGTAATGAACACTATCAGCAAATCATGGTGTGAGTTTGATAATTGGGACGGTGAATGCTTTGCTATGTACAATGACGAATTGTATTTTGGCGCCTCAACTATTGTTCAAAAGGCATGGTCTGGTACGAGCGATAACGGGGATGAGATTATAGGTATTGGCAAAACTGCCTTCAATTACTTCGGAATGCAATCACAGCAAAAAGATATAAAGATGTTCAGGCCGCTATTACAGGTTAATGGTGATATTACGTTTTTAACGGGCTTTGATATAGATTATTCTGATAATGAGATTAATGGTGTATCTAGCTACACATCTACTGGTGCTTCAACTTGGGACGTATCCCAATGGGATCTAGGCTTATGGTCAAGTGGTCTTAAAACAGTTAGAAAGTGGACGTCACCCGCCGCTAATGTTGGTTATTGCGCATCAGGTGGATTAAAAGTTAATACAGATAGTTTAGAAATACATTGGGTTGCTTGTGATTATTTATTCGAGACAGGCGGCGTTATTTGATTTTTTACAGTTTTAGGTTATTATAGGTTTAACTCTTTGGCGCAGACAGCTCCTTCAGTTAGCATAACTCACAAAGAGAGAAGAATATGGGATTTGGTGATTTTTTAGGTGATGTAGCGCATATAGGATCATTAGGGTTAATTGATGATGATATATTTGCGGCTCCGCCTCTACCAGATGCGCCTGATTATACTGGCGCAGCAGAAGCAACAAGCGCAGGCAATTTAGACCTTGCAAGACAGCAAACGCAAGCAAATCGAGTTAATGAATTCAATCCATTAGGCTCAAGAACGTTCGAACAGGGGTTCGATCAGGCTGGCTATGATGCTGCTATGGCTGATTGGAATAATGTTTCTCCCGAAGCAGCGGCTTTGCTTGAGCAAACATTCAATATAAGTGGAGGGAAGTTTGGCGGCGCTCCAAATAGAGACGATTTTCTCACTGATCAGTGGACTTCCACAACAACATTAACGCCTGAGCAGCAAGCTATATTTGAAACAGGTCAGCAATCACAACAAAGGACTGCTGACCTAGGCTTAATGGGTCTTGGTCAAATGGAAGATACATTTGGCTCTAAGTTCTCAACGGACAGTTTAGGCGATATTGGCACTTATGGCGATCAAAGACAGCGTATAGCTGACGCAATGATGAGTCGTGTCAATACAGATATAGGTCGTGATAGAGAAACAAAATCAGCACAATTGATAGCACAGGGCATTCCCAAAGGTTCAGAAGCTTATAATAGAGAAATGGAGCAGTTAGACCGTAAGCAAACAGATGCACGCCAACAAGCTGAGATAGCCTCTACAGCACAAGTAGGGCAAACACAGAATCAAGAATTTGAAAATAGACGACAACAAATTGCAGAAATGCTCTCAGAAAGAAATCAGCCATTAAATGAATATAATGCTTTTCAGTCTGGGTCACAGGTTAATATGCCTCAATTTCAAGCATACGGGCAAGCGCCACAAGTGGCTGGCCCTGATTATTTAGGCGCAGCCACTCAAGCAGGTCAATACGCATTAGGCGATTATAATGCACAACAGGCTGGCGATAACATGTTAATGAGCGGATTATTTAATTTAGGCGCAGGATATTTGGCAGGCGGATAATGGCATATACTTCATTTACAACCCCAGGCTCATATGAGCAAGTTCAATCTGAATTAGATTCTCAAGCTCGTAGACGTAAAGTTATTGAAGCTTTACAGGCTCAGAACTTAAAACAAGGCGATTCAAATAGAATGGTTAGCGGTCGTGTCGTGCCTTATGGTTTAGGCGAGGGGTTAACTAAATTAGCCTCTGCATTATTAAGTCGAAGCCAGTTAAAAGATGTTGGCGCACAAGAAGCGGATCTAAATGCTGAAAAATCAGAAATGAAGTCCAAAGCCTCTGAAGACGTGCTTAATACTATTATGGGCAAAGAAGCAGTTGATGAGCAAATAGGCCAATTGGATGAAGAATTAGGCGGTTATAATTACGAGCCTAGACAGGAAGCAATAGAAGCTGATCCTATGCGTGGTGCAATACAGGCAATGACTACACCTGAGTTACAGGGTAGCGGTATGGATAAAGTCGCCCTTGCTATGCTTAAAAAGAATAAGCCTGCCGCTAGTAAATACAAAACTGTTCCCGAAATGCAAAAAAGCGGATTATGGCAGAATAGAGAAGTAATAAATGGCGTTAAGGCGAATCTAGTTGGCGAACCATATGCTAAAAGCTCTGGCGCATCCGATATATCGGTAGGTGGCTCAGACAAGTATGCTGATGAAAGAATGAAAAAGCAGGCGCAGATGATGGACGAGTTATCTGCGGGAGCAAAGTCTGCTTATAACGAATCACTTGCTTTAGATAGGTTTATATCGGCATCCCCTAATAGTACAGCGGGTGGTGCGCAGCCCGTTATATCTGGCGTTAAAAACATGCTTTCATCGTTCGGCTATAGTGACGAGTCTTTAGTTGATGTTTCTACAATGAGCCAGGCATTAGGCGATATGAAGGTTAATAAAATTGCTCAATTTGGTGCAAGAGGCTTAACGGATAAAGATATGGAAATTATAAATATGTCTATGCCTAGAGTTGAAACAAGCCATGAAGCCCGTATAGCTGTAGCTCAAATCCTTAAGAAGATAAAAGATTCAGAGGTTCAAAACTATATTTATGCACTGGATCAAGAAAAATTAAAACATAAAGATGTGGCGGCAGGAATAATTACCCCTCGATGGCTTGACGAATATCAAAATAAACAAGCTAATACGTTTGATCCTAATAACGTGCCTAAAGGGATTGATCCTGAAGATTGGAAGTTTATGTCAGATGAAGATAAGGCGCTGTTTCAATGACACCTGAACAGCAAAAAGCATTAGCCATTGCAAGGGCAAAAAGAAGCAGGGCGGAGGCTACGTTAGAATCTGTGTCGCCTGAAGAAAGCCCAAAAAGATTAGAGGACGTTTACTCACTAGACAAGCCATTTGAATCAGCAGTAAATTTAGTGGGCGCTGCATTAGAACCAGCTATGCAAATAGGCTCCGGCATGGTTGCATCATCAATTGGCGGTTTATCTGGAATAGGCACTGAATTAGGTGATACTTTAGGACTTGATCTAGGTGATTCAACAGAAAACATTGAATATTTTCAAGATGCAATGACATACCAGCCTAGATCAACAGGGGGTCAAGTTGCTTCAGAAGCGTTAATGGCTCCTTTTGAGAAGCTAGAAGAAGGCGCTGACGCTGTAGGGCAGGCCAATTTAGACATAACTGGTTCACCTGCTATTGGTGCTGCCGCTAAAACAACAATGATGTCCTTGCCTGCAATACTTGGCGCTAAAGGGGCTAAAAAAGCAATGCCACCTGAAGCTGTGCCAAGCGCATTGGCTGAAATAGCAGCAAAACCAGTGACAGCCCCATTGAATGCAGCAGGCGCTACTTTAAAATTTGCAAGGGATGCTTTAGTTAATCGCTTACCTAAAGGCGCTGAAAGAGCTACAGTAGACACTATTGATAATATGCTAGGTAACAGGTTTCCGAAGGTTGTTGAATTACTTAGGTCGGCAAAAGAAGGCCAGACAGCAGGGCAAGCAGCTACTAAAGCTGAGTCAATGGAGTTTTCTGCATTACAGAGATTTGCTGAACAAATAGATCCTTCAGGCTTTCAGGCTATGCTTAAGGCGCAGAGAGGGGACAGGCTTCAGTCTTTATCCAAAGGATTTGGCGAAACGCCAGAAGCGCTTGCACTAGCAAAAGAAAATCTAGCAAAGAAATCAGAAATAAATTATGCAAAATCAAGAAATGATGTAATTGATCCAAGATCAAACATGCAAATTCTTGAGTCGGCCAAGCAAAAAGCAATAGCAGGCGAATTAGCTGCAAAAGAAGCAAAGATAAGCGCATTAAAAGACAAGGGCATTATGGATACTATGTCTGCACAGCAAGCTAATATGGCTCGCGGTGATGCTCCAGTAAAGGGCAAGCTACAAGATATGAGTAATCGCCCAGGCGCTAGATATGACGACCCTGCTTTTACGAAAGAGCTTTTGTCTGAAAAAAATCTCCCTAATTTCTTGCAAGAACAGGCTGGAATCCCTGATTCAATGGTTACGCCTAAAACATCAGGCATCCCTGATATGCTAAAGAAACAAGCAGGAGTCGATTATACTGTACCTCCAACAGGGAAAAATTTAGGTGCTGCTAATCACTTTAGAGCAAATGATGCAAAAATAGCGGCTGCTGAAATAAAGAATATAGCTAAAGAAAGAGCTGTAGCAGAAAAAACATATAATTCTATACAGAAAGTATTTGAGCAAAACAAGGTAGGCGAAAAAGGCCCGTCATTGAGTGAGTTTCTTGATAGACCATCTATTCAGAGAGGCATCAAGAAGGCTAAAGAGATAGCTGCTGAAGGCGGATTAAAGCTGCCTGATGATATAAATACATGGAAAGTAAAAGACTTGCAGTCGCTAAAACAGGCCGTAGCAGAGGAAATGTCTGTTAGATTGACAAAAGAAGCCGGTGCAAGCGGATTGGGCCCAAAAGAAGCAGCTAAAATAACTTCTACTAAAAAAGCCTTTACTGACTTTATAAGAAGCAAGAGCAAGAAATTCGCTGAAGCTGAAGATTTCTACGCTAAAGAGTCAAAGCCAATAACTCAAATGGAAGCAGGCCAGGCCTTATCGAAGGGGTTAGGAGAAGAGGTTTTATTGCCTCAAAACAGAAAAGGAATCCAATCTGCATGGGATAAGCTGGAAAAACAAGGAAAGACAAGAGATTTAACTGAATCACAAAAATCATCAGTTGATAAAATTACCGATGCCATGATGAATGATGAGATACTGAAATATCAATCTGGCAAAGGTTATCCGGCTTTAAATAAAGAAATGGGCGCGGTATTAGGTGATTTACCTAACCCATTAGATAGACGGATTATGATTATAAAGGCTATCCTCAAGAGAATTGAAGGCAAGAACACAAAAGACACTAACGCCCTGCTATCTGATAAGATGAAAAAACCTAACGAAATGGCTAATCTTATGGAAATGGTAATTAATAAACGCAAGAGAAAAGCTGACATTAAGAAAATAAAGAATCCTGCCGTAGTTGGCGCTGGAATACTCGAAGCGGAGAACGAATAATGGCATTCAACGGATCAGGTGTGTATATCCCGCCAGTGACTACATTTAGTCCAGCAGTAGGCAATACAACAATAGACAGTTCGGCTCAAAATACGTTAACAGCGGATCTAGCAGCCGCTTTAACAACCTGCCTAACTAAAGACGGTCAAACAACACCTACAACTAATCTGCCAATGGCTACATTTAGGCATACAGGAGTAGGTAATGCCACTTCTTTAACGACCTATGCTAGTGCAGATGATGTTGTGGATAATACACTGCTATATGCGGGGGCTAGTGCAGTTGGCACAGACGCTTATGCAGTAGCATTGCCTATAAGTCCCGTAGCTTATAAAACAGGGCATACCTACAGCTTTTTATCAGATGTAGCCAACACAGGCGCGTGTAGTGTTAATTTTAACTCTATTGGCGTTAAATCAATTAAATTGGCGAATGGAAGCGACCCTTATGATAACTGTATATTAGCCTCTTCACCTGTTCATTTATTTTATGATGGAACTAATTTTATATTATTAAATCCAGCTTACGGTTCTGATGGATACAATGAAGGCATTACACTTGGTACAGTAGAGGCGAATAAAGTTGTAACGGCTGATACTAACGGAAATGTAACTTCTGGAACAACTGTTACATTGGCAGCAGCAGGGATTTTAATAGAGACAGGGGCGTTAGTGTTCCCTGCTAATAAAGAAATAGAGCTGGATTTTAGTCTTGTTGGGATAGCAGCAACAGTGATATTTGATTTAGATTTACAGATAAACAGTGACACTACTCTAACTAATTATTGGCGATCAGTTTCTACTGATGGGGCCGCTGCTGTTAAAGCTAATGAGCCTAGCCTTGGCCCTGCTGCCGCAACAATTCAACATTGCGCCGGATCATTAAGGCTAATACCAAATTCAACAAAAGGAACAATTGATATAGTTTACCAATGCCTAATACATAATCCAGGTGCTTCTGTTCTTTCTATAGAGGGTAGCATGGTTTACGATAATGGCGCGGCTATTACAAAACTTGGGCTATTTTCACGGGCTGGCGGCGGTGCCTTGACAGATTTCGGTATAGGATCACGAATAACAGTTAGAATGGTTAATTAATAATTTAGGGGAACAAAATGACAACACATAATCCGGTAACGACACTATCTGAAGATAGTGCAACAGGCAATTCACTACCAGATAGAAGCACTAATGGTGTAAAGCATGTAGCAGATCAATCACCTGGTGGCTTGGTTGGTACTGGCTCTAATGAGAAAATATCAACTGTACAGAATGTTAAAAAAACTGTGGTAACGGTTGACGGTGTTATTAACGCTGTGCCTGCTTATGTTTATGGTATTCATGTTAATACAGTGGGTACATCTATCGTGCTGCATGATAATGATGCAGCAGCAGCTGGCGAATCGCTTGATTTTGTTACTACAGCAGTAGGCACGCAGGTATTCCCTGTTGCGATTGAATTTGATACTGGCGTATATGCAGATATAACAGGTGGTGAGGTTGTTGTTCTTACGAGGCCAATAGCATGAGCCGCCCTACAGTAGAAGAAAGGCAGTCAATACACAAAGACTTGCCGCCACTTGAATCTGGTGACTCAGATTTAGTTTTGGATATTGATTTTACAGCGGGCCAAGCTGCGGTCGAAGCTATTTTAGAAACTACTGAGGGATTCTCTCGAATTGGCTCAAATGCAACAGCTATTTGGGATTCTGTAAAAGGTCTTAATCCGGATGGTCAATTTTCTTGGAAAAATGATGACTGGTCACCAACTGCGTTAGCTTCACGTGCCGATATGTATGCAGGTGATGGGTGGACATTTCATGTAGAAGTTGAGCGAGCTGCAATAGCTTCAACATGGAAAGATTCACAATCTGGATTTATTGATAGCGCCATCGGCCCAATGGTAATAGATGAAGCAGACTTTACGCAAGGCGTTAATAAGAGTCGTTTTCTATGCTCTTTCATGGACCCAGACGATGCAGTTAATAGTGTCTATTGTAATTTATATTGGTCATTGCTTTGGAATGTTGCTGAATCAGTTAATTCAATTAATTCCAGAACGGTAAACGGCGGGGCTGGTACTCCGTGGGGCAAGACTAAAGTTTTTAGTGATGGTCGATCAGATGAAGAGTTCATAAGCATAGACTTCACTGCTGATTTTAAATCACAAACAATAGAAACTTATATGGACGGTCATTTAGTTCATAGAGGCGGGTTCACTATAGATCATGGATCAGCGACTAATTATGATTACTTTAAAAGATGCAGCCTATTAGGTACTAATGGCACAAGCCCATTTAAAGGGTTCATTAAGAGAATCCAGATTACAAAAAGACGTTCTAAAAATAGGGTGCCGATAGGAATTAAGCTTGGTCTATTTGGTGATTCGAACACACAAAGAGCAACTAGCCGCGCCACTCCTTCACCCGTTAATGTAGCCAATATAGATGCAGCTCAAAACTTTCTCGATACTGCTTATTCAAGAGAAGAATCTGATGAGGCCATAAACCCGTTCATAAAACATCATCCTAACCCGTGGGGTGTTAAGCTTTCTATGAAATTGGCTGATGCCGGAGCGCCTATTAGTATTTACAATGCCGCTGAGTCAGGTCAAGGTTACGAGACAGGCGCAAATCAAATAGACGTTGCTTTCAGAAATGCGTTAATAGCTCATAATCCTGAATTTATTATTTGTCTGGGTTCTGTTAATGATGTTACTTTTGAGACACCAACAGCACAGCTTGAAGTAGATACGAAAGCTATTCTCGATGAGTTTATAGATGGATGCTCTAATCTTAAAAAGATATTGTTTTTAACTACACCACCAATTATTGGGAATGACTTATTAATAGGCAATCCAGTACGGGCGGCTTTAGTTATTGAGCATGTAGCAATGCAAAACACATTAACAGGTTATCGAGATAAAGTTGTAGTTGTCGATACGTTTAACGGCATGGGCGGCAATGATGCTAACCCTGAATATACTGAAGGCTCACACCCTCTAGTTGCCTCTTATGATGCTGCTTCATCAACTTCTAATGAAGGCGCTAATGTTCATTTAGGCATGACCGGCATGAATAAGGTTGTAGAGCTTGCATATCCAGTGCTTAAAAACATGATTATAAGCAGATAAATGAACATAATAGAGCG
>Ga0316202_10000711_pt1 | contig 32169 bp, 28 predicted proteins | sample 3monrhotite_MG_FD_204934 | JGI IMG/M metagenome (GOLD analysis project Ga0316202, IMG submission 204934) | Microbial mat bacterial communities from mineral coupon in-situ incubated in ocean water Damariscotta River, Maine, United States -... | ecosystem: Environmental > Aquatic > Marine >...
AAATTTCAGACCTTACATTACGGTTGTTAGCAAAAAGCCCTGATGATCGCCCGGAAACTTGTGCGTTGGTTCATCAGGAACTTGACATTATTGCTAGGCATTTGTCTGATCAAGTGATGGCTCCAGGACTGTCTAAAAAATCAGTCAATGTTCCTACACAGCACTCTAATGCTTCAATTGCTAAAGGTTTATTGAAAGCTTCGGTAAGAAGTATTGGCTTGAAATTTTCTAAGATTTTGGGAGTGCTTATTTTCATCTTGCCAAGGGGTGATGTGTTTGCATCAGCTTGGAGTAAGTATGTACCATCTAAATGGAAAGTTGTGGCAACATGGGGCGGGACTTTTTTGATGCTGGCATTGCTCGGCTGGGTGCTTGTATCAGTGATGCGTGTTGCGGAACGACCTGCTGCGGAACGACCTGCCGCGCTATCCACACCTGTTATTCAAAAGCCTGCTGTTACGAGTCACGAAAAACAGCCAGAAGAAAAATTAAAAATAATAGCTGGCGTTGCCCCAGAACCGACAAAGGAAGTTCAGGCTGATGTAGAGAAAGCTGCTGAACCTGTAATAGATCAGACAGTTAGTAAGCCTGAGCAAGTTAGTAAGCCTAAGAAAGTTAGTAAGCCTAAGAAAGTTAGTAAGCCTAAGAAAGCTAGCAAGCCTAGAAAAGTTAGCAAGCCTAGAAAAGTTAGTAAGCCGAAATATACTGCACGCTCGGTGACGTATTCTGTTGGTCATAAAGTGACACGTTCCGATGGTAGTGAGGTCGATATTGCTAAGCCTCATGAATTTAAGGGTGGCAAGCATTTGTATTTTGAGTCCCTAAAAGCCTACCGTGGGAAAGAGTATTTTACGTCGTACAAGAAAGCTCAAATTCGTTTGTATTTGGATAAAGCGGTGACATTACGAAAAATTGTTTTGCACAAGGCAAGTGTTGGTAGGCTTAATTTCAAAGGCGGTTATGTGAAATTATTCGTGCAGGATGATAAGCGTAAATGGCATGAAGTATTTTCTCGTGAAAACGACGATGTTGATGTGGCTGTGACCATTTCTAAAGCCAAACTGCCTGCGAAAATAAAAGGTGTACGTTTGCGTTTTCGTTCGCCAGAACCCATTACCATTGGGCCCATTGATTTAATTCGCTAATTCTTGGCGATGTCAGATGTACTAACAGGTAAAGTGACGCACTTATTGCCAGGTGGAGATGCCATGGTGCATATCTCTTCGCAAAATAGCGATCATAAAACCTGTCTTGTTCGTCAAGCTATTCCAGGTGACACATTATCTGTGTCGGATATTCAGAAGGGCCGAGGCACCCTAAGAGGCTTGATTGCAAGGATTGAAGAGCCATCCAATAATCGTGTGCGTGCGATATGTTCAGTAGCAGAACATTGTGGTGGCTGTGCCTTGCAGTATCTGCATGTAAATGAACATGCAGCAGTGAAGTCTCAATGGGTTTATGATGCTTTTTCTAAGGTGATAGAAAAAGAAAGTCAGTGGTTACCTATTCAACAGATAGATATGAATGATGATAGCTTGCATCGGCGGCGCTTGCGTTGGCATGTTGGGCGAAATAAACAGCAGGTTATATTAGGTTTTCGCGGCTATCAGAGCCATGAGGTTATTGAAGCAGAATCCTGTATCATCATCACCCATGAGTTAGAGGCATTAAGAAAAACATTGCAGCTTGCGCTGGAGGGTGGCGCAGTGGAATTACCTGAATCGGTGTATGCAGTACAATTGTCCGATGGCATACATGTGGTTTTGGAATATGCAGGCATGTGTGCTATGGCTGTGATGGCCGAGATAGCTTGGCAAGGCATGACGTTGCAGTATTGGTGCCGTGATAAGCAGGGCTTAAGATCATTAAACAAACCCGCATATCAACTCTCCGACATGCTTCCGACAAGTGCCGAAGATATAGCTGTTTATATTGGCCCTGATGATTTTGTGCAAGGGCAGAAGCGTGGGAATCGCGTGATGATTGAACAAATTTTAGCATGGAGTAAGGGTGCGAAGCATGTGGTGGATTTATTCTCAGGAGCAGGGAATTTATCCTTGCCTTTGGCTGCTTCAGGGATGCAGGTGTTGGGAGCAGAGGTAAATACTGCCAGCGTGCGTGCTGCCAATGCTAATGCCAAACGCTTGAAATTATCGGCAACTTATGAACAGGCAGACTTATTCGGTCGTTTTGATGTAGCGCCATTTGTGGGAGCCGATGTATTGATTATTGATCCACCGCGCAAAGGTGCGAAGAAGATTTGCAAGCTGATGAATCGCTTGCTGCCAAAGAAAGTTATTTTAGTACATTGTGATGTGATCTCCGCAGGTCGCGATGCGCAAGAAATGCAGGCGCAAGGTTATCGCTTGCTAGGCTTGCGGGCATTGGACTTGTTTCCCTACTCGGGTCATGTGGAAAGTATGAGTTTATGGGCACCATAAAACCTTTGCGATGGGGGGTAATCTGTTTACTGGTGGTTTTGACAGCTTGTCAGCAGCAGGTTGTGGAACAAGGTGAGTTGCGGGTTGGTGTTGCACAACTTCCTATGTCGCTTGATCCACGCTTTGCTACTGATGCAGCCTCGCACAAGGTTCAAGCTTTGATACACCGTGGTTTGATTCGTTTGGATAATGATTTTATACCACAAGCCGATATTGCTGCCTCATGGCAGCATCCGGATGCTTTAACATGGCTATTTGAGCTAAAAAAAGATGTTTATTTTCATGATGGTTCACACTTAGAGGCAAAGGATGTCGCAGCCACTTTACGAGGTGTTCTTAATAAGGATTTAGTTAGCCCATTACGTGCTGGTTTTGCTTCGGTTGAATCTGTAGATGTTTTATCGCCATACCAATTGCGTTTAAACTTGAATAAAGCCGACAGTTCGTTGTTAACGCGGTTATCTCTGGGGATCGTGCCAGAAGCTATGGCGAATAAGCCCCATCAAGCACGGAATATAATGGGGGCGGGAGTCTTTAAACTACAAGCATGGCATGGTAATGATTTACTTTTGAGGCGCGTACGTTCCTCAACCACGTCCAACATAGAAGTATTACATTTTATTCGCGTCAAAGATGCCGTAACACGTTGTTTGAAGTTGGTGCGTGGTGAAATTGATTTTACACAGAATGATTTACCACCTGATTTACTACCATATTTGAAAAAACAAAAGCATTTGACGATTCAAGCTCAAGCATCAACCACCTTTTCATACCTTGGGATGAATATTCAAGATGCAACGCTTAAAGATGTGCATGTACGCCAGGCATTGGCATTGGCGGTGGATCGTAAGCGTTTGAAAAAAGCCTTGTTTTCAGATTTGCCAGAATTAGCGGAGACCGTTTTAACAAACAACCATTGGGCAATGACACCGTTGCCTGAAACGTTATTTGACCCTAAAAAAGCAGAAGAAATATTAGATGGTGCAGGCTTTCCTCGCGCCAAAGACGGTGTTCGCTTCACACTTAATTATCGCACTAGTACAGACCCTGCACGGCTACGTTTAGCCACAGCTATTGCCGATATGTGGCAAAAAATAGGTGTGCATGTATCCATTGAATCATTGGAGTGGGGCGGTTTTTACGCGCGTATCAAGCGTGGTGATTTTCAGGTATTTTCATTGTCGTGGGTAGGGATTGTTGATCCAGATATTTATCGCTGGATTTTACACTCGGACATGTGGCCGCCGAAAGGTGCAAATCGTGGACGCTATAGCAATGCTGATGTTGATAGCTGGCTAGAGTCAGCATCTGAAAGTGAAAGCGTAAAACAACGCAAGCGCCTTTATGCAAAAATACAGGGGAAAATGCAGCAAGATCAAGTGTATATACCACTGTGGTATGAACCGGTATTGGCCGTATCATCCAAACGTTTGCAAAATTTTAAGCCTAGCAGTGATGGTAGCTTATTGGGATTATTGGATGCAAACATAAAACTTGTAGGCAAAGAAAAATTATAAAAGCTACTTTTTTTCGAGACTTTCCATTTTTTATAGGTAGCGTTTTTTTTGTTTATCGAATGGAGGGGGCGGATTAATGTTTAAAATGATTGGGAAATTATGTCTACTAGCTATTTTAGCACTAGCGATTGCTGCGCCTGCTCAAGCTGCTGGTACGAAACATGTGAATATTGCTGTGTTTCATAAAGTGGTGGCTGACTATGAATTTGAAGCGATTGTGTTGGGCCGTTTTAGTGATTTTATCGCTGAAATGGAAAAAGGTTCACAGGTTGTTTTTTTAAACCATACTGCTGGAATTAAGCATCAGGATGTAATCACCTTGAATGTTGATGTCTTGAGTGAAGGCTCTGATAATAGCTTTAATGATAATGGTGTGAACTGTAGTGTTCATTTTACGGATGAAAGCACTGCAGATAATACAGCTTATGCTGTGGGCGGGCTGTGTACAATTTTGATAAGTCATGATGGTGTTCATGAAAAGGTTAAGGCGATTATTCCATCTGCAGATTTGCCAGATACTTCACAAGGTGTTGATGTATGGGTCATGATTTATGAGGATGAGGAGACGGGCATGGCTTTTTATGCCAACGTAACAACTGATTAGTGTTTCATGGTGAACTTTACATGAAAAGCCGAGTATTTATACTTGGCTTTTTTTATGCAGCTAACACAAGGTAATATTTTATGCTGCTACGATTGTTTTTGAACGTAATTAAAAAAATAAAATGAGGTATGAAATTGAAAAAAAGTATGAATGCGATTCTAGGACCCTTGTTGTGGGCAGGCGTGATGCCTGCACAGGCAGATGATTCATTTTTAGGAAACCCTAGTAGTTCACAGCGTGAAACAGTGGTACATGGTCATGACAAAGGCTTGATGACTTGGCCTGGTATTACAGGCACATGGGCTGGCGTGCGTGAAGATATGGATGAAAATGGCTTTACGATTGAAGCTGTATATACGGGCGAGTTTGCTAAGAATTTCACGGCGAACCCTGTTACGGCGAATGGTTTGAAAAAGACTGTTTATCAAAGTGATACAGATTTAACATTAACCGTGGATACTGAAAAAGCGGGCATGTGGACTGGCGGCACGCTCTTTGTTTACGGTTTGGGTAATACAGGTGGCAACCCAACTGATTATACAGGTGATTTACAAGGTTACTCCAATATTGAAGCACCCAATCAGTGGATTGTGCATGAAGCATGGTACCAACAAGAGTTCGATGATGGCATGTTTTCCATCTTGGCTGGTTTGCATGATATGAATTCTGAGTTTTATGTGTCTGACTATGGTTCATTATTTTTAAACGGCTCGTTTGGTATCGGCCCTGAATTATCAGGCAATGTGCCTGCATCGTTGTTTCCCAAAGCTGCGTTAGGCGTGCGTGTAAGTGTAAAACCAACAGAAAATTCGTATGTGCAAGCGGCAATGTATGATGGTGACTCTACAACCCGTACATTCAAATCAGCAGAAGGTAAGTTGTGGGTTACAGAAGCTGGAGTTAGTAGTGATTCAGGCACATATAAGCTGGGTTGCTGGCAGCACACAGCGAATAAGACATTCGGTGCACAAACATTTAGCAGTGATTATGGCCTTTATGGCGTGGTTGACCAAGAAATTGTGAAATTGGAAAATGATGGTGCGATTGCTGGCTTCTTGCAATATGGTTATACACCGAAATCACGCAATGAAATTTACACCTATATTGGTGCTGGTTTGCATATACATGGCATTGTTCCGAACCGTGCTGAGGATGACTTGGGCTTGGCTGTAGCTAGGGCTGATTTTCATGCTTCTGCGGCAGCAGCTAAGGTTTCTGAAACTGCAGTTGAATTGACTTATCGTTTGGTGGTGACACCTTGGTTTGTGGTGCAGCCATCATTTCAATGGATTAAGAACCCAGGCGGTGACTCTACAGCCCCTGCTGTGAAAGCAGGTCTGTTGCGTTTTGAAGTTGTATTGTAACTGTTAATTAACGCTATTCTACAGTATTTGAAAGCGATGTAGGCTAGGGCTTTATGCTACTCACTTGATATTTTTGTAATTCTTGGGGTACATACCAGAATTCACTATTATAACCGATACCGGCAGGGGCAGGTTTGATGCCCTGAATACGCTTATGCACTGCTGGAAGTGAGTAGGGAGCATATAAAAAAACCATAGGGACATCGTTGTAAATTTCTTGCTGCATGATGTCGTACCATTGTTTGCGTTTATTTTGATCAAAGGTGCGTGTGGCTTCGATCAATGCTTGGTCAACCTTGGCATTGTTGTAGCTTAAGAAGTTGAATTGACGCGCACCTGTTTGTGATGAATGCCAGATATTGTACTGATCTGGTTCAGGTGTGAGTGACCAGCCGAGAATCACCACATCAAATTGACGTTTGTTGATGAAATTCTCAATAAAGGCTGACCATTCGATGAGCCGTACGTTTACTTGAATACCGATTTGTTTGAGTCGTTGTTGAATGATTGTCGCTGTGTCGGCGCGTTGTTTGTTGCCGTTATTGGTAATAATGGTGAATGAAAGGATTTTACCACCCTTATCAAGGTAACCATCGTGGTCAGAATCAATCCAGCCGGCACTGGCAAGCATTGCTTTTGCTTTATGCGGATCAAAAGGGCGTGGTTTGAGCGATTGATTGACCCATGGAGTACCTAGTTTGTAAGGTGAAGCGATGATTTCGCCATGCCCTAGCAATACACCATCAATTAGCTCTTGGCGATCAATCGCGTAAGCAATGGCCTCACGTATACGCTGATCTTGAAAGAGTGGGCGCTTTAAATTGAAACCCAAATATGTGTAAACGGACTGCAAGTATTTGTAGCGGTCATAGTGCGCTTTTAATACGGTCTTGCTTTCAAATAAACGAGAATACTGCGTAGGCGTTAGCCCCATTTCATCAATATTTCCAGCTGTAAGCTCTAAAAATTGGGTGGCTGAATCAGGGATGATGCGGGTCATACGTTCTGCAATCCATACTTTGCCATCATAATAATTAGGATTGGCTTGAAGCGTGATGGACTGTTGTGCTTGCCAATCTTTTAACACATATGCACCAAGGGTCGCTTTGGGGTGGCGTGCTAAATCTGTATTCATAATATCTTCGTGTTCAAAGATATGTTTGGGCATGATGGCTAAGCCTGCCCATGTGGAAAGAGCTGGGGAGTAAACTTCATTGTAATGGACAATGAACGTATCTTTATCAGGCGTTTCGAAAGCCGTAACCTTAGCGTAATCCGATTTATAGGCACTTTGGGTATGTTTATCTTGAATCAATGCCAAGGTGAATGCGCAGTCTTCTGACGTGAAGGGCTGACCATCGCTCCAAGTAATGTTCGGGCGAAGGTGGAAGCTGATGCTGAGCCCATCATCGGAGATATGCCAAGACTCTGCTAATTGTCCCGTGATATTTAAATTTTTATCAAACTTTAAAAGCGGTTGATATAACCAGCCTGCAATTTCATGGCTGGCACTATCGCCAGCAATCATGGGGATAAGGGTTGAGGCATCACCAATGGATGCAGTGATAAGTCGATCGCCAAAAGCGGGGTTATTATTGCTTATGGTGTTACTTGAACTGCTTAATGGTGTATTGGGTTCAGGTGAACAGGCAGCGAGTAAGCCAAATAGCGTGAAAATAAAACATAGGCGAATTAAATACGGGCTAGAATCCATAATCTGTCTCCAGGACGAATGATTGCGTTTTTAGATAGTTGGTTGGCGCGAGCAATAGCGTGTGTGGATGTGCCAAAGCGTCGAGATATGCTCCATAAAGAGTCACCTTTATGTACTTTGTATCGAATACGGCGACCTTGCGACAATAGCGGGTTACTTGCCGCTGTAGCGCGTGCAAAAGAATAAGCTGGAACGGTAATAGACATGCCGATTTTTAAGCGGTGCGGAAGCTTAGGATTGAGTTTGTGAAGGTGGGTGACGTTGGTGTGATGTTGATGTGCCAATTTCCATAATGAATCACCCGATCGAACTTTTATGATGATGTGCTTTGGGCGATGGAAATTTTGTTGTTCTTGCAATGAAGAAATATTTTCTGCAGGGGCATGGATGGTAATATCATGCTGTAAATATTGACTGTAATGTAAATCTGGATTGAGTTGAAATAAAAGTAAGTTTGGTAGTTTGGATGAGTGTGCTAGTTGTTTAAGATCTACAGGCGCATGCAGGGTAATTTTTTGCGTTTGCATTGGATCAGGAAAACTGATGGTTTGCATGCTGAATAATGCAGTGAGTCCAATAATTTGGCGAACATAATTGCGTGTTTCTACGGGTGCGGGTATGTTTTCTAAGCCATCACTTAATGTCCATGGCGTTTTTTTTAAGCGTTTTGCAAGCCCATAAGGCCCCATATTGTACGCGGCAAATGCCAGTGGCCAGTTGCCAAAGCGTTTGTATTGGGTTTGCAAATATGTGGCAGCAGCACGGGTTGATGCCTCGATATCACGGCGACCATCGTGATAAGGGTTCTTTTTAATGCCAAGGCTTTGCGCAGTACCAGGCATAAGTTGCCATAACCCCATCGCACCTGTGCGAGACAATGCATAAGGTTGATAGCCGGACTCTACAATGGGAATAAATTGTAATGAAAGCGGAGCACCCATACTCTCCAATGTGTCGATGAGGCGTTGGCGGACAAGGGTCGAACGTTTCATGATGCGTGGCCAGTGCGGAAGTATATGTTTTTTTACTGAGGCCTGAGCGCGAGCAATATCTTGAGGTAATAGCCCTTCTAGGAAGGCATGTTGTGATATGCGAGTTGTATTTTCTTGTATGGTTTTAGGCTTGTTTTCTGGGCTGCTAGTTTGCTTTTCTGTGTCTGTAGAGAGCGGCAATGATGTTGTTTTTAGAGCCTGTGAGCAGCCACTAAGTGTCAGCAATGTTGAGATGATATATAGTGCAACCATGATTATTTTTTGATTAAACATTGCGAGATGTTAACGCCTTATTTTATAAAACATATATATTTCATTGTATAATTTTAAGTAATGACAGTGGAAAAGTTGGTGACTTGTCGGATATATGATGGGTGGTTGGTGTAAAAATGGCATTTTTTTCTTTGATAAATAAATCTGAGTGAGCATTCAAATCATTGGCATGGCTATTGGCTTGATTTTAGGTAATTAGAACATTATGGTCACGTGTCGATGGGTCCTTTTCTTGGGAGAACTATGGGTTTTATATGTTATTAACGCAACAGCGTCATTTGGTGGAAAGTGGAGTCGTCTCTCAAGAGCAAATTGATGATGCTTTGCAAATGCAAGAAACCAAGAAAAAAGGGCTGTTATTTTCCTTGCTTACTATTGATGGCATTGATGCAGAGGCAATGCTACAAACACTTGCACGTATTTATAAAGTACCCTATTTGGATATCTCTAGGTTTAAACCCAGTGATGAAATTTTAAAGAAGTGTCCTGAGAAACTTTGTTTGGATTTTTCCTTTGTGCCTGTGAGTGAGCAGGATGGTCAACTGGTCGTGGCAATGGGTGACCCCATGGACTTCTCTTCTTTGGATGCCTTACAGTTTAAACTAGGGGGGCGTGTTAGGGCAGTTTTTGCGCGTCCTGATGCTATTCAAAAGAAAATTCGAGAACTTTATCAAGGTGATGCGGCTTTTGAAGATGCAATGTCCAGTTTGGAAGATGATAGTAGCTTTTCAACGGAAAGCGATGAAGAAAAAGATGACACTGATATTGCGGCGCTGAAAAAAGGCGCGGCTGATTCTCCGATTATTAAGTTAGTGAATGGTATTATGGTTCAGGCGATGAAGATGAGCTCATCGGACATTCATATTGAAGCCGGTGAGCGAATAAGCGTGGTACGTATGCGTGTCGATGGTCGCTTACGTGTAGCGCTAAAATTTCCTGTAAAAGCCCACCCCTTAGTACTTTCACGCATTAAAATTATATCCAACTTGGATATTTCGAATACGCGAACACCACAAGATGGCCGTACACGCGTGAAACTGTGGGGCAAAAGCTTCGACATGCGTGTATCAACATTGCCTTCGATGCACGGTGAGAAAGCTGTACTACGTATTTTAGATAAAAGTGGCCTATCATTAGACTTGGATATTTTAGGCTTTGAAAAATTAGCGGACCAACGGGTGCGTGAATCCATTGCTAAGCCGACTGGAGCGGTTTTGGTTACAGGGCCGACTGGGTCAGGTAAAACAACCACACTGTATTCTTTTCTACATCATATCAATGATGCAGAAAGCAATCTAATTACAGTGGAGGACCCTGTTGAATTCCAAATTAAGGGCATCAATCAGGTGCAAGTGAACCCGAAATCTGGGATGACGTTTGCGGCTGCTTTGCGGTCTATTTTACGGCAAGATCCTGATGTTGTTATGGTCGGTGAAATTCGTGATGAAGAAACGGCCGAGATTGCTTTGCATGCAGCCCAAACAGGGCACCTGGTGCTTTCAACACTACATACCAATGATGCACCATCCACAATTACAAGGCTGATTGAAATGGGTGTTGAGCCAAGAATGTTGGCATCATCATTGAATTTGGTGGTGGCACAACGTTTGGCGCGCCGTTTGTGCCCTAAATGTAAAAAGAAGGTTCGTCCAGATGAAGCGTTCTGTGAACGTTTTGAGGTTCCTGAAGGTATGGAGTTTTATGAACCGGTTGGTTGTAAGGCTTGTATGGACATTGGCTATAAGGGTCGTTTGGGTATCCATGAAGTGCTATATGTGAATGATCGTATGCGAGAGTTGATTGCGCGTGGCACACCAGATCGTGAATTGATGCAGGCGGCTCGTGAAGATGGGATGTTTTGTTTGTTTGAAGATGGTTTGAATAAGGCATTATCAGGTATTACTAGCATTGCCGAGGTGCTGCGTAATTCGTCACCTCCAGAAGAATTTATACTTCATGAACGTCTTAGCGAAGATGGTATTTTAATGTCTTTGGGTGAGGGAATGAAGCAGCGTGATGCAGCACGCATATCAGCATCAGTGGGCTTAGATAAGCAAACGGTGTTGATTGTAGATGATTCAAAAAGCATTCGCAGCCTTGTGAAATTTGTATTGCAGTCGGATGGCTTTGACGTGCTTGAGGCTGAGGATGGTCAACAAGGGTGGGATGTTTTGCAACGGTTATCATCATCCATTGATTTGGTCGTGACAGATTTCGAAATGCCCAATATGTCTGGATTAGAATTTGTAAGAAAAGTGCGTGAGCATCATCGGTTCGATGGTATTCCTCTGATTCTTTTAACCTCACGTAAAGATGAGGATGATGAGGTGTTTGGGCTTGATTCTGGAGCAGATGACTATATTGGTAAGCCAGTAGAGCCAATGAAGTTACAAGCACGGGTACGTAAAATCCTTACAATGTATGCGCGCATTAGTGCTGCTGCCCAAGGGAGAGGTTAATCATGCAGGAAAATGGAGACATAGAGTCTGGCATCACAGCCGAGGTTTTGGAAGATGAAACATTGGTATTTGAAATGGAGGTTGCTGATGTTGAAATGATGCAGATTAATATTGCTGGCGAAGCGGTATTGATCCCAGTTTCGGAAGTTTCGGAAGTTATTCGTTTGCAGCCATTAGGTCTCGTGCCCATGGCGCCAGATCACTTATTGGGTGTATGTAATGTCCATGGACATATTTTGTGTGTGATTGACCCGTGCCGGGTGATGCACCTTGAGGGAAAGGCTGGTGAGGATAGTGCTGCAAGCCGTTTTTTGCGACTAAAACACCCTGTCATGAATTTGGCTTTACGGGTGGATAGCGTATCTAGATTGTTTAGGATTTTGGAGAGTGAGTTATCCGAGTTAAACGACGACTCTAGCGTATTTTTTCGAGGATCTATAAATGTTGAAGGACACGTATATCGTGTGGTAGATACAGAAGCGCTGTTTGCATAAAGAGTTGATGCTTGTGCTGTTGATTAAAGTTATGAATGATGCACTATGCAGTATAAATTATGCTTGAAGCTGTAGTCATGAGAAAACAAGAAGGTTTGTGGAGAGATTTATGGTAGATGAAAAGAAACGTGATGTGAAAAGTATCCGACAGCTAGCGCAGCGTAATATCGTTGTTTCTGTGATTTTGTTTGCTGTATTAATTGGGACGGTATTCGTGGCATTTAACCGTGCTGGTGATGGTATACGCGGCCTTTCTAACCTTTATGGGCAGCAAACAACGTTGGAGCGTTTTAAAGGCTCCCTACCCAACGTTCTTTTACCATTGAATGACTTTACATTAACGGGCAATAAACAGGATATTGAAAAAATTAAAAGTGCATCGGATGATTTTTTACGCCTCTATGGACAAGTGAACCAACTTCCTTCTTTGGATGAGGAAGATGTAAAACAATTGACAGAAGTACATGATTTAATGAAGGAAGTGATTAAAATTGCGGAAGATATCACCGGCGGTAAAATTCCTTCTGAAATGGCAAGTAATGTAACGGTGGTGGCGCAAAGCTTGGTATTTGTGGCACAGGGTAAACTGAATGATGTGGCATCCCGTTTGGCGGTGCAGTTGGATTCGGAGCGTCAGGGTAAAGAAGATCAGCTTGAGACATATTCACTTATCAATGTGGCGATTATTGTGTTTATTGTGTTTGTCATGGCATTTTTTAACCGGAGTTTTGTAACAAATATTTCAGGGACTATTTCTGAAATGGCAAAGGGTGTGACGGGCGTATCGGATGAAATTTTGGCTGCGGTGGATCACCAAGCGACAGCCTCTAACACGCAGGCTATGTCTGTGGCTGGGGTGACCGAAGAACTGGGTGGCATGTCCGAGGCGGCGAAGAAAATTGCGGTAACCGCGGCAAGTGTGGAACGAATTGCAATGGCGACAGCGACATCGGCGCAAGATGGATCTACAGCAGTGAATGAAGCCATTGGTTACATGGATAGGATTCGCCAAGAGGTGACCACGATTGCTGATAAAGTAACCGATGCTGGTCGTAAAGCAGAGCAAATTCTTGATTCGATTAGCTCGATTCAGGAAATTGCTGATGAAACCCATTTGTTGGCATTGAATGCATCCATTGAATCTGCGGCGGCAGGTGAATTTGGTAAACGCTTTGCGGTTGTGGCAGGCGAAGTGCGTCGATTATCTGAGCGTGCAAGACAGTTTGCGGAAGAAATTCAAACAGTGGTGAATGATGTGCATGTATCGACAGAAGAGTCGATTGAAGTAACGCGTTCTGGTCTTGAAGAAGTCGAAAAAGGCGTGAAAATTGCCGAGCGTGCCAGTGAAGCCTTGGGTAAAATGCAGAATATGTCTGAGAAAACGAGTCAAGCTGTACGCACTATTGCACAAGCGACAGGGCGACAAGGTGAAAGCTCACAAGAGTTTGTGTTGACCATGCGCCAAATCTCTGATCTGTTGCAGGATTCCGCATCGCAGATGCAAAAGTCTCGTGAGGCATCTTATCGTTTGAATGATGTTGCAGCAGACTTGCAGAAGTTAATTTAGTTAGGGCTGAGAGCTTTTTTTGGCTGATTTCGACCTATCCAATTTTTTAGCCTCTTTTTTTGATGAGGCACGTGAGCGTTTAAATTCAATGAACCAAGGGCTTGTAGCTTTTGAATCGGGTAATCTAGATTCCGAGGGACTCATTGCCTTGCGCCGCGATGCTCATACCATTAAAGGATCGGCGTTGATGTTAGGTGTTAGTGATATTGGAGGGGCTGCGCATCTGTTTGAAGATGTGATGGAGCAGTTGATTGACAATCCATCATGGCGCCAGCCCGCAATGACGCAGTTTTTGTATGACTTGCACGATGAACTTGATACACGCTTACAGGATCCCGATGCTCAGAAGAATATTGATCTAGAGCCGCTACGCGTAAAGTATAAAGCTTTGCTAGAGGCAGCCAAAGAAGGGGCTTTGTTAGAGGGTTCAATAGAACCTGCTGTAGAAAATAAAACGACCTTAGATAATGAATTAGATATTGTTGAAATTGATTTGGATGCGGATGCTCCTGATTTAGACACTTGGGTTCAAGATGATGGGCTTACTGTTGATTTAGAATTTCCATCTGAAATGGAATCTGATAGTGCTTCTATAGATGCTGATATAGTGGATATAGGTGCGAATGAAAAAGACCAGGAACAAGAATTTTCAGGATTGATTGGTGCCGATGAAGCCGATTCTTGGAAGGCACAGCGTGCCAAGCAACGGGCGGCGGATAAAAGGCAGAAAGAAGCAACTGATAAGGCACTTGGGCAGGACTTAGATGCTACATTAAGCAGTGAAGGAATAGAAAGTAGCGAAGATCGTGAAGTTGAGAAGCTTATATCAGAGCTTACGAGCGGTACTGAGGCTAAAGAAGATAAGATAGTAGGGCAGGAAGATGCACTCATACCTCTGCCAGAAAATGCATTTTCTGAAGCTGATACGTATCGCCCCGATATGGCAAGTATTGAAATGAAAACGATGGCACAACGACGTAGTTCGGGCCGTTTTTTGCGTGTGGATGCGGAGCGTCTTGAAAACTTGTCCAACCAAGTCATTGAGTTAAGCACGGAGCAGTCACGTGGTGGTGGTTTTGAAAAAGCTATTCTAGAGATGACTTCAGAGCTAAGAGGACTACAGCGGGAATGGCGTTACTTTGCTCAATCACTTTCTGGCCTTGATGAAACGAAGCGTGAAACGTTGGCACATTCACTGGAACGTGGCTTTGAAAACCAAATTCGAAAACAGCGGCGCTTTAGCGAAGAATTGAGTATTTCAAAACAACGTAATGGATTGGTACATAGGGATTTGCGTGACCAAGTATTGTCCTTGATGCTACGACCGCTGGATAGTATTTTTTCAACATTTCCCCGTGCCGTCCGAGATGTGGCAGTTCGCTTAAACAAGCGCGCCCGATTGGTGGTTGGTGGTAAAACCCTAGAGGTAGATCAAGGGGTTGCAGAATCGCTGGTTGAGCCGTTGGTTCACTTGCTAAATAACGCGGTTGCCCATGGTATTGAATCAGCCGAAGAGCGCAAAGACTTAGGGAAACCTGAAGAAGGCCAGGTTGCCGTGATCGCACGATTAAGTGGAAGCGAAGTGCGTATTGAAGTGGTGGATGATGGCCGAGGCCTTGATGTTGATAGAATCAAAGAAGTGGCAGTTGAACGTGGGGTAACCACTCAAATTGAGGCCGATGATATGGATTCTGCTGAAATCCTTGAAATGATTTTCCGCCCTGGTTTTTCAACAAAAAAAGAAGTCGATGCCACATCAGGCCGCGGCATTGGCATGAATGTGGTACAGGACACAGTGCGTCGTCTGACTGGTTCGATTCGTATTCATACCGAAAAAGGCCAAGGCACACGCTTTGTACTATCGTTACCAGTGAGTATTGCAGTGCAGCAAGCACTGATGTTCCGTATGGGGAATACACGTTTTGGCATGCTAACGCATATGGTTGAGCAAGCCCTTCCTTTGAACAAACAACCATTAAAAATGGGTGCCGGCGATAAACAGTTTATTATGTATGGTAAACATCAAGTTCCAATTGTGGATATGCGACGTATGTTAAGTGGTGAAGGCGCTGATGCAGTGTTGTCTGCGACCCCAAATGTGCTTATTGCCGAACATATTGAAGGCTATGTCGGCATTGTGGTCGATGAACTCATGAGTGATATTGAAGTTGTGGTTCGAAATCTCGACCCTTATATTAAACGTTATCAGCCACAAGGTTTGATGGGCAACACCATTGCCGATGATGGTTCGGTGGTCATGTTGCTAGAGCCTTATGGTATTAAGGAAATGGGGCGTACGGCACCAGATCAGACAATTGAAATTGATGTGCCTGAAGAAGAAAAAATTCATCGTAAAATATTGCTGGTGGAAGATTCGCTTATCGCTCGTGAAGTAGAGAAAAGTATTTTTGAAAGCATTGGCTTTACTGTGGATACGGCGATTGATGGCCTTGATGGTCTTGAGAAGATGGAAACAAAATCTTATGATATGATTGTAACGGATTTAGAAATGCCTCGCTTGGATGGCTTTGGCTTTGTACGCCGTATCCGTAATCAGCCAGAATATGAAGACTTGCCATTGATGGTTATCTCAACACGTGAAAGTGCGGAAGACCGTATGCGTGCGATGGAAGCTGGTGCGGATACTTATATGGTCAAACAGCATCTAAATGGCGATGAAATTCTAAAAAATGTGCAAGCACTATTGGGCTCTGTAAGTCATTCCGAATAATCACTTAGCCTCTTTAATTTAGATGGGTGATGATCTATGGAGGTGAATTTCCCAGAGCCTACACTGGCTAATGAAGATGGTTTACTGGCTATAGGTGGTGACTTATCTGTGGCAACTTTACTAAAGGCTTATGCGCAGGGTTGCTTTCCATGGTATTCAGGGAACCAACCTATACTATGGTGGTCTCCAGATCCTCGCATGGTTCTTTGTTTGGATGACTTTTATTGCTCCAAACGTCTCACACGCCGTCTGAAACAAGAGCGCTATCGTTTTTCATGGGATGAAAATTTTTCACGAATTATTGACCAGTGTGAAGTGGTTCATAGAGCTGATGGTGTATGGCTAACCCCTGATATGCTGGCTGCTTATAAAGTGTTACATCACCAAGCTTATGCTCACTCGCTAGAAGTTTGGGAGGGTGAGTTACTTATTGGTGGTTTGTATGGTGTACTATTGAATAAGGTGTTTTTTGCTGAATCTATGTTTTCTATCAAACGAGATGCTTCCAAAATGGCATTGGCTATGCTTGTGGAACGAGGGAAGAATGATGGTTGGAAGTGCATTGACTGCCAATTTCATAGCGATCACTTGGCCAGCTTAGGCGCAAAGGAAATAACACGCGGTAGGTTTCTTGAGCTTATAAGCGCGTGATTTAAATGTTGGATTAGCTTTCTTTTGTATGACCTTGATTGCGAAGCTCAAGCCATGCATTGCGCAGGTATTCATAGCCAGACCACAGTGTTAGTACAGCAGCTAGGCACAACAGTACAAGGCCCGCTTGATGAAAATTAAAGTCCATAATTTCGATATGTAAAAACAATGCTTCAATGGCAAATAGCTGCATAGCGGTTTTCCATTTTCCCATTTGTGAGACATGGACAACGGTTGAACCTTCAGCAAGCCACTCGCGTAAAGCGCCAATCGTGATTTCTCGCCCAATAATGACCACTGCCAGAATAGCTGGCGCATAACTACCTTCGACAAGTAAAACCAATGATGTGGCGACAAGAAGTTTATCTGCAACGGGGTCTAAGAAACGACCAAATGCGGTAACTTCATTGCGGTTACGGGCAAGGTAACCGTCAAGCCAGTCAGTGAACCCAGCCAAAGCAAAAATAAATGCTGTGGTATAATGATTCCAAGGGTCAGGTGTAAAATAAAATGCAACGATAAGAAGAGGGATAAGTGCGACACGTGCGACAGTGAGTTGGTTAGATAGGGTCCATTGCATGGTGGCTTTATCTCTGAAAAAGGAGTGAAGGTAAAGGTTTTTTTTGATACAGGTTTTTTAGAATGAGGTCGGATTGACTTAACTCCTTATTGTTTAAGGACTTAGCTTCTTATGCACAAGAGCTGTGGATAACTTAGTGGATAAGTTTGTTAGAATGATTGTGGGTTAACGGTATTTTAATGTTTATTTTAAATGCCTGTTTTATATGCAGTTTACTTTACCTTTGTATAACAGCAAGTTAGCACTGTTGTTGGATGTTCGTTATACTGTTTAAGTGTTTTGTAATGCGCGTTTTTATAGGAGTGAGACTGCGGTGGATAAGTTTTAATCCATTGCTATATTTATTTCTCTTAAGGCCTCGTAGGTCACAATAGAACATGCAGATGATAGATTGAGCGAACGTACTGGGGCATCAGTGCGCATAGGTATTTTGATAGCCGATAATTCTTCCAGAAGATTATCGGGTAAACCGCGACTTTCAGGTCCGAAAACAAGTACGTCATTTTCCTTAAAAGTAACATCCCAGATGGTATCCGTGGCTTTGGTGCTAAGTGCATACCATGTGCCATTTGTTTGGAGCGTTTCACGTAACTCAGCCCAGTCAGAATACTCTTGGACTTGCAACCACTCCCAGTAGTCCAAGCCAGCCCTGCGTAGCTGCTTGTCAGAAACTTCAAACCCTAATGGGTGAACAAGGTGAAGCATGCAGCCTGTACAGGCGCATAAGCGGGCAATATTCCCCGTATTGGGTGGAATTTCGGGTTCGAACAAAACAATATGTAGAGGGGATTTAGTATTTTCTGCCATATGGATAGGTTTAAATACGCTCTGCCAATGAAGTCATTACTTTGGATGTAAGTCCCATGGCTGTATTGATTGTTTTAGGCAATTTAGCCGCCCCCAAGTTTTCTGCCAATGTAGCATGGCCAAGTTCATCTTTACGCATTTGTGTGACAATCGCACGGCTTCTTTCATCATGTTTGGGCAAGTTTTGTAAGTGACTGTCCAGATGGCGTACAACCTGATGCTCTGTTTCAGCGAGAAAGCCTAGATTCCAGCGATCACCGGCAATGCCTGCCGCCATACCAATGGCAAAGGATCCTGCATACCATAAAGGATCAAGCTTGGATGGCTGTTCACCGAGCTCATCGAGCCTGGTACGACACCAGTTTAAATGGTCACTTTCTTCGATAGAGGCATCTCGGAGTTGTTCGCGGATTGACGGATCACGCGCTGTAATACTTTGCCCCTGATAAAGAGCTTGAGCAGCCATTTCTCCAGCATGATTCACACGCATGAGTCCAGCAGCTTTGCGCCTTTCTTCATCAGATAGCTGATCAACCTCTGTATCCTTTGCAGGGTAGGGGCGTTGGCTCACCTGCCGACAAAAAATATTATTTAGAGCTTGGTCAATATGTCCAATGAGATGATCGGTGAGTGTGTTATTTCTGAAAGGTTTGGTGGGCATGGCTTAATCCTGTTTGGAAACATTATCGGCGGGTGTGGTTTGAATGTATAGAGCATTCAGGCGGCGAATCATTTGCGGTAATATATTCATATGCTGATGATTTAGACGCATGCGCAACCTTGGCAGGTGTGAGAAGCATGCATCATCGTTGTGCGGCCAAGCAAACACCTGCTCAATACAGCCCTCATGTAAGACATCGGAGAATTCAGCATTGAGCCGTTCCAGTGCATCGTGTGATAGTGGGTTCAAAAGGCGTAAGAGTATCCAGTGATCGACATAGCGAAAACTATGGTAATTGATGTAAAAATCACGGATATGGCTTGTTGCAGCTTCAATGGAATCGGTATGAAAGAGTAAGTCCTGATCTTGAGGGCCGATTAAGCCATCGTGGGTCAGGCGGCGTATCCATGAGCGAATAAAGGGCCCCCAGAAATCATCGCCAGGCGCTTCGAGTAGCACAACAGGAATGGGGGGGTTACGCCCTGTTTGTAACAGCGTGAGTGTTTCAAAACCCTCATCAAGTGTGCCAAAGCCACCTGGGGTGAGTACCACAGCATCACTTTCTTTTAAGAAGAATAACTTACGGGTGAAAAAATATTGGCAATCAAAGTAACGGGAGGTGCCATCAACCACTGGATTAGCGCGCTGCTCCATGGGTAAACTAATACCAATACCAAATGAGCGCTCTGCACCAGCACCCTCATTGGCAGCTTGCATCATGCCTGGGCCACCACCTGTAATGACCATGAAACCTTCATCACTGATAGCCTTAGCGAAGTCACGTGTTTGGATATAACGAGGGTCATCGTCAGTTAGGCGCGCTGAACCAAAAACACTGACTTTACGCCACGCCTGATAAGGGCGGAACTTTTCCAGTCCCAAGCGCATTTCATGAAGAACCTTTGCAGTCATTTTTAAATCACTTTGTGAGTGGTTGCCGCGTAAGAGTTTTAGTGTTTCTGTCAAAATGCTTTGTTTGTATGTTTTATCTTCTTCTAGAGATAGTAATAACTCGTGTAGAAAGCCCTGAACATCTTTGTGAGGATCGCTTTCTTTATTTGTCATTACGCGCTTCAATAACCAGATCAATACGTCGATTCATTTCACGGCCTTTGGCAAAATCATTGCTGGCAATAGGTCTAACTTCACCATAACCCAAGGCTTTCATTGCACCACTGTCAGCACCAGCAGCAGCAAGGAAATCACGTACAGCTTCAGCACGTTTTAATGAAAGGCGCTGGTTGGCTTTAAGCTCACCCTGATCATCGGTATGCCCTTCAACACGAAAGTTGCGATCGCCATAGATATCTAAGACATCCTTGATACGGCTTAATAGGTCGAAATAGGCCGCATCAATTTTACTGCTTCCTGGTGAGAATTTAAGACTAGATAAACGCAAAATAAGTGAGCCGTCCAAATTAGCGATAATACTCACGCCATGCTTGGGAAAGAGCGCTTGGATACGTTTCTGACGCTTTGTCTCAAAGGTTTCACGTTCAAGTTTGGCTCGAAATGCCTCCTTCATGCTATTGAGTTGGTCATCATGCTCATGCGTAAGTGTTGATTGTTGCTGCTCTAGCGCGCTAGTTAGGCTGGCCTTATACTTTCCTTGAAGTTGCAGTAATTGCTGTTGGGATGCTGCCTCTGTTTGTTGTAAGCGTAGGCGTAATTGCTCGATAGCCTGACTAAGTTCGCTAACAGCGATATCATTTTGATGTAAGGGAAGGTCTAGACTCTCAGCAAGCTTTTGCCGTTGATCACGTGCTTGTAACCATAACATTTCGTGGCTGCCTTTATCCCTTCGCCACATTTTAACATTACTGCTTATTTCCAATGCCAGTTCGGCAAGTTCGAGTGCTTTGGCTGGGTGCTTAGGAAGCTGGCTGCTGATACCATCACGGTATAATTTTAATGTTGAAAGCGCCTGCTTGGCCTTTTCATAGGTGGTAGGGGCATAATATTTGGCATTTTTTGACGCAGCACGGGATAAAATACTGCCTGTTTTTCCGATAAGTGTGGGCAAAGCCACATTAAGCGCATGTGTGAATGCTTTGCGAGCTAAATCAGCTTCTTGCTGACTAATGTTTAATTTGCCAGTTTCTACAGCATGAATGACTTTCTTTAGCAATTGATTGCCATCTTGTAGTAGTAAATTTGGATTAGGCTCTTTTAAGGGGTTGTTATCGCGAGCCAGCTTGCTCATCACTTCTTGCGCTGCCTGTTGCAGGCTTAAAAGATCTTTAAATTTCTCTTGAAAATGTTTGGCATTGGCTTTTGCTTGCTGAAGCGTGCTTTGAACCTTTGATAAAGCGTCCTGCATTGTCTCCTGCTTATCTTCTTCACTGGCGAGCATAGCAGCACCCAAATAAGCTTCTGCACGTGTTAGGCTGGCTTCGGCATACACTGCATCAGGGCTTTGTTTAAAGGTATTTAATTGCTGCTGTACAGATTCAATACTATTGGCAGCCAAAGCATGGCTGGAAAGCGTTAGAGATAGAAGAATGAACAAATATTTAAGCAAGGTTTAACATCCTTTCAAGAGAGAGTTTTGCCCACCGTTTTTGTGCTTTTGGCACAATAATTCGATTATCATATTTACCATCACGAATAGCCAGCAATGTAGCGTATAGGTGTTGTGGATCGGTGCGAAACATGGTGGAGCACATGCAGACCATCGGTGATAAAAACCAAACGGGCTTGTCGGGGTATTGAATTCGCAAACGGTTGACCAGATTCAATTCTGTAGCGATGGCAAATTGACTGCCTGTATCGGCGCCTTGCACATATTGGATGATAGCCTCAGTTGAGCCTACAAAGTCAGCTGTTTCACAGACTTCACGTGAGCATTCTGGATGTGCAAGTATTTTAATATCGGGATGGTTTTTACGCATGGTCACAGCATGCTCAGCCTTAAAAAGCTGATGCACAGAGCAGAAACCTTTCCATAAAATCAGTGTAGCCTGCTCAATAGCTTCAGGCGTATTGCCGCCCAACGGTTGAAATGGATCCCAAACAATCATTTCTTCTTCGGGGATACCCATTGCAAGTGCTGTATTTTCGCCCAAATGTTGGTCAGGGAAGAAAAGGATTTTTTCGCGATTATTCCAAGACCATTCAAGGACTTTTTTAGCATTGGATGATGTGCATACAATGCCGCCATGTTCACCACAAAAAGATTTCAATGCCGCGGTGGAATTAATATAGGTCACAGGTGTTACGCAGGTATCCGGTTGAATAACCGTGGCAAGATCCTGCCAGCATTTTGAGACTTGAACATCATTGGCCATATCCGCCATAGAGCAGCCAGCAGCAAGGTCTGGCAAGAATACAGCTTGATCATCAGATGTAAGGATATCAGCTGTTTCAGCCATAAAGTGTACACCGCAAAAAATAATATTCGCAGCATCCGCAGCGGCGGCCTGTTGAGATAATTTGAGGGAATCACCCGACACATCGGCAAATTCGAAGACCTCTTCACGCTGATAATGGTGACCAAGAATGAGGACTTGATCGCCCAATTCGGCTTTTAAGCTGTGAATATTTTTAATAATGTCTTGTTCAGGGGTAGCGTATAACTGCTCTAGCAGTGTTTGAGTGCTCATAGGCAAATTGTTGTGTTGCAGGGTAATGATGTCAATGGAAGGTTGGAATAGAGGATGCGCTCTCGCAAGCTTTTGTAGTTAAGGTTAGAATACGACGCAATATTTATGATGTGAGGTTTCTCAAATGCCAACATACCGTTCTCGTACAACCACCGCAGGCCGCAACATGGCTGGAGCCCGTGCTTTATGGCGTGCTACAGGCATGAAAGATGGTGATTTTGAGAAGCCAATCATTGCCGTTGTGAATTCATTCACCCAGTTCGTGCCGGGTCATGTTCACCTCAAAGACATTGGTCAAATGGTGGCGCGTGAGATTGAAGATGCCGGTGGCGTGGCCAAAGAATTTAATACGATTGCAGTGGATGATGGCATTGCCATGGGTCATGGCGGCATGCTTTATTCCTTGCCAAGCCGCGAAATCATTGCCGATTCTGTTGAATATATGGTCAATGCCCATTGTGCAGATGCCATGGTATGTATTTCCAATTGCGATAAAATCACACCGGGTATGCTGATGGCTGCCATGCGTTTAAACATTCCAGCGGTGTTTGTATCGGGTGGCCCGATGGAAGCGGGTAAAGTGACCATCAACAATCGTGAAAAACACCTTGATTTGGTGGATGCAATGGTCATGGCGGCCGATGATAATGAATCCGATGAAGATGTAGCAGCTGTTGAGCGCTCTGCATGTCCTACATGTGGTTCATGCTCTGGTATGTTTACTGCAAACTCCATGAACTGCCTTGCTGAAGCGCTTGGCATGGCATTGCCGGGCAATGGTTCACTGCTTGCAACGCATGCAGACCGTAAAGAATTATTCTTAGAAGCTGCGCGCACTGTGGTTGCGATTACCAAACGTTGGTATGAACATGATGATGAGTCTGTATTGCCACGCAATGTTGCCACATTTAATGCCTTTGAAAATGCTATGGCGCTTGATATTGCTATGGGTGGTTCCACCAATACGGTTCTTCATCTCTTGGCATGTGCCCAAGAAGCTGGTGTTGATTTCACCATGAACGATATCGACCGCATGAGCCGTAAGGTGCCAAACCTTTGTAAGGTAGCCCCTGCTGTTCAGCATTATCATATGGAAGATGTTCATCGCGCTGGTGGTGTGATTGGTATTTTGGCTGAGCTAGATCGTGGTGGTTTGATTCACCGTGATGAGCCTACAGTTCACGCGGCAACCCTTGGCGAAGCCTTGGATGCCAATGATACGGTCAACGAAGCAAATACAGCACCAAGAGAGATGTTCCGCGCCGCACCCGGTGGTATTCCTACCCAAGTTGCATTCTCACAGTCTGAACGCTGGAAGACATTAGATACCGACCGTGAAGCAGGTTGTATCCGTAATATGGAACATGCTTATTCGACTGAGGGCGGTTTAGCGGTTCTTTTCGGAAACATCGCAGAGCGTGGTTGCATCGTTAAAACTGCTGGTGTGGATGAATCTATCTGGAAGTTCACAGGCACTGCCCGTGTATTCGAATCCCAAGATGATTCTGTATCTGCAATCCTAAACGATAAAATCAAAGCTGGTGACATCGTAATCATCCGCTACGAAGGCCCTAAAGGCGGCCCTGGCATGCAGGAAATGCTTTACCCTACTTCCTACCTCAAATCCAAAGGTATGGGTAAGGAATGCGCATTGCTAACTGATGGTCGCTTCTCTGGTGGCACATCGGGTCTATCAATCGGTCATGCTTCACCAGAAGCTGCTGAAGGTGGTGCAATTGGTCTGATTGAAGATGGTGATACCATTGAAATCGATATTCCAAACCGCAGCATCAACCTAACGATCTCCGATGCTGACCTAGCGACGCGTCGCACAGCGATGGAAGCCAAAGGTAAAGATGCATGGAAACCTGTAGGCCGTGAACGTGTAGTCTCTAAAGCACTTCAAGCCTATGCAGCCCTCACCACCTCAGCCGACAAAGGTGCTGTACGTGATTTGGAACAGCTAAAATAATCGTCTATGAACATCATACCGTTAGAACGCATTCATAAGTCCATCCTTCTGTTACGCAAAGAGAAGGTCATGTTGGATGCTGATTTGGCGGAGTTGTATGGTGTTGAGACACGTGTTTTGGTGCAAGCTGTAAAACGTAATATCGCAAGGTTCCCAAGTGATTTTATGTTCCAACTCAATGCTGATGAATTTGCATTCTTGAGATCACAATCTGTGACCTCAAGTCAATGGGGCGGAAGACGCTACCCGCCCTATGTCTTCACTGAGCAAGGTGTAGCTATGCTTTCAAGCGTATTAAGAAGCCAACAGGCCGTACAAGTAAATATCGAAATCATGCGTGCTTTTGTTGAATTGCGCCAAATGACAGCAGGTCATAAAGCCATGTCGCGTAGAATTCAAAAGCTAGAAGAAAAGTACGACCAACAATTTGCAGTGGTATTCGATGCGTTGCGGGAAATGATGAACCCTGAATTGCCCGAAAAGCAAAAGATTGGATTTATTCAAGATGAATAATAATAAAGGGAAGCCAAACCCTGTATTCGCTCAAGCTGGTGAGGTGAGCTATCAGCCTTCAACGCAACAGATGGAACAAGTTAAATCAATTGTGCAAACATGTTTGACCTGTTTGCCTGAAATCCAAGCGATTTATTTTTTTGGTTCATGGGGAACCGCTGAACAGAATAAAGACAGTGACCTAGACTTGGCCTTGCTACTGGCTCCGCAAGAAGCCAAGGCTTTAGGTAATCTTTATGCTTCCAAACTGCATAAAGAGCTTGAATCTTTGCTGAAACTAGGCATCGACCTTATCAATTTACGTGAGACAAACACTGTCTTACAAAAAGAAATCATCGCTGATGTTAGACGCGTTTATTGTGCGGATGTTTATGCTGCCGATGAATTTGAAATGCTCACCATGTCCTACTATCAAAAGCTGAATGATGAACGCGCAGCGGTATTGCAGTCGTTTTATAAGACCAAGCGAGCGTATAATGTATGAATGATGTGATGATTAACAAAATTCAAAGTATTCACCGCTGCATCAAACGCGCCAAAGAAGAATTTGAAGAAGCAGGCAGTGGTTTCGCTCAAAATTTCAGCCGCCAAGATGCCGCGATTTTGAACATCACCCGCGCCTGCGAACAAGCCATTGACCTTGCCAATGTGGTCATCAAAGAAGAAAAGATGGGCATCCCTTCAGGCAGCAGAGACGCGTTCGAGCTACTGGCAAAAAACAACCTTTTACCCCAAGAGCTTGCCACCAAAATGCAGCATATGGTGGGCTTTCGCAACACAGTCATCCATGAATACCAACAAGTGAACATCGCCATCGTTCAAGCGGTTCTAGAAACGGGATTAAATGATTTACTACTTTTTACCGATGCAATCATCGAGCGCCAAAATGCCCGAAACAAGACTTAACCCTGACGAGCTGCTAAAATAAGCCTATGAATAAATCAAAAGGTACACTTCTTAAACTTGGCGAAGAAAAGCCAGACATGGTTTTTAATCAAGTTTGGGAAGTCACCTGCATGACTTGGCCTACGCCAGTGCCAAAGAAAATGGATAAATCAAAGGTTAAACTCATTCGTGTTAGCTAAAGACTACGCTGACATGATTACAGAACTCAATCGTTTTGAAGTTGATTATGTGATTGTAGGCGCATACGCCATGAGTGTCTTCGGTTATACTCGCGCTACGGGTGATATTGATATTCTAAGTAACCCAAAAGAAGATAATGTTGAGAAACTTTGGCATGCTCTCGAAGCTTTTGGCGCGCCTTTATATGAAGTTACAAAAGAAGACTTCCTCAAAGAAGGTACTGTGTTTCAAATTGGTATTGCGCCACTCCGCATTGATATTCTCACAACCATAGATGGTGTAAATTTTGATAACATTCAAATAGAATATCACATCACAGATGGGCTAGATGTTCCTTATATTGATTTGCAGTCACTCATCAAAAACAAACGCTCAACTGGGCGACTACGGGATTTAGCAGATTGTGAAGAGCTAGAAAAAAGGTTATGAGTTATTATAAATCCGCGAAACAAGACCTGACCCCGAAGGTCATATGTGAATGATAGAACCCCTTGTAAAGCATAGATTATATATAGGCATATTAAGAAATGTATGTTGATGGCATAGAAAATACTTTTATAAAAAGTTTGCATCGGCCTTTTAATACAAGGTTAGTAACTTGCAAGTGGACCTGTCGTTTCGCAAGAGATTATACAGGCTCGGATTTTAAAAATGATTTTTTTGTTCACGTGGTGTTTTTTTTATATGAACGCTATAAATATGAAAGTAATGCAATCTTGGGCTTACCAAAAAAAGAGACTATCAACATACTTTATCAGTACATTAAAGATCACGAAAATATCTCTGTGGACCTTGCGAGGTTTGGAGACCCTTCTAAGAAGAACATATCTGAAATAGACAAGAAATTATTTTCTAACTTAAAGGCGGTTTCCTATTACATAACGTTGTCGAAACATTTAGGGTTTATTGGATCTAAGAATATGTTAACTGAGGATGGCTTAAAGTTTGCATCCTTAAGTGGCTCGACTAAACACTTCATGAGCTTAACCAAAAATGATCGTGAGTTCTTAATGGTTAAAATTCTTGAAAATGACTTGATACCGTTTTTATATACTATTGGATACTATCGATTGAAAAAGAAATATAATCCAAGTGATAGTGAATGGAAAGAAACTGATGCAGTATTTATGGGGCTTGTGGATAGGTCGCTGGGTAAGAGAGAGTTTAAGTATAAAAAAGGTAGCTTAAGGAATTTTTTTGGGGTTCGAGAAAAATGGATCGAGGACTTGGAGTTGTTAACTCAGGCGCATAATACCTTGAAGCCAACATATAAGAAAATCATTGGGTCAAACGCTACTTGGCATTTAGAGCAACAGAAGGTTGGCGGTGTTATGAAGGATTTTGAGCAAGACATTTTCAAAACATTAGATGCCTACCGTACTTTCAAAGTTGACCTTTATAATACGTTTATGGAAATAAAATTAAAGAACGTGTTCAGGAATATTGGTTATGTTAACCTGCACGACATAAGGAAAGAGTTAAAGCTCCCCTTTAATAAGTTTGAAGCTATGTTAAACCGGGTTGCAAGAGATGAGAATAATAGAAAGAAGGTTTTTTTTAATAACATTATTGCTGCGATAGATTCTAGGCAAAGGTTTAAAGTAAAAAAAACTCCCGTTCTGAATATTAGGATAGTGAGGAAATTAACATGATTTTAGAACGCTTGTGGGAAGATTTAGAGCCTCTTGCTGAGACTCTACCTCAGCTGAAAAAGGATTATGCTCGCGGCATTACTCCTGAGTTGCCATATTTTATAGTTGGTCATGATCATATTAAAGAAAAAATTGGTGAATACTTAATGGAGCTGGATGGAGATTACTTCAACAGAAGTTTGATTTATTCTGATTACGGAAATGGAAAAACCAATCTATTAAAATATTTGGAACTGTATGTTCGAGAAGAAAACCTTGAGAATGTGCAATACATATATCAGCGCGCAAATGTAGATAAGCCTGATGTGTTTTTGTCGTTATTGAAATTAATCGAGGATAACTTGGTTGATAAGCTAGTTGCATTTATGGGGAATCTTAGTGTCGATTTTATAAAAAAACAGAAAGATGAGAATGCCAATATTTCTGATTATATTGATAAGGTGACAGCGGGCACAGTGCACTCTAGAAAAGAACTTGTTCTAATGGGTACAGGCCGCTTTTATACAAAAAATTATTATAATCAGCATGCTATAGCGCAGCTGCAAGACTTTGATAGAAGAGAAGTCTTCAAGTTCTTTATGAATGTCCTTTCTGAAAATAATTTTTTTGTAATCTTTGCTTTAGATGAAATTGAAAAAATTTATGAAAAATCAAAGATGCGTTTCCGTACATTTTTAACATCATATAGAGAGCTGATAGATTTATCTTCTCAGATAAAAGGTCACTTCTTACTGACGGCAATCGTGTCTTCAGCAGCTAATGTTGAGGACTTTCTCTTTGAAAACCCCGCATTATACAGCCGAATCAGAAAAGATATGCTTGAGGTAGGTTTCTTAACTACAGCCAATGAGAAAAAAGAGCTGACGAGGAAGGTTGCATCTTTATTAGAGCTGGAATTAACGCAAGAGGAAATAGAGGATATCGTGAGCGGCCTCAGAAGAACGTTTGGGAAAGGGGCAATAAGAAGAAGTAACCGTTACATGCTAGGTGATATTTTTAACTCATTAAATAAAAAGTTAGGCACCCCTGTGTTCTCACAACTTGCAGATAAATTAGAGAAACATGAGCTAGAAGACGAGTTTGAAGAAACATTTGAGGATCTTGAAGGCGAAGGGGTGTTTTCTAAGATAGAGAACAGCTTCTTTGATCCGCTTCAATATTATTTGGAGTATAAAGGCTATGAAGTAAATACGAAAAAAGAAAATAATCTTTTCAAAAAAACAAATCTATTTTATCCATATAAATCGAAAAAGGTTTATAGTTTTATAGTAAATGACAAAGCAGATATAACGAAAGAGATCCAAAAATTAAAAGAGTTATTGTTAGATGATAATCAACTAGTCATTGCATTCACTCCGGAAAAATTGGATATCAAGTATGAAGACTTTGAAAGTGAAAATATCACCATTGTAAATTATGATCCTAAAAAAATGTTTACGCTTTTAGTAATGTTTGAAGAGCTTGAATTTCAAAATGAAATAGTAGATATCATTCATCATTATACTAAAGGTGAACTTTAGTGCTATTAAGTAATCAGCAGTACTGGGCAGCCACATATCAATATTCAGATGAGTTGGATTATCATATACAATCAATAAAAGTATTTATAACCAATTTGATCCTTAATGATGTGCAGACATTCCATATTGAAGGTATTGATCAATACTTGGACGAGGCTGAAAGGGACTCTTATGGAAAAGGTGAAAATCTCAATGAGATAATTGAGACGTGTATGTCTAGATTAACAAGTACCTTGATGGGGAAGCTAAAAGGCGAGATTGAAGCGAAACTTGAAATTATAGTTAATGAAAACAAGGTTTGTATTTATAAATTTAATAATAAGTTGTTTTATAGTAAAAAAAGGGCAAATGAAGAAATTATTCGAAAGTTAGATAGAAGTTTAACCAAAGAAGCTATTGTTGATCTTAACAACTCGATTATTACTTTTTGGCAGCATCACACTAATAATTTAGTTATCAATATTTTAAATATTTTTATGGCTAATAAAACAAACATACGGTCTCTAATTAGTGATGCTAACGATGTGTCTAAAGTAGATTTCTTGCCTGTAAATATTTCTAATTTACCCTCAGATCAGCTTGAATATGCTAATAATGAATATCAATTAAAAGAAACAGAAGCTGCTCGCCTTAATGAAGAGTTTGGTCTGAGCCTAGAAGCAGGGCTAGTTACGATATCTGGAGTTGTATTTAATGAGGAAGAGATAGGCCTCATCGTTGGTGAAGTGTTGTTTCTTTATGATGCTTATACTTTGTTTAAAGATGGTCATCTAACCCCCAGTTTGAAACTTGATTATTTAAAGAAATCTATATTGTTTGATGACAATAAAAAAAGCGTCGAGTCAGAAAAAACAGAGAAATTCAGAAGGAATATTCAGGACGAAGAGCTTCTGGGTGTTCTGTCTCTTTTAGAGCAGAATATTTACGTTTCAGAAGAGCATTTTGAAAAGATAACGGGTAGAGAGGGTGTTGAAACATTTTTTGATACCGGTTATTTGGTCGAGAGTGAATGTTCAAAACATAATCAATTTTTTATCCCTTTTTTGGATAACGCAGAGTCCCTTTTTGGTTTGCATAATAACAGCAATGCTAGGGATCATTCAGGCCAACACGAAAAAGGTTTGAAAACTTGGATAGATTCAAATGGTAGTGAGAAAAATACTGTAACGGATAAGAAGAAAACTAAAGTTCAAAAGGTTATGCATTTATATCCTGAGTTAGCATTTTATTTCAAAGAAAAATTTTTTGAAGACTTATTAGGGGGGATGCTTGAGGAAATAAGAGAAGATAACCCTGCATTGGAAATAGAAATTATCAGCAATAAAGTTTTCTACTTTAATACAAACGAACGTATAAAAAGCCCGTTATCTCTAGATGCCCAAAAAAGCAATCTTCAGGAATTTGACTATATTGTAAGTTATAAAAATGAAAATTCAGAAAGATCAACGCTTGTGCTAGAGGCAAAGACAAAACTCTCTAAATTTGTTATCCAGGATCAAGCAGAAAAAGTTGAAAAATATATCAAGTATGATGATTTGAATTTTTTTGATAAATATTGTCTGGTAGGGTTTAATACTGAAGAGGACGTGTATCGCGCCATGGCTTATTTCATAAATAAAATGAAGATTGATGGTACAGGTGGACTGGGATTTAAATACCCTTTACCAACAGCGGAGCAACCTCTTTATTGTACGGCATCAAACAACAGAGATGAACTTAAGTCTAATTTATTAGCACTATTCAAGTAAATGAAAAACAAACTGCCTGTGACCCGTTATTATGGGTCTAAACGAAGGATTGTTCATAAAATATGGGATCTGATAGAGAAAGGAAGTATTGAGTTTAATTCTGTGTTAGATGTTTTTGGGGGCTCTGCGACATTCTCGTACAAAGCAAAGTTAGAGGGCAAGCGAGTTGTTTATAATGATATATTTAAGTTTAATCACATTATAGGTAAAGCTTTAATTCAGAATAATTCTACGAAATTAACAGGTGAAGATATTGAATTTCTAGTCACATTTCATGCTGATATTGAGTACAAATACCATGTCAAAGATAACTATCACGATATTTATTTTTTAGATCAAGAAAATGAAATGATAGATGTGATAGTACAGAATATCATTCATTTGAAAGGTCATTATAAACAGGCAATGGCCTATTATGCATTGTTTCAAACAACTCTTATAAAAAGGCCATTCAACACTTTTCACAGGAAAAATTTAAACCTAAGAACAAGGGACGTAAAAAGAAACTTTGGTAATAAAGTCACATGGGAAAAGGATTTGGTAGAAACGTTTAAACAGTTTTGCGCAGATATAAATTCCTATACTTTTTCAAATAAGAAAAATAATAAATCCGTTAATTTTTCAGCATTGAGTTGTAATGAAGAGGCCGATTTAGTGTATATAGATCCTCCATACGTTTCTAAGAATGGGTCTCATGTAGATTATCATTCGAGATATCACTTTTTAGAAGCCTTGGCAAACTATCATGACTTTACTCAACATATTTGTCTTAACAGAAATAACAAAGAAGTTATGATTAATAAGTCAGTAGAGTTTGAGAGTAAAAAAACTATCTTGGAAGATATTGATAAGCTGATTTCGAAGCATAAAGATAAGGTAATAGTTTTTTCATATAGGAATAACGGTAGCCCTTCTCCCGAAGAGTTAAAAAACATATTTTCAAAATATAAAAAAGATTGTTCTGAATATATTCTTGATAGTCACTCATACGCTCTTAACAGGTCAAATAAGGATCTGCATGAGTTGGTTTATATTTTAAAATAGGAACTAACAAAAGCTTCTGAAATGGCCCCCAAAATTCGGACAGATTTAGGCTATCCATAAGGTATGAAGAAGAAACGACGGGGTCAGATACTTTCTTGAGAACTCCTGTCAATAAGTTCATTTTCAAGCCTCCATTTCTTCAATCTTTTGAATACGATTTCCACCGTTAGGGTCGAA
>Ga0316202_10000712_pt1 | contig 32158 bp, 21 predicted proteins | sample 3monrhotite_MG_FD_204934 | JGI IMG/M metagenome (GOLD analysis project Ga0316202, IMG submission 204934) | Microbial mat bacterial communities from mineral coupon in-situ incubated in ocean water Damariscotta River, Maine, United States -... | ecosystem: Environmental > Aquatic > Marine >...
AATAAAGCAGGTTTATTTGTTTTTGCAAGTTATTTAGGTTAAAAAGCGAACATTTTTATATAAATAAGTAACAAAGTATTGATTTTTCATATACATAATTGCCAAGTCTTTATAACACAATAACTTACACCATATTCAGTTGAACTTGACTGATACAAACTGAAACTTTTTATCTCTAGGGGCATTTGTAATTGAAAACTGTTTGTTATGTCACTTGCTTTTCGATAAAGGCTCAAATGTGGAAGATAAGCGCGTTCTTCCTGAAATAAACCGATTAATTTTGACTGTACAGTTAAACTTTCGGCAAGCTGCTTAAGCCAATTAGGGCAAGTTTTTAAACCTAAATAAAGCACCTGAGGTTTTTTAAATAACCCAATACTATTGAGTAACAAAGGGTCACTTATTTTCAGGGGTGGAATCTTAATTGAGAGCACTTGCTGTACTATTTCGTCCGCTTTATTACTTAACAGTGCTTGTTGTTGTGAAGTTACATTACCTAAAAATGCTAGTGTAATATGGAAATTATCTACAGCAATGGCTTTAAATGGTAAATTAAGTTTACTATCGCGCCAGTTGGCAATGAGTGCTTTATCGCTTGGTAAAATATCCAAGGCAAAAAATAAACGTTTATTCATAAGGTTAGTGTTTTTACAACATAAAGTAAGCAATCATTTAAGGCGATATGCTTATTTGTTGTCGCCATAAAAAATCGAAGGTCATTTGCACAAGTTAATTTATTATTTGTAATATAAAAAAAATCAGCAAAAACATTATGCCCATATTCATCGATTAATAAAAACATATTGTCTGCACTATTATTTAGCCAACCAATTTCCGTATTTTTGGGAATAATATGGTAGTTATGTTTTTCTATGGAAGATTTTAAGACTAGATCAGCGGAATTGTTATTTGATTTAGCATAATCGAGCGTTATACCCGTAGTTAATCGAAGTCTTAGGGGTTTGTAAATTACGTTAACAGGATGGGTGTTAGCATTGTGCATTAAATCATTTACTGCGGTGAATTTTTTGATACCAGCTAATGCTGTTTCATGGGCATGAAGATCGCTACAGCCACCACATTCAACCGTAATTACTTCACCTGAAAATTGAAGTTCCATTAAGGCGCCAATCTGTATATGAGAAATGATCATTGTGTCACAGAAAAGTGCTGATAATGCTAAAGCCTCAGAATTACAGTGGGTACTTACTGCAAAGGCAGGGCCTGTACCAGAAGTATTATGGAGGTCGATAATAGCCTCAGGGTTTACTTCATCTATTGCTTGTTTAATTAATAGGGCTCGGTGAAAATAATCACTATCTTTAGCTTTGTTTGCAATGCTGGTAAAACAGCGATTAATATCTTTGCCATTAACTAAATAACGTTGACTAAAAAGCGGTGTTTGTTGAGCCGCTTCAACAGAACAAATAATAATACGCAGATTTGTTTCAGCTGCCACTCTACCTAATGCTAACTCTGTTAACCATTGATGTAGTGCTATAAATCCTGAAGGTTCATTGCCATGCAATAAGGTAGTAATAACTCGCCAGTTTTGTGTGTTCTTGCCTTTTATATCAATAATCGTCGGAGCACTGAGACTTAATAAAAAGTTCTCTGGTGAGTCGGTTAAGTCAGTTAATGACGGTTGTGATAATTTATTGATCACAGTAAAGTTTATTGCCATACTTTTTCCCAAGTTGCGACTGGTTGGCAACTTCGACATTGCTTTATATAGTTTAAGACTAATTTTTGGCAGGCTAAATCTTTACTTAGCTGTTTTTCAAATACTTTTAAGGTTTGCTTTTGCCATACGGCGCCAGTTACGCGTTCGGCTAAGCGTTGTTCAATAATACTTAAAAAGTAATCCGCTTCTTCTTTATCAATCCCTATTTTATAAAGTCCTTTTTTTGCAATAGGGAGCATTTTGGAAATTACCTCAATAATCGGCACTTTAGTTGGATGAAATTTATGTTTTAACGGCCAGTGAATTTTTGCTTGCAAACCCTCTTGGGCAGCACGGTAAAAATTATCTTCAGCAAAGTTAAACGGAATTACAGCAAGGTAATCATCAATATTATCAGCTAAACCGGTAGCAAGCCCGATAGCGAAAGCAGCATTAGCCACCATATCGATACTTGTTGGACCGGCAGGAATTGATCTAAATTCAATGCGCATGTGGCCGTTTCCGTGATGATCGTATACTGGACGATTCCACGGCCAAATAGTGCCCATGTGTAAACATAACTCATGCAATGGTTGTAGCTTTTGTTTCGGATTAGAATGTTCCATATGACGATTATTTGCACAAATATCGGCTAATATTGGTGGGTAAACAGCAACCGCTTCGGCAAATAATTCCCAAACACTTTTACGTAACCAACCTTGACCAAAGTTAACCCGTGTTGGCGTTTGCCAAGTAAAAGGATCGTTTGAACGAATATCAAGAGATTGTTTAAATAAGGCAATACGCGTTTCATCCCAAAGTTTATGTCCTAATAATATACTCGAATTGCCAGCTATGGCGGTTACTAAAGGTGTGGTTAATTGTGCAGCATTGAAGACATTATTGAAATCTGCAAACTTAGTCATTAAATGTACTTGAAAAGAGGTATTTGCCCCCTCGGCACAAATACCACTAAAAGATTCAGATAAGGGTTCTTCACCATTTATATTAATGCGAAATGGTTCGCCACGTTGTTGATATAAATGATCGGCTAAACAATGATAGCGTGATAAGTCGGTCATATTATTTACAGTTAAATGCTCAGAGCGTAAAGTAGGTAAAATACCAACAGGCACAATATTAACATTATGCTTAGCGGCGATACGCTCTAAATTAGTTGATTTTTCAAGTATTTCAGCGCGTAATCGGCTAAATGGCTTTCCCTTGATTGGATAGGCATTAAGGTTGAGTTCAATATTGTATTGATTTAATTCTGGTTGGAATTGCGGGTCGTCAATATCAGTAAGCAATGGTTGATTTGATAAACTAGGGTTTCCTAAATCATCCACTAAATAGAGTTCTAATTCGGCACCAATTTTAAGAGGTTCATCGCCGAAGTTTGGTTGTTCAAGCGCTTGTTTTAAATAAATAAGCTGTTGATCTAGTTGTTTACTAAAAGCACTAAAATCACGTTTAGTAAAGCTTACTTTGCTGATATCTTTTCCCATAATAAACACTCGTTATGTTGATCACACTTATAGCGTGGCACAAAACAACAGATTTTGGTGTTGATTAAGGTCAAATAAACAACAGTTTTTTAATCTTATATTTAAAATACTACTTGGAATAACTACGTTTGTTGAGTTTTTAATTTCGCAAAATATTCATTCGCCGCTTGTTTGACTTTTGGCGCTAATAATAATGTAGAGATCATGGTGGGTATCGCCATAGTCGCGTACATAATATCAATAACATTAATCACCACACTAAAAGATGTAACTGCACCAACAACAATTAATGCTAGATAAAACCATACATATAATTTTTCAAACGTTGTGCCAAATAAAAAGTTCGCACATTTTCCGCCGTAATACCAAAAAGTAAGTACGGTACTGGTGCTTAAAAAAAACACGACTAAAGTGAGTAAATAGCCGCCAACATAAGGTATGTTTTGCTCGAATGCTTGTGCAGTTAAGCTTACTCCGGTTAAATTTTTTCCTGCAACAGAGGTTAATACACCAGTACTTAAAATAGCTAAGGCGGTACAAGTGCAAACAATTAGTGTGTCAATAATAGGGCCAAGCGTTGCGACTAAACCTTCACGGATAGGCTCGTTAGTTTTAGCTGCACCATGGGCAAGTGATTCGGTGCCAATACCTGCTTCATTGGAAAATGCACCACGTTGCACGCCAATTAAAATAATTGTACCGATAAAGCCGCCAGCAATTGAGCTGCCATTAAAGGCATTCGAAAATATTGATAAAAAGGCATGGGGAACATTGTTAATATTAATGGCAAGCACGTATAGCGTCATCAAAAAATACAAGCCAACCATAAAGGGTACAAGGCGGCTGGTAACTGCGGAAATGCGCGATAATTTTCCTAACACAATAGAGGTAATTAAGGCGGCTAATAGTAAGCCAGTGATTAAATCGAAAGAAAAGTGTTGTTCTGCAGTTGCAAGTCCATGTGGGATCGCAATAAAATCACGCAGCACTTGCACCAATTGGTTTATTTGAAAAATGGGCAGTGCGCCAAACATAGCACCTATGCAAAATAGCCAGGCTAACGGTAACCATTTTTTACCTAAACCTTCGCGAATAACATACATAGGGCCACCTTGTAAGTGACCATTTCTGTCATAACCGCGATACTTTACTGCTAAGCTGGCGGTATAAAATTTGGTAGCAACGCCCACTAAGGCGGTTACCCACATCCAAAAAATAGCCCCAGCCCCGCCTAGTGTTATGGCAACCGCAACGCCAGAAATATTACCTAAACCCAGTGTGCCAGAAAGTGCCAACATTAAGGCTTGAAAATGAGAAACATCACCTTGTATTTTTACTGGATTTGCTGTTTGATTTTCATCAGGCACTTTACCAAGAGTAATATCCAGTGCATGTTTCAGATAAAGGTAAGGTTTAAACCCAGAATGAAAAACAAAAAACAATCCACCGCCGACTAATAAAATAACTAAAGGCAAGCCCCACATAAAAGCGACAATTTTGCTTAATAGGACATTAAGTGTGTTGATATTTTCCATTGACTACTCAGGTTGTTCTTTTGTAAGACCAAGTTAACAGGGTATTTATCGAATGTTCAAGTATTATGCACTTAAATAATAATTTCTATTTTAAATATAGTGGAATTAGCGGGTGTAATGGCCAATTACCTTGTTTTTATAACGTTTAATTAAATTGGAAATAGAAATTAGATTGCTGATATAGCAGAAGGTAAATTGGTTTATTTGGATCCCACAGTGTTGCCATCGTTAATTTCCATTAATTAAAATAAATCATATTGGTGCTATATCATCATCACACTTTGCGCAAATATTACGAATAGGTTAAATGTAATAAATTATGACTTATTTACTGTTAGAGTATTAAAATGGCTACTAAATTTAGTTGCCCCCTTTTTATAGTGTTATCATTTTACATGGCTATGCAGATAACTCAGGTGTTTATATAAAATTAGTCATCCTGAATTTATTTCAGGATCTATTCACATAAGATACTAAAACAAGTTGAGTATGATGATGGTTTAGCTTTGTAAATAAGTGCAGAAATGCGATTAATTTCTTTATTTATCTTCCTTCCTGAGAAGAAAATAAAGACAATCAACAATAAAATGAAAAGTAGAGCGCATAAAATTAATCTTCCAATAAAACAAGTTTTATCCCGTATTTTACTGGCATTAAAAGAAAACCAGAGCGTAATATTGCAAGCAGAACCAGGTGCAGGTAAATCGACGGTCGTACCACTTGAATGCTTAAAGGCTAAATTTTTGGATGGTAAGCGTATTATTATGCTAGAACCGAGACGAATGGCAGCAAGATCAATTGCTAATTATTTAGCCAAGTGTCTTGGTGAAACGGTTGGTGAAACGGTTGGTTATCAAGTAAAAAATGAAAAAAAAATATCCGCTTCAACAAGGCTTGAGATCCTAACAGAAGGTGTATTAACAAGACGACTGCAATCAAACCCAGAATTAGAAGGTATCGGCCTTATAATTTTTGACGAATTTCATGAACGATCAATTAATACAGATTTGTCACTTCTGTTATCGAGTGAAATTCAACAGATTATCCGTGAAGATTTACGTATTCTAGTGATGTCTGCGACATTAGATACAACGTTAGTATCAAAATACCTGAATGATGCGCCAGTGATTTTATGTGAAGGAAGAACCTATCCGGTTAGTGTTTTTCATAAGAAAACCGATAAAACACAGTTAGCAGCGAATGTCTGTAAGGCGATATTTGATGTTATTGAAGAGGGAGGGGATATTCTTGTGTTTTTATCGGGTATTGCCGACATAAAACGATGCATATCATGGGCTGAAACACAATTTTCAGCCCATAATAAATTTAAATTTGTGCCCTTACACGGCTCATTACCATTAGCAGAACAAGAAAAAGCGATAGCACCTGCACCATCAGGTATTAGAAAAGTAATTTTTACCACCAATATTGCAGAAACGAGCTTAACCATTGAGGGTATTACCTGTGTTATTGACTCAGGACTGGAGAAGAAACTTACCTTTAATCCATCAAGTGGTATGTCAAAACTAACGACAGCTAAAATATCAAAAGCATCAGCAGAACAACGTAAGGGGCGTGCAGGTAGGCTGTCTGAAGGGAAATGTATACGGTTATGGAGTGAATCTGAACATTTATCGCTAAATGACTATCAAGAAGAAGAAATTCTGAATGCAGATTTAGCTGATGCAGTGCTAGAACTTACAAGCGCAGGGCATTCAACGTATGAAGATATTAATTGGTTAACACCACCGCCCAAAGCGCATTATGACTCAACTCAACATTTGCTAATGAAACTCGGGTTGCTTGAGCAATCAGGAAAAATTACAACTCTTGGTGAGCAAGCAAGTCACCTTCCTATTCATCCTCGGTTAGCAAGAATGGTGTTGGCAGCGAATGGTACTCAAGAGCGTGAAATTGCTTGTGATCTTGCTGCACTTTTATCTGAACGAGATATATTGCAACGTAGTGACAGCGCTGATCTTCTGATGAGATTGCAGATTCTTAGTGAGAATGGGGCAGGTAATATAAATAATGTCCATGTAAATCGAAATGCATTAAAAACGGTAGTTAAAGACGTGCGTACATTACAGGCATCGATAAAACATAAAAAAAGTAGAGTGGAGCTATCAAATGTTACGGATATTGCCGCCTACTTGTTGCTACTAGCCTTTCCTGAAAGGCTGGCTAAGAGACGATCAGATAATAGTAATAAATATCAGCTCGCAAATGGCAAAGGAGTCTTTCTTGCAGAAGATGATCCTCTTATTAATAATGAATATTTAGTTGTTAATGATTGCGATGCTCAAAAAAAAGAAGGACGAGTTTTTAGTGCTATTACTTTTAATAAACATATTTTATCTGAAAAGCTTTCTCAGGAAATTTCAGAACAAATAGAATATGAGCTAGCACCAAACAATAGCCGTGTATACGCAAGAGTATTGAAAAAATATGGCAGTTTAATTATCGAAGAAACAAGAAGTAATGATGTTCCGACCGAATTCATATTAGACAGCATTAAATCGTTGATAAAGACAGATGCTAGAAGCATATTAAACTGGACTCAGGAGTGTGATGATTGGTTAAAAAGGGTGATTTGGCTTGGTGGTAAAGTCGAGGGGTTTCCCTTGTTATCAGAGGCTTTAATCATGAGCACTTCTGAAAACTGGTTATTACCGTATGTTTCAAATATTAAAAAGATATCTGAATTAAAACGGGTGAGAGTTTTACCGCTATTATCATCATTATTAACATATGATGAATCAAAAGTACTTGAGAAAGAGGCTCCAGTAATTTATATAACACCAAGTAATAAAAAGGTTTCAATCATTTACGACCAAAAGTCAGAGCCAACAGTCTCAGTCGTATTGCAAGAATTGTTTGGTGAACTTAAATCTCCAATGTTGGCCGGTAATAGTATTGCACTACGTTTTGAATTGTTATCACCAGCCCGAAGACCAATACAAATAACTAGTGATTTAGCTAATTTTTGGGGAGGTTCATATGTTGAAGTTGCAAAAGATATGCGCGCTAAATACCCCAGACACCGGTGGCCTATCGATCCATTTTCTGAAAAAGCAGGTAGATCGATTAAAAGCAGAAATAATTAAATGTCTAGATCACAATAAAAATTTTTAAGTAGGATAGTGAAAATAGTTATTTAAATTATTTTTCAATAAACTAGATGTATAGAAGAATAACTTCATTTTAAAACTGAGTAAAAATTCAATGAGTTTTATTAGGGAATTTAAGCTCACTGTTTTATTATGTTCCTTTTATTTATTGCGTAACAAATTCCCTAATTCTATGCCTGATCATAATGCTGTGGAACAGCCTGTAAAAAAAACAAATAAAAAAAATTTGTTAAAGGATAAACAACAGCAAGCGCTAAAATTAACGCCAAGCTCAAATCGCACTAGCATTGTTTTACGTTGGTTCTTTTATACCTCATTAAAATTGTCACTTGCGGTGATTTTAGGTTTAGTAATTTACACTATTTACCTTGATGGTAAGGTGCAACAAAAATTTGAGGGTCAGCGCTGGAAAATTCCATTACAAGTTTTTGGTAAACCTAAAATATTATCTAAAAATCAAATAGTTAACTTGACTGATTTGGCAAATTCGTTACAACTTAGTGGTTATAAAAAAGTTTCACAAATTACTCAATCAGGGCAATATGCTCAGTCAAAACATCGACTGATTTTTAATAGACGAGCGTTTGATTTTGGCCTTGGTGTTGAACCATCCGTAGTTATCACTGTAGATGAGCATGACGGTAAAATTAGTCAATTAACAGTACATTCTGCACCTATAAAAAAGGTGCAATTAGAACCCGTTTTAGTTGCCCGTATTGTTTCCGCAAATAAAGAAGATCGAGTAATAGAATCATTAGAAAATGTACCCGAGAAATTAATTGATACCTTATTGCTTGTTGAAGATAGAAATTTTTATTTTCATGCAGGTGTTTCACCGCTGGGAATTATTCGCGCGTTAATCGCTAATATTAGTGCCGGACACACAGTTCAAGGGGGTAGTACGCTTACTCAGCAGTTAGTTAAAAATATGTTTTTGAGTCGTGAACGTACGATTACTCGTAAAATTAATGAAGCGATAATGGCGTTAATTTTAGAGCATAGATACAGTAAAGATCAATTATTAGAAGCTTATATTAATGAAGTGTATTTGGGGCAAAATGGTGCTAATGGTATTTATGGGTTTGGTTTGGCGAGTGAGTTTTATTTTGATAAAAGCTTAACGCAGTTAAGTGATGGACAAATGGCATTGTTAATTGCTCAAGTTAAAGGTCCGAGCTATTACGATCCGTGGCGTCATCCTAAACGCGCCCTTAAACGTCGAGATTTGGTATTACGTTTAATGTTTGAAAAGCATTTTATTAATCGTGTCGAATTTGAAATGGCAGCAGAATCGCCATTATCTATTCGGAAACATCGTCGTATTGTAAAAAAAGCACATCCAGCTTATGTGCAGCAGGTTAAAAGAGAATTGCAGAAAATTTTGGCACAGTTGCCAAGTGAGGTTAATGCACAATCTGGACTGCGCGTATTTACAGGCTTTTCAGCACGAAGCCAACAATTATTAGAAAATACGGTAAGTGCGCAATTAACCGCGTTAGAGCAGCAACATAATACCAGCAAGTTAGAAGCGGCAATGATTGTTAGTGATATCGCAAGTGGCGAAATTCGTGCGATAGTCGCTGATAGAAAGGCCACCTTTGCTGGTTTTAATCGAGCCTTAGATGCCAAACGCCCAATCGGTTCATTAGTAAAGCCGGCTATTTATCTGGCCGCGTTAGAGCGTTATCAACAATATAATTTAGCAACCCCATTAGCAGATAAAGCGTTAAAGTTAAAAAGTGGCTCAGGAGAAGTATGGCAACCTAAAAACTACGATGGTAAGTATCGAGGACAAGTCAGTTTGCTGACTGCTTTAGTGAAATCGTTGAACGTACCAACCGTAAATTTAGGGCTAGATTTAGGGCTTGATAAAGTTGCAGATGCATTATATTCACTAGGCTATCAAGAAGATTTAATGTTAAGACCTTCGTTATTGCTCGGCGCGATTAATATGTCACCATTTGAGGTCTCACAATTATATTCTGCAATTGCTGATCACGGAAATTATCATACACAGCATGCTGTGGTTTCTGTATATGCGAATAACGGTGATTTATTGTGGAAAAACACACCTAAAATAGAGCAGAGACTTTCAGATAGTGGTAGTTATTTACTCAATTATGCCTTACACAAAGTTACCGAACAGGGAACAGCAAAATCACTTACTTGGCGTTTGCCGCAGCATCAGCTTTCAGGTAAAACGGGTACCACGAATCAATTACGTGATAGTTGGTTTGTTGGGTATGATGCTAAGCATTTGGTAACCACTTGGGTTGGTCGTGATGATAACCAACCGACTAAATTAACAGGGAGTAGTGGTGCACTTGTATTGTTTGCAGAGTTTATGAAAAAGCAAGGTGTGGTTGATGCTCCTTTAGTTATGCCAGAAGGTGTTGCCATGTTAGCTTTTGAGCAAAAAAGCGGTAATGCAGTTAATGCTCAATGTGCAGAAACAACTGACTACCCCGCAGTTAAAGTTGGCGTAGTGATTCAAAATAATTGTTTAAAAAAACAAACGAAAAAAGACAAACGGTCGTGGTTTGAACGCTTGTTTGGTCGTTGATTTTATCGTTCATAATAAGTTGTGAACGAATAATTATGTTTTGTTTAAAAATAAGTAACAGGAAGTGATAAATGTGCTAATGTTGACTATAAATAGGCGTAATTTTTTTATATACAGGTTGTTCTTGAAGAGGGATTTCCTCAAGTAAATCCGTATAGCGTGGACCAAAAAAACAAGGAAGTGCTCAGTATAAAAATCTAAGCTGAGAATGTTTTTAGCTACAGATATATTAACGTTGTTAATGAGTATTCTTTTGATTGTATTATTAATTTTAAAATATGAACCGATCCGTAATAGGCTAGCGAACAAGTTAGAAATAACAGGTTCGGTCGTTATTCAAGTATCGAACAGTATAGAAGCGATCAGTGTATTAAGGTCACGTCAAGTTGATGTTGTCTTAACGGAGGTAGATATTGGCGATGTGGATGGCTGGCGCCTTGCCCGTTTTATTCGCACCGGCATTTTAGCTGTGAATGAAAACCTACCAATTGTTTTAATTACTGAAAATTATAGCGAACGTATTGCTGAAACTACTGCGCGGATGTTCGATATAACTCGCATTATTTCTTATTCTGAACTTGATTTGGTTGTAGAAGTTATTCATCAAGCTATTGCTGGTATAAACTGTTTAAACGAGCTACCACGAGTGCTTGTTATTGAAGACACAGAAGATACTGCAAACCTAGTTAAAAGAATGTTGAAGAATAAGTTTACGGTTGATCTTGCTGAAGATGGTTTAATTGGTATTCAAAAATTTAAACAACATACCTACGATATAGTTTTACTTGATATTATGATGCCGGGAATGACCGGTGATGAAGTTTTAGAGGTATTATTAGAGCTTAAGCCACAGCAAATTATTATTGCCATGACCGCCCACGGCACGGTTGATTTAGCTGAGTTAATGTTAACTAAAGGTGCATCTGATTATATACAAAAGCCCTTTAAAGCCGAACAATTACGAAAAATTTGTGATATTTCCGCTAAACGCGAAGATTTTTTAATATCTAATCAACAATTTTCTTCGAAAAGCTTAGCATTAGTAAGTGAACAGCAAAAATACGATTCATTATCAAAAAATCATTATCGGGTACTGGATAGCCTTAATAGTATTGTTATTGAAATAAGCTCGACGGGGCGCATTTCATTTTTAAACAACGCTTGGTATAAGCTCACACATTTTATGGTTTCAGAAAGTATAGGTAAACCATTTATAGAATTTATTTCTGATACTAGTGCTCAAGCAAAGCAATATATACAAGAATCATTTAGTAATCTTTTATCCGGCAGTATTATTCAAGATAGCATTGAATTAAAGCTGCTAAACAAAGATAAAAGTGATTTTTGGTGCGAGATTAATTTGTCTCGACATATTGATCAACATAACCAGTTAATCGGTATTTCAGGCACAATAGATGATATAAGTATTCGTAAAAAAGCTGAAATGCGTTTACAACATGTTGCTTTACATGATTCTTTAACAGGAATACATAACCGTTACTATTTTGATAATGAGCTACGTAACATTGCCAATACAGCATCGCGAACGAACATAGAACATTCGTTACTTTATTTAGATTTAGATCATTTTAAGGTAATTAATGATTCTCAAGGCCATAAGCAAGGTGATTTAGTATTAAAAGAAATTGCTCGATTATTATTAGATAGAACAAGATCAAGTGATGTATTAAGTCGCATTGGTGGTGATGAGTTTGCGATGCTATTAACGAATACTAGCGTGGCAGACGCCAAAAAAGCTGCGGTAGAAATATGCAATGTTATTGGTGAGACAAGTTTTAGGTTTGCAGAGCAGGTGTATAAAGTTAGTTGTAGTATTGGTATTTCAGCCATCAATGGTCAAGCAGAATCGGGTGATATTTATTTGCAACAAGCCGATATTGCGATGTTTGCGGCTAAAGAAAAAGGGCGCAACCGTGCGCATATTTTTTCTGAAGACGATAAAACTACAGAAGGTTTAAAGCAAAGTTTTGAATGGGTTCAAAAATTACAGCAAGCGTTATTAGAAGATAATATTGTTATACATTTTCAGCCTATTATTGATGTCTCTACTCGAGAAACAGAATGTTATGAAGCACTTGTTCGATTAATGATTGATGGGAAAATGATTTATCCTGATAATTTCATTCCGTCATTAGAAAAAGCAGAAGACATGAATTTGCTTGATCGCCATGTTATCGATAAAGCATTAAGTTTGATGCAAAAAAACCCTATTTTAAAACGCCTTGCGATAAATTTATCGGCCCAAGCATTTACAGACGACCGCTTATTTAGCTTTATTGCTGATAAGTTAACGCATTATCAAATAGACCCAACTATGGTTGTTTTTGAATTAACAGAAAGTGCAAGCCTTTCAAATATTACCGGTACTCAACGTATGGTTAATGGGTTAAATGAACTTGGTTGTCACTTTTCAATTGACGACTTTGGTACAGGGTTTAGTACGTTTGCTTATTTAAAACAAATACCCGCAGGTAGTGTAAAGATAGATGGTTCTTTTGTTAAAGATATGGTGAAAGATCCCATCGATGCCGTCTTAGTTAAAGCGATAAATGATACTGCTCACGCTTTAGGTAAAACGACAGTTGCAGAGTTTGTTGAAGATATAGAAACACTTGATAAGCTAGCAGAGCTAGGAGTAAATTATGCACAGGGCTACTACATAGACAAGCCAATGAGCATTGAAGACATTAATGAGAAAGCAAAAAATTCAAGCACCGCAGCATAATTTTAAGAGACTATATTTAGCTACTTAGCTTAGTGAATAGTACAAGTTTAGTAATGTATGTAATTAAAATGAATAAAAAAGGAGATTATAGTATTTAAGCGGACTAATTATTTTTAATCTATATTATTTAAGCTTCACCTGTCGTGATTATTTACTCTGAGCTATTTGATTTTTATAATAATAATAAATAAAAACAAAAGGTATGTATGACAAGCGAAACGAGTTTTAATGCTAATAATCAGCAAACCATAATTGATTATGCTGATTTGATTATTGAATATTTGCATCAATTAGGTGTGAAGTATGTATTTGGTGTTCCCGGTGGAGCGATAGAACCTTTTTATAATGCATTAGCTCGCTCAGCAAGGCGAGGGGGGCCGCAAGCGGTTGTTGCTCGTCATGAATGTGGTGCAGCATTTATGGCGGATGGCTATTTTAGAGAAACAGGTAAACTTGGCGTTGTTTGTTCTACTACTGGACCTGGTGCAACAAATTTAATTACAGGGGTTGCTTCGGCCTCAGTTGATAAAAGTCCTATGCTGGTGATAACAGCACAAACAGCATTACCAAAATTTGGTAATAAGCCTCTACAAGATTCCAGCGAAACAGCTATCGATACAGTTAATATTTTAAGAAACTGCACGAAATTTAATGCACTTGTTTCACACCCAGCTCAGTTAGAAGCTAAATTGATTTCTGCATTAATGGAAGCTATTCAATCTCCCCGAGGTCCCGTACATATTAGCATTCCTTCTGATGTATTGCGCTGTCCGTACCCGAATGACTTTCCTAATGTGCATGTTAATTACCTTATGCAACGAACTTCTCTTGAAGACAGACCTGCGGTGCAATTACTTATTGACGAAATACTCTCTTCAGACAATATTGTTTTTTTTATTGGTCATGGTTGCAGTCGAGCCTACGAACAAATTGAAAAGTTAGCTGAAATATTAAATGCCCCTTTTGTTACTGGACCTATGGGGAAAAGCTGGGTAAACGAGCGTCATCCATTATACCGAGGTGTGTATGGTTATGCAGGGCATCAATCCGCTTTAGACTTATTTGATAATCCCAAAATTGAGTTAGTGTTGGCAATAGGGACAACGATAACGGAAATGGGGTTGGGTAACTTAGCAAGTCAAATACTTGATAAACTTATACATATTGATGAAAGCGTTGAAAATTTTAGTCGCTCACCTATGGCAAAACTTCATGTGTGCGGACATTTAGATGCAATATTTAACCGCTTATTAAATAAAGTTAATGCGCATAGTTGGCGTAGAACATGGCAAGGAATTGAGTTTGAATGTAATTCAAATGTTGTGGGTGGATTTATTGATTTACTTGAGCCTGAAAAATGCCAAATGAAAGCATCACCGATTAAACCACAAAAATTAATGGCATATTTATCACGAAAATTGCCTGTTAATACTCGTGTATTTATAGATACGGGGAATATTTGGGCGTGGGCAACCCATTATTTAAGTCATTCATCGAATGAAGGTTTATATCGAATTTCAATGGATTTTGGTAGTATGGCATGGGGTATTGGTGCTGTAATTGGTTCAGCATTTGGCGCGTCATCAATAAATGCTGAAAGCAAAAAAATATCTACAGCACCCCATGTTTGTATGTCGGGTGATGGGGCATGGTTAATGAGCTCTCATGAAATAGGCGTAGCAGTATTATATAAATTACCTATATTATTTGTTGTACTAAATGATTCTGCATTTGGCATGATCCGCTACGGACAGCAATTGAGTGGGGCAGAGTCTATTGGCTGGCAGCTTAATAAGGTTGATTTTGCTGCACTAGCAAAGGCGCAAGGGGCAAATGGTATTGTTATTGAAAAACCTGAAGAATTACATAAGTTAGATTTTAACGCTATGTTTAATTCCTCAATACCTACATTACTAGATGTTAGAATTGATCCTAATGAAGTACCGCCAATGATGTCTAGAATTAAAAGCCTAACTGAAAAGGTTAAACAACCGAATGGTTATCGATAAAAAATTAATATAATTCTCAAATAGTAGAAGGTACACAAAATGAAAATTAAAAGACTTTCCTTAGCTGTTTTGCTTGCTTTCACCTTTCCTGTTTTTGCCAGTAATATGGAAGAGGGAAGTGATGTTGAAGGAGAAGACTATTTTAACGATTTTTATGGTAGTGGGGAGATGGTTGAAATTGCGACAGGCATTAAAACACAGATATATAAAGCGCCGGCTGTCGCAAGTGTTTTTACTGCAGAACAAATTAAAAACATGGGGGCAATGGATATAGATGATGTGTTAGAAGCTGTACCCGGTCTGCATGTGTCACGCTTTTCTAATGGATATCTACCTATTTATACTTTTCGTGGTGTTCATAATACATTTAATCCTCAAGTCTTAATGTTAGTGAATGGAATCCCAATAACGAATAACTACCTTGGCAATCGTAATCAAGTTTGGGGTGGAATGCCAGTTGAGGCAATAGCAAGAATTGAGGTGATCCGAGGCCCTGGTTCAGCAGTCTTTGGGGCGGATGCTTTTGCTGGGGTGATTAATATAATTACCAAAAATGCCAATGACATAATCAATAATGAAATGGCAATTAGATCAGGAAGTTTATCAACACAAGATGCATGGATGTCATTAGCTAATAACGAAGGAGATTTTAAATATTCTGCTATTTTGGAATATCATAAAACCGCTGGTTCCGACAAAATTATAGAATCAGATGCGCAAACAGGATTGGATGATGTTTTTGATACTTCAGCCTCATTAGCGCCGGGTTCATTAAGCTTAGGTACTGAAAATATAGATTTTCGTGGTGAAATTGATTATTTAAATTGGACTATTAGAGCTGGATTACAAAAGAGAGATAATGTTGGGATTGGCGCTGGTTTGGCTGAAGCTCTTGACCCAACAAGTAATCAAGCTAGCAACAGGAGAAATTTTGATATTAATTACAAGAATCAAATTAATGATGATTGGCTCATAGATGCGCAAGTTACTTATTTTGATACATCAATGAGAATTAAGAATAATTATATAATTTTCCCAGAAGGTGCTTTTGGTGGAGCATATTTGAACGGTTTTATTGGTAATCCTGAAGTGTGGGAACGCCATACTCGCTTAAATGTTACAGGGCTTTATCGAGGCATAGAAAATCATATTTTCCGTCTGGGAACTGGTTATCATAAAGGCGATATGTACAAAACTCGTGAAACGAAAAATTTTGGTTTGGGGCTTGATGGTGTACCTATTGACCCTAATGGTCCCCTCGTTGATGTATCAGATACTCCCTATGTGTTTTTACGAGAACGCGATCGCACCGATCATTTTATCTTTGTGCAAGATGTTTGGAAGTTAGTAAACGATTGGGAATTAACCGCTGGTGTCCGTTATGATCATTATTCAGATTTTGGTGCTACTACAAACCCTCGTTTAGCTTTGGTTTGGTCAACAACACTTAACTTGTCAACAAAATTACTGTATGGAAAAGCTTTTAGAGCGCCTTCTTTTGCTGAAACTGGAAATATCAACAATCCTATCGCGTTAGGAAATTCTAATTTAAATCCAGAGCGAATGGAAACGATTGAATTAGCCTTTGATTACCATCCGCAATCTGGTTTTGGCGTAATTTTAAGTTTTTATAATTATAAATGGAACGATATTATTCAATTTGTACCCGATGAAGGTTTATCTTCAGCTACTGCGCAAAACTTTGGAGAACAAGCTGGTTATGGTAGCGAATTAGAATTAAATTGGCGGTTAAGTGATTCGTTGAATTTAAGTGGTAATTTTACTTGGTCGAAAGCGATGAATGATTTAACCGATCGCGATGTTTCTTTTGTGCCAAAAACACAATTATATGTACAAGTTGATTGGCAAGTCGATGAAGATGTACATTTAAATGTTAGAAATAATTGGGTTACAGGGCGAAAAAGAGAATCGGCTGATTTACGTAGTGAAATAGATGATTATTTAATGACTGATGCTGCATTGCGTTGGCAACCTAAAGGTACTCCTTTTGAATTGTCGTTAATAGCGAAAAATATTTTTGATGTAGATGCTAGAGAGCCTTCATTAAATAATGGCGCAACAGTCAATCTTCCTAATGACTTACCCTTAATGGGTAGGGCACTTTATGGTGAAATTAGGTATCATTTCTAATGACTGAAAAGAAAACAAAAAATGACTTTGTTTATGCCGCGAAAGCACAAACTAATATCATTTTAGAGCAACCATCAGAAACTAACCCTTATGTATGTAAAGCTAATTATTTACATGGTTATAATGTACTTGAATTATTGCAAAAAAAGAGTTTTGTTGAAGTTCTATTATTGCTTTTTATTGGTGAATTACCAGAACCTGAAAAAGTACAATTATTCGAGCGGTTAATGATCGGTTTGATCAATTTGGGTCCTCGTCATCCTGCAGTTAAAGCAGCTATGGTTGCTGGTGTGAGTAAAGCTAATGCCGAGCATTTATTGCCTATTGGTTTATCAGTATTAGGCGGTGAGACGAATGGTGCGAAAGAAGTTGAACAAGCGATGATTTTTTTAAAAAATAATATTGAAAAACCGGCGAATAACGTTGCAAAAGAATTGTGTAGTTCTATAAAAAAACATAGTGATGGTGAGTTTCACCTTTGCCCTGGTTTTGGCAATAGCTACGGTAGTATTGATGAGTATACTGTTGATTTAGCTGAAAAAATAACCCAAAGCTCTCATGAGGGTTTTACTTTTATTAAATGGGCGCTGGAATTTAATCAGTCTTTAACACCTTATAATATGGGCTGGTTAAAAACTGGTTTAGCGGCAACAGTTTTTTGTGAGTTAGGTATTGGCGCTAGGGAAGCTATTGGTTTATTTCAACTTATTTGTGCGCCTGGTATTTTTGTACAAGGAGTAGAGCAAACTCATCATCCTATTACCGCAATACCTATGTTGGCTGATGAACAACATATTTATACGCGTTCTAACTAAGTCCTAATACGCATTTGAAGCGAGTATGTCTATGAATAATAGTAACTGTAAATCTAACTGATTAATAATTATGTCGTTTAAATTTTGGAAGTAAAAATGTATGGCTAATACCGAGTATTGGGATCAACGCAATAATAAAATATTTAGTAAAGTTGGCCATTGGCAAGGTGGTGTTGGAGTAACTATTGAAGGTTATTCGTTGATGAATGAATTAATGGAAAACTGTTCATTGATGCAAATAACTATTTTAAATGCGACCGGAAAATTAGTTGAGCGTCATATTGCTGACTGGATTGAAGTAAATTTTATGGGCTTAAGCTACCCTGATAGTCGTATATGGTGTAATCAAATTAGTGCTTATGCAGCCGATACTAATACAACGGTAGTAGCTGCGGCAAGTGCGGCTATATTATCTACAGATTCAAGAGCTTATGGAGGAAGCCAAACAACTTACAGTTGCATGACATTTTTACAGCACGCGTTTATTCAATATCAACAAGGGATCAGTTTTGTAGATATCATTGCTAATGTAAAACAAAGTAATGGCAAGCCTATGATTGTTGGTTTTGCTCGTCCAATTGATAAAGATGATGAGAGGTTACAGCCTTATGAAGATGCTCAGAATCGTTTGAGGATTCCTCTAGGTGAACATCTTAGTTTTGCTAAAAAGTTAAGCTCATTTCTTGATGATAATTATTCATTAACTATAAATAGTGGTGGTTATGCTTCTGCCTTTTTATTAGATCAAGGGTTTACACCTAATGACGGTTATAACATTAAAGCATTTGCTGTGGTTGGTGGTGCAGTTGCGTGTTATCGAAGTTTAACAGGACAAACCGCAAATTCATTTTTACCTATGAAATGTAATGATATTGAATATACTGGCGTGGCTCTACGAGCCTTAATGGAGTAAAAATGTGTGGCATATTAGCAATTTATTCATCTTGTCAGAATGTAGAGTCTAAAAAATTACAAGCGGGTATCGATAGCCTTAAGCATCGAGGGCCAGATAATCAAACCTGTTGGTTGTCAGATGATCGCCAGGTTGGTTTAGCCCATGCAAGGTTAAGTATTATAGATTTAAATTCTGGTGAGCAACCATTGTCTAATTACTCTCAGAGCAGTCATTTAATTGTTAATGGAGAGTTTTATGATTTTGAACAAATTAGAAATAAATTAATAAAACAAGGAATAAAATTTAAGACATCTTCAGATTCTGAAATAGCTTTGCATTTGTATGATCTTTATGGAGTGAACTGTTTACGGGAGTTAAGGGGGGAGTTTTCATTTTGCCTATGGGATGAACAGGCTAAAATGCTTTTTGCTGCAAGGGATCGTTTTGGTATCAACCCTCTTTATTATTCTGAGTTTGAAGGTAAATTATATATAGCGTCTGAAATAAAAGCATTGTTAGCGGCAGGAGTGCCGGCCACTTGGGACAAAGACTCTTATTTTTCACGCGCTTTTTTCTATCGAGATCGCAGTTTATTTAAAGGAATACATCAGGTGCCACCGGGGCATTATTTATTGGCTACGGCTGCAGGTGTAAGAATTCAAAAGTATTGGGATTACAATTATCCTAGTGAAGGGAATAATTTAATAATAGATGAAAAATCGGCAATCACGTTATTAAGAGAAAAATTACTTGATTCAGTTAAAACACGGTTACGTTCAGATGTTCCTGTTGGGGTATATCTAAGTGGAGGGGTAGATTCATGTGCTGTATTAGGGATGGCAGCAAGCATTACATGTGATCCTATTGATACTTTTACCTTATCGTTTGATGCGGCTGATTATGATGAAGGAGCTATTGCAAGTAGAATGGCTTCATCGGTAAATGCTAATCATCATGAAATAAAAATAACTCAAAATAATATTGCAGATAATTTTATCGACTCAATTTATTATAGCGAAACTGTTTGTATGAATTCGCATGGTGTTGCTAAATACTTATTGAGTCGTTATGTCAGAGATTTAGGCTTTAGAGTTGTTTTAACAGGAGAAGGAGCAGATGAGGTTTTTGCTGGCTACCCTTCTTTTCGTCAGGACTTTCTAAATCAAATGTCTTCAAGTAGCGAAGCTAGTCAATTGCGATCGCAGCTTAGACAGAAAAATAAAATTTCAGAAGGAATACAATTTAGTAATAATAATAACAATACTCGTTTCATTACTAACATATTAGGATCTGCACCAAGTTGGATAGATCCATTAATGAATATTCATGCAGAGTTAGCCAAACTGTTTATTAGTGACTTGTTAATGTATTCTTCGCAGGATGCTGTTAAACAATTTTTGAATCATCTTGATCTTACTCAGGTAAATAACATTAATCCAGTGCATACAGCAATGTATACACTGTCTAAGTCTATGCTGCCTAATTATATCTTGATGACTTTGGGAGACAGAATGGAAATGGCTCATTCTTTAGAAGGTCGAGTTCCTTTTTTAGATCACCATGTAGTCGAGTTTGTAAAGCAATTACCTATAGAATTAAAAATTCATCAGATGCAAGAGAAATATATCTTACGTGAAGCAATACGCCCCTTTGTTATAGACGAAGTTTATAAAAGACAAAAGCACCCATTTTTAGCGCCACCTTCCGTTTTAGATCCTAAAACTAGGTTTTATCAATTAGTTCAAGACACATTAAGAAGCCAATTTTGTAAAGATGTGCCTTTTTTTGATCATAAAAAAGTCTGTTTATTTTTGGATGGCGTTAAGAGTTTACCTCAAGAAAAATGGCCAACAACTGAAGCTGTTTTGATGGAGTTAATGAGCTTAGCTAGCTTACAGTATCATTTTAAATTATCAGCATAGAAAATTTAAGACTTATTACGTTAAGTTTATTGAAACGGTAAAAGTAGAGCCTTGTTTTAATTTACTTACCACATTAATACGGCCGTTCATTAATTCTACAAATCGTTTAGAAATAGCTAACCCTAATCCAGTGCCGCTAAATTTTCGTGCCTGACTTGAGTCTACTTGCCTGAATTCGTCAAAAATATATGCCTGTTGCTCCGTAGATAGACCAATACCGGTATCTTTAATTTCGAAATGTAAACAGGAATTATCATTATAAATAGTTAAGCTGATTTGTCCGTTTTTAGTGAATTTGCAAGCATTACTCAATAAGTTGAGTAATACTTGTTCCAGTTTTTCCCTATCAATTAAAATATGTTTTAGGCTGCTATTGCAAGAGATTAAAAATTGATTGCTATTACTTTGAGCTAATGGGGTTATGGTGTCGACTATATTTTCTAAAATTTCAGATAGTGACACTTCTGTTTCATTTAAATCTATTTTTCCTGCTTCAATTTTAGCTAAGTCTAATAAACTATTGATCATTAAAAGTAAACGTTGTGCATTTTTAGAAATTTTGTCCATGTCTTCTATTAATTCAAAATTAGCCTCTAGCTCTAGCTCTTCAATGACCAATTCGCCATAGCCAATTATCGACTGAATTGGTGTCCGTAATTCATGACTCATATTAGCCATAAATTCTGACTTATGGCGACTGGCTGTTAAAGCAGTATCACGCGCTTCAATAAGTTCTTTGGTTCTAATATTAACGTCTTGTTCAAGTTGATCTCGATGAGATTTTAAGTCATTTTCTTGTTGATCTAATACTTTCATCATCTGGTTGTATGTGTTTGCCATGTTTCGAATTTCTTTGGCACCATCTATTTTTGCTAACAAGTGTTCACCCGTTGCTTCAGACTGTTGCATAGTCGTTGCAAGTTGCCCTAAAGGCTTGAATAATTTTAACAAGCCAAAACGTAATATAACGCTTAGTAAAATCACTGAGACAACGCTGACGATACTAATTAGCAGAGTTACTTGTGTTTGCGCTTCAATTAAATATTTTTTGCTGTAAACAACTTCCGCGTACCCTATGGTTTGATCTTCTATATTAGAGTTATCTAATTCTAATTGATTGTCTTCATTAATAGCTGTTTCGGATAATACTTTAATAGGCGTTTTTATTAACCAGTACTGTGGGGTTTCAATGATTACTTTTGTTACGTTAATCGCTTCGGTTTTATTATTGTTTGGATATTTACCAATAGTTAGAAAAGTTTGTTGATCCTCAAGTAATAAACGAGCCGCTAAAACTGATTGGAAACCTAACACTTGATTCATTGCTTCTTGAGCATTTTGTTCTGAACCAGATAGTAATGAAAAAACGACTTGTTTAGCTAAGCCTTCAGAGATTTGAAAAGCATTTTTCAACATTAATTTATGATACTGTTGATTAACACCTGTGGTGGTAACGAAGCTAATAATAATAGTCATTAGCGTAATGCTAATCACCATAAAACTGATTACTTGGCTTTTAATACTTCTATCTGAATTGAGTATTGAATTAAATAACATTTGTCTTGTGGATTAGTTAGGGAAAGTAAGTGCAAAATTTAAGCGTTCTTTTGAATTATATTCAAAGCCTAAATGTGCTGCGGTTCTTAAATTAACAGCTAACTTTATATTGTCTAACGTTTTTACCGTAGAAGGACGAGATTTATAATTTACGGTGTTAATTAATCTAGCAAGTTGCTGACCGAGTAATTCATTGTTAGGTAAAGCGGAAAACAAAGCACCGCGTTTTGCATGAGTTGGTTTACTTGAAAATACTACCATTTTGTTTTCCCACGCTTTTTCTAAAATAGTAGGAACAACAATTTTTTCATTTGCGGTTACGGGGTCTAATGGTAGCCATATAGCTATTTTACTTAAATCCTTACGTTGAAAAATATCGTTATAGGCTTTAACGGCGGTTTTTATATTATTAACCGCAATATGAATTAGTGTAAGGCCCTTCGCTTTTGCTTTGATTTGTGCTTCATCGATAATCCATGCGGAAGCAGGGCTATATATTATAATTATGGTGGTGATTTCTGGCGCTAGTTCCTGTAATGAATTAAAAAGAACAGTCGGATCTGCCATTAAACTTACCCCAGAAATACCATTGGGTTTTATCGGTAAGGCGCCGACTACTACAGGTTTTTCTTTATAAATTTGTTTAGCAATACGCATACCTCGTCGACCTAATGCAATGACTTTGTTGGTGGTGATTTTTTTAGCTGTTATCGCGGGATCAAATTTATTGGGTAATTTTAAATGGATAACATTACCATCAAAAGTATCGTCAATGCCTTTTGTAATTTGTTGAAAAATTATATCAAAAGGTGCTTTTACATCAGGGTACACAACTGTCACTTGTTCAGCATGAGCGTTTATACTCACATTCAACAGCAGTACAATAAATAATGTATAGCTACGACAACAACGCAATATATATTTCCTTGTCTGAAATACTTAATTTATTAAAAATAACAATTGGATATATTATAACTATAATCTTATGTAGTGCTTTCTTCAACTTTTGTTAAGGTGAAGTTTGTCCTGAAATCGCTTTGTACTACGAATTAATTTTAACAATATAACGCTTGTTCTTTGTACTCAATTTTTTTGCCTAAAGTGTCTCTGTTTTAAACTCAATTTTGGTTTACATGACGGTTTGATTGCATATCGGAAAATGAGTCTATCCGATATGTAATCAAACTATGTTTTATACTAATTTAGCAAAACACTTATCAGCGGCAACTAACGTTTTCTCAATAATATCATCGGTATGGGCGGTGGATAAAAATCCTGTTTCAAAGGCTGATGGTGCAAGGTACACACCTTCTTCAAGCATTAAATGAAAGAATTTTTTAAATTTTTCACCATCGCATGCTGTTGCTTGCTCAAACGTGGTGATATTTTCTTGGTTGGTAAAGAAAAAGCCAAACATTGCACCCACATAAGTAATACTTAATGATACACCATTACGTTCTGCGGCCGCTTTTAAGCCCATTGCAAGTTTTTCTGTCGCAGCACTAAGTTGTTGATGCTTATCACCTTGTGCAAGTTCTGTTAATGAAGCTAATCCCGCTGCCATTGCAATTGGATTACCTGATAAAGTACCTGCCTGATAAACCGGTCCAACAGGGGCGATGTAATCCATAATTTCAGCCTTACCACCAAAAGCGCCTACCGGCATGCCGCCACCGATCACTTTACCTAAGGTGGTTAAATCGGGTTTGATATTATAAAACGCTTGAGCGCCACCTAAGGCAACACGAAATCCGGTCATTACTTCATCAAAAATTAAGACGCTTTGGTATTCATCGCAAACGTCTCGTAATCCTTCTAAAAATCCGTTCACCGGAGGAATGCAGTTCATATTACCAGCTACAGGTTCAACAATAATACAAGCAATTTGATCGCTATATTCTGCAAAAATAGCTTTAACTTCATCAAGTTTGTTGTAGCTAACCGTTAAGGTATGTTTAGCAAAGTCGGCAGGAATACCTGGAGAATTTGGTACACCTAAGGTTAAAGCACCAGAGCCTGCTTTTACTAATAACGAGTCGGCATGTCCATGATAACAACCTTCAAATTTTAAAATTTTATCCCGTCCAGTATAGCCACGAGCTAACCGAATCGCGCTCATGGTCGCTTCTGTACCTGAACTAACCATGCGCAATTTTTCCATTGAAGGGACTAATTCACGTACTTTTTCAGCCATGGTAATCTCAAGTTCCGTTGGCGCACCAAAACTCAAACCATTTTGCGCGGTTTCAATAACCGCAGCTAAAATTTTAGGATGATTATGGCCTAAAATCATTGGCCCCCAAGAGCCGACATAATCAATATAAACGTTATCATCGGCGTCATATATATAAGCACCTTCGGCACGTTGTATAAAGCAAGGCGTACCACCTACGCTGTTGAAAGCGCGAACAGGTGAGTTAACGCCACCTGGAATAGTGGTTTGCGCTTGGGCAAATAATTTTTCTGAAGAGTTAGTTTTCATAAGTAAAGTCTTTTAAATTGAGTTGGGTTGAAAGCATGCTCAGCTTTATTTATTTGTATACCAGTTTACTGATTTTTCGTGCTGAGTTAATTGATCTTCAACACCTAATGTTAAGGCAAATAATGCCATGCGAACTAATACACCATTTTGTGCTTGACGGAAAATAGCCAAATTGTCTAAATCGTTTAAATCGGTATCAAGCTCATTTGCCTCAGGGCGAGAATCTCGCGGTAGAGGGTGCATGATGACGGTATTTTCTTGACAATATTGTTGATAAATTTCACGATTTAAACTGAAATGGCCTCGATATAATTCAGCCTCATCTTTACTGGCAAATCGTTCTTGCTGTATACGTGTTTGATAAATAACGTCACACATTAAATTCCCTGCCATTGTGTCGGTAACGATGACTTCATGGCCAGCATTCGTCAGTGTCGAAATAATACTGTCGGGCATTTGTAATGCTGTTGGTGCTACCATGGTTACTTTGATATTTTTATATAAGCTGAGTAATTTTGATAAAGAGTGTACCGTGCGACCGTGCTTTAAATCACCCATTAAAACAATGTTTAATCCATCCAAATTTTTACCAAAACGCATCATTTCCGACTGAATTGTGAATAAATCAAGGAGGGCTTGCGTTGGATGTTCGTTGGCACCATCACCACCATTGATAACAGGAACACTGCTACCTTTAGCAAAATCACTAACGGATAGCATTTTGGGATGCCGCATTGCGATAATATCCGAATAACCGCTGATCACTTGTGCCGTATCAAATAAAGATTCACCTTTACTTAATGATGAATTTTCTTCACCGACAGTTTCACGCACAAAACCACCAAGCAAATTAAATGCAGTACCAAAACTTACACGAGTACGGGTGCTTGGCTCAAAAAACAAATTACTTAAAATAGCGCCATCGAGTACTGTACAGCGTTTTTTTCGTGCGGCATAAGGAGCCATTAAAGCCGAAGTGTCTAAAATTTTAGTAATAGCGCCTCGATCAAATTGAGAAACTGAAAGGATATGACTGCCTTGAAAAATCATCATCACAAATATTCCTAGCACAGATAAAAATTGCGCGAAATATAGCACAAACTAATAATTGATTGAATGTTTGTCGAGAATAAAATTGTTGTGGAATTACGTTATACTATTGGATATTGTTGTAAAACATCAATGAAATAGGGATAGGGAATTGAAAATACGGGTTTTTTTGTTGTTAATAATATATAGCTCATTTAGTTTTGGGCAAGATATTGTGCGCTATGTGAATTCTGAAAAATTCCCTGATCCGAAACAAAGTTATTTTGTAGATTTATTAACGTTAGCCTTAGAAGCTAGTAAAGAAAAGTTTGGTGATTACCAAATGCAAGGCGTAGCTATTGAAATGGCCCAAGGGCGTACATCAATAATGCTTGAGCGCAATGCATATATTGATGTTGCGTGGCGGATGACATCAAAAGAGTTAGAGCAACATTTGCAAGCCATTTATTTTCCATTATTAAAAGGCATGATGGGTTATCGAATCTTTATTATTCGAAAAAATGATCAACATTTTTTTAATAAAAACATATCATTACAAGCATTGAAATTAATTCCCTTAGGACAAGGTTATAATTGGCCTGATACTGATATTTTGGTTGGTAATGGTTTTAATGTCACCCGAGGTTACGATAATTACCTATTGAAAATGCTCGCCCATAAACGTTTTGATTTGTTCCCCCGTGCAATCCATGAACCTTGGTTAGAGATTAAAGGGAAACCTGAATTTATGGTTGAAAAAAAACTTATGCTGAAGTATCCCGCACCGATTTTCTTTTTTGTTAATCAAGCAAACAAGCGTTTACAGCAAAGACTTAATTATGGCCTTAATGAATTATTAAATACTGGAAAATTTGAACAGTTTTTTTTAAATCACCCCGTAACTGCAGGAATTCTAGATAAAGCGAATGTGAGCAGTCGAGCTATATTTACACTTAATAATCCTTTGCTATCAGAACAAACTAAAATACTTTTAAAAGATCAACGATTGTGGATTAATTTGGGAAAATAATGGCATCTAGAATATTGTCACGATCTATTAGAGAAAAGAATATTCTACAAAATTAATTATTTGAGGAAAATTTAGAATCCCCAAAAATAATTAATTTTCACTTCGAATAATGCTGTTTTCTGCTTTTCAGCAAGTAACCTTAATTCCCAATTTTTCGCAAAATTATAATTAATTTCGGCTAGGTATTGGTGTGTATATTTATTCGTAAAAGCTATATTGGTATATTGTTTGAATTCAAGTTTAGCGTTAATTTTACTATTTAAGGCAATTATAGTACCTACTTTGACTGAAATATTTAGATCGTTATCATAGCCAGCAAATAACTTTCCGCCGAGTAATCCATATCCAAGCCATGTGTTATTATAAAGAAATGATTTTCCCCATTCACCTTGAGTAAAATAAATACCACAATTGAGACAGTTATTATTGATTTGTTCAAATCCTGCTTTTATTGTCCATGCCATATTGTTTTTTTGCTGCCAAGGCATTTCGGGCTTATATAAGGATTTAATATCTATCACATCGAATTTAGCTATTTTTATTGAATTTTGATTACTAAAAAGTTCAATATCTAGCATTTCCAGGTTAGTAAACTTATCTCGAGCGATATTCGAGGATAGATCATCAAAATAGGTCATTCGAAAGCCAGCAGTACTGTAATTACCTAGATTTTCAATTGTTACTGCTCCTACTGAAAATTTAGAAGCGGGCATACCTGTATGTGGAAGATGTTTTTTTGTGGGAATATAGTTTTTAACAACCTTACCTACGGGGAGTTTTAAGCGCTCTAAAACAAGTTGATGCTTTTGAGCTTTAAAGCTTTTTCGATCAAGCTCTGAGGTGCTTTGTTTTAATACATCAAGGTATTGCCATAAAGATTCTATAACGAGATTTTTATTATCATCGGTTAATTTTTTATAATGAATATTTTTAAAATCAAATTGGTTGTTCAGTAAGCTAAAGGCGACTTGCTTTTGTTCTTTAGTTAATTTATTGAAGTAATAATGTAAAACAGTTTCTTTTGAGGGAATATACTTTGTTTTTTCTAGCAATGGTTTGTTTTGATACTTTATTTTACTTATACCTTGGGCAACAGTGCTTGGTAAAACCCATAAACTGTCATCAGAAATAATCCTATTATCGAGAATTACTTCAAGTAGTTTAGCGATATGAAAAGCACAATTTTCATCAACAAAATAATAATCAAATTTTTTCCCAAATAATTCCCAGATATGTGAAGCAAGCATATCAATATCAGCTTTTGATAGAGATAATTTATACTCCCACATATCTCTCAACTCTATGTCACTATAATTTTGCTGATGCCTATAAAACTGTTGATCCGAATAACCGGCGTTATACCCACCAAAAATACCCTTTATCACATAAACAATAGGGTTTTCCTTATCAGGAACAATCGCGCCATAGTTCAAACTTACATTCAATAAATTATTGTTTTTATTGTTATTAAGTTTTAACAATAAATGACCGTACATAGAAGCAGGATTACTTAAATAACCTGATGCAAATATAACGCTAATTGAATTAATATTTGCTGATTCTCTCCATTTTTTGTAAGTAGGACATTTTACTTTAGGAAATTTGGCTAATTGCGAAAAGTTAAGTTGTTGTTGAATAAATTTAAGACGCGCGGGAAATAAGCATTGTGCATGTTGATTAGCTGCGCCTATTACTTTTTCGGGTAAATAAAATGCTTTTATTGTAGCTTGTAATTCTTCTAAAGCGTTTGTTTTTCCTAAAGGACTAAGAAAAAAACTGTCAGAAATAACATAACTACCTTGTTTTTCATCATTGTTTTTATAATGCAATAGTTTGAGCCACTGTGAGTTTTTTGCAATGTCATTTATGGATAAACTGTTTGCATAGGTATAAGAAACATTCAGCATAAACAGACAGATAAAATATAAATAATTTTTCATAAAAATCTAACGACACAACAAGCAACAAATACATATAAAAAAAAGAACAAAAAAAATGGACCTATATAGATCCATTCAAATTAACAATATTCAATTATTAAGCGTTAGTACACGATGCAGCAAAACTAGTTGTTACACGTTTTTCAACGGCATTATAGAACTCTTCAGCATTTTTAGTTGGTTTAGTTGAATAGTCTTGACGAACAGCTTTGATGATCTCATTGTGGCTAGATGCGGCACAGCCACGTAGTTCTAGCATTGCCGTAACGTATTCACCTTCACCTGTAGCAACATCTTGTTCTAATTTAGGCAAGGTTGCTTTTATAAACATAGCTGTTTTAGCATTAGAACCTTCGCATGAGTTTTGTGAACTTGCATTTGAAGTAACTGCGGTAGTTCCTAAATCCCAAATAATATTAGAAATAGCAGCGGCTGTGCCATTATCTTTAAAAATCATTGCGCCGATACCGCAATCAGTCCAAGCGTTTAGTTTTTTATTATTTTCAGCCGCTACTGCTGTGGTGCTTATGCTTGCAGTTGCTAATGTACCAATGGTTAATGCTGAAATTAAAATATGTTTCATTTATATTATCCTTAAATATATTTAGTTTTGAAAAATTCAATTTTTCGCCGCGCAATTTAACATTAAGTTAACATCAGGACAAGCTAAAAATACGTTACATATCCGTAAAATTAGTGTTTGGTAACTTACATTGGTTTTAGATATGCCAAAATAATAACAATAAATAATACGATTACTGGTATTTCATTGAAAACACGGTAAAACTTTCCTGAACGAGTATTTTTATCTTCGCGGAACGTTTTTACTAATTTGAAACAATAGCCATGATAAGCCAGTAAAAATAACACTAAAGTAAGTTTAATGTGCAGCCATTTTGCATGGCGAAACCAATCTAAACCATATTGATAAATAATGGCGATACCTAAACCGAAAGTAAGAAAAGCAAATGGCGTTATAAAATAGAGTAAACGTTTTTCCATCCCTTTAAGTTGCTCTGCCACTTCTTTCGACTGTGTTTCTGCATGGTTAACAAAAAGTCGGGGCAAATAAAAAATGCCAGCAAACCAAGCCACCATAAAAATCACGTGAAAGGCTTTTAGCCATAAAATTATTGTCATATTTTTCCCTGTAATAAATATGCTTTTATTTGTTCAAAAGTAATAATACCAAGAATGTTGTGCTCATCTTTATCATAAATATATACACCGCCATCGCGTTGATGTAATAGCAATAAGTAAGCCTCAGCAAGTGTCGCTTGATTATAAAGAGGTATTAGTTTGTGATAACAATAAGGTTCATCAATAGGCCTTAATAATGAGGATTTTTCTTCCAACCATTGATATGACACTATGTTATCACGTACCGTTTTTAGTACTAAAGGATGATCAGCATTATTATTCGATTGGTTTTTATTCTCGGGATGTTGTTCAATAAGCCTAAAGTTTTGGTTCATTTGACTTAATACACCAACACGTTGTAACGCGGTTTCAATAGGCGGTTTTCGATAAACCAAATTTTGAATATCTAACTGCATAGTAAAGACTGAGCGATTTTTAAATAACTGCCCTGAAATCAAACAAGCGGTTGCTATTACTATCATTGCCGGTAACATAATTTCTAGTTGGTTTGATAATTCAACCACCGTTAATAAAGCGGCTAATGGAGCATTTAAGGTCGCAGCCATAAAACCAGCCATGCCAATTAATGCAAAATCACTTCCAATGTAATTCCCTGGAATGATAAAATTAATAATCAAAGCACCAAAAATACCACTTACTGCACCTAATCCTATAATTGGGCCAACTAACCCGCCGGGCATGCCTAAACCGATGACCAATACCGTCATTAAAAATTTGGCGGCTAATAAACTCATAATAAACCAAATGTGATTATGATGATCCATTGCAAAGGCAACGGCACTGCTACCTGTGCCCATAGCATGAGGAACCAAGTAACCTAAACTTCCTGTAATGAGTGCTGCCATCATCAGGCGGGTAAAAATATGAAATTTTTCAAAACGTTTAATCATGAAGATAATAATATGGTTAAATGAGGAGGCAAAAGTACCAATTAATACGCCTAATAATATTAAGATAAAAAAATCTTGATAAGTTAAGGCTATTTGGCTGATAAATTCATAATCACGAGTAACACCAAAAACACTACTCGTGACCATTGAACCAATAATCGCGGCAAGCATGATCGGAATAAACATTTGAATATCGTATTCGCGTAGTATTACTTCCATTACAAAAAGTACTGCAGCTATCGGAGTATTAAAGCTTGCGGCGATACCTGCCGCAATACCGCATGCACATAATGTTCTAATGGTGTTGTTAGGTAAATTTAGCTTGGTACCAACAAAACTACTTGCAGCGGCACCTAAATGTACCACGGGGCCTTCTTTTCCTACTGAAAATCCTGTGGATAATGATACTGCGCCACCGATAAATTGATGAATAGTATTTTTTAGAGGAATTGCGCCATACGCAACCTTTAAGCGATGTAATACAAATGGAATCCCCGTTCTTTGGTATTTGTATCCAGTAAGCCAGCTAAAAAATAAAATAATTAAAGCGCCAACAATTGGTAAATCAAAACGACTTAAAGCATCTAAGCTGGTATAGTTGTCATTAGTGGTTAAATATAAATGTTGAATTGTCTTTATTGTAAAGGTAAACAATACAATTAACATCGAAGCAGCAAAGCCACCAATAATTGCTAAAAAGCATAGCTGCCACGATAATCTAGGTGACGCTAACTGTTGTCGGAACGAAAAAAATGACATCATAGCTGTTGTATCATAATAATAAAAAGTTAGGTTTGAAAGAATACTAATATAATACGTTAATAATGAATTGGTTAGCAAAAATTAATCTTAGAACTGTTTTTTTACGTTTAGGTCCCTTTAAAACGGCACTTGCTTTAGCAAGTTTAATCGCTTTGTGTCTTTATTGTGGCTATCGTTTTGGTAATTTTTATCATAGTTACCAACAAAAGTCTTTGGATGAGCAACAAGAACGATTAGCTTTGTTGTATCAAGAACTTGATACAACTCACAACAAAATTAATACGCTAGAAGTTGAATTAGAAATTGAACGTATGGCAAATCAACAATCCGCTATTCTGTTGAGTAAGGCTGAAGCAGAGCATTATAAAG
>Ga0316202_10000713_pt1 | contig 32153 bp, 29 predicted proteins | sample 3monrhotite_MG_FD_204934 | JGI IMG/M metagenome (GOLD analysis project Ga0316202, IMG submission 204934) | Microbial mat bacterial communities from mineral coupon in-situ incubated in ocean water Damariscotta River, Maine, United States -... | ecosystem: Environmental > Aquatic > Marine >...
ATTGCCATCAAAATACCGGCGAGCCAGATCGTGCCCATATGTTTGCGCCGCAGCTTCTTGGCCTCGACCCGCCCGACCCGGCGGATCGCGGCCATGGTGTAGTATTCGCGGCCCAGCAAAAATCCGTTCAACGTCCAGAACACCAGCGGTGCAAAGACGTTGAACAGAAAATAAAACAGCAAAGCCAGAATGTTGGCCCCAATCAACACTCCCAGAAAATTCACCGTGTCGCGCAGGGCATCGCCAAATGGCACCGGTGTTGTGGGCGGCAGACCCGGATAATGCTCTGCTTCGACTGCTGTGGCGACGTCATCCAAAAACATCGATGTAATGGCTGATGCGACAGGAATCATCAGGAACATCGACAGAAAAAACAGCAAGAACGCCGATCCCCACGAAAGCAAATCACCGATCCATGTCACCTCACCAATGATCGGCAGCCAGACCTGTTCTGGCGTCAACCAGTCCACCAACCACGAAAAACCCGCCGTGGCCGCGATCAGCAATGCCAGCGCCAGCGCGATGCCGATAAAGAAGACACGGCGGAAACGCCGGTCCGTCAACTGGCCAATCGCCATGAAAAAAGAATTGAAAATCAGCGGGAGAGCCATGTCGTTATGCTTTCGATATTTGGCCGTGGCCGTTCGGGCGGCGCGGATGTTTCTGTGCCGATGTGAATAATCCCCGCAATACGCTCATGATCTGCCAGCGCCAACCCGTCTTGCATAAATCCGCGATCATGGGAGGGCCAGCCAGACAGCCAATTCGCCCCCCAACCAGCGGCCAGCGCGACGTTCAACAACGCCAGACAAACGGCACCCGCTGCATAGGTTTGTTCCAATGCCGGGATTTTCTCGGATGGTTTTTGAACTTCGACCACGACAACCGCAAGACCACCTTGATCAAACTGACTGCGCCCTTTGACGATCTGCTCCTCAGGCAAGGCCAAAGCCGCGCCGCGTGATTGGACAACTTCGGCCAATCGCGCCATCGCGGGTGTTTCCAACACGATAAACCGCCACGGCTCCAACTTGCCGTGATCTGGACTGCGCGCCGCCGCCGTCAAAAGTGGGATCAAAGCAGCCCGATCCGGCACCGGCCCGGCCAGAGTCTTGGCAGGGCGCGACCGGCGTGTTTGCAAAAATCGAAGGGCGTCTGGGTTCGGATCAGGCATAGGGCCTCGCGTTTCAAGTCTATAGATCAGCCAGCAAGCAGGCATTGGAACATGGCGCGTCCAAATGCCCCTTTTGCCTGGCGAAACTGCCAGCGCCATGCTGGATTGTCCATCCGCTAAGGGGCGGTATCCAAAAGCGCCTGAACATCCAGCGGATCGTTGACCATCGCCAAGGCACCCTGCGCATCACGCGGCCAATCCGCCTCGGCGCGATCCCAATAAAGCTCAACACCGTTGCCATCAGGATCACGCAGATAAACCGCTTCGCTCACCCCATGATCAGCGGCACCGTCCAAGGCAATGCCTGCCTCAACCACCCGCCGCAAAACCTGCGCCAGCGCTGTGCGATCCGGATAAAGAAATGCCGCATGGTAAAGGCCGGTATGCCCCGGCGGTGGCGGGCTTGCGCCTTTGCTCTCCCAGGTGTTTAACCCGATATGATGGTGATACCCGCCCGCCCCCAAAAAGGCCGCGCGATCCCCATACCGCAGGGTCAGATCAAACCCCAAAACATCACGGTAAAAATCTATTGCCCGATCAAGGTCAGCAACCCTGAGATGGACATGCCCAACGCTGGGATGTGTCATGCTGTTCTCCTGTTTCCTCCCTCTACATGGGGAAGCTCAGGCATTTTGAACAGAGGCACCCGCGCAGAGCGGATGTGAACCCGCGCACAGAACAACAGATGACTGCCACGAAGGGACGCAACACGCCCCTCTTCATTTGGCCCTTAAACCTCCGGGGGTCCGGGGGCAGCGCCCTCGGCGGCTTGCTTAACCCACCATCCCGATGATTTCATAGGTGCGCTTGAGGATCGGTGCCGTGATTTCACGCGCCTGTTCTGCACCTTTGGCAAGAATACGGTCGATCTCGGCGGTGTCGGCCATCAGTCGCGCCATCTCTGTCGAAATCGGGGCCATTTTGGCAACGGCCAGCTCGGCCAGTTTGGGTTTGAACGTGCCAAACTGCTGTCCGCCGACCTCGGCCAGAACCGCATCAACCGATTGCTCGTTCAAGGCGGCATAGATGTTCACCAGATTGCGGGCCTCGGGGCGGCCTTCCAGCCCGGCCGCTTCGGATGGCAAGGCGTCCGGATCGGTCTTGGCCTTGCGGATTTTCTTGGCAATGGTGTCGGCATCGTCGGTCATGTTGATCCGGCTGGCGTCTGATGGATCAGACTTCGACATCTTCTTGGACCCGTCCCGCAGGGACATCACCCGCGTTGCCGCGCCTTCAATCACCGGCTCGGTGATCGGAAAGAAATCAACGCCATAGTCGTGGTTAAATTTGGCGGCGATGTCTCGGGTCAGTTCCAGATGCTGTTTCTGGTCCTCGCCCACCGGCACATGGGTCGCGTGATAGACAAGGATGTCCGCCGCCATCAGCGCCGGATAGGCAAACAGGCCCAGCGAAGCTTTTTCAGCATTCTTGCCCGCCTTGTCTTTCCATTGGGTCATCCGGCCCATCCAGCCCATCCGCGCCACGCAGTTGAAAACCCAGGCCAGCTGCGCATGTTCGGGCACCTGGCTCTGGTTGATCAGGATAGATTTCTCCGGGCTGATCCCCGATGCAATGAAACCCGCCGCCAATTCACGGGTGCTGTGGCGCAGATCTGCCGGATCCTGCCAGACGGTGATCGCATGCATGTCTACCATGCAATAGACGGTCTGGATGTCCTGCGCCTGCATCCGCACAAAGCCTTGGATCGCGCCCAGATAATTGCCCAGATGCAAATCCCCAGACGGCTGAATGCCGGAAAACACTCGCGGGGTGAAATTGGTATTGGACATCAGGCACCTCTGGGCTGGATTTGGCGGTTGTCACGGCTTACTCATGGGCGCGAACCCCGTCAAGGAGCCCCCAATGCAAGACCCCGATATCCAGCCGCCCGTGAACCCATTGCCGCCCGCGGTCATCTTGATGTTTCTGGCCATCGCCGGGGTCGAGGCGGGGCTAACGCTGGGCGAGGCGGGTCTGATCGGCGGCCCCGGTGCTGTGGGGTGGCGGCTGGGCCTGATCCGCGATTTCGCATTCTCAGGTGAGATTTTTGACTGGATGCTGGCCAATGGGCAGTGGCCTTTGTCAGAAGTTCGCAGGTTGGTGACCTATCCCTTTGTGCATCTGGGCTTTACCCATGGGCTGTTTGCGATGGTGCTGCTTCTGGCGCTGGGCAAGATGGTGGCCGAAGTGATGGGGCAGATGGCCTTTGTGGCGATCTTTATCCTGTCAGGCGTAGGCGGCGCGGCGATTTATGCGCTGCTGCTCAATGATCCTGTTTGGCTGGCCGGTGCCTACCCCAATGCCTATGGCTTGATCGGGGGTTATTCCTTTGTGATGTGGCGGCATCTGGCCGGTCGCGGAACGCAGCAGTATCGGGCTTTCTCGCTGATCGCGGTTCTGATGGGCATCCAACTGGTCTGGGGCGTGTTCTTTGAAACCGGCACCATGTGGGTGGCGGAATTGGCTGGGTTCTTTTGCGGCTTTGGTCTGTGTTTCCTGCTGGCCCCCGGTGAATGGGCGCGGATCAGGGCCAAGTTGCAGCGCCGCTGAGAGCCGCGCGATCACCCGCGCCGCATTGCACCCTTAAACTCGGCCAGGCGGAACGCGCCAATCATTTGCCCCACACCAAAATAGCTGAACGCGCCAATCGCGATCAGCACCAAAAGCGCCAGCCCCCGCCACCATGGCAATCCAAGGAAGGGCTGCATCACGGCATTGCCCAGCCACAGCGCCGCGCCCATCACCAGTGATGCGATAACGATGCGCCAGATCCGCTTGTGGAACCGCGCGTCAAACTTCACGGCTTTGCCATAACGCCGCGCCCCGATGGCAAGACAGGCAAACATTGTCCAACCGGCAAAGGTTGTGGCCAGCGCCGGTGCAATCCATCCGACAAAGGGCGCCAGCCCAACCGCCAGCGCGGCGTTCACCACCATGGCCACCAGCGCGAAATAGAACGGGCGGCGGGTGTCTTCGCGCGCGAAATAAACCGGTTGCAGGATTTTCTGCAATACAAAGGCAGGCAGGCCCAAGCCATAGATCAAGACCGCCGTGGCAATGGCTGCGGTGTCGTCCACATCGGATGCGCCGCGTTCAAACAGCACCCGGACCAGGCTGCCCGGCACCACCATCAGGGCCACCGCCGAGGGGATCGTCAGGGCGAGCGCAATTTCAGCAGCACGGCTCAGCGCATGATGCGCACCATCATCATCACCGGCCCGCAAGCGTCGCGCCAGATCCGGCAGCAGAACAACGCCAACGGCAATACCCACAACACCCAGCGGCAGTTGATACAGACGATCCGCGGCAAATAGCCAAGACACCGCGCTGTCATATTGGCTGGCCACCAATTGCCCCACCACCAGATTGATTTGCATCACCCCAGAGGCCAGCGCGGCCGGCAGGGCAACGGTGACCATCGCCTTCATATCCGGGGTCCAGCGCGGACGGCCGGGACGCAGGGCAAAGCCCGCTCTGGCCGCGGCCCGCCAGGTCAAGGCCAGCTGCGCCACGCCTGCAACGGGAATGGACCAAATCAGCCAGTCAATCACCGCGCCGCCAGACAGGGCGCCGATGGTCATGGCTGTAATCACAAAGATATTGAGCAGCACCGGCGCCGCCGCAGCGACGGCAAACCGCCCTGTGGCGTTTAGAATGCCAGAGAACAGCGCCGCCAGAGACATGCAAAAGATATAGGGAAAGGCGATGCGACCATAGCTGACCGTCATGTCAAAGCGTTCATCGCCGGAAAATCCTTCGGCGGTCACCCAGACAAGCGCAGGCATAAAGATCATGCCCAATGCGGTCAGCAGCATCACCACCAACGCCAGCCCGTTAAAGGCATCGCGTGCAAACACGCCCGCGCCGTCCTCGCCCTCCAGCCGTTTGGCGAACATCGGCACAAAGGCGGCATTAAACGCACCTTCGGCAAAGAAACGGCGGAACATATTGGGCAACCGGAAGGCCGCGACAAAGGCATCCATCACCGGGCCGGGGCCAATCAGTGACAAAAGCAGCACTTCGCGGATAAAGCCCATCACACGGCTGAGCAAGGTCCAGACACCCACGGTGAAAAAGCCGGACATGAGGCGAATGGGTTTCATAGCTGGCAAGCCCTGCAATCAGATTGCGCCAGCATTACAGCGCCGTGCAGCAGCGTGCAATGTTATCGGATGTTTGGAAATTGCCCTTGCGGGGCTCAGGCGACCAACAACCGCGCTGAACCGCAAGTCAGGCTCTGCCGCGCGGAGGGGCCAAACGCGCCCGGATCGCTGCGCAGTTCGGGGAACAATGCAAATACCTCTTCGCGGGCTTTTGGGCCCAGGCCTGTCAGGCTGTAGTCACCGGGTTGATAGCTTTCGGACCATGCGCCAGCAGATTTGATGATTTCGTGATGGTCAAACAGCAGGTGATAATAAGTGACACTATCCGTTTCCTGTTGGGTAATATCGGACCCGTTGATCAAAAATGACGCCGCCGCGATGACTTCCCTTTGGCCAAACAAAAGGTCGGCCCGATAGTCGTTGATCAACATGCGGTGCTGCGGAGAGACCTGCAATGCGTGGCTGTTGCCAATGCTGCCCTTCGCAAAGGTGATCGGGGCAAGGTTGCCGCGCCCCTCAACTGTTTTTGTCCCGACCCAGCGGATCGGCTGGGGGCCGTTGTCGCGGGTCAGCACCAGATCACCGGCCTTCAAATCCTGAACGCGGCGCGGGCCAAAAGGGGTCTCTATCCGGCTGCCACGGGCAAAGCAGATGATCTGCTCAATCTCCGAAAAGTTAACTGTTGTTCCGTCCGTCAGCTGCGCTGTGCCGGTCTTGCCGCCATTGGCGTCATCGCCATCGGTGATCACCACGGAACCCGCAAGCAGATGTCCACCAAAGTCCAGCGTGTCGCCAGTGGTCTCGTCGCCTTCACCGCCCAGCACACCAATGGTGCCGCCGTTCAGCTCGCTCCCGTCGATGATAAAGGTGTCATCACCGTCATCACCATGGGCGGAATCGCCGCCGCCGACATAGAACGTATCGTCGCCCTCATTGCCAGCCAGACTATCACTGCCGGCCTCACCATAGATGGTGTCATTGCCGGTGCCGCCATGGACCCAATCATTGCCTTCGCCGGCATAGATCAGGTCATCGCCGGCGCCAGCTTCGATGGAATCGTCGAAGTTTTCCTGAGGCACAGCCTCGAAATGGATGTCGGAGAAATAGATCGCCTGCTGCGTGTCACCGTTGTTTTCGTAGGTGATAGAAATGCGAGAAACAGGTCCGGCAATCTCTATCAATGCGGATGAATCGGCGGACCAGGGAGCGGAGTTGGCCATTCCGCCGGTGATCGTGTTTCCAGACACTGACATGTTGGAGCCAGGCGTGATATTAACCGTTACCGGATTGCCGCTGCCATCAAACGCGGTGATTGTGACGACGTCTTGGAAGTTATTGTATCCGTTGTCTTCGTCATTCGTGTACAGACCGTCAATGTCACTGATCCGGAACTTGACGTTCTCGACCTCACTTTTGAAGTCTGAACGGTTTTCTGTCCCAAATCCGATTAAGATACGGCTTGGGTCTGTGCTACCGCTTTGTTGTAGGTAACCCGCCGAACTTGGATCAAACGGCTCACCCGAGGCAACATAGATCTGGTCATTGCCGCCGCTGGTTTCCGAGGAAAACTCTTCGTTGGTCTGAATGTCGGAATAGCCAACTTTCACCCGCACTTCGCCGGTGTCTTGGGTTACGCCGCCGCGCAGGTCTCTTTCGTCGCCATAATCGCTCCAGTTAAACTCTGATTGAACGGGGAGCTTACCCTGATCAACCATCTCATTGGCTGGATCATCGTTGTAGTTGCTGTCGATGACATCATCGCCGCTGGTTCCATCGACCACGCCGTCTGCTTCGGCATAATCGGCATAGGCAAAGGAGGCATCGCCAATGCTTGCCTCGGGCGTTGCGTCAAAGGTCAGGGTTTCATAGGACCGTCCAGCGATTAGCGGAACCTCGGAAAGGGTGTAATACCCTGAGTAGCTGCCGGAATTAACGTGGAACGTGACCAGCTGAAACTCTTTGCCAGTAACCGTATCCCGCAGCGTCCAGCTTTCGGTCGCATAGCTGTTGGAGGCCTCGGCGGGGCCGCCATTGATGCTGACGGAAACCGGAACAGTGCCGCCATTTTCATCATCTAGATGCTGGCCATCGGCGCCGGTTCCATTGTCGGTGATTGCTGCGGTGCCAGAGGTGGTGGACGGACCTGTGTAGTTGGCCGTTCCCCCAATGGTTTGGGAGAAAAGGGAGTAAGGATCAACATCGTAAAGTTTTACGTTGTGCGTCGGCATAACCTGTCCTCAGGACATGACGTCTGGTGTGAGACGCCGGAAAAGAGATGGTACAGTCACCTTGGTCTATGCAGAAACTAGCGACAAATATTGTCTATTTGTCGCAGCAAATATGGTCATACCAAGGCAGAATGCCCCAAACCCTTTGGTAAAAAGGTGTTCCGCGCGCAATTTCAGCGATGATTTTCGTGAGGTTTGGGTGCGCAGTGGCCGCAAAAAATCTTAGGCCTGCGCCCGCTCCACGCCCTCTGTGATCGCTTGGCGAAGACGTTTTTCCAAGGTGCGTTGCTTGCTTTCGGAATAGTACTTCAAGCCGAACATATCTTTGACATAGAAGGTATCAACCACCTGTTCGCCATAGGTCGCGATCACGGCATTGGCGATATAGACGTTTGAATCCGCCAGTGTCCGCGCCAAATCATACAGCAATCCGGGACGGTCGCGGGTGTCCACCTCGATGATCGTGTAGATCTCTGAGCCTTCGTTATCAAAGGTGATATGGGTCGGAACGCGGAATGCTTTTTCGCGCTTCTTGACCTTGTCGCGGGATTTGAGCGCCTCACGGGCGACAACCTCGCCGCGCAATGTCTTTTCGATGACTTGTCGCAGCCGTGGCAGCCGCGCCGCCTCATAGGCGTTGCCATCGGCGTCTTGTATCCAGAAGGCATCGGTCACATAGCCGTCTTTGGTCGTATAGCTACGGGCATCAACCACATTGGCACCCACCAACGCCAGTGCCCCCGCGAGACGTGAAAAGATGCCCGGATGATCCGGCATCACGAAACAGGCACGGGTGGCGTCGCGGTCATCGTCAGGGTGCAGATCAATGCGCACCACGTCCTCGCCAATGTCGCGCAGCAATTCGGCAAAGGCGACATGAGCGGTGACATGCAGGCCCTGCCAATAGGGGTCGTAATGCCGCCCGGTTTCGGTCTGCAACGCCTTGCGCGGCCAGTCTTTGAGAGCTTCGCGCAACGTCTTTTTGGCCTCTGCGCCGCGATTGGCACGATTGAGATCTTCCAGCCCGGTCTCAAGCGCCCGTTCCGTCTGGTTGTACAGCCCCCGGATCAAAACGGCCTTCCAGTTGTTCCAGGTGTTCGGCCCAACGCCGCGAATGTCACAAACCGTCAAAACACACAGCAGTTCCAACCGTTTGACCGTGCGCACCGCTTTGGCAAAATCACGCACCGTGCGCGGGTCGGCGATATCGCGCTTTTGTGCCATATCGGACATCAACAGGTGATAACGCACCAGCCATTCAACGGTGTCCACCTCATCCGGTTTCAACCCCAATCGCGGCGCCACCTTGCGCACGATCTTTGCACCCAGAATGGAGTGATCCTCGGGCCGTCCTTTGCCGATGTCATGCAGCAGCAGCGCGATGTAAAGAACCTTGCGATTGACCCCGCGTTGCAGGATCGAGGATGCGATGGGCAACTCCTCTTCCAGCTCTCCCCGCTCAATCCGGGCAAGGTTTGCGATGCATTGGATCGTATGCTCATCCACGGTGTAACTGTGATACATATTGAACTGCATCATGGCCACAATCGGCTCGAATTCGGGGATAAACGCAGACAGAACGCCCAGTTCATTCATCCGGCGCAGGGCCCGTTCCGGGTTGCCGTGTTTGAGCAGCAAATCGTGGAAAATCCGCCGCGCCTCGGGTTCGTGGCGCATACTGTCATCGATCAGATTCAAGTTCGCCTTGATCAGCCGCATAGCATCGGGATGGATCAACATCCCCGTGCGCAGAGCCTCTTCAAAGATCCGCAGCAGGTTCAGTTTGTCTGACAGAAACTCCGCCTCATCGGTGACTGAGATGCGGTTGTGCACCACCTCATATCCTTTGCGGATACGCGGGCGTCGGCGGAATATCCGCTCAAGCAGCGGTTCTGCCTTGAGGTGGATTGCCTCCAGCCCGGTCAGGAAAATCCGCGTCAGATCACCCACAGCCGTCGCATGGCGGAAATAGGCCTGCATAAAGACCTCGACGGCACGGCGGCCTGCGGTGTCGTTGTATCCCAGCGCTTGGGCGACCTGAACCTGCATGTCAAAGGTCAACTGTTCAGTCGCGCGCCCCGTTAGCAGGTGCAAATGCCCGCGCACAGCCCACAGAAACTCCTCAGCGGCGCGGAAGGTTTCAAATTCGTCGGGGCGAAACACGCCCTTGTCCACCAGATCGGCGATATTCTCGACCTCGTAGATGAACTTGGCGATCCAGAACAGCGAATGCAGATCGCGCAGCCCGCCTTTGCCCTCCTTGACGTTCGGCTCCACCACATAACGCTCGCCCTGTTTGAGGTGGCGGTTGTCGCGTTCCTCCAGTTTGGCTTCGATAAAGGCACGGCCCTTGGCCGAAAACAATTCACGAGCCAGCGTGTCATGCAAGTCCGCCGCCAACCCGGTATCGCCAATGATGAACCGCTGTTCCAGCAATGCGGTCTGGATGGTGTAATCTTCGGTGCCAAGCCGCACACAATCGGCAATGCTGCGCGTTGCGTGGCCAACCTTGAGCTTTAGATCCCATAGGATATAGAGCATGCTTTCAATCACGCTTTCGGACCATGCTGTGGCTTTGTATGGGATCAAGAACAGCAGATCGACGTCCGAAAACGGCGCCATCTCCCCCCGGCCATAGCCGCCTACACCAATCACCGAAAGCCGTTCCCCTTCGGTCGGGTTGGGTTTGGGATGCAGCAACTGTGTGGCGACATGCATGGTGCTGCGCACCAAAGTGTCGGTCAAATAGGTATAGGCCCGCGTCATGCCGCGCGCATCAAAGGGCGCGCTTGCAAAAGCCTCGGCAATGGTGCTGCGGCCCTGTTTTTGCACGTCGCGCAAAATCGCCACAGCGGCGGCGCGTTGGCCGGCGGGGTCAAGATCGGCGCAGGCGGCTTCGATTGCGGCAATCACGGCGGGCGGATCGACAATCAAGGCCGGATCGCAAATCAGGCGCAGCGTGGTCACTGCGCCTGATCCGGTGTTTATTGCGGTTTGTGCGGGCAACTCAGAACCCGGCCCCACCAAAGGACTGCGGCGCATTCTCTACAACAACCACGGCTTTGTCGCGGATTGTTGCAACGGCCAGCCCACGTTCGTTGGTGCCATCCTTGCGCAGACGGAAGATCCCGGTCGCCCCGCGAAAACCTGCCCCTTGGGTCAGGCTTGCGCCGGTCAGCGCGGTGGCCTTGCCGGATTTGGCCAATGCCCCCACAGCTGCGATGCCATCAAAGGCCAGCCCGGCCAACGGGTGTGGATCAGATCCATAGGCCGCGCTGTACCGCTGGCGGAATGCGCCGGAGGCTGACGGATCAGGCAAGGCAAACCAGCCGCCCTGTACGCCCGGCAGATCCAATGTTTGTGGCGGGATGTCCCAACGGGTCAGGCCGATGTACTGGGTGTTGGCGGCGCTCACGCCTGCCTCAGGCAAAAGCTGTGCAAACAACGGCAGGGCGCTGGCCGACGAGGTGGTCAGGAAAAGCGCATTTGCACCGGACGCGTCCATGGTGGATTTAACGCGCGGCACAGATGCGATCACCGATTCCTGGCTCAACGCGTAATCAACCGTGCCTGAAAGCGTGGCACCATTGGCCGAGATCGCCTGCTGGATTGCGTTGCGTCCCAGTTGGCCTGCAACATCTTGGCTGTGCAAGATGACGATCCGGTCCTTGCCGTTGCGCTTGCCGTAGCGCACCAGACGGTTGGCTGTGTTGCCAAAGGTTGGCCCCAGAACAAAAACGTTGCCGCCCGCGATTGTAGGATTGTTGGAGAACGACAGAACGTTCACGCCCTGCTTGGCCACGGCAACGCCAGCGGCATTGGCGGCCTCGCCGTAAACCGGCCCCAGAATGATCTTGGCCCCGTCATTGACCGCCTTGGTTGCCGCGCTGGCCGCTGTGGCTGCATTGCCCGCCGTGCCGTAGACCCGCAGATCTACTTCCACGCCGCCCAGATCACGCATCGCCAAGCGTGCGGCATTTTCAAGGTTCTTTGCCAGCAATTCGTCACTGGCCGAGCCGCCACGCGGAATCAAAAGCGCCACAGGAACGGGCGCATCCGTGTCGATTTTGGCCCCGCCGGTGTTGGCCAAACTGCCCATTGCCGCCGGATCACAGGCCGCCAAAGCCATCGCAAAAAGCGGCAGGACTATCAACCGCACCCGCTTGCGGCACTTATCAAAAAAAGCAATCATTCTAAACTCACTCCCCCGGTGGTAGGACGGCGCAACGGCGCAAACAAAAACAGGATGTGCCGCAATCATAGTGAGTGCGAAAGGCTGGTCCAGCGTGAATTATCAAAAGACACCCTTATCGGCGGGTTTGTATTTTGTCGGCGTGCCGATTGGCACAGCAAGGGACATCACCCTGCGGGCGCTGGATGTGCTGGCCTCAGCCGATGTGCTGGCCGCCGAAGACACACGCAGCCTGCGCCGTCTGATGGATATTCATGGGGTGCCCTTGGGGGAACGCCGGGTTCTGGCGCTGCATGATCACAGTGGCAGCGGCGTGCAGGAAAAGCTGATTGCCTTGATGACCGAGGGGAAATCGGTCGCCTATGCCTCGGAGGCGGGGATGCCCCTGATTGCAGACCCGGGTTTCGAGCTGGCCCGCGCGGCGGCTGCGGCTGGTGTGATGCTGACCTGCGCGCCAGGCCCGTCGGCGGTGCTCACCGCGCTGGCGTTGGGCGGATTGCCAACGGATGCGTTTTTCTTTGCCGGTTTCCTGCCAAACGCAAAAGCGGCACGATGCAGCGCCCTTGAGGCACTCCGCGACATTCCCGGCACTTTGGTGTTCTACGAATCCCCCAAACGGCTTGGCGCGATGCTGCGCGACGCGGCGACGGTACTTGGTCCCGACCGGCAGGGCGCAATGTGCCGCGAGTTGACCAAGAAATTCGAAGAGGTGCAGCGCGGGCCGCTGACCGATCTGGCCGATGTTTTTGCAAACAAGGCCCCCAAAGGCGAGGTCGTGGTCTTGATTGACCGCAATCGTCAACACTCCGTTAATGCTTCGGACCTAGAAACAGACCTGCGGCAAGCCCTGGCAAATATGTCTATGCGCGATGCCGTCGATATGGTGGCGCAGGCACATGCGCTGCCACGCAGACAGGTTTATCAAGCCGCATTGGCCATGGGAAAGGGCGATTCATGATACAAGGCGCCAGACATCATCGGGGCAAGGCGGCTTTTCATGCCGGGATGGCCGCTGAAAACCGTATCGCACAAGACTATGAGCGGCGCGGTTTTGCCGTCGCGCGGCGTCGGTGGCGTGGCAAAGGTGGCGAAATTGACTTGATTGTGCGTGATGGCAACGGGTTGATTTTTGTCGAAGTTAAGCAAAGCCGCGATTTTGACCGTGCAGCCGACAGCCTGAGCATCCGCCAGATGCGCCGCATTTATGCATCCGCCGAAGAATTTATTGGATCTGAACCAGCCGGAAGTCTGACAGAGGTCCGCTTTGACGTTGCGCTGGTTGATGGCTGCGGCGACACCCGTATCATCGAAAACGCTTTCGGGCACGGCTGACCATTGCGAAAGCTGCCTTCCTGCGCCATCTAAGGAGAACGCAGTAAGGATAAGCCCATGAAAATCGCCTTTCAGATGGACCCCATTGGGGACGTGAATTTCGACGCCGACAGCAGCTTTCGTCTCGCTGAGGAGGCGCAGGCGCGGGGGCATGAGCTGTTTTTCTACACGCCCGATCATCTGGCCTATCAAGAGGGCCGGATCACCGCCCGCGGACATGCCTTTACGGTGCAGCGGGTTCAGGGTGATCATGCCCAGCTTGGCCCGGAGATCGAAGTGGATCTTGCGGACTTTGATGTTGTCTGGCTTCGGCAAGACCCGCCATTCGACATGCATTACATCACCTCGACCCATCTGTTGGACCGGCTGAAAGAGACCACATTGGTGGTCAATGATCCGTTCTGGGTGCGGAATTATCCTGAAAAGCTGTTGGTGCTGGATTTCCCTGACCTGACACCGCCCACCACGATTGCGCGGGATCTTGAAACCATCAAGGCGTTCAAGGCCAAACATGGCGATGTCATTCTCAAGCCACTTTATGGCAATGGCGGCGCGGGGGTGTTCCGTCTTGATGCGCAGGATCGCAACCTGACGTCCTTGCATGAATTGTTCACAGGTTTCTCTCGTGAGCCGCTTATCGTGCAAAAGTTTTTACCAGCGGTGTCCAAGGGCGACAAACGCGTGATCTTGGTCGATGGCGCACCGGTTGGCGCGATCAACCGCGTGCCGGCCGCAGGTGAAACCCGGTCAAATATGCATGTGGGCGGGCGGCCCGAAAAGATCGGGTTGAGCGATCGTGATCTTGAGATTTGCGATGCGATTGGTCCGCTGCTGAAGGAAAAGGGCCAGGTCTTTGTCGGCATCGACGTGATTGGCGATTACCTGACCGAGATCAACGTGACCTCGCCCACCGGCATTCAGGAGTTGGAACGGTTTGATGGCGTCAACATCGCCGCAAAAATCTGGGACGCAATCGAGGCCCGCCGCGCATGAGCATGCGCCGACCATTGATCAATTTCTGGATGCGGCAGGTGGAAAAACCGGCCATGGCCCGTGCCAAGGATGCCGCTGCATTGCGTCGCTCGTTGGAGCTGAAGGCAAAGTTCCTATTCCACGCGCCGCGTGGCACACAGCAGAATTGGCTCAAGCTGAGCAGTGCAAGTGGCGTTGTCGACGCCTTGGAAGTGCGCCCCAAAAAACCGCAGGCCAAGCGCGTCATTCTTTACATTCATGGCGGCGCCTTTGTTTTTGGCAGCCCGCGCACCCATGCTGCGATGATGGCGCAACTGGCGCGGCGCACCGGGGCACGGGTGTTTTTGCCGCAATACAGGTTGGCCCCAGAAGCGCCTTTTCCAGCAGCGAAGCAAGATTTGCGCCAAGCATGGGATGGGTTGCTGGCCCAGGGGATTGCCCCTTCCGATATCGTATTGGGCGGAGACAGCGCAGGCGGCGCTTTGGCGCTGGGCCTTTTGGCCGAACTGTGTGCCGATGGCGCAGGCGGACCAGGCGCGTTGTTCGGTTTTTCCCCGCTCACGGATATGGCGCATAACAGCGAGAGCTTTACCCTGAACGCCCGGCGTGAGGCGGTGTTGCCCGCAAGCCGCGCCGCAGAATGCAGCGAAGCGTATCTCGGCGGCTGCGACCCGGCTGATCCGGCGGTCAGCCCGGTTCATGCAGATTTTACCGGTGCGCCACCGGTCTGGATAACGGTTGGTGACACCGAGATATTGCGCGATGATGCCCATGCCATCGCCGCCCGGCTGCGCGAATGCGGTGTGACAGTGCAGTTGGACGAAAAGCATGACTTGCCGCATGTCTGGCCGATCCTGCACAACATCCTGCCCGAAGCACGGCAAACTTTGGATGATCTGGCCAGCTGGATCAGGCAATTGCCGGAGCGGCCAAGCGAAAGCTGATTGCCTCTGCGATATGGGGTTTGCGCACGTTGTCCGATCCATCCAGATCGGCGATGGTCCGCGCCACGCGGATCACCCGGTGATAGCCCCGTGCCGACAGATTAAACCGCTCAGCGGCCTTCACCAGCAGCGTCCGTGCTTCGCTGTCGGGGGTTGCGATTTCTTCCAGCAGATCACCTTCGGCATCTGCGTTGACCCGCATATTGGCCATACCGGTATAGCGTGAGGTTTGCGCCGCACGCGCCTCGGCAACTCTTGCGGCAACCTCGGCAGAGCCTTCGCCACTTGCCGGCAAATCCAGATCGGTGAAGGCCACGGGCGGCACGTCCACGCGCAGATCAAACCGGTCCATCAGCGGACCTGAAATGCGGCCAAGGTAGTCTTCTCCGCATTGCGGCACGCGGGCGCAGGCCCGTTCGGGGTCACTGAGGTAGCCGCATTTGCAGGGGTTTGCTGCGGCCACCAGCATGAACCGGCAGGGGTATTTTACATGCGCGTTGGCGCGGGCAATCATCACCTCTCCGGTCTCAATCGGTTGTCGCAGCGTTTCGAGCACCATGCGGGGAAATTCCGGAAACTCATCCATAAACAGCACACCGTTGTGCGCCAGACTGACCTCACCCGGCTTCGCCTGACGTCCGCCGCCAATGATCGCGGCCATAGAGGCGGTGTGATGCGGTTCGCGAAACGGGCGGGCGCGGGAAATGCCGCCCTCATCCAGCAACCCGGCCAAGGAATGGATCATCGAGGTTTCCAGCGCCTCTGCCGGGGTCAGGGGCGGGAGGATAGAGGGGAGCCGCGCCGCAAGCATGCTTTTGCCCGACCCCGGTGTGCCGACAAACATCAGGTGATGGCGTCCCGCCGCCGCAATCTCAAGCGCGCGTTTGGCCCGTTCCTGCCCCTTAACATCGCGCAGATCACGCCCCTGTGGCGCATCCGGCACTTCGCCGGGCTCGGCGGGCGGCAGCGGGTTCTGCCCGGTGTAATGACGCACCACATCGCCCAAAGTGGCGGCCGCGATCACTTGGGTGGAGCCGACCCATGCCGCTTCGGCCCCTGATCCGGCCGGGCAAAGCAGGCCGCGATTGTGTTCGGCTGCGGCCATTGCAGCGGGCAGGGCGCCGACCACCGGAACCAAGGTACCGTCCAGTGAAAGTTCTCCCAAGGCCACGGTGTTTTGGGTCACATCGTCGGGCAGGATATCCAGCGCGGCCAACAGAGCCATGGCGACGGGGAGGTCAAAATGGCTGCCTTCTTTGGGTAGATCCGCCGGGCTGAGGTTCACGGTGATACGTTTGGACGGGAGCGCAATTGCCATCGACGTCAGTGCGGTGCGCACCCGGTCGCGGGCTTCGGACACGGCCTTGTCTGGCAGGCCCACGATGGAAAACGCGGGCAGGCCTGCGGTCACGGCGCATTGCACCTCGACCATGCGGGCCTCTACCCCCTGAAACGCAACCGAATAGGCGCGTGATACCATATGCCCCCCAAAGTCTGAGGGTTAAGGATTAGGCAAGGGGTCTTTAGGAATGGTTAACGCCTGCCCTGACGGAGGGCAGGCGTTTGAGGGGGATCAATCCGCGACAGGCCAGCTTTTGATTGGCACGCCCATGTCATAGGGGAAGGGATCATAGGTCACCTTGAGCCCTTCGGCCCGCCATGCCTTGAACGCGGGATCATTGATCGTGGTCTCGCAATAGCGCCGCGCGGCGTCGCTGACCGGCAGATCATAGCCCACGATACGGGCGCAGATCGGCGCATAAAACGCATCGGCAAGGCTATAGGCGCCAAAGAGCCACGGGCCGTCTTCTGTCCGGCTGTCCCACGCGTGCTGCCAAAGCACCTCAAGCCGGTCGAGGTCTTTTTGCACCGCATCCGAAACCGAGAATCCTTCATTCACGTGCTGAAGCTGCATCGGGCAGGCATCGCGCAATGCGCCAAAGCCAGCGGTCATCGCAGCGCAAAGCCAGCGGGCCGCGGCGCGGTCTGCGGCATCTTGTGGCCAAAGCCCGGCCTCCGGGTGCCGCTCGGCCAGCGTTTCGGCAATGGCGAGGCTTTCGCCCACAACCGTGCCTTCGGGTGTGCGCAAGGCAGGCACCAAAACGGCAGGGGCCATATCGGCCATCTCCTGCGCCATCGTGCCGCCATAGAGACCGACCAGATGCGCCTGATATGGCAGGTTGAATTTTTCCAACATCAGCCAGCCCCGCAAGGACCAGCTAGAGAAGGTGCGATCGCCGATATATAGGTCATATGTCATACGCGCAGATAACCGCGGCATTCTAGCAGAGACAATCGCTGTTTCGTGGGGAAGGTCATCACGGAACGTGATTGATATGCCCGATGTCCCATTCACCATTGTGATGTGACAGCTGTGTCACCGACAGGTTGTCAATTTTATGGGCCATCGCTTCGGTCGGAGAGGCACCCATGGCCCGCTGCACCTGTGTCAGGATCACACCAAAATGCGCCACCGCAATGATGTGCGCGTCTGGATGGACGGCGTTCAATTGATCCACCACTGCGTTCACCCGCGCCGCGGTTTGGTTCCAGCTCTCGCCGCCGGGCGGGATCACATCGCCGGGGGTTTCCCAATAGGCGCGGGACAGTTCAGGATCGCGGGCCGCAACTTCGGTGAAATGCATCCCGTCCCAAACTCCGAAATGCAGCTCGCGCAAGTCGGCGGTATGGGGCAGTCGCTCGCGTTCTGGGTGGTGCAGCACATCTGCGGTCGCACTGGCACGGATCAGATCGGAGGAGATCACGATGGCGGGTGTGGGCAAATGATCCGACAACCGGGCAATCTGCGCGGAGTCCGTCAGATCCGCCGGCACATCGCGCCAACCGACAAAGGTCTTTTCGTGGGTCGGGCCATGGCGCACCCAATGCCAAACGGTCATGGCAAGGTGCCTTTCAAAGCATAGGGCAGGCCAACCGTAACCTGAACCACCAGATCAGCCTCGGCCGCCAGCGCGATATTAAGCCGCCCCTGCGCCTCGCGGAACCGCCGGGCGAGCGCGTTTTCGGGTACGATGCCGTGGCCCACTTCGTTTGACACGATCACCCATGGCGCAGCGCAATTGCGCAAAGCTTGCAGAAGATCGGATTGGGCGGCGGCAAGATCGCTTTCCTGCATCAAATGATTGGTCAGCCACATGGTGGCGCAGTCGATCAAAACGGTTTCCGTGTCGGTCAAATTGGCAAGGGTGGGCGCAAGGTCAAGCGGCGCCTCAACGGTCCGCCACCGCGCATCGCGTCGATTTTTATGAATCTCTACCTTTGCCGCGACCTCGTCATCAAAGATTTGACCTGTGGCAAGGTAAACCATTGGCCGGGCATCATTTTTCAAGAGCTCTTCAGCCCAGCTTGATTTGCCAGAGGCGGCGCCTCCTAGCACGAAGGTAGATCGCGGCAACATTTTTTCGTTCCAGAAGTGAACCAAACCTGAGGCTCATGCGTATCTTTCACAAAGGTAAACCACAAGGTGCGCCGCTTCTGGGAGGGGAGATCATCCAATGACAATGCAATCCGCGCGTGAGTTTTCATTGACCCGAACGGCGATGAAAGCGGAACTTCTGGACGCTGAAACGGAGCTTGAGCTGGCCTATGCATGGCGCGACAATCGCGACGAGGCCGCGCTTCACCGCTTGATCACCGCCTATATGCGGCTGGCGATTTCGATGGCGGGCAAGTTCAAGCGCTACGGCGCCCCGATGAATGACCTGATTCAAGAGGCCGGGCTAGGCCTGATGAAAGCAGCGGACAAGTTTGATCCTGATCGCGGAGTGCGGTTCTCGACCTATGCAATCTGGTGGATCAAGGCCAGCATTCAGGACCATGTGATGCGCAATTGGTCCATGGTGCGCACCGGGTCCACCTCTTCTCAAAAGTCGCTGTTTTTCAATATGCGCCGTGTGCAGGCACAGTTGGAGCGCACGGCCTCTTCCAATGGTGAAACCCTTGATCAGCATCAGCTGCGGCAGATGATCTCGACCGAGATTGGCGTGCCCTTGCATGACGTGGAAATGATGGACGGACGTCTGTCGGGTTCCGATTTTTCGCTCAACGCTACGCAATCGGCCGAGGACGAGGGCCGTGAGTGGATAGATACGCTGGTTGATGACAGTGCGCAGGCCGCAGAGGTGGTCGAGGAAAGCCATGACATCGCGCAATTGCGCAGCTGGTTGGTGTCGGCGATGGGCGAATTGACGGACCGTGAACAGTTCATCCTGCGCGAACGGAAATTGCGCGACAAACCCCGCACCTTGGAAAGCCTTGGCGATGAGCTGAGCCTGTCTAAAGAACGTGTGCGCCAGCTTGAGGCGGCAGCCTTTGGCAAGATGCGCAAATCGCTTGAGGGGCAGACCAAAGAGATACGGCATTTCCTGAATTGACGCAGTCGCGCGCAAGGGCTGGCAGATTGCCGCCCCGCGCCCTATGATTTGTCCCGAACGGGGCCGCGAAAGGGCGCATCATGCTGGCAGGCAAACATATTCTGCTGATCATCGGCGGCGGCATAGCCGCCTTCAAATCGCTTGACCTGATCCGCCGCCTGCGCGAACGCGGCGCCGAGGTGACGCCGGTTCTGACGCGGGCCGGAACGGAATTTGTCACGCCCCTGTCCGTCTCTGCGCTGGCGGGCAAAAAGGTTTTTCAGGATCTGTTTGATCTGGGTGACGAGGCCGAGATGGGTCATATCCAGCTCAGCCGCGTTGCCGATCTGTTGGTTGTGGCCCCTGCGACCGCTGATCTGATGGCCAAGATGGCGCAGGGCCATGCCAATGATCTGGCTTCAACACTTTTACTGGCCACAGATACCCCCGTGATGATCGCGCCAGCAATGAATGTGCGCATGTGGGATCACCCCGCGACCCAGCGCAATCTAGATATCTTGAAATCTGATGGCATCGCCGTGGTTGGCCCCAATGAGGGCGACATGGCTTGCGGCGAATTTGGTCCGGGCCGCATGGCCGAACCGCTTGAGATCGTCGCGGCGATTGAGGCGAAGCTGGCGGATGGTCCGTTAAAGGGCAAGCGGGTGCTGGTCACCTCTGGCCCGACCCATGAACCGATTGATCCTGTCCGCTACATCGCCAACCGGTCCTCCGGTGCGCAAGGCAGTGCCATAGGGGCTGCTCTGGCGGCGCTGGGCGCTGAGGTGATCTTTGTCACCGGTCCCGCAGATGTGCCGCCGCCCGAGGGTGTGACGGTCATCAAGGTGGAAACCGCCAAACAGATGTTTGAAGCTGTGCAAGATGCCTTGCCAGTGGATGCAGGTGTCTTTGCCGCCGCCGTGGCGGATTGGCGCGTCGACGGGGCCAGCGACCGGAAACTGAAGAAATCCAAAGATGGGTTGCCGAGCCTGTCCTTTGCCGAAAACCCCGACATCCTCAAAACCGTCAGCCAGATGACCAAAGGCCGCCCGCCGCTCATGGTCGGCTTTGCAGCAGAGACCAACGACGTGGTTGACCACGCCACGGCAAAACGCAAACGCAAAGGCTGTGACTGGATCGTGGCCAATGATGTATCCCCCGGCACAGGCATTATGGGGGGAACGGAAAACGCCGTAACCTTGATCTCCGACGCTGGCGCAGAAACTTGGCCGCGTTTGGGCAAGGATGAGGTGGCCCGCAAACTGGCCGCGCGGATCGCGGATGCGATTTCAGGCTGAGCGGCGGCATAGGGGTAGAACGTGGTAACCATCAAGATGACATGGGCCGAAAGCGCGGACACTGCGCTGGGCCTGCCTGCATATGAAACGCCCGGCGCGGCGGGCGCGGACCTGCGGGCCAACCTGCCCGGCGGCGCGGTGATCCTGCCGCCGATGGGGCGGGCGCTGATCCCGACAGGGCTGCACATGGAAATCCCGCTTGGCTTTGAGGTGCAGGTGCGTCCACGCTCTGGTCTGGCGCTGAAACATGGCATCACCTTGCCCAATAGCCCCGGCACCATCGACAGTGATTATCGCGGGCCCGTGGGGGTGATCGTGCTGAACACCGGCGCAGAGCCGTTTGAGGTGACGCACGGCATGCGCATCGCGCAGATGGTTGTTGCCCCGGTGGTGCAAGCCACATTTGAAGAGACAACCCAATTGGGCGAAACCGCACGCGGCAGCGGCGGTTTTGGCTCGACCGGGGTTGGCTGATGGTTCTGGTTCTGCTCATTGCTGCTGGCATCTGGTTTGGCGGAATGTTGTTTGACGTGCCGCGGCGGTTGCGCCTCACGTTGCTGGCGATCCTTTATGCTGCGGTCTTGGGCATTCAACTGGCCTTTCCGGACCTGCACCCTCTGCGGATGATGACGGGGCAAAGCCCTGCGCCTTGGCTCATGCTGGGTGGTCTTGCCCTGATCGTGGCAGGATACTGGGCGATTCTGAAAAACCTGCGCCAGCGGGCGACGCCAAATGCGCAAGGCGCAACGCATGCGCCAGAAAAATCCGCCGCCTTCTCCGATACCGAATTGAACCGCTACGCACGCCATATCGTGCTGCGCGAAATTGGCGGAGCAGGTCAGCGGGCACTCAAGGATGCCAAGGTGCTGGTGGTTGGTGCGGGCGGTCTTGGCGCACCGGCGCTGCAATATCTCGCGGCGGCGGGGGTTGGCACCATCGGTGTGATTGACGACGACACAGTCGAAAACGCCAACCTGCAACGGCAGGTAATTCACAAAGACACCGCCATCGGCACGCCCAAAGTGTTCTCCGCCCAAGCGGAAATGGAAGCGCAGAACCCCTTTATCTCCGTCCGCCCCTACCATCGCCGCCTGAGCGAAGAGATCGCGGCAGAGCTGATTGCCGACTATGATCTGGTGCTGGATGGCACTGATAATTTTGACACCCGCTATCTGGTGAATGCGATCTGCGTTGCGGAAAAAACACCGCTTGTGTCTGGCGCGCTGAGCCAATGGGAAGGGCAGCTCAGCGTGTTTGATCCGACGCTGGATGCGCCTTGCTATCAGTGTATTTTCCCCCAAGCCCCTGCCGCGCACCTTGCACCAAGCTGTGCCGAGGCGGGGGTCATCGGCCCGTTGCCGGGTGTTATTGGTGCAATGATGGCGGTTGAGGCGATTAAGCTGATCACCGGGGCAGGCACCCCGGCACGGGGCCAGATGTTGATCTATGATGCGCTTTATGGCGAAAGCCGCACCATAACCCTGTCGAGGCGCAAGGATTGCCCGGTCTGTGGGGGAAAACCGACTTCGGAAACCTAAGTGAATGACCGCCCATGGTCATGGGTGGATTTAATCACGCGGCAGCGCTTCACCGATTGTAACCTGTGGACCTGCGCCCTAGCTTGAGCGCAAAGGAGAACCGCATGACAAACCCGCTTTTGCAAGACTGGGACACGCCCTTTGGACTGGCCCCGTTTGACGCCATTTCTGATGATGATTTTGCCCCCGCACTGGATGAGGCGCTGACGGCCCATCGGGCCGAGATTGACGCCATCGCGGGTGATCCAGATGCGCCGGATTTTGACAACACAATCGGTGCTATGGAAGCGGCGGGCGGGGCGCTTGATAAGGTTCTGGGCGCGTTCTTCACCGTTGCGGGGGCGGACAGCAACCCGGCCCGCGAGGCATTGCAACGCGATTTCTCGCCCAAGCTGGCCGCGCATTTTTCCGAGATTTCCAGCAACAAGGCCCTGTTTGCACGGGTGGCCACGCTTTGGGCCGGACGTGATGATCTGGACCTAACTGACGAACAGGCGCGGGTTCTGATGCTGACCCATCGCGGGTTTGTCCGTGCGGGCGCCGCGCTGGAGGGCGCAGAAGAACAGCGCATGAAAGACATCAAGGCGCGGCTGGCCGTGCTTGGCACGCAATTCACCCAAAACCTGCTCGCGGTTGAACGCAGCTGGTTCATGGAATTGTCCGAGGATGATCTGGAAGGGCTGCCCGATTTTGTGGTGGGTGCGGCCCGTGCGGCCGGCGAGGAAAAAGGTGTAGCAGGGCCGGTTGTCACCTTGTCGCGATCCCTAATCGTGCCGTTCCTGCAATTCTCACCGCGCCGCGACCTGCGCGAGAAGGCTTTTCTCGCTTGGGAGGCACGCGGTGCCAATGGCGGTGACACCGACAACCGCGCCATCGCCGCCGAAACGTTGGCTTTGCGCGAAGAACGTGCAAATCTTTTGGGCTATGGCACATTTGCGGATTTCAAACTGGAAACCGAAATGGCCAAAACGCCGGACGCTGTGCGCGGCTTGTTGATGGATGTGTGGGAGCCTGCAAAGCGCCAAGCCAACGCCGACGCCGACGTGCTGACGCAAATGATGCATGACGATGGCATCAACGGCGAACTGGCCCCATGGGACTGGCGTTATTACGCCGAAAAACGCCGCGCCGCCGAACATGATCTCGATGAGGCCGCGTTGAAACCGTATTTTCAATTGGACCGGATGATTGACGCGGCCTTTGCCTGCGCCACCCGTTTGTTCGGTCTGAATTTCGCGCCCCTTGATGTGCCGCTTTATCATCCCGATTGCCGCGCTTGGGAGGTCACCCGCGATGGCAACCATGTGGCGGTGTTCATCGGTGACTATTTTGCCCGCGGGTCAAAGCGGTCTGGCGCATGGTGTTCCGCGATGCGCGCGCAAGCGAAATTCCCCAAGGTGCAAAGCCCGGTGGTGATCAACGTTTGCAACTTTGCCAAGTCCGATCCGGCGCTGCTGTCTTATGATGATGCGCGCACGTTGTTTCATGAGTTTGGTCATGCGCTGCATCAAATGTTGTCGAATGTGACCTACGAAAGCGTCAGCGGCACATCGGTGGCGCGTGACTTTGTGGAACTGCCGAGCCAGCTTTATGAGCATTGGTTGGAGGTGCCAGAGGTGCTGGGTGAGTTCGCGACCCATGCCAAAACCGGCGCGCCGATGCCGCAGGAAATGCTAGAGAAAGTTCTGGGCGCCGCGACCTTCGATATGGGGTTCCAGACGGTGGAATATGTCGCCTCGGCGCTGGTCGATCTGGCGTTTCACGATGGCCCGCCTCCCGCCGATCCAATGGCGAAACAGGCCGAGGTGCTGGGCGCATTGGGCATGCCCGAAGCGATCCGCATGCGCCATGCTACGCCGCAGTTTGCCCATGTCTTTTCCGGGGATGGCTATTCGAGCGGATACTACAGCTACATGTGGTCCGAGGTGATGGATGCCGATGCCTTTGAAGCCTTTGAGGAGGCAGGCGGTGCCTTTGACCCGGAACGGGCCAAAGCGTTGGAAGAGCATATCCTGTCCACTGGTGGCAGCCGCGACGCGGCAGAGCTTTATGTCGCGTTTCGAGGGCGCTTGCCGGGGGTTGAGGCCCTGCTTAAGGGGCGCGGGCTGGCAGCCTGATTGGCGCCTACGGGCCGGTCAATATCCCAATGACCGGTCCACGAGATTGAGATAGGGCTCGCCTGCCTCACCGCGGCGGATATTTTCCACAATGGCTTCTGAGGCGGTGCTGGCACGGGTTTCGGCCGCGATATGCGGGGTGACCGTGACCTGCGGATGCGCCCAATAGGGATGATCCTGCGGCAGCGGTTCGATGCGAAACACATCCAAGGTGGCATGGGCGATTTGGCCATCATCCAATGCGGCCAGCAGAGCATCGTCATCAATCAAAGGCCCGCGTCCGGGATTGATGATGAATGCCCCGCGCGGCATCGCCGCCAATGTGTCAGCGTTCAGCGTGTTTTCTGTCGCGGGTGTATCCGGCAACAAAAGCACAGCAACCTCGGCCCGTGACAAAGCTTGCGTCAGGCCCGCATCGCCAGAGTAGCAGGTGACGCCTTCGATGGATTTGGCACTGCGCGACCAGCCGGAGACCTCAAAGCCCAAACCAAGCAAAGTCCGTGCCACCGCCGCGCCCAATGCCCCGAGGCCCAAAATCACGACCGAACGTTCCTGCGCCAAAGGCGGTGTGCGCGGTTGCCATTGCGCATCGCTGCGCAGGATGTCCGTGTCGATCCCCAAATGGTAACGCATCACATGGCCTGTAACCCATTCCACCATGCCTTTGGTCAGGCCGGGATCCACCATGCGGGCCAGAGGGATGCTCAGGGTCTTATTGCCGGTGATATTCTCCACACCGGCCCAAAGGTTCAGCACTGCCTTGGCGCGGGTGAAGGGGGTAAAATCCTGCAAATCACTGTTGGGGGCATAGACGATATAATCGACCTCTTCGGAGGGCAGATCCACGGCCAGATTGGCCTCGATCCCCGCCTTGACCAGTGCATCGCGCAATGGTTGTTCGTAGGTGGTCCAGCGTTCGGGGCGGGCGGCAAAAAGAACATTGATCATGTGGCAAACACCCCTGACATATCGGCAAATCCCTTGACCTCGATCGGATTGCCCGACGGATCGCGAAAGAACATCGTGCTTTGCGCGCCCGGCTCTCCGGCAAAGCGGCTGCTGGGCGGGATCACAAAGTCCACGCCTGCCCGCGTGAGCCGGTCAGCCAAGGTTTGCCATTCCTCAAGCGGGAGGATCACCCCAAGATGCGGCATGGGCACCAGATGTTCGCCAACCTTGCCCGTTGCGGCGGTGGCAAACGGCTCCCCCAGATGCAGGGAAATCTGATGACCGAAAAAGTTGAAATCGGCCCATGTCTCGGTGAACCGGCCCGGCGAGCAGCCCAGCGTTTCGCCATAGAATGTGCGGGCGCTGTCCAGATCGCGGACGTTATAGGCCAAGTGAAAGATGCTCATTACAGTTCCTTGAAATGGAGAAGTGGGGGATCAACGCGGCCGGTGTATATGCGCACTTTGCACAAGGCCGAACGCCAACAGCAGCACCAGCATCGCAGAGCCGCCGTAACTAACCAGTGGCAAGGGCACACCCACCACGGGGGCAAGGCCCATGACCATCGACATATTGACCGCGAAAAACAGGAAAAAGTTCAGCGCAATGCCCAGTGTCAGAAGGGATGAAAACCGGTCTTTGTTGAGCAGCGCGGTCCCGATGCAAAACACAATAATCAGCGCATAAAGGCTCAGCAGGGACACACCTCCGATAAAGCCAAACTCTTCGGCCAGCGTGGTAAAGATAAAGTCGGTGTGTTTTTCCGGCAGGAAGTTCAGCCGCGATTGCGTGCCTTGCATATATCCCCGCCCGGTCCAGCCGCCAGAGCCAAGGGCGATCTTGGATTGGGTGATGTGATAGCCCGCACCCAATGGATCGGCAGAGGGATCAAGAAAGGTGTCGATGCGGCGGTACTGATAATCATTCAAGAGCTGCCAGGTGGTCCCGCGCGATTGGAACACTGCGGTAATTAGCCCCGCACCCGACGCGATGACGGCAGCAAAATACGCCCAATGCACACCGGCCAGAAACATCAGCCCTCCGCCAGCGGTCAGCAGCAGGATAGAAGTGCCGAGATCAGGTTGCTTGAGAACCAGAGCAGTGGGTATGCAGATGATCAACACCGGCAGCAATACCCAGAACGGGCGCGATACTTTCTTGGCCGGAAGCCAATCATAATAGGCGGCCAAAAACATTACCAAGGTGATTTTCATCAACTCGGAAGGCTGAAGATCCATAAAGCCAAGGTCGAGCCAGCGCTGCGAGCCTTTACGCTCTTCCCCGATGAAGGCCACGGCAAGCAGTAGCAGAAACGATACGCCGTAAGCCACGCCGGACAGGTTGCGCCACAGCCAGATCGGTACGAAGGCCACAGTAAACATCACCCCAAGCCCCAGCGCAAAACGCTTGATCTGCGGTTCTGCCCATGGCGAGAATGATCCGCCCGCAACGGAATACAACATCAGGAAGCCGATACCGCAGACCGAGGCCAGCAAAAGCGCAAGCGGCCAGTTCAGGAACAACACCTTGCGCAGGCCTGTCGGAACGGATTTGACGGAATGCTCAAGATAACTCATGCCTGATCCTTGCCGTCAATCTTGGCCATCGGCTGAATATTACGCAACTTGCGCTGCTGCTCGCGGATGCGGTCGCGGTCGCCGGTTGGATAGGCCTCCAGCGGCGGCTCTCCTCCGGCAAGAGCCTGCAGCATCACATCGCGGGCGATAGGTGCCGCTGCCGTAGACCCGCCGCCGCCATGCTCCACCAATACCGATACCGCATAACGCGGTTTGTCATAGGGGGCAAAACTCACAAACAGCGCATGATCACGCCGTTCCCAAGGCAAGTCGCGGTTGCGGGTTACACCGCGCGCCCGTTCGGCGGCGGTGATATTGCGCACCTGACTGGTGCCGGTCTTGCCCGCCATGCGCATGCCGTCGGCGATGATCCGCGACTTATACGCTGTGCCGCGCCGGTTGTTGACCACGTCATACATGCCGCGCCGCATTTGGCGCAGGTTGTTCTCATTCAAGCCCAATGGCGCACCCACGCCTTGGGGTTGTTCCACTCCATCAACGGATTTGATCAGCCGCGGCGTGATCTCGCGCCCGGTTGCGATGCGGGCGGTCATCACAGCCAGCTGCAACGGCGAGGCCAGCATGAAACCCTGACCGATAGAGGCGTTGACGGTATCGCCGATCACCCAATCGGCCCCGCGCACGGTCTTTTTCCAGTCCTTGGTCGGGGTCAGCCCCGAAGACACCGACGACAGTGGCAGATCATGCCTGATCCCGAGGCCAAAGCGGTTTGCCATGGCGCTGATCTTTTCGATCCCGACCTTAAGCGCCAGATCATAATAATAAACATCGCAAGATTGCTTGAGCGAGTTGCCCAGATCCACCCAGCCGTGGCCCGCGCGTTTCCAGCAGTGGAACTTGCGATCCGCCACTTCGACAAAGCCGGGGCAATAGGCGGTGTCATCGGGACCAACCAAGCCCTCTTCGAGTGCGGCCATGGCCACGATCATTTTGAAGGTTGATCCGGGTGGATAACTGCCTTGCACAGTCTTGTTGACCAGCGGTCGATAGAGCGATTGCAAAAGCGGATTGTAGTCGGCAGAGGAAATGCCGCCGATAAAGAGGTTGGGGTCGTAACTGGGCGCAGAGGCATTGGCGACCAGATCGCCGGTTTCGCAATCAATGATGACAACGGCGGCAGATTCCTCGCCCAGCCGCGCCTGCACATAACCTTGCAGATTGGCATCGACCGTCAATTGCAGATCCGCGCCCGATTGCCCCTCGCGGCGGGCCAGCTCGCGCATCACCCGCCCGGTTGCATTGACCTCGACCTGCTTGGTGCCCGCGCTGCCGCGCAACAAGGCTTCTTGCCGGGCCTCAACGTTGATCTTGCCGATCTGGAACCGTGGAATGCGCAGCAATTGATCCGGGTCTTCAAGGGCATCGAGATCCGCCTGACTGACCCTGCCGACCCGGCCAACCACATGGGCAAAATGCGAGCCGCGCGGATAAACGCGGGTGAGGCCAACCTCGGGTGTCACGCCGGGCAGGGCGGGCGCATTGACACTGACCTTGCTCACGTCTTCCCAGCTGACATCGTCGATGATGGTGACGGGCAAAAACGGCGCGGAGCGTTTGACCTCGGCCAACACACGTTCGCGCACTTCGGGATCAAGGGTGATGATCTGCGCCAGCCGGTCCAGCACCGCCTCAACATCACCAGCGTCCTCGCGCACAATCACGATCCGGTAAGACGGTACATTCTGCGCCAGCCGCACACCGTTGCGATCGAAAATCTCGCCGCGGGCGGGCGGGATCAGACGGATGTTGATGCGGTTTTCCTCGGCCAAAAGGCGGAACTGATCGGCCTGATCGACTTGCAAGTACCGCATCCGTGCCGCAAGACCGCCCATAAACAACAGCTGCGCCCCGCCAAGCAGTGCGGCACGGCGCGTCAGCTTGTTGTGGCTGGCATCATTTTCGGCGCGGTTGCGTCTCAAACCTGTCTCCCCTGTCAGGCCCGTTGGCCGTGGGCATCCAGATCACCCGGCGCGGTTTTGCGCACCCGCATCAGCCCATGGGTGATCAGAACGACCAGTGGATAGAATAGCAAGGTCATCCCCAGTTCGGAAAGGACCAGTGGCAAATGCGGCACCTCAACCAGTGCAACGGCCAATAGCAGCCGGTTCGCCACCATCACCATGATGATCACAATGCCCACCGTCAGCCATTCCACTGCAAAACTTGAATCGCGCAGGTTGCGGCCCCGCGACTTGAGGTTTTCACACCCCATCAAAGCCAGCAATGCCCAAAGACCGGGCGGACGCTGCAACAAGAGATCCGCCATCAAGAACGCCAAGGCCAGCGCCAGCGCCGGCACATACTCTGGCCGCCGCAAGGACCAAGCACAGGCAAAAGCCAAAAGCAGATCCGGCCCTGTCCAGCGGCTTGGCGTGGTGGTGAGCGGCAGCAGGTGAAAGAACAGGATCACCAGCGCCAGAAACAAAAACGCCGCCCGCATCAGCCAAAGCCGGGTCTGCGACAGATCGTTCATGGCTGATCATCCGTTTCGGCGTTGTCTTGCCCAGCTGGCAATGGGCCACTGTCGGTGATCACCTGCGCCGTGTCCGAGACCTGTTCGTTGCCGTGGTGCCGCAGCACCCGCAAAAATTCGAGCCGTTCATAATCTGCGGCCAAACGCACCCGCAGACGTCCGCCCGGGTCGGCAGCAACCTGGCCGATCAACAGACCCGCCGGGAACACGCCCCCATCGCCGGAACTGATCACCCGGTCGCCGGGGCGGACCAGATCGGGATTCTCCAAGAAATCGACCGGCGGTGCGGCGGTGTTGTCACCGGCTACAATCGCCCGCTGGCCAGAGGGTTGGATGATCGCGGGAATACGGCTGGAGGCATCGGTGAGCAGGATCACCCGTGCGGTGTTTTTGGCGACGCCAGAAATGCGGCCAACCAGCCCGATCCCATCCATTGTGGCCCAACCATCAACCAGTCCATCGCGTGCCCCTACATTCAACAGCACGGATTGCCGGAACGGTGATCCGCTGTCAGCCAGCACAACGCCGGTGATGAAGGTCAGGCGCGGATCAAGCCGCACGTTGTTGAGGTCCAGCAGTCGGGCGTTTTCCTGCTCAAGCTGTAGCGCGGCCTCTTTCCAGGCCTGCATCTGCCGCAATTCGCTGCGCAATTCGCGGTTCTGGTCGGCCAGCCGTTGATAGCTTTGATAATCCCGCAAAAGGTTGATTGTGCCGGTGACCGGCGCCATCGCCCAATCCAGATTGGGCACCAAACGGTCGGTGATCTGGGCGCGAAACCGCTCCACGCGCGGGCTGTCGATCCGCCACAACAGGAACACCGCCGCCAGCACCAGCACCAGCACAGCCAAGAGCAACCGGCGCAGCGGGCCGGTGTAATCACTGGACTGGGAACGGTCTTTGGCCATGGGGTGTTACGCTCCTGACCGGGGGGCCGGTGGGGTGTTTCAGTTAGCTGTCGTAGTCGATGGCGTGGCGCAATTGTTTTTCGTATTCCAGCGCCTTGCCAGTGCCAAGCGCCACACAATTGAGGGATTCGTCCGCGATGGACACGGCCAGACCTGTCTGCTCGCGCAGCGCCAGATCCAGATCACCAAGCAGCGCACCACCGCCCGTCAGCATCACACCGCGATCTACGATGTCTGCGGCCAGATCTGGCGGCGTGGTTTCCAGTGCGGTCATCACCGCCTCGCAAATCTGCTGTACCGGTTCGGCAAGCGCTTCGGCGATCTGGGCCTGCGTGACTTCGATCTCTTTTGGCACCCCATTGAGCAAGTCGCGCCCGCGGATCTGCATCGACGTGCCGCGCCCGTCGTCGGGCATCCGTGCAGTGCCGATAGAGGTCTTGATCCGCTCGGCGGTGGTTTCGCCCACCAACAGGTTTTGCTGGCGGCGCAGATAGCTGATGATCGCTTCATCCATGCGGTCACCCCCCACCCGAACGGAGCGGGCATAGACGATATCGCCCAGTGACAGCACCGCCACCTCGGTTGTCCCGCCGCCGATGTCCACCACCATGTTACCAGTTGGATCGGTGATCGGCATGCCTGCACCAATCGCCGCTGCGATGGGTTCTGCAATCAAACCCGCGCGGCGGGCGCCTGCAGACAGAACCGATTGGCGGATCGCCCGTTTTTCTACCGGCGTGGCACCATGCGGCACGCAGACAATGATCTTGGGCTTGGAAAAGGTGGAGCGTTTGTGAACCTTGCGGATGAAATGTTTGATCATTTCTTCGGCGGTGTCGAAATCAGCAATCACACCCTCACGCATCGGACGAATCGCTTCAATACTGCCGGGTGTCCGGCCCAGCATCAACTTGGCATCCTCGCCCACGGCCAGCACTTTCTTGACGCCATCCTTGACGTGATAGGCCACCACGGATGGCTCTGACAGGATAATACCTTTGCCTTTGACATAGACCAGCGTGTTGGCCGTGCCGAGGTCAATTGCCATATCGGACGAAAACAAACCGCCGAGGTTTCCAAAGATATTCATCAGGTCGCGCACCTTGTTAAAGCCATAATGGCCCGCGACTCTGACAGTGGCGGGCTGGGGGTTCTTATAGGCCCGCACAAGGGCAGGTGAAAGGGGTTTGGCCAAGACATTCGGCATCTTGTCGCCGGTGCCCTATATTGGAGGGCAAAGCGGTATCAAAGAGAGGCCTGAAATGAAGAAAATTCAAAGCTTGGGCGTGCATCACATCACCCTGACCGGCGCAGACCGGCAAAGCTCGATCGACTTTTGGGAGGGGGTGCTGGGCATGCCCTTTATCTTTGACCAGCCCAATCTGGATGACCCCAACGAAGGGCACCTCTATTTTGATCCCGGTGACGGGCGGCTGATCACAATCTTTACCAACGAAGAGCGCAAACCGGTGCACAAACGCACCCCCACAGATCCGGGTTGTGTGCATCATATCGCATTCGAAGTGGACCGTGCGATGTTCGATCAGATCACCGACCGGCTGGAGGCTCGTGGGATTGGTCATTCCGGGGTCAAGGACCGCGGGTTCATGCATTCGGTCTATTTCAAAGATCCACTGGGGTTGCTGATTGAATTGGCTTGTTATGCCTTTATCCCGCCGCGCGGGATCAGCCATGCCGAAGTGATGCTGGAGGCGCATAAATTGCGGGTCGCAGGCGGTGCCAAGGCGATTGAACGGGAACACCTGGCCGATGCATCTGTCCTGATTGTGGAACGTGCGCAGAAATCGCTAAGTGATGATCGCGAACCAAAGAACCCCTATCGGTAAGGGTTCGGGCCATTGACATGGCCCGACCGGTCGGGGGGCTTTGCCCCCCGAACCCCCCAGGAATATTTTTGGCCTACAAAAGAAGGGATTGAAGAGTCCTAACTTTTGTTC
>Ga0316202_10000715_pt1 | contig 32060 bp, 30 predicted proteins | sample 3monrhotite_MG_FD_204934 | JGI IMG/M metagenome (GOLD analysis project Ga0316202, IMG submission 204934) | Microbial mat bacterial communities from mineral coupon in-situ incubated in ocean water Damariscotta River, Maine, United States -... | ecosystem: Environmental > Aquatic > Marine >...
CTTGAATTCTTCACTGTATTTCCAAGTTTTCCTTGGTTGATTGCTCTTGGGCATTAGACATCTCCTTGATAGGTTTTGATGTCCGTTTTATCGGGGGAGGATCAAAGTGCTCTGGTCTACCTTGTTATAGGTTTCTGCATCCTTGGCATGGTGGGTATTTATTACGCGACATGGGCGGCGCTTAAGTGTGATGACGATAAAGCCATATTCAGGTTTTTTTATAAAATGTCTATGCAATACCCAGAGATTGCTAGCTATACAAAAAAGGTAGCTGCAAGTGGCAGAGACTGGTTTGTCCTCGCTGAGATCACTGCCATGCAATCATACATCGGGCAGTATGAAGGCTTCACAGAAACTATTGATATAGCGGAAGGGATAGACTTTAAAACCATGTTATTTTCATCCAAGAATGAAATAGAGGGGAAGTAATATGGAAGCCAATGCAAAGAAAGGACTGCTACTAGGCATTTCTGCCAAGGAGATAATGAGGAAAAACGAATGGTTGATTCCTCTGGCTATCTTGATTGTGACCGCATTCGCATACCTAGCTGACGTTGGAGCCACTTCAAACACATCTCATATGGACAGCCGTATCAACAGCGATGTAAATATAGCTATCGGCACCGAAGCTAATACACTAAGCAAAGCTGAGCTTTCAAGGGTATATCTGGAGAACAGCGTTCAAAATGAGAAGGCTGGGTATGAAATGGTCTGGGCCACATCCTGTAGCAGTGCAAACGTCCGCGTTGCAGGCTTAGATAAAGAGGTGATGAAAAAACTGAATCCGGTAATCACAAATCTAAATAATAAATACGGCAAGGCTGACAATAAAGCCATTGACCGTATCTTTGAACAGAACGCCTATTCAGTTTGTGCAATGTATGATGTTGAGCTTAATGAGATTCAACAACATGCATTAAGCAACCTTCGCGGCGAAGATAAAAGTTTTTCATGCCTCACTCCGATCCGCCGCGTTTGTTCCATGGTGTCCATGTAAGCGAATTCCTTCTTTCGATCCAAACAAACGATTCGAAGCTCTAAACACGCAGCTTTCAATGCTGATAGGCTTGGTCAAATTAAGATCATGATTTCTATCAGCAAACGACTTTCTTCTTCCCAAGCTCGAGCTGTTCTTGATCATTAGGAACAACAACTTTATTTCAAGCTGAAAAAACAGTCATATCGCATTTTTTTGAACACCATGCTCGTTTTGTCACCTTGGCAGCGCAGTTTGAATGAACACAGCAGTCGTTTGCTCAGGCAGTATTTCTCGAAAAAACCAGATCTATCTATGCACTTTTAAATAAAGTTAAATAGCGTCGTACGCTGGCTAAATGAGCAGCCTCGGAAGACATTAAATTGCGCAATGCTTGCCGTAAAATTTAATTCCGGTGTTGCATCGAATAGTTGAGACCAGCTTCTATTAGAGCCACAGACTTTGCATTTAGAATGGGGGGTGAAGAGCTACTCATCCTTCTAAAGGGCGCTCCAAAAGCAGTTGCAACCAGTCAAGCAGAGAGTATTCGGGCTGCAATTGAAGCCCAAGAAATTGAAGTGGATAGTGCTGTCATTAACGTGACCGCCAGTATTGGGGTCGCAAGCTTTTTTAGACCCTTTACGTTGACAGCCACTGAGGCAATATCGAAAGCAGATATGCTGATGTATAAAGCAAAAGAGTCTGGCCGAAATATGGTTGTAAGTGACTAGCTAAATAGCTGGGGGCATGAGTGTTCCATATATTGAATGCTCGCTTTGGTTGAAAGCATACATACCGAAATACATTTAAAATTCGATGTTTTCAATCCGCTTCATCTCATCACTTACTTTCTTACTGCGCATAATCTCCATCAATGTTGTGCCTTTTAACATCGAAGAAAAGCTTTCGTGCGGTAAAACAATACCTGAATACCCTGTATCAAAGCCCATATGAATCGCTAATAAATCGGCGAGGTAAACAGCAAATACTTCAGCGCGAACTTCTTGCGGGATCGTATCTGCTTCGGCATAAGCTGGGTAGTGGTGATAGGCGATACCTTCAATGATTTTTTCAGGAAGCTCCCAATGCCTTGCCAGCAACATACCCAAATCAACATGCGTACAAGAAAAACCTTCGTGCTCATACATCAAATGACCTTTATGTACTTCAAGCGTTGCAGGCTGGACAAACTCAGGGAATAAATTAAGGCTCATTTTACCAATATCATGAAACAAACCAAGTGTACTTGCTTCTTCAGCATGGCAGCCTGGAATAAAATCAGCAATAATTTCAGCAAGTGCTGAAACAGCCATGCCGTGCTTCCAAAGCTTGTGGGTATTATACACTTTCCCAGATTGAACATGATTCAGTGAAAATGAATGCCGCGAAACAATAGTTCGAACCAATGATATGCCAAGGTGTGAAACCGCTCTTGCTACATCAGTAATTTCAACGCGAACACCCAGCCCCGGCGCATTGGCAATGCGTAATATTGCAGCTGAAAGAACAGGGTCATCTTTGATAATATTGCCGAGTTTCTGACTGGAAGCATCCTTATTACAAGCACGTTGGAAGCTATCCCATAATGCAGGCGGCAAGGGCAGCTTACGAATAGCGTCTAGGTATATTGCCATGCGACTTTGAGTAGCTTCTTCGGGCAACTTCAGCCGATACAGCTCCTCACCTTCATGCAATTCCATATCAAATGGCGATTGACGCTCAACCACCCCTGACCTTCCTTTAACATATTGCATATTCTGATTCTCCCTAACTAGTCATATCGAAACCGATTCTCAGCATATGATTTATAAGACTTCTGCTTGAGTAGTCGCAACAGAGTTCCCCTACCAAGCCACTCGTATAAGCTTCTATAACAATTTCGTATTTGCATTGCCCAGCCTACCCTTTTCTTGCATAAGGTTGTAATGATATCATGATGTTGCCAATGTATTGTGCAGCACAAACAAGGATGAGATGAATGAGTAGTGAAACACAGGTCAAACCACCCGCCAATATTGAAGTGTGCTTCGGGCCGCAATGCAGTGACGATGGTGGCCGCGAACTAGCCAGCAAGCTTAAAGATCTTGGCATGATAAGCAGCATGGGTGATTGCCGTAGCCAATGCCCGAATGCGCCTATGGTATTGGTGAACAATAAAATGATCTGCAACGCCACCATTGAGAAAATTCTCGTAAAAATTGAAGACAACGAACAAGCCTAAGCATATACGTATTTGCCATGGGCAAAACTGCCGTGATGTTGGTGGCAAAGCCTTAGCAGAGCAGTTGAGCGCATTGGATATGGCATATGAAATCATTCCCTGCCAAAGCCTCTGTAGCTATGCGCCAACCGCTAAACGTGATGGTATCGCGATTCTCCATGCAACGTTTGAAGATTTAAGCAGCAATGATTAACAAACTGCCCATCCTCTATTCTTTCCGCCGTTGCCCTTATGCCATGCGGGCACGTTTGGCGATTGCCTATAGTGGTGTGCAAGTAGAATTGCGTGAAGTGGTATTGAAAAACAAACCTGCTGAACTGTTAGCAATATCGCCCAAAGCAACGGTTCCCGTATTGCAACTTCCCGATGATACCATCATTGATGAAAGCCGTGATATTATGCACTGGGCATTACAACAATCCGACCCTGATGATTGGCTAAACAGTCTCACCCAGCCACTGATTGATGAAAACGACGGCTGCTTCAAACAAGCTTTGGATCATTACAAATATGCAGATCGTTTCCCTGAATATTCACAAGAACATTACCGAAAAGAATGTGCGGTTTTTTTAGAAAAAATTGAAAATATATTGAAAAATCATCATTTCATACAAAATAACCATTTATCCTATGTTGATATGGCCATTTTTCCATTTATTCGACAGTTTTATTTTGTAAATCCATCATGGTTTCATGATGCCCCATTTCCGCATTTAAATAGGTGGCTTCATACACTTTTAGGATCACCTTTATTTGATGCTATTATGATCAAATATCCGACATGGTCAGCGCAAGAAAATGGTGTCATTTTCAGCTATGACGATATCAAACGAAATAATATTGCAGATTCAGAATAAATGACTATGTTCATCATATGATGAAGAAACCCTCACCCTTAAAGCACTTAAAAAAGAAAATTTCGAGCAAAAACATTACGATCCGCCAAGCATCTCCTGATGATTTATTTGCTATGACCAGCCTTCTTTCTGAACTTTTTAGCATTAAAAAGGATTTCTCCCCAAATATTTCATGTCAGCGTGAAGGCCTTGCAACACTCATGGCTAATGCCAATAGCACTATTCTGGTTGCTCTCAGCAAAGGTAAGATCATTGGTCTCTGCACCTTACAACCTCTCATATCTACCGCTGAAGGTGGCGAAGTTGGTCTAGTAGAAGATTTGGTGGTCTCCGAGGGTTATCGTCAACAAGGCATAGGAACAAGGCTTTTGCAGGCCATTGAACGTATCGCAAAAAATCAGGGCTTATTGCGTTTACAACTACTCACCGAACAAAATCGCATCACAGAGTCATTTTTCAATACCGCCCAATGGAATGGCACACAGTTAGTCGTTAAACGTAAAATTCCCAAATAGCATTACCCTTCTACAAAAAGCTTCATCCAACTTATTTTTAACATTCTTCAGGAGGTTCCCTGATCATGCCCCATTTAGTTCTGATTGACGGCCCCAACTATGTATTCCGTGCATTTCATGCCGTAAAACACAATCTATCCAACTCCAAGGGTGAACCGACCAATGCTGTCTTTGGTTATGTGCAGATGTTGCGTGGTATTTTGAAAGACTTATCACCCACCCATGTGGCTGTTATTTTTGATCCCAAGGGCGGCACATTTCGTAATGAGATGTACCCTGCCTATAAAGCACATCGACCACCCATGCCCGAAGATTTGGTGCCACAATGGCAGCATGTGTTTGATGTGACCGATGCTTTTAATATATCTCGTATCTGCGTTGAAAATTATGAGGCCGATGATGTCATTGCGACACTCGCCAAACAGGCTGAAGCCAAAGATTGGGATGTGACCATTGTATCCACCGATAAGGATCTGATGCAGCTGGTTTCAGCCAAAGTCTGGATGCTCGATACCATGCGGCATAAAGAATATGGCATTGAAGAGGTAAAAGAGAAATGGGGTGTTGAACCGCTACGCGTACATGACCTGCTCGCCTTGGCAGGAGATTCAGCTGATAACATCCCTGGCGTGCCAGGTATCGGACCAAAAACAGCTTTAGAGTTACTCAACACCTATGGTGATTTGGAAGGTGTACTTGAGCATGCCCCTGAAATTAAACAAAACAAACGCCGCGAGAATCTTATCGAGTTTGCCGATGATGCACGCCTCTCCTATAGGCTTGTTGCACTTGATATGCAGACCCCATTACCACTGGCTCTTGATGACTTAATAAGCAGAGATCCTAATCGACCTGCATTGGCAGAATTATTTAAAAACCTTGAATTTAGACGACTAACGGATGAATTCAGCAATAAAACTGAATTTTCATCCGAAGAAAATGCCAAAAAAGAGCCTATTTTAGAAAAGATAAATGTAAAAAAACGCATCGATCATTTGGTTGATAATCAAGAAGATTTAAAACAACTTTTAGAAACACTCAAGCAAGCCGAACTGATTGCTATCGACACCGAAACAACATCCTTAAACTGCCATGATGCTGAACTGGTAGGGCTATCCTTCGCCGTGCAAGAAGCTGAAGGCTGGTATGTACCCATTGCGCACCGGAGTGGTGATTTATTGGCTCCCACACCCAAGCAACTTGATAAAAATAGCATCTTGTCTGCCCTCACCCCAATCTTGGAAGATGAAAGTAAAGCCAAATGCGGTCACAACTTAAAATATGATGCACAAGTCTTACGTCGCGCTGGCATTACGCTACGCGGCATTGCTGCCGACTCGATGCTACTCGCTTATGTCGATGAGCCAGGGCAAGCCGCCAAGATGGATAGCGTTGCCAAGAAATACTTGAACCATGATTGCATTGCTTATGAAGAGGTTGCAGGCAAAGGCGCAAAGAAAATAACCTTTGATTTGGTTGCCATTGATATTGCCGCACCCTATGCCAGCGAAGATGCTGAAGTCACACTGCGCTTGACCAACAGATTGAAGGAAAAACTCGCATCACAAATAACCCGTCATGATGACATCGAATTACCCTTGGCAGCGGTACTTGCCAAGATGGAATGGGCAGGTGCACATATTGATGCCCCACAATTATCCAAGCTCTCTGAAAAATTCGGTACACGTATCCACGAGCTTGAAGAGAAAATCCATGCGGCGGCTGGCGAGGCGTTTAATATCAACTCCCCCAAACAATTGGGTGTATTATTATTTGAAACTCTAGCTATTGAGGGCGGTAAAAAGACCAAATCAGGGCAATGGGCGACAGGCCAAGAAGTACTCGAAAAGCTGGCCGATGAGTATGAAGTACCACGTTTAATTCTTGAAGTGCGCAGTCTATCCAAACTTAAATCAACCTACACCGATGCCTTGCCTAAATTGATCCATCCTCTAACAGGGCGTGTACACACATCCTACAATCAGGCTGTCACCACAACGGGGCGTTTATCCTCATCAAACCCCAATTTACAAAATATACCGATTCGCACTGAAGAAGGACGTGAAATCCGCAAGGCTTTTATTGCCGAAGAGGGCAACATCCTTATCGCAGCGGATTACTCACAAATTGAGTTGCGATTGATGGCACATTTTTCCCAAGACACCAATCTTATGCAGGCATTCGCAGAGGGTCGTGATATTCATGCTGCAACAGCGGCGGCAGTCAATCAAGTGACGCTTGAAGAAGTCACAGGTGAAATGCGTCGCCGTGCCAAAGTGATTAACTTCGGCATTTTATATGGCATGAGTGCCTTTGGCCTTGCCAAACAATTGGATGTAAGCCGCAGTGAAGCAAAACTATTTATTGAAGCCTACTTCGAGCAATTTCCAACGGTCCAGACCTTTATGGATGAAACACTCATCAAAGCCCGCGAGCAAGGTTATGTCGAGACATTGATGGGCCATCGCATGTATGTGCCAGACATCAACAGTAGTAACGGCATGCGCAAATCTTATGCCGAACGCACTGCCGTCAACGCTCCTCTGCAAGGCTCTGCCGCCGATATTATCAAGGTTGCTATGATTACATTGCATAAGCGCCTACAGCGCGAAATTCCTGAAGCAAGAATGATTTTGCAAGTGCATGATGAGTTGATTGTCGAATGTCCAATAAATCAAAGCCATGAAGTCACCCAAATCATGCGCGACGAAATGGAACATTCAGCTGAGTTACGCGTGCCACTGATTGTTGATATTGGTGCAGGTTCAAGCTGGTTTGAGGCTCATAAACTATAGCCATATAAGACAGCATAATATTGCAAATATGATATTTCTTATCCATACTAATGCAGCGCGGCGGGGATGGATATGACTGAACAAAACGTTAGCTCAAAAAAACGATGGAAACTCCTTATTGGCAATAAAGATTTTGCCATGCAAGCAGAGTACCAACAACAGTTATTAAAGCTTATTGTATTAACATCCATTCCGATGCTTATCGGTTTTGCCGTATTTAATGAGGTATTCGGCTTCCAGACTTTAGCATCGATACAACTTGTCATGGCACTGTTGTTTGTACCGATGGTATTCTCTCGCTTCTTTCACAAAATTTTCCCCATTCATGTGCTTGAAATCATCATTCTATGTGCGGCTATCATTGCTTTCCAAAGTCTTATTATCTTTGGTGGTTATGCTAATGGTGGTATCTACTGGGTAGCAATTTTTCCATTTTTGGCATTTTTTACTGTCGGTCTTTATAAAGGCTGGTACTGGGTTTTGGTTTATTTCATGATAGGTCTAAGCACCGTTCTCCTAAGTGAGTTTGGCTTGATAGGCCTCACTTACAAGTTAGAAGAATTAACAGTGTTTTTAACAAGCTTTTTATTTTACACCTTTCTTGCAGCTATCTTTGCTGGCATCCGGGAAAGGCAACAATTTGAACTCAACCTAAGCAACAAGAAGCTTAACCAAGCTCAAGAAAAACTTGCTTTAGCCAATGAAAGTCTTGAGCAGCAAGTACATGATCGCACCACCGAATTAACTGTAGAAACCGAACTGCATCAGGCAACCAATATTGCTTTGGCAGACAAAGAGCAACAATTTTATCAGGCGCAAAAAATGGAGTCTATTGGCACGCTGGTTGGTGGCATCGCCCATGATTTTAATAATATGCTATCAGGTATCAATGCTAATGTGTTTATGCTTAAACGGGGCTGTAAAGATGACTCCGATATGCAAAAAAAGCTAAATAGCATTGAACAACTTGTGTTCTATGCCTCAGATATGATTCAACAACTGCTAACCTTTGCTCGCAAAGATAATGTTGAACTTAAAAGGTTTAATGCAACGCCTTTTTTCAACGAAGCATCTAAATTAGCGGCGCTATCCATCCCTGAAACCGTCAAGCTTCAGAAAAAATTTATGCACGAACCCTTCTACATCAATGGTAATGCCACACAATTACAACAAGTCATCATGAACCTCATCAATAATGCACAGGATGCTCTTTTAGATGTGAGCAACCCAACGATTCAATTGCAATTGGAGCCTATTCATCCCGATCATGTACCAAGAGCTAAGCATCTAGAAATGAAAGACACCGATTATATCCGATTAAGTATTAGCGATAATGGTTCAGGTATAGTGGCATCAAAGTTGAAACATATTTTTGAGCCTTTTTTTACCACCAAAGAAAGTGGTAAGGGTACGGGGCTCGGCTTGGCAATGTGTTACGGTGCGATACAAAGTCATGAAGGCTTTATTGATGTACAAAGTAGTTTGGATAAAGGCACAAAATTTTCGATATATCTTCCCGTAGCACAAGAACAAAACTCACTGACCAATCAACAGGAGGAGACATACCCTGAGCAGGGAAAGAGTGAGTTAATTCTCATTGTTGATGATGATGAGGATTTACGCCAATCCAACGCTGAGGTATTGGAAGTATTGGGCTACAAAACCCTTCAAGCAGGCAATGGTCTGGAAGCAGTGCAAGCCTTTGAACAACATCAAGCTGACATTCGCCTCGTATTTATGGATCTCATGATGCCTGTCATGGGAGGCAGCGAAGCTAGCAAGCATATTCACAATATTCAGGCCAGTATACCCATACTATTCACCACAGGTTACGATAAAGATAAGACCCTTGATGGTCGCCACCCTTTACCAAAAGGACAACATGTACTCCCCAAACCTTTTACGATTGAGCAGTTAGTCCAAGCTATTCAAAAACATTTAAAGCCTTCTGCTTCATCGCATTAAAACGCGCTTAATAAATAAGCAATTACATCAGCACGCTTTTGAGCATCTTGCATATCAGGGAGAGTGGGCATCGTAAGCTCGTATTCATTATTCTCCCTCAATATTTGAGCATATTCATCATGTTCAATCATTTCAGATGGGTTTTCTAGCCAATCATGCAACCAAGCCGTACTACGCCGCTCGCCAATCCATAGTAAACTAGGCCCAAATTTACTTTTTTCATCACTTGTATGGCAATACAGGCACATTCGATAGAAAATCTTTTCCCCATCTGCCGCATTACCTGTCGGCAACGACTCATCAGAAAATGCTGAAGGAAAAACTGAAAAAAATATCCCAATCAACACGCAGCAGCGATACATACCCCTCATCATAGCCCCCTATGTAAAGTTAAGTCTATTTAAAATAACTTAACTCTTCCACTTAATCGAACAACCAATGGTCGGATGCTGCACTTTTGGCGCAGACTTGCTCGCTGTCAAAGCCTCTGCGGCTGGTAATAGCTCTTCCGCTGTCACTTTGCTTTCATCTTTCCAATAGTCATCGATGCGACCATGGTAATAAAGTTTTCCATGCTTATCGAACATGTATAAATCTGGCGTGCATTGTGCTTCAAATACTTTGGCAATCTCTTGTGTCTCATCTGCCAAATAAGGAAAATCAATACCCCACTCAGCCAGTTTTTCTTTCATAGCTGGCACAGAATCTTCGGGAAAGTCGGGATGGATATTCGGATTAATGGCAACCATATTGATGCCTTGCTCACGTAGCGTCTTGGCATGACGCACCAAACGTGGCCAAACAGCAATCGCATACGGGCAATGGTTACAGGTAAAGGCTACTACAAGGCCATTTTCTCCCATGCAGTCTTTCAACGTATGTGTTTTACCCAATGCATCAGGAAGTGTTACCTCTGGCATATCCCAGCCTAGATCTACATGAATTGATGCTACCAAAGCCATAAATTACCCCTTCGTAAAAAATATTGAAAGAACACTAACCCATTATAAAAAAGGATAAAACCATACACTTTTCAAGATAAAGAAAGAGAGCCTCCATACGGTTCTCCACTCGCACGGGGTCTGCGACCTTCAATGATTCAAATCAATGAATCGCAGTTTACACTACACACTTTATCTATAGGCATATAAAGCCTACTTTTCAAAGCGTTTCAACGTTACACTTCGCGCCGATTTCAAAGGTTACGAGGATATTATGAGCTTATTAGAACACATCGAAAAACGTCGTACCTTTGGCATTATTAGCCACCCCGATGCAGGTAAAACCACCCTTACAGAAAAACTACTGCTTTTTGGCGGTGCGATTCAAATGGCTGGTGCTGTAAAATCACGTAAAACCAATCGTCATGCCACATCCGACTGGATGAAAATTGAGCAAGAACGTGGTATTTCTGTGGCTTCATCGGTGATGAAATTCAATTATCGTGTGGAAAAGACCGAATACGATATCAATCTCTTAGATACCCCTGGTCACCAAGACTTCTCGGAAGATACCTACCGTGTACTGACTGCGGTGGATTCCGCTATGATGGTGATTGATTCGGCCAAAGGCGTAGAGGCACAAACGCAAAAGTTGATGGAAGTATGTCGTATGCGCAACACGCCGATTATTACCTTTATCAACAAAATGGATCGTGAAGGCCAAGAACCACTCGATTTATTGGCTGAAATTGAAGAAAAATTACAAATTGAATGTGCCCCGCTCTCCTGGCCGATTGGCATGGGAAAATCATTTAAGGGCGTGTACAATCTATACAAAAAACAGCTGCTTATCTTTACACCCGGCAGTGATACCCAGGAAGAAGGTCTTGTTATTGAATCACTGGATGATCCAGAACTTGATGAACTTATTGGCACACAGGCTGATGACTTGCGCGCCGATATCGCATTATTAGAAGGTGCAGCCAACCCATTTGATATGGATGAATTTTTAAAAGGCAGTCAAACACCTGTGTTTTTTGGTTCTGCCATTAACAACTTTGGCGTGCGTGAATTACTCAATGCTTTTGTCGAATTTGCACCATCTCCTGCGCCACGGGAGTCGGAAAGCCGTTTGGTCAAACCTGATGAAAAAGATTTTTCGGGCTTCTGCTTTAAAATCCAAGCCAATATGGATCCAGCCCATCGTGACCGCATTGCGTTTTTCCGCATTTGTTCAGGTAAATTTACCAAAGGCATGACCGTTCGCCATCATCGTATTGAAAAGAACATAAAAATTCCTAATGCGACGATTTTTATGGCGCAAGACCGTGCTCATGTCGAAGATGCCTATGCGGGTGATATTATCGGCATCCACAACCATGGCACCATTCGAATTGGCGATACATTCACCACCAAAGAACCGTTAAAGTTTACCGGTGTGCCCAACTTTGCACCTGAGCTTTTCCGTCGTATTCGTTTAAATGATCCTATGAAACGCAAGCAGTTGCATAAAGGGTTGGTGCAATTATCCGAAGAAGGTGCCGTACAAGTCTTTAAAACCAATCTTGGCGGTGATTATATTCTAGGCGCAGTCGGAGTATTGCAGTTTGATGTGACTGTGGAACGCCTAAAGGCTGAATATAAAGTGGATGCAGCCTATGTTTCAACCGATTTTCAGGTTGCACGCTGGATCACCTGCGAAGATGATAAAAAACTTGCTGAATTTAAACGCTCATTTGATGCCAATTTGGCAGAAGATGGTGATGGCTTCCTAACCTATTTGGCACCTAGCATGTGGAAGCTAAATTATACTGTTGAGCAATGGCCTGATGTTATTTTCCATAAGACACGTGAACAGATCTAAGCGATGTTCACCCCTGTTATAACTGCACTGGAGCTTTGGTCTATAAAATGGATAAGCGATGTAACACCCACCCATTTTTATATATCAAAGCGCAAGGCTATGCAGGTATATAGGATCGCTTTATTTTTTTTCGGTAAAAGAAATGAAAACATCTTTGGATATATGGCGAAAAACTTCGCCTATACAAAAAGAATATGAAAATATGGGTCGATGCCGATGCCTGCCCTGTGGTCATCAAAGACATTCTATTTCGTGCTGCCGAACGCCTGAAAATAACAACTACATTGGTTGCCAATAGCCAAATTCGCATCCCAAAGTCGGAATACATTCATATGCTACAAGTCGGTAGTGGTTTTGATGTTGCAGATGATGAAATTGTCCGCCTTCTCAAAGCTGGCGATTTGGTCATTACCAGTGATATTCCATTGGCTGCTGATGTTTTGGAAAAAGATGGCTATGCTTTGAGTGTCCGTGGTGAAATGTTTTCATCTGGCACCATCAAAGCCAAGTTAAATGTGCGTGATTTCATGGAAACTATGCGATCTAGTGGACTTCAAACAGGTGGTTCTGCAGCCCTCAATCAAGCCGACCGACAAAACTTTGCCAATCAATTGGATCAATTACTCACCAAGATACTTAAAAAGTAACTAGCTTCGCTTCATATAAATAGAAAAATCATTTTTCAGATAACCATCAACCGCCACACTATCAGGGCATATAGCCTGACAATATTTCAGCATATCTTCGGGCATTTGACTGTGTAAATCATGGGCTTTCAAATAACGTGCATCCAACATATTAAAAGCAACACCCTTCCGGCTTAACTGATACATACGTTGAATCACTGATTTTGCGTAAGCAGACTCATCATGCAATTGCTCATTTAAGGCACCTGATAAAATCACCCAATCAAAGCTCTGCTCTTCAAAATCCATATCAAACAGATCACCAGCTATAAATACACCATTTCCATGCCGCTTTGCAGCTTCTGCCAATAAGTCAGGCGACAAATCGATACCCGTATAACTTAGCGGGCAATCGTTTGCTTCACTCCATGATTTAAAATCACCAAAGCCACAACCCACATCCAACACAGAGTCACCAGTTTGAATACCAACATCCGCCAAAACTTGAAAGCGAGTTTCCTGAATATCACGACCACTCCAATAAAGCGCATTGGGATGATAACCATATCTTGTCAGGCTATCTCGATGCCTATCAATAATACGCTGGCGCTGCTTACCATCCACAATGCTTATTTGGTTAGAGCCATAAAAATCTTCGGCAACTGCTCAGGCAATTTATCGACATGATCAATCACCGTATATTGGTTCCCAAAAATATCCGCCACATACTCATCAGCTTTTGGATCAAGATTAATACAATAGCTATAAATACCTTGCTGTTGCAACTCTTTCACTGCTTTATGGGTGTCTTGAATCAATAATTGATCATCCTCGACATCAATATCGGCAGGTTCACCATCGGTCAGCACCAACATCAATTTCTTATCCGCCTTTTGGGCTTCAAGGTAATGAGCAGCATGACGCATAGCTGCACCCATACGTGTGGAGTATTTGGCTTCCATGGCAGACAAACGACCTTTGACATTGTTATCAAAGCTTTCGCCAAAGCCTTTAATATGCGTATAACGCACATTATGCCGTGTATCCGAGTTAAAACCGCCAATAGAAAATTTATCACCCAATTTATCAATCGTCCAAGCCAGTAAAGTCACCGCTTCTTGCGATAATTCAAGAATGGTCTGCATACTTCCTGCGGCTTTTTCATTGAGTGATTGCGATAAATCTAGCACCAACATCACGGCAATATCACGTCCATCATTCTTATGGCTCATATTGATGCGCATATCAGGCTGCGCACCACTTTTTAAATCAATCAGGGAGCGAATCGCCACATCCAAATCAAGTTCAGAGCCTTCTTCTTGATAACGTACACGCACCTTTTGCTGTGGCTTGAGTACCTCAAGAATTGCTTTCAAACGCTTGGCAAGGAACGAATGTTTTTCAAGGATATCATCCACCACTTTAACATTACCGCTAGGATGCACAGCCTCATAAACACTCACCCAATCAGGACGGTAGGTTTGAGAGCTATAATCCCACTCATGATAATGGCGTGGTGGTAGCGTATCCACATCATCATCCATCTTTTGCTCTTCTAAATGCTCAAAGGTGTCTTCTTCATCATCACCTTGTTCGATATAAATCCATAAATGACGGTTATCATCACGATAATCCACTTCTGTATTTTCAAAATAGATATTGGGCAATAAGTCTGATTGCCTGCGTGTGCGTGCAGTAAATGCGAGAGCCAGTTCTGCCATATCTTCTGAACTAGATTCACCTTGTTGCATTGCCTTGAAAAAGCGCTCTACAAACTCATGAACATCTGGGTTCTCGACTTTAAAGCTCGGGTCAAGAATCGCACGCGAAAGCAATGCTAAGCGCAGGCGAACAAAAGAAGTCTTTTCCAGTCCCAAATCCGATTCTTTCGGCACGGGGTGCAATGCTAAAAAATACTTGCGCAAGCCAGGAAAACGCTTCATTGCTAAGAACTCAACACGAGAGTCTTCAAAGGCTTCTACTGCAACACGCTGGAACGGGCTCCAGTTATCCACCACCATCTTAGAGCTCCAACGGCGATGTGCTGCCATATGAGCCAAGGTTGCACGGTAACGGTTAACGCCACGCACACCATTTTTATCATCATAAACATCCGGCATACGAATGCCATAGTCATCATAATAAGGCATGGGTTTACGCAATTCATCAAAGGCCAATGAATAGGGCACTAAATAATCTTCGTCACCCCACATACTGCGTAAATACATATCCATCTTACGCTCATTATCCACCAATAAGGTGCCATGACGCTCACGTTGCATCACCGCAACAGCATCAGGAGACTGAAGGCTAAAGTAGTCTTTTTGGCGCTCTGGGTGTTTACTGTAATACTGTACACCGTATTCCACCCAGTTTTTAAAGCCTTTAAGGTTTACTTGTGACAAGAGGCGTGGCGCTTGCTCCAACAACAATGGAAGGCTTGGGCTTGGGTATAGTGTATGTTTTCCAAGCACAGAAATTGTCGTGTCATTCAGTAGTTTTTTAAGAATACCAAAGTAGTACTGCAATTGTTCATAACTAGGCAGGCGGCGCGCTACAGCAGGCAGCGACTGTAAAAAAGGCGCAATGCATTTATAATTGGTATTGGTCGATAAAAATAAAGAAAAATCTTTCATATCAACTAGAATTTCTTTGCCTACAATCGAGGCAACCGTTGGTGCTTCTTGCAAATAAACCAATAAGGGCTCAGCACCATGGCCCATTTTACCTATAAACCTAGCGTGCTCTATGTACTCAGATATACTGCTTTCAGGTAACAATACCTTGGCTTCTTTGATACATTCATCAAAAACCCTGTCTACTGCTTCAAAACGGCAACTTAATTGTTCCCAGTATGCCTGATTTTCAGCGGAACGTTCAACCACTTGCTCTGTCATGACTTATGCAAAAATCGTATCGATCGCGTGATCCAATGTTTTGCGAATATCCGCATCATCGGTGATTGGGCGCACCATTGCCATACGGCATGCAGCCTTTTCTTCAATACCACCTTTAATCAAGGTCGCAGCATAAGTTAACAGGCGCGTAGAAATACCTTCATCCAAGCCGTGGCCTTTCAAGTTACGCGCAGCTCCACCAATTTGAACCAATTTTTCCGCCAATTCGCTATCAATACCGGTCTCTTTAGCCACAATCGAAGTTTCGACTGCCTCAGATGGGTAATCAAATTCAAAACCAGTAAAACGTTGTTTGGTGGATTGTTTCAAATCCTTCATCAAGGATTGATAACCAGGGTTGTATGAAATAACCAATTGGAAATCTTCGTGGGCTTTAATCAATTCGCCTTTTTTATCCAAAGGCAAAGTGCGACGATGATCAGTTAATGGGTGAATCACTACTGTGGTATCTTGACGGGCTTCAACGATTTCATCTAGATAACAAATTGCACCAATACGCGCTGCCACCGTCAAAGGGCCATCCAACCAACGAGTCCCATTGGCATCAAGTAGGTAACGACCCACTAAATCCGAGGCTGTCATATCTTCATTACACGCCACAGTAATCAAAGGCTTACCCAATTTCCAAGCCATATATTCAACAAAACGCGATTTACCACAACCTGTCGGGCCTTTCACCATCACAGGCAAACGTGCTGCATAAGCAGCCTCATAAAGCTCAACCTCATCAGCTTGTGCCTGATAAAACGGTTCTTCATTGATATTATACTGTGCGTGATCGCTCATACTTTCTCCTTTTTAACTGCAAAAAAATGATGGAAGAATTATAAACCATAAATAAAAAATAACATGCTTATAATTTTTATGTGTATCATAAGAATTACTGATAGACGTATACCATTTCAACCGAACAATTTAGCATTGCCGCATGGCAATACTACTTTTCAAACTACGCAACGTTCCTGATGATGAAGCCGAAGATATCCGCGTGCTACTCAAAGAAAATAATATTAATTATTACGAAACCACAGCTGGTAGCTGGGGCATATCATTGCCAGCCTTATGGTTACACAGCAACGACCAACTTGAACAAGGCAAAATACTTATTACGGAATACCAAAAAGAACGTGCAATGCAAGCGCAACAAACCTACTCAGAGCAATGTAATGAAGGCACTCAGCGCACGGTATTTACCATCATTCAAGAAGCACCCTTAAAATTCTTCTTGTATATCTTAGGCATTATTTTTGTGCTTTATTTAGCCACCATTCCAGTCAGCTTTTTATTTTCTTCATAAGCACCGAAGATAAATTTTATCAGTCTCAGGAAGTTAATCGGCTTAATGCTTCGAGGTATTTCTCTGATGTTTTATTCTTGATTGCATCTGGTAACTCAGGCCCTGGTGCTTGCTTATTCCAATCCAATGTTTCCAGCCAATCACGTACAATTTGCTTATCAAAACTTGGTGGACTCATACCCTTTTTATACTCACTAACAGGCCAAAAACGTGATGAATCGGGTGTTAACACCTCATCAATCAAACAAAGTACGCCATCATTATCAAGACCAAATTCAAATTTGGTATCAGCAATAATAATCCCTTTCTCAAGCGCAAAAACTGCTGCTTCCTGATACAATTTAAGACTAACATCACACACCTGTTGCGCTAAGTCATCTCCAATCAAGTCACACATTTGTTTAAAATTGATGTTTTCATCATGGTCACCCACATCTGCTTTGGTCGATGGTGTAAAAACAGCTTCCGGCAATCGTTCTGCCAATTCTAATCCCACTGGCAAATCAATACCGCATACAGAACCCTGTTTTTGATACTCTTTCCAGCCCGAACCAATCAAATAACCACGTACAATAGCTTCAATAGGCAATGGTTTTAATCGTTTTACAATAATCGCATGCGATGCAACTGATTCGCGTTCTGCAACATCAGGAAGCGCTTCTTCAAGTGACATATCAGATACATGGCTAGGTACAATGTGGGAAAGTTTGGCAAACCAGAAATCGGACACTGCGTTTAACACACTTCCCTTACCTGGGATAGGTGTAGGTAAAATGACATCAAAAGCTGACAGACGATCGGTTGTGACAATAAGGATATGATTTTTATCAATTTCATACATATCCCGCACTTTACCACGGTGTAGTAATTTCAAACTAGTGATATTGGCATTTAACATGGCAACCATTTCATATTCCTCCCTACATTTTTACAAACATTATAGTGATTGAGCTTAATAAAAAAAGCCTCCACTAAGTGGAGGCTTTTTAAAAGAGCAACTAAAAAGTTGATGCTTATTTATGAACGCCCAACTTTTCACGCCAGTCAGCGCCATATACTTCGTCTGCATCGCCTGGGAATGATTCAAAAGCACGTGCAAACTCGTTATGAGTTTTAGCATATTCGATTGGATCAGTTCCAGATTTCCAGCAATCATAAGCTTGGCTCAATGATTTTGCACCAGCAGCAGGGCTGTCGATATGACCATAAGCACCACCACCACATGTGTTAATCACATTACCATGACCCAAGTTCTCAAAGAACGCAGGAAGACGCAACGCATTCATACCACCAGAGATGATTGAAGTTGTTGGTTTCATACCATGCCATTTTTGGTTGAAATAATGACCCATGCACTCATCACGTTCAAGCATGTAACAAAGTACGCGCTCATCGTTATGACCTTCCATTTTACCGAAGCCCATAGTTCCTGTGTGAATACCAGAAGCACCCATCAAACGAGCAAACTTCATGTGTACCAATGGATCCATGCCCATTGGTGATTTATATGAAGTGAAAGAACCATGACCAGCACGATGATAATGCAAGTAAGTGTCTGGGAACTCACGACGACAAGTAGTTACACCATGAACACCAGTTACAACACCATCTACCAAAAATGCTAGGTGGTTTTCGTTACCATATTTAGCGAATTCGCTCTTGATGTAGTCACCACGCCAGATTAACTCTTTATAAGTATCAGCAGTAACGTTAGCAGAGAAGATTTTCACTTCGCCAGTTTCTTGCTGTGCGCGATCCATAGCTTGTGCTACCAAAGGAATTACAGTCTGCATTGGGCAGAAAGTTTGATTACCTTGAGGCTCATCATTTTTAATGAAATCGCCACCCAACCAGAATTGGTATGCAGCTTTTGCAAAAGGCTCAGGACGCAAGCCCAATTTTGGCTTAATGATTGTACCAGCGATGTAACCACCGTCTTTTTCAGGGCGGCCTAGCAATTTCCAAAGGTCAGTAATATCAACTGAAGGACCATCAAATTTCTTAATCATTGGCTCAGGAACCATGAAGTCCAAAATACGCAGACCCAAATGATCACCCATACCTTGGTTGTTGCCCAAGATCAATGAGTGCATCTGTGAAACCATGTAATTGCCATCAGTGCAGTTAATGTCAAACAATTCGATTGGGTAAGCAGCTTTGAATAAACCGAAGCCATCATCAAATGCCGTTTCATCGATCTCATAAACCATGCAATCTACGCCACGGGTGAAATCATCTGTAGTACAAACTTCAACGTTAGTGCCCGTTGAAGATTCGGCCGCAATATGTGCTGCAACTTCCAAAAAGCCATAGCCAGGTGCTGGTTTTAATTTATATGCAGTAAGAAGATGCTTACCACCTGCAATCAAGTCTTCTTCTTTAAGACTTAAATCAGCGTAACGATTCGATTGATCCATTATAGAGATCCTCCAGAAAAATATCTCGGTGAAAGCGCCTTTCCCCGACATGACGAAGTGTACACCCCCCACCCATCATGTCGAATCAAAGCTTATGATGACAACTATCAATTTTTCTTATACATTATCCAAATGCCATTCACTTTTAAACAACTTCGTATTTTCTCATCGGTCGCCACACATCAAAGCTATACGCTTGCAGCCAAGGCATTATTTCTCACGCAACCTGCTGTTTCCATGCAAATTAAGCAACTTGAAGAATATGTAGGTATGGCACTGTTTGAGCGCATGGGGAAATCTATTCAACTGACCCAAGCTGGTAGCGAATTACTAAACTATGCGGAATCTATTCACCAACAAATGGAAGAAGCCCGCGACATGCTGCAAGATCTCAAAGGTTTAAAGCGCGGTAAGCTGCACTTAACCATGGCATCAACTGCCAACTATTTCGCTCCACAGCTCATTGCCACATTTAAGCGTGAATACCCTACTGTTGAAATCAATCTAGATGTAACCAATCGCTCTGGCTTGGTACATGCTGTCGAACACAACCTTACCGATATGGCAATTATGGGCATGCCACCGAAGGGACATCATTTGATAGGCATTCCCTTTATGGATAACCCATTGGTGGTGATTGCATCACCAAACCATCCTTTAGCAACAGGTAAACATATATCATTATCCGAGCTCGCCGATGCACATTTTATTGTCCGTGAGCCCGATTCTGGCACACGTATGGCAGCCGAACGTTTTTTTGCCGAACATCAATTAGAACTTATTCCAGGCATGGAAATGAACCGTTCCGAAGCCATCAAGCAGGCTGTGATGGCAGAGCTTGGGCTTGGCATTGTGTCCTTACACACCATTGACATGGAACTGGCACTCAAACGTTTAGTGGTACTTGATATTGAAGATTTTCCGATTATGCGCCAGTGGTATATTGTGCATCGTGAAGGCAAACGTTTCGCAGCTATTCCCGAAGCATTCAAAGATTTCACTATATCCCACGCTGAATCATTGCTGTCACTACCAAATTATTAGCCTGCCTTATTCATAAACCATCGTGATGGTTGCTCAGGGAGTTATTAAGGACAAATAGGTAAGCAAGGCCGAGACAGTATTTATGAGATATGTGAGTAATCTTAAGCCTCACTCACCACTACCATATACACTGGTAATAAAAATACAGCTTCCAAAATCAGCATGCGCGATATGCTTCTGAAACACTTCTATCACGCAAATTATTAAAGCAGCCCCCTCCATTCACGAGGGCTACATCTTATCTTTCGCACGTGCATACAACGACGTTACTTATGATACATCGCTCCCAGAAATATCGCTACTCAAAGCCACCACTGCCGCAGGAATCACCAACAAATTTAACAGTGGAACCAGCAACATCAACATCGCCAGCCCCCCAAAACCCAACCAAAAGAATCGACGTTCTTTTATCGATGCTTTGCGTTGTGAAAAATTCATGTTCTGGCGCGATGCCGTGGTATCCATTAATTCAAAGCATAAAAAGCGCACACCCGCATACGTCCAAATCGCCGTACCAAGCAATTGCCCAATCACTGGAATCCAAAATACCGCCAACGCCGCACAGCCCCATAGCAATAAGCCCGTTAAAGGACGCACCGAATTAGCCAAACTCACCAGACACTGTCGCCACCAAGCCGAGGTGCTTTCTTCGCTAACATGCCCGCGCAAGTTTTCCGTTCGCACAGCCAAGACATCCAACCAGGGCGCAATCGCCGCAGAGCCTAATATCGTAAAACTCATAACACCACTCAAACCCGCCAGTATAATTGCCAATGTCCATACCAACCAAGACCACAGCATCCAGTACCAAGCATCGCCCTCTGGTAGCCATAAGTGTGCTACATAGTCTGCCAATAAAAATACCGATACCATCAGTATGATCATTAACACAGCCAATAGCCCCAGCATCCGCCATAATACTGCCCTCAACGAGGCTGTTACCAACATCAACCGCAGTCCTGCCAATAATTTCAATGCGCCTTTTAGCATATCTCACCTCAACATATATCTTCGTGCAGCGTAACCACCCAGCTCACCATTGTAAAAACTTGCTGCCTTTATCAACATACAGCCCATGAATTCATCCATATTACCATCAGCATTACCCATCCCAGCTGAAACATTGCATAAAATGCTCAACACCATGGTTCCCTCGGATGCCGATGATGCTGATCTATACCTGCAGCACAGCATTTCCGAATCCTTATCGCTGGAAGAAGGTCGCGTAAAACACGTCTCTGCCAGTACTGCTCAGGGTATTGGTGCGCGCGTGATTCAAGGCGAAGTATCGGGCCATGCCTATACCGATCGTTTTGAGACTGCTGCATTGATGGATGCTGCCAAAGCAGCGCGTGCTATTGCCAACGGTGGTCAAATAAAGTCACCACTCGCGGTACATGCATTAGCTTCACCACATAAGCTTTATATGAGCGAAAACCCCATGCAACGTGTTGATTTAGCACAACGCAAGGCTTTGCTCGAACATATTGATACTTTGGCTCGCAGCATTGATCCGCGTGTGCAGCAGGTTTTTGCCAATGTATCTGCATCATTTTCCCAAATTCATATTATTCGCATGGACGGCGCGCATTTATCCGACGACCGCCCACTCATTCGCTTGAATGTATCGGTGGTCGTGGAAGAAAACGGCAAGCGTGAAACAGGCGGCGCAGGTGGTGGTGGTCGCTTTGATTTAACAAGGCTGATTGACACCAACGAAGCCGAACGTTTAACCCGCGAAGCTGTACGCATCGCTATTTTGAATCTTGGCGCTAAAGCTGCACCTGCCGGCGCTATGCCAGTCGTACTTGGCTCTGGCTGGCCTGGTATTTTATTACATGAGGCAATTGGTCATGGCTTGGAAGGCGATTTTAATCGCAAAGGCTCATCTGTATTTTCAGATAAATTAGGTCAACGCGTAGCAGCCAAAGGCGTCACCGTAATTGACGATGGTACCATTGCAGATCGTCGCGGCTCATTAAACTTTGATGATGAAGGCACACCCACACAGCGTAACATCCTCATTGAAGATGGTATCCTCACGGGCTATATGCAAGACAAACAAAATGCTCGTTTGATGGGCGTAGAGCCAACTGGCAATGGGCGCCGTGAATCCTATGCCGACTGTGTACAGCCGCGTATGACCAACACCTTTATGCTGGCAGGCAAAGACAAACCCGACGATATTTTAGCATCATTGGATGATGGTATTTATGCTGTTAACTTCGGTGGCGGACAAGTAGATATCACCTCAGGCAAGTTCGTATTTACTACATCTGAGGCTTACTATGTGAAAAATGGTGAAATCCAGTATCCCGTCAAAGGTGCCACATTGATCGGTATGGGGCATGAAGTGTTGCAAAAGGTTTCCATGATTGGTGATGATTTGGCGCTTGACCCTGGTGTCGGAACATGTGGTAAAGGCGGGCAGTCCGTTCCTGTAGGCGTAGGACAACCAACCATTCGTGTTGATGAATTAACCGTGGGAGGGACAGAAGCGTGAGTGAGCTTATGAACAAACACCCCAACAAATCCATGCAAGACATCGCCAGTCAACTCGTCGGCATCGCCAAGCAATCGGGTGCAGCCCATGCCGATGCACTTTCGGTTATTGATACAGGTGAGTCCCTTGATGTGCGCCACGGAAAGCTTGAATCCATTGAACGTGAAGATTCACGCGGTGTTGGTTTGCGTGCCTTTGTTGAAACATCAAAAGGCTTGGCATTTGCATCAGCAAGCACATCTGATGTATCCGAAGCGGGACTAAAACAACTCGCCAAGCAAGTCATAAATATGGCAAACATTTCCGAGCCAGACCCTGATGCCATGCCACCTGTAGGCGCCGAACATCCCAGTAGCGATGAGCTTGCCGCATGGCAGGAAAAACATCCGCATCAGCCGCATGGCTGGTCAACTGAACAAGCAAAAGAAGCTGCATTATCATGCGAAGCTGCTGCTCTTAGTCATTCCGATAATATATCCAATTCCGAAGGTTCAAGTGCTAGCTTTGGTGAAACTACGATTGCCTATGCCGCATCCGATGGGTTTGTTGCTGGTTATGAGCGTGCATCCAGTTCCTTATCTATTTCAGTGATTGCTGGTGAAGGTGAATCTATGCAACGCGATTATGCATACACACGCGCCAGAACCGCCAAACAATTACGCAACCCTGCCGACGTTGGGAACGAAGCATCTGAACGCACATTACGTCTTTTAGGAGCATCAGGGATGAGTAGCCGTAATAGCACGGTTATTTTTGAACCACGTGTTGCCACATCGATATTGAGTCACTTGGCCTCTGCTATTAATGGTCGAGCCATCTTACAAAAACGTTCATTTTTAAATGATGCTGTGAATGAAAAAATCTTTCCTGATTTTGTCCATCTCAGTGATAACCCTGATCATCAGGATGGCATGGGCAACCGTTTATTTGATGGTGAAGGTACACGTTGTTCAGCCCGCAATATTATTGAGGCAGGAAAACTTACAGGTTTTCTTACCGATCGTTATGCGGCTAAACGCTTGGGAAGCACGCCTACTGGTCATGCAAGACGCGGATTAACAGGTGATACAGGCATTGGCACATCCAACCTTATTTTACAGCCAGGCACAGAGGATTTGGATGCTATCTTACATGACATCCGTGATGGCGTATTGATCACAGAATTGATGGGCTTTGGCATCAATGGTGTGACAGGTGATTATTCACGTGGTGCGGCGGGTTTCTTGATTGAGAATGGAAAAATATCACGCCCTGTACAAGCGTTTACGATCGCAAGTAATTTAAAAGATATGTTTGCCAATATTTCCTACATTGGCAATGATCTGACATGGTTCGGATCAACAGCTGTACCAAGTATTGCAATTTCAAATATGACCATTGCGGGTCAATGATAAAATGGAGCATTCAATGAGTTATGATGTTTACGGCGTAGGTAACGCCATTATGGATTTACAAGTACGATGCGATGATGCTTTTCTGGAAAGCAATGGCATTGAAAAAGGCATTATGACACTCACCGAGCCTGACCGTCAGCAGGTGATCCTAGATGCATTATCCAATCATCAGGTTAACTATTGCTCGGGTGGTTCTGCGGCCAATACCATCGTGGGTATTGCTGATATGGGTGGCACTGCTGCTTATGCTAGCAAAACAGGTAATGATGGTTTTGGTAATCAATACTTGGGTGAATTAAAAGAGCTCGGTATTGATAGTCATGTTGATGCTGGCAATGGTGACACTGGCACATGTGTGGTACTGATTACACCCGATGCCCAACGTACCATGCTTACCCATCTAGGTGTGTCTGTAAGTCTGTCGGAATCAGATATTAGTGCAGAGGCCATTGCCAAAGCCAAGTATGTTTATATCGAGGGTTATTTATTTGCAGGCGAGTCCACCAAGGCTGCTGCGCTCAAAGCCATTGAATTGGCCAAAGCCGCTGGTGTGAAGGTTGCTCTGACTATCTCAGATCCTTTTCTTATCGATATTTGCCGTGATGACTTTCAAGCTTTGGTTGAAGGTCCTGTTGATTTACTATTCTGTAATGAAGTCGAAGCAACGGCCCTTACAGGTGAAAATGATCCCATTGATGCCGCACATGCGATTCACAAACACTGTGAAAATGTTGCACTCACATTGGGCAAAAAAGGCTCCATCATTATGCATGCTGGTGAGGCTTTTCCCGTTGAAGGTGTTGAAGTCGACGCTATTGATACCACCGGTGCTGGTGATATGTATGCCGCTGGCGTGCTTTATGGCATCACCAACGGATTAACTTGGCAACATGCAGGGCATTTAGGTTCCCATGCAGCAGCAAAAGTCGTTGCTCAACTAGGCGCACGCCTTCCTGAGCCTCTTAGCAAAGAAGAAATTCAAGCACTAACTCACGAATGAAACTGGGGCGGCCTAAGCAATTTTAGGCCGCAGCCTACGTTTAGAGGAATCTCAAACAAAAGGGACGCTACCCTTTATTTTTAGAGAAATTAGAAGCGATTGATTCAAGGTAAAGAGGTGAAGCATAATATATACAGACTTCCCCCCTTTCCAAGTTATCTACGGTTTCTGGAAAATATAGGTAGCCGACTGCCCAGAACTTATGGTGCTGGATTTGGATAGCGCTTATGCACTTCCTCAATTTGTTCTAACACCTCTGCTGAGAGTTCAAGCTCACCACTATCAAGATTTTCTTTTAATTGCGCCAGATTGCTTGCACCAAGAATCACGCTATGGGTAAACCATCTGGTTCTGGCAAATGCCAAAGCCATTTGTGCTGGGCTTAACTCTGCTTCACGCGCGATATTCACATAAGCTTGGGTTGCTTCAGCCACGTTTACTTTGGCATAACGTTGACCAAAGGCAGGAAACAAAGTGATACGCCCTTTTGCCTGAGGATCATCTAAATATTTACCCGTCAAATGCCCAAAAGCCAGAGAGCTATACGCTAATAAACCAACATCTTCATGGGCACAAACTTCTGCCAGCCCTGCCTCAAATGTTCGGTTCATCAGATGATAAGCATTTTGAACAGTCGCCACACATGGCAGATTAAACTGCTTGGCTAAACGCACAAATTCGCTCACCCCCCAAGGTGTTTCATTGCTTAAACCAATGTATCTAATCTTGCCCGATTTAACCAGCTCAGCCAGTGCTTCGAGTTGTTTTAAAATAGGTTCAGCTTCATATTCTTGATTCACATCATAGCTGCTACCGCCAAACATCGGCACATAACGATCAGGCCAATGAATCTGATAAAGATCCACATAATCAGTCTGCAATCTCGCCAAACTACCCTCTATCGCAGCCAGAAAGTTTTCTCGGTTAACCCGTGGCCCACCACGAATCCAATCAAAACCACGCGAAGGCCCCGTAATTTTAGTCGCCACAATCAACTTATCCCGCTGTTGGCTTTTCAACCATGAACCAACATAAGATTCAGTGCGCCCTTGGGTTGCAGCACGCGGTGCAACAGGATACATCTCTGCAGTGTCGATAAAGTTCACACCATAACCAATGGCCATATCAAGTTGAGCATGAGCATCAGCTTCTGTGTTCTGCTCACCAAAAGTCATGGTGCCTAAACACAAAGTGGATACCTTCATATCCGTGCTGCCTAATCTCTTATATTCCATTATAACCTCTATACCATCCAAACAATTTATATGATTCCATTAAAACAAAGGGGGCGCTACCCTTTAATTTAGGAAAACATCGAGCCTTGGGGTCGGCCTAAGCAATCTTAGGCCGCAGCCTACGTTTAGTGGAATCTCAGTTGCAACATCCGCCCACCAGAAATATCTGCGATTTTCTGGAACGCAACTTTGGTAGAAGTGTCACTATTGCCAAGTGGCAGGGTAAACACAGGTGCTCGAATGGCATGGTAATGCACTTTATCGGTGGGTGGCTCATCACCTATGAGCATATAAGCACCCGGAATTGAAACTTCTTTTGTTAAGGTGTCAAAGGCATGGCCTATGGTTTCTTTATTGCCAATAAAGGGCGCTCTTTGCATTAAATAATCAAACATCTCACCCATTGTTCCGCTGTATGTGCCAACACGGTTATCGGCATACCATGTAATCGCGCTTAAATGTTTCCCCGAACGAATCGCGATTACCCGTAACACAGGAATCAAAAAGGCTGTTACCCCATGCATGGAGCCAGTGGCATCTATCACCAGGTGTAAATCCTTGCCGGGCAGACCACGCAACCCTTTGATCATCATTTCAAAGTCTTTACGCCCTTGTCCTTCGCCAAAGCCTGCTGATGCCAAGACTTTCTCCATCTGTTGTTCGGTAGTGGAGCCAACCAAGCTATCCATTTCTTGCAAAATATCGGCATTACGCTGTTTCGCCGCGGCCAACTCTTCTTCCAACTGAGCAACCTGCTGTTTGGTCTTTAATGATTCACCTGAATCTTGAGCCTTCGAAACCATCAAAAACATAGCAAACAAAAATATAAATGCTGCCAACATCAATAAAGCCATATCGGAGAAAACTTCGTAAATAGAGCTTGTATTTTGCTCTCGACGCGAACGCATAGCTAACCCTCAGGTTTACTTTCTACACTGCTTTTCTCAGCAGCCACTTGAAAACCCATGGATGCCAAAAGTCGCTGTTTAAAGGTTCCTAGTTTCTTTTGCAACGTCAATTCATAACGCAATACCTTGGCATAATGGCGATGCACAGCAATCGCCTTAAAGACTTCATCATCACTGCCTTTTAAATGCGTGGCATTTTTCATGGATTGCATTTCTTGTGCAAAGTCAGACATCGCGGCTTTGCTTTGTTGCAATGATTGGGTTAAGTCTGAAAGTCTACCCTGCATACCTTCTACCACCCGCTCCAGCTGTATAAAATCACGCTGCGGTGATGGCGTTAAATCAACTGAGGCATATACCATGCAACTGCGCAGCAATAAATCTTGCAAGGCTTCAATCGAATTCTCGCCAATATAGGCAAACATTCGCAGCAATACACCGCCCATGATCGAGCCCAATAAGGTGGTATAAAATGCCAGTCCCATACCAGACATAGCCTCACGCAAGCCGATCAAAACAGACATGCCATCAGAATCAATATTTTCTAAAGCACCATTTAGCCCTGTCAGGGTAATCGTTAGACCTAGCACCGTACCAATAAGCCCCATGGTAATCATCATGCTTCCCAATAATGAAACAAAGCGCGAGCCACGGATATAAGCAGAGAACTCCACCGTACTTAATGCCTCTATGTTTACCTCTCCACCACTTTGATAAACATGCTGTAATGCCCCGATTAAACGGCTGCTTACCAGTCTGCCCCTAGCTCGAGCACCATATAGCCCACGTTTTTCAATTTGATACTGCAAGCGGTATGCACCAAACCACTCAAACGTTAAGCCAACAACATGGGCAAAACTAACCAATACACCAAAAGCAAATGTTCCTAAAATCACCCACGTCACACGTGACGTGTCATAAACAATATAATCCCAGATATCTGCCTGCTGAAACAGTTGCACAAATACAGCCGTGCATAAACTTGCCCATATCACCCACAAGACCAATGTCTTCAAACCACGTTGATCCAGTGCTTTTTGATTCAGTGCCACACCTGCCCCCTATTCCCCTAAAAGACTAAGCTTATACCCCTTCAATCAAGGATGCATTTAAATCTTCAGGAGCCTTATAACCCATAACTTCAAACAAAGTCGCTGCCAAATGTGACAAACCTGGAGTCATAGATAAGTCATCACCTTCTTGTGGTTGCCTAAGCTGATATGAACCATCAAACGCTGGGTCAAACAAGATACAAGGCACAGGATTAATGGAGTGTTTGGTGCAAGGTTCGCTATCATCACCTTTAAACACCTGCATTTCTTCCGCATTGCCATGATCGGCTGTAATCAAAGCACAACCACCTACTTTTTCCAACGCATCAACAATGCGTCCAACTGCCGTATCTACGGCCTCAATTGCAGCAATCGCAGGTGCAATGGCTCCACAATGTCCAACCATATCGGCATTAGCAAAATTCATTAATCCGAAGCCATACTCACCTGATTCAATCAACGCCACTGCCTTTTCGGCAATATCAGGTGCTTTCATCTGCGGTGCATTTGCAAAGGAAATACCACGGTCTGAAGGGATAAGAATATAATCTTCCATCGTATCATCCAAAGGTTTGCGATAACCGCCATTAAAGAAAAACGTCACATGTGGAAACTTTTGGGTTTCAGTTAAGCGAAATTGTTTGATGCCCATTTCTAAAATCCGTTTACCAAACGGAGCTTCTACTTTTGTCGGCCCCATGAGTTGCAAACCTGGTAAGTTTCGATCCTCGTCATACACCATCATACCTGCAAACAATATGTCTGGGCACCGTCCACGCTCAAAACCATCAAAATCATCCACTTCAAAAGCTTCGGTAATTTCAATAGCGCGATCGCCACGGAAATTCACCATCACCACAGCATCGCCGTCTTGCACCGTCCCAACTGCTTTATTTTCAGCATCCACAACCACAAATCCGGGTAAATCCTGATCAATAATATCCGCATTCTCCGCACGAAAAAACTGCACAGCTGCCTGCATACTAGTGAATCGCTTATCGCACTCACCATGCACCATCGCATCCCAACCTGGCTTGACCTTGCCCCAATCCTGATCTCGATCCATGATAACTTGTTCACGGCCACCGGCTGAAGCAAAAGCATAATCAAAACCTTGGGCATTTAAGTCAGCAAACACGGTTTCCAATTGAGCAATATAATCCTGTGCTGTTTGAATGCCTACATCACGACCATCAAGCAGGGCATGCACACGCAATACCTTCACATCTTGTTTGGCTGCATATTTCGCAAGTGCAATAAAGTGATCAATATGCGAATGAATATTACCATCAGAAAGCAAACCCAATAAATGTAGCACACCACCTGCTTGGCCTTTGGCAATGATTTGTGCCAACACATCCGAATTATAAAAAGAGCCATCGGCAATGGCATTGTTAATACGCGTTGGCCCTTGATCAAGGATTTGACCCGCACCCATGGTCAAATGCCCCACTTCCGAGCCGCCCATATCTTTATTGGATGGCAAACCCACATATTTTCCATGCGTCATCAACTGCGTATGGGCATAATTTTTCCACAAGCGATCAAAAACAGGTGTATTCGCCAAAGCCACCGCATCTTCAGCACCACCAGTGCCCATGCCCCAACCATCCATAATGATAAGCAATGTTGGTTTATCTTTACTAAAATGATGAGCCATGTGCCGCTCTCCTAAATACAAATGTTTTCCCTAACGAAAAAAGCCCAGTCAATTGACTGGGCTTTCAAGCTACAACTATAAAAACTAATCCTTATAGTTCGCTGAATCTGCTACATTTGATAACAATACGGGTACAACTACACCCAATACAAAAAACATAATAAGCGGATAAATAAAAGCCGTTAACTGTTGTTCCATAACCACAAACCTCCCAAGAAAGTGCATCTTGGGCGGAGATTAACCTTGATAATGATGCCTTGCAAGCTTTAGGGTTACTTTATGGCGTCACATCAAACACAAAAGGATCTGAGTAAATATCTGTCATCTTCGCTCCTGACATAAAACACGTTTGTTTTAAACCGTTCACAATCGCAGGGTCACCACACACATAAACACGCCAATCTTTCAAGTTAGGCTTCGACTTTTTCAACACCTGCTGCAAGTCACCTTGTTCGCCACCACGCGGCGCTTCGCCATGCAGCACACATGGGGTATAGTACACCTGCTCATTTTCATCTGCCAACGCATACAACTCATCCATATAATACAGACCTGGCGTGGCCAAACTAGCATGGAATAAGTGTATCTCTCCACGGTGCCCGCGCACCAAAGCATCACGTAAAATGCCATACAAAGGTGCAAGACCAGTGCCCACACCTACCAACAATAATGGCTGATCCAAATCCCTGTCGGTATAAAAACAGTCACCCGCGGGGCCCATTAACGAAAGTTGATCACCAAGCTTGGCATCATCATGAAAATAACCACTCACACGTCCATCAGGAACACGTTTGATATGTAATTCTAAGAAGTCCTCACGTGGCAGGCTTGCCAATGAGTAACTGCGTGTCACATCTGTTTCGGGGTGCATCACATTAACAAATTGCCCTGCTATATAATCCAAAGGCTGTTCAGTTTGCAGACGAATACGGATGACTGATTCATTTAATAACGATTTTTCAACAATCTTTGCGGATATTTTCTGTTCTGCCACATCCGCGACAGATAGTTCCATATCTTCTTCTGGCTTACATATGCATGCTAAAAAATAATTTTGATCGGCCAACGTATCTTTCAAACCTTGTTGCGACTCAGCTGGTGGTGTTCCTTTCACTGCTTTGGTAATGCATGTTTGGCATACCCCACTTTGGCATGCTGAAGGAATCAAGACCCCGTGTCGCGTCAAACTTTCAAGTACTGTTTCGCCTTCTTCACAATGATATCCTTTTCCTTCAAAGGTAATAACTGGCACACTCAACTCCTCACTCAATAAGCTACGTAAAAGGGAACTACTAAAAAAATATTGTCTAAAAAAGAACGACCCAGCCTCCAGCATCCCTGGGGAGGGATGGAGGGGGAAAGAAAGCTGAAGACTGAGCCGAAACTGTTAGCGGTTTAACACATCATCACGAACGCTGTCTGCAATCGCAATAATTTCCGCCACTTTCTCTTCACCCACACCCAACTCAGCTAGAGTCGAGCGTAAGTGTGCCAACACATGTTCAAAATGCGAATCATTAAGGCCTTGTTTTACCAAATGCTTATGACCTTCGCGCATATCCAAACCAGTATAGCTATTTGGACCACCAAATACCATGGTCAAAAATGCCTTCTGTTTTGCAGCTTGCTTGGCCATGTCTGTGCCTTCAAAAAACACTTTAATATACGCATCGGATAATACACGGCGATAAAAAATGTCCACTGCGGCATCAATCGCCGCTGCGCCACCCAACTGATCATACAAAGATTCCTCAGCTGGCTGTGCAGGAACATCATCAAATGAGTGTGCCTTATCTGCTGCATTAGACAGCAGTACAGGCACCACTACACCTAATATAAAAAACATAATTAAAGGATAAATAAAAGCTGATA
>Ga0316202_10000716_pt1 | contig 31978 bp, 15 predicted proteins | sample 3monrhotite_MG_FD_204934 | JGI IMG/M metagenome (GOLD analysis project Ga0316202, IMG submission 204934) | Microbial mat bacterial communities from mineral coupon in-situ incubated in ocean water Damariscotta River, Maine, United States -... | ecosystem: Environmental > Aquatic > Marine >...
TACTTATTTATTACCAAACCCTTAAACAATAAAAGGTATAACAACACTAAAAAAATTAGTGATGTAGACTTTATAACAAGTACTTCAGAGGAAAACCACAAAGCTTCAAATCGAATTGCAGAGGTTATCGCCACTCCAATTGTTTATGATGGTCCTATTAAACCAGGAGATAAATTATTAGTCCATCATAACGTATTTAAGTTTTACAATGACATGCAGGGCAGACGTAAAAGTGGAAGAAGTTTTTTTATGGATGATTTATTTTTTGTTGAGCCTGATCAGTTTTACATGTATCATGATGGCAAGCAGTGGAATACTAGTGGCAGGTATTGCTTTACTAAACCTCTTCCTACAGAAGACTACTATTTATATAAGAACACCAATGAAGAACCTTTGGTTGGTGAAATAAAGTATAGCAACGACTATCTGCGTTCACAAAATGTAAATCCAGGGGACAAGGTCTGTTTTAAACCTGAAAGTGAATACGAGTTTGAAGTGGATGGGGAAAAACTATATCGAATGTTTGACCATCAAATAACAATAAAATTATGAGTGATAAGCCAAAAAGAAAAAAACGACCAAGAATCAAATATAATCCGAATCGCAATGGACTCAAAAACTTTAAAAAAGAATATTATTCAGGCAGGGATGAGAGCCGTAGAGCAGCTTATTAAAGTTGCAAAAGAAGACATTATAAAGCCAGACCCAGAGGATGAGTTGGCTGCTGACAGATTAAAGAATGCTGCAGCAACAAAAAAACTAGCAATATTTGATGCGTTTGATATATTGACTAGAATAGAAAATGAAAAAAATTTAATGGAAATCGAAGAACGAGGTCCAACTAAACTAGACAACAAACAAGGATTTGCAGAAAGAAGGTCTTCATAATCTACACAGAGTTCTGGATAATTATATTCCAAAAGGAATATTAAAGAAAAAGAACAGAAACAAGTCATGGCAATATGGTTATGATGAGAAGTATGATTTAGTTATTATTTCTAAAACAGGCGAAGTAGGCGAGGTGTATGATATTAATGGACTACGAATAGGTTTACCAAAAACTCCTGAGTCTCTTCAAAGAGACACAACTAAGTGGGAAAGAAAAAATTATCCTAAAGCACTACTAAAAATACAGTCTATATTCCAGTGGAATCAGCAACCAAATACATTTAAAGCTAAGTGGATAGATTACATTGAGGATGAGTTTGATAAAAGAGAACAAGGGCACTGGTTTGTAAACAACAAAACATACACATACATTACAGGGTCACACTACATGTATCTTCAGTGGACAAAGATTGATGTAGGGTATCCTGACTTCAGGGAAGCAAATAGAATTTTTTACATTTTTTGGGAAGCATGTAAAGCAGACCCTAGGTGTTTTGGAATGATATACTTGAAAATTAGACGTTCTGGATTTTCATTTATGGCTTCCGAAGAGTGTGCAAATGTTGGGACAATATCTAAAAACTCTCGTATAGGTATTTTGTCTAAGTCAGGTTCTGATGCAAAAAAAATGTTTACAGATAAGGTTGTTCCTATTGTTAGAAACTATCCCTTCTTTTTTAAACCTGTGCAGGATGGTATGGATAAGCCTAAAACAGAGTTGGCGTTTAGAATTCCTGCATCCAAGATTACTAAAAAAAATATGTATAATGTCGATGATGATGAGATGGAAGGCTTAGATACCACTATTGACTGGAAAAATACAGATGACAACTCTTATGATGGTGAGAAGTTGCTTTTATTAGCACATGATGAAAGTGGTAAATGGCTAAAGCCAAACAATATACTAAATAATTATCGTGTCACTAAAACTTGTTTAAGATTGGGTAGAAGAATTATTGGAAAGTGCATGATGGGTTCAACATCAAATGCACTAAACAAGGGTGGTGAAGAGTTTAAAAAACTTTACTACGATTCTAATCCTAATAACAGAAGTAATAATGGTCAAACAAAAAGTGGATTGTATTCGTTGTTTATACCAATGGAGTGGAACTTTGAAGGATACATTGATGAGTATGGCATGCCTATGGAGGATGTTGTTGATTACTGGAACAACGAAGTTGAAAGTTTAAAAAATGATCCTGATGCTTTAAATGAGTTTTACAGACAATTTCCTCGTACTGAATCTCATGCGTTTAGGGATGAAAGCAAGCAGTCATTGTTTAATCTCACACGAATATATCAGCAGATTGATTACAACGACTCGCTTATAAAAGAACACCATTTAACTCGTGGGTCTTTTTCTTGGAAGAATGGAATCAAAGATACTGAGGTTATATGGACTCCAAACACTAGGGGGAGATTTTTAGTAAGTTGGATACCTAAAAAAAATATGCAGAATAGGTATAAGAAAAACCATAGAGGTGATTTTTTTCCTGCAAACGAGCATCTTGGTGCTTTTGGTTGTGATAGCTATGACATATCTGGAACAGTTGGAGGTGGAGCTTCAAATGGTGCTTTGCATGGAATTACAAAATTTAACATGGATGATGCTCCTAGTAATCAGTTTTTTTTAGAGTATGTGGCTAGACCTCAAACTGCAGAAATATTTTTTGAGGAAGTATTGATGGCTTGTGTGTTCTATGGAATGCCTATATTAGTAGAAAACAATAAACCTCGTTTACTGTATCATTTTAAAAATAGAGGCTACAGAGGCTTTAGTATTAATCGACCAGACAAACTCAAACACAAGCTCTCTAAGACAGAGAAAGAACTTGGGGGTATACCTAACTCAAGTGAGGCAGTAAAGCAGGCTCACGCAGCAGCTATTGAGTCTCATATTGAATCTCACGTAGGATTAATAGGTCCAGATGAAATGGGTTATATGCCTTTTACTAGAACACTAGAAGACTGGGCAAAGTTTGATATAAGCAATAGAACAAAGTTTGATGCCTCTATTAGTTCAGGTTTAGCAATAATGGCTTGTCAAAGACACCTTTATCAACCTGTGAAAAAACAATCAAATATTATTGTTAACTTTGCTAGGTACAACAATAAAGGAAGTCGTAGTGAAATAATAAGATAAATGAAAGACGTAAAAATAAATGTTTCTTCTGTTGGGTTTCCAAGTCAGTTTGTTTCTGATAGCGAAAAAGCTTCAGAAGAGTTCGGCTTACAAATAGGTCAGGCTATTCAATATGAGTGGTTTAAGAAAGATGGCAACCAATGTAGATACTATAATCAGTGGAGAGATTTTTACAGACTTCGTCTTTATGCTAGAGGTGAGCAGTCGGTTGCTAAATATAAAAATGAATTAGCAGTTGATGGTGATTTAAGTTACTTAAACTTGGATTGGACACCTGTTCCTATCATTCCAAAATTTGTAGATGTTGTTGTCAACGGAATGAATGACAGGTTATTTGATGTAAAGGCATATGCTGAAGATGCAATGTCACAATCTCAAAGAAGTAAGTATCAAGACATGATACAAGGTCAAGCTGCAGCAAAAGACATATTGCAAATTGTTCAAAAAGAAACAGGAGCTGATCCTTTCGTAATGAATCCTGATGACCTTCCTCAAACTGATGAGGAGCTAAACCTATATATGCAGCTTAAATATAAGCCTGCTATAGAGATTGCTGAAGAGGAGGCTATTAATACTATTTTTGCAGAAAACCATTACAACGATATTAGAAAAAGAGTTGACTATGATTTAACTGTTTTAGGTATTGGTTGTACAAAGCATGAGTTTTTGCCAGGAGCAGGTGTTGAACTTAAATATGTAGACCCTGCAAATATTGTTTATAGTTATACAGAAGACCCACACTTTAAAGATTGTTTCTATTGGGGAGAAATTAAAACACTTCCAATTACTGAGTTAATGAAGATTGATCAGTCTTTAACAAATGAGGACCTAGAGGAAATATCAAAGTATTCTCAGAGTTGGTATGATTATTATAATGTGGCTCAGTTTTATGAGAATGATATTTTTTATAGAGACACTGTTACATTAATGTATTTTAATTATAAGACCACTAAAAAAGTAGTTTATAAAAAAAAGATATTAGAAAACGGAGGAACAAAGGTTATAGAAAAAGATGACCAATTCAATCCACCAGTCGAAATGATGGAGGAAGGAAGGTTTGAAAAGATGGAAAAAACCATTGATGTGTGGTATGAGGGTATTATGGTTATGGGAACTAATATTGTTTTAAAGTGGGAGCTTGCTGAGAATATGGTACGACCAAAATCAGCTCAACAACACGCATTACCAAACTATATCGCAGTAGCTCCTAGAATGTATAAAGGGGTTATTGAGTCTTTAACTAGACGTATGATTCCATTTGCAGACCTAATACAAATAACTCACTTGAAACTGCAACAAGTTATTTCAAGGGTAGTACCTGATGGTGTGTATATTGATGCTGATGGATTAAATGAAGTAGACTTAGGAACAGGAAACGCTTACAATCCAGAAGATGCTTTAAGATTATATTTCCAAACAGGTTCTGTAATTGGTAGAAGTTATACTCAAGATGGAGACTATAACCAAGGTAAAATTCCAATTAAAGAACTACAGTCAAGTTCTGGTGCAAGTAAAACACAGATGCTGATTTCCAATTATAATCACTACTTAGGAATGATTAGGCAGGTTACAGGATTAAATGAAGCTAGAGATGCATCTACTCCTGATCCTAATTCTTTGGTTGGTTTACAGAAATTGGCAGCATTAAATTCTAATGTTGCGACTAGGCATATACTTGAAGGCTCTTTGTATTTATATAGAAGTTTAGCTGAAGCAATTACTTACAGGGTTGCCGACATATTACAGTACGCAGACTTTAAAGATGATTTTGCTAATGCCATAGGTAAGTATAATGTTAGTATTCTTAATCAGATAAAAGACTTATACATCTACGACTTCGGTATATTTATTGAAATAGCTCCAGACGAAGAACAAAAAGCACAATTAGAAGCGAACATACAAATGGCATTGTCTAAGGGAGACATTAATTTAGAAGATGCTATAGATATACGAGAGATTAAAAACATCAAGCTTGCTAATCAATTACTTAAAGTAAAGCGTAAAGCACTACAAGAGCAGCAGCAACAACAAGCAATGCAAGCTCAGGCAATGCAAGCTCAACAGGCATTAAAGTCTCAAGAGATGAAGCAGCAAATGGCAATGCAAGCTCAACAGGCAGAGATACAAGGAAAAATGCAATTAAAGCAGGCTGAAATAGCTTTTGAAATAGAAAAACAAAATAATGAAGCACAATTAAAATTAAGATTAATGGCTGAAGAGTTTGACTATAACATGAAACTTAGAGACGTATCTGAACAGGCTTTATCCCAAAGAGAGACTCAAAGAGAAGGTGCAAAGTCTGCCAGAATATCTCAAGCTAACGAGGAACAGTCAAGATTAATTAATCAAAGAAAAAATAATTTACCACCTCAGCGTTTTGAATCTAATGAAGATAGTCTTGATGGATTTAATTTAGCAGAGTTTGATCCTAGATAATGTCTAAAAACGGTATTATTTTTTTCTTATATTTGTAGTAATTAAATTTAATCATATGGAATTCAAAGTAAAAGAAGTAACAGTAGGTGAAGAAAAATCAGTACAACAGGTAGAACAAGAGCTTTTAGATAAGCATGAAGAAAAGACTAATGATGACCAACCTAAAGCTGAAGAGCCAAAAGCTGAAGAGCCAAAAGCTGAAGAGCCAAAAGCTGAATTAAACGATAAAGACGTTCTTTCATATATTGGAAAAAGATATAATAAAGAAATTAATTCATTTGATGAGTTAATGAGTCAGCGAGAAACTCAGGAAGAATTACCTGAAGATGTCGCTGCTTACTTTAAATATAAAAAAGATACAGGTAGAGGTATTAAAGATTTTGTGGAGTTACAAAAAGACTTTGATGAATCTAATCCTGATTCTTTACTTAAAGATTATTTACGTGCTACCGAAGATGGTCTTGATGAAGAGGATATTGAAACCTTAATGGATGATTATTCTTTTGATGAAGATTTAGATGATGAGGGTGACATAAAGAAAATTAAGTTAAAGAAGAAAAAAGCTATTGCTAAAGCAAAAGATTACTTTAAAGGAATGCAAGAGAAGTATAAGCAACCACTTGAGTCAAGGGGAACGCAAGCTTCAAATGTTTCTGACAAAGAAATGGAAGGCTATAAGCAATACATCGCAGATGCGAAGTCTTATGAAGAAGAGACTGCTAGAAAGAAAGAGTTTTATGACTCTAAAACGTTAGAAGTATTTACACCTGAGTTCAAAGGTTTTGAGTTCAATATAGGTGAAGAAACCATAACGTATTCTCCAGGTAGTTTAGAAGATTTAAAAAAGAGTGCATTAAATCCAGGTAGTTGGGCAACCAAGTATTTAGATGATAGTGGTCTTTTAAAAGATTCTAAAGGTTTTCATAGGAGTGTAGCAATTGCACAGAATCCTGAAAAGTTTGCTAAGTTCTTTTATGAGCAAGGTAAAGCTAATGCTACTGAAGATGTGATGCGTAAGACAAAGAATATTAATATGTCGGAACGTAGAACACCTGAAGTAACAAGTAAAGGAGGAACACAGTTTAAGTCTCTAAACACAGATAGTGGTAAGGGACTTAAAATTAGAAGTATTAAAAGAAAATAATTAATTTAAAAAACTAATAAAATTATGGCAGGATCAGTCCAAGCTACGCCAGGTTTTGATTTGCAGCCTAGCTCGCATCAAACGCCTTTGGCTTCAAATTATATTACTGACTTCAACTTTTTGAATCAGTATTTACCAGATACTTACGAAAAAGAATTCGAAAGATATGGTAACCGAACAATCTCCTCATTCATTAGAATGGTAGGAGCAGAAATGCCTTCTAATTCAGACCTTATCAAATGGGCAGAGCAAGGAAGACTTCACACCAAGTATGTTGATTGTGGTACTGCTGCAGTAGTAGCAGGTGGAGAAGCAATTTTTCAAGTGAATGACGTACTTAACCCTGCAGGCTCAACTGTTCAACCAGGTTCTGGTGCAACAGTTCAGATTGCAATTAGAGTTGGTCAGACAGTTGTTGTTGTAAACAACGATGGTTCAGGTGAGTTCAAAGCTATTGTTATAGCAGTTGACCTTGCAAACAACCAATTCACTGTTGCATTCTATGATGCTGCAGGTTACACAGGTGGTTCAGGATTAGGAAATGCTGATGCAAGTATTTTCATCTATGGTTCTGAATTTAAGAAAGGAACAAACGGAATGCAAGGTTCATTAGAATCTGACGATTTCATTTTCGAGAACTCTCCAATTATCATCAAAGATAAGTACGCAGTATCAGGTTCTGATATGGCTCAAATCGGATGGATTGAGGTTACTACTGAGAACGGAGCTTCAGGTTACTTATGGTACTTGAAGTCTGAGCACGAAACTCGTTTACGTTACGATGACTATTTAGAAACTGCAATGATTGAAGCAGTTCCTGCTGAAGCAGGTTCTGGTGTTGCTACACAAGTTACTTCTGACCAAGTTGGAAACAAGGGGTCTGAAGGTGTATTCTATGTAGTACAACAAAGAGGAAATGTATGGGCAGGTGGAAACCCTAATGCTTTAGCAGATTTTGATGCGATCATTTCACGTTTAGATAAGCAAGGTTCTATTGAAGAAAATGTAATTTTCTTAAACAGAGACTTTGGATTTGACATCGATGATATGTTAGCTGCTCAAAATTCTTACGGAGCAGGTGGAACTTCTTATGGTCTTTTTGACAATGATGAAGAGATGGCACTTAACCTAGGATTCACAGGATTCCGTAGAGGTTATGACTTTTACAAGTCTGATTGGAAATACCTAAACGACCCAACAATGCGTGGTGGAGTTGATGGTACTGGAAGCATTAACGGATTGTTAGTACCTGCAGGGTCTACAACTGTTTATGACCAAATCCTTGGAAAGAACGCTAAGAGACCATTCTTACATGTTCGATACAGAGCTTCAGAAACTGAAGACAGACGTTACAAAACTTGGATCACTGGTTCAGCAGGTGGTGCAAAAACATCTGACTTAGATGCGATGGAAGTAAACTTCTTGAGTGAAAGAGCAGTTTGTACTTTAGGTGCAAACAACTTCTTTATCTTCCAAGACTAAGAACACTAATCAAAGAAAAGGAGTCTCCTCAAAGAGACTCCTTTTTTATAAATTAAATTAAATTATATCAAATGAAAACTACAGTACAAAGAGTAGACAAAGTCTACAAGTTAACAAGGAATGCAGCACCTTTATCTTTCATGCTTGCAACAAGACACACTAGAAGATTTCCATTACTTTGGGTAGACCCAGAGACAGGAGTAAACAGAGAACTACGTTATGCTCGAAATCAAAAATCACCATTCGTAGATGAACAAGATAAAAATGCAATTATTGAGCCTATTGTTTTTGAAGATGGTTTTTTAAGAGTACCAAAATCTAACCAGGTATTACAAAAGTTTTTAGATGTACACCCACATAATGGCGTTAAGTTTAAAGAATTAGACAAAGCGAAAGATGCTCAAGAAATTGTTGAAACTATTAACATAGAGCTTGATGCAATGATAGAGGCACGTTCTTTATCAATAGCACAACTAGAAACCTTAACAAGAGTATTGTTTTCAAAAGACCCATCAAGGATAAGTACAGATGAAATGAAGAGAGATATTTTAGTTTATGCTAAAAGAGAGCCTCAAGAGTTTATGTCTATTGTAAATGATCCAGTATTAAAGTTACAAGCAACGGTGCATAAATGCTTTGAAGAAGGTCTTATTAAATACAGAAATAAAAACAAAGAAGTTTGGTTCAACACCAAAGCCAACAAAACAAGACTTTGTACTATTCCTTTTGGAGAAGACCCAATTTACATAGTATCATCCTATTTCCAATCTGATGATGGAATAGATGCATTAAAACATCTAGAACAATTGTTGGATTAAAAAAATATTTGGAGGGAGGTCTATTTTAAGACCTCTTTTTTTTTTGATTATCTTTGTGTAAATAATAGTCAGGATGATAAACGATATTAGAAATACGGTTTTAGCCGTATTAAATAAAAACAACTACGGATACATCTCTCCACAAGATTTTAATCTATATGCACAACAAGCTCAAATGGATTTGTTTGAGGATTATTTTTACGCATATAATTATCAAGTAAACAAAGAAAACCAAAGGACATCTGGAACAGGTTATGCTGACATAAAAAAAGGATACGTAGAAGTTATTGATTTTTTTTCTGTAACGACTGCTCTATCTCAGGTTGGAGCAAATTTAGATAAATTTTTTCTGCCATCAATTTCCACAACAGGTAGTGATTATTATTTAATTAATAAAATATTTACAGGTAGTACAGAGTTGGAAAGAATTGAACAAAGTAAAATACTATTACTTAATTCTTCTCCTTTAACTGCACCATCTACAATGTTCCCTGCATATACAACAGAGGGTAGTGTTGCTACAATTTATCCAACACCTGCCACATTACCAACTGTTAATTGTCAGTACATACGTTATCCTAAAGCTCCAAAATGGACTTATGTAGATTTAGGAACAAACAATGAACCTGTATTTGACCAAACACAACCTGACTATCAAGACTTTGAACTGTTTCCAGACGATGCAACGGATTTAACAATGAAAATATTACAATACGCAGGAGTTTCAATTAGAGAGGCATCAGTTGTTCAATATGCAGGAGCTGAAGAAGCTACTGAAATTAATAGTGAAAAATAATTATGTCATACATCAGCCAATACGAATATTACGAAAATGGAGGTAATGCTCCTGAAGATGCTAATTGGGGTTCGTACCAATACGTGTCATTAAAAGATATAGTTGTAAACTATCAGTTAATGTATTCTGGTAACCACTCTTTAATAAACAATGAGGAAAGATATAAGATACTTTTTCATGCTAAAAGAGCAATTCAAGAATTAAATTATGATGCTTTTAAAGAAGTTAAAGTTTTACAGTTAACTGTTTGTGAAGAGCTTAGGTTTATTTTACCTTCTGATTATGTAAATTGGGTAAGAATATCTTATTATAAAGATGGTGTTATAAGACCTATGGTAGAAAATGTTCAAGTAAATTCTGCCAAAGCTTACTTACAAGCTAATGATTGTAGAATACTTTTCGACCAAGATGGTAAAGCCTTACAACCAGAATATTCTCCTTTAGACTTTACAAGAATTACAGGACAACAACCAAGTATTTATTTAAATAGCTTGAGTCCATACAATGGATTATTAGGCTACGAATATGAGGGGTGTTGGTATTTTGATTTCGCAGTAGGTGCTAGATATGGTCTCAATACAGAAACTGCAAATGCTAATCCTACTTTTAGAATTGATAAAAAAGCAGGGGTTATAAACTTTGATTCGACTATGGCTGATGAAAGTTGCATATTAGAATATGTGTCTGATGGAATGGAAAGTGGAGACGATACACAGGTGACTGTAAATAAGTTATTTGAAGATTATGTTTATGCCTACATTAGTTATCAAATATTAAATAGTAAATTAGGCGTACAAGAGTATGTTGTTAATAGAGCTAAAAAAGCTAAATCAGCACTCCTTAGAAACGCAAAAATAAGATTAAGCAATATACACCCAGGAAGATTATTAATGAATCTGAGAGGTCGAGACAAGTGGATAAAATAATATGGCTACATTCCAAAGAAACTTTATAGCAGGTAAAATGAATAAATCCGTTGACGAGAGACTCGTTCCTAACGGACAATATATTGATGCAGTAAATGTTAGATTAGGATCATCTGAGTCAACAGAAGTTGGTGCAGTTGAAAATTCTAAAGGTAATACTTTAATTGCAGCATTATCTTATGAAGGGGAAAGCCTAAGTGGAAACGCTAAGTGCATTGGAGCATATGATGATGGAGCAAATGAAACTATTTATTGGTGGGTTCATGACCCTACGTTTTTAGGGAACAGTCCTACAGGAAAAATAGATTTAATTATTTCTTTTAATACAGTAACCAACGATACAATATACCATGTTATTAGTGTTTCTAAAGGTGGAATTAATCCTACAGAGACTGTTTTAAACCTAAATGAAAAATATCTTATTACAGGGATTGATTTAATTGATGGCTTATTATTTTGGACAGATAATTATAATGCACCAAGATTTATAAATGTAAGCCGTAGCTACGAAATTCCTAGTGGAACTCCAAGGGTAGATGGAAATGGCAATGCAGCCTTGCTTGAAGAGTCGTTTCTAGTCATTAAAAAGCCACCTCATAGTGCACCAACAATAGAACTAACCTCAACAACTGGTGGAGATGAAAATTATTTAGAAGAAAGATTTATTTCATTTGCTTATAGATACGAATATCAAGACGATGAATACTCAGCTACATCGCAATTTTCAGATGCAGCTTTTAATACAAGTCCTTTTGATTTTAGTTCAGAGTCTTATTTAAATGAAGGTGTAGTAAATAGGTTTAATACTGCTATTATTACATATAATTCAGGAGGACCTTTAGTTACTGCTATAGATTTGTTGTTTAAAGATAGCGATGGCACTATAATTAAGGTTATAGAAAAAATTAAAAAATCTGATTTAGGATTAGCAGATAACACTAATTATACTTTTACATTTAGGAATAGTAAAATATTTACAATACTTCCAGAGTCTGAGTTGTTAAGATTATATGACAATGTTCCTTTGTTTGCAAAATCTCAAACTTTAATGGGTAATAGGTTAATGTATGGAAACTACATTGAAAACTATAACTTAGTTGACATTAATGACTCACCTGTAAGGTTCGAGTTTGAAACAGAACTAATTTCTGAACTTATAGGTTTAGAGTCAATTGAAGATTCTACAGATAACGCATCTTATACTTTTGGTGCAACCGTAAACATAGTAGATGGTGGTCTTGTTATAGACCTAGAAGACGTAGAGTTAGTAGCAGGTTCATTAATATCTATTGATGCCTCTTTTATTCATAGAGATTTTCAAGGTAACACTCCTACAGAAACAACTCCACAAACAAATATTGAGTGGAGTTATGTATTACCACAAGATTTTAACAGTGTATATGATTTAGCCACAAGTTTAGACTTTCAAGAAAAAGTAGGTGTTGGTACTTTAAAACCAGTATATGACTCAGACCCATTAGTAGAGACTTCTTGTGATGGATTTACTTTAACAGATATAATAAACTGTAACATTCCTAATATTTTGGATGCTTCACAACCAACAAGTTGGACAAAATTTGAAAGTGGAATATCTTCAGCTAATCAACCAGTAGGCATTGTTACTTCTATAGGGTCAAACACTATTGGTTTTGAATTAATAGCTATGCGTAGAGTAGACGATGTTGCTGCTCCAACTCAAAATGCTTACGAATACTATGGATGGAATTTTGCTGAAGTTACTTACCAAAAAATATCTGACACTAAAAGCCTTCATAGTAATAGAGATTATGAGATAGGTATAATTTATATGGATGAATATAATAGAGCATCTACTGCTCTAGTAAGTCCATTAAATGCTGAACATGTCCCCTGTGGGTTTTCAGACCAAAAAAATTCTATTCAAGTAACTATACCGACACAACAAAGACCTCCATACTGGGCAACAAAATATAAGTTCGCAATAAAGCCTAGTGCTGAAGGCTATGAAACAATTTATACAAATATATTTTTTACAGACCCAACAACTAACGAAACATACTTTTTATTAGAAGGAGAAAACCAAAGAAAAGTAGAGACAGGAGATAGGTATATTGTAAAAGCAGATACAAGTGGTTCTTTGTTAAGATGTGCTTATGCTACTGTTTTAGAAAAAGAAGCTAAAGAGGCAGATTTTATTGTGCCTCCAATTTTAGATGACGAAGATAATGAAGTACCTATTCCTGCAGGTACTTACATGAAAATGAAAGCTCAAGATTTCTCTGTTGCTTTAGGTGATAATCCATTTATTTTACCAGGCAAACAAAGCTTAACTGTAAGAGGAAACGATAACTACCCTATATTAGCATATAAAAATTTTGGAGAAGATGATGGTTCAGGTAATTTTATAAATTATACAATTCCTTCAGGAAGTAGGATTAAGTTAAATTTTAAATTTCGAAGAAGAGGTCCTAGTCAAGGTAACAATAGATGTGAACGTAGAGTGTATAATTTAGAATCTACGCTAACTGCGTCTCAAGATTATGACGATATTATAGATTGGTGGAACGGAGACAATGTACAAGAAATATTAAACACAGGTCAACAAGAAGTTGGTGGAGGTGGATGTGATGTAGAAAACGAATACGACCCAACTCTTGCGATTTCATCTTCTAATAATTATGGTATTACACCATCATTATGTACTAATTTTTACAGATGGTATAAAAACAACAGTACTCAAGAAATACGTTTTATAGCTTCTGGTACAAGAGCTTGTGGATCAACGTCAAAAAGAAGGTCTAAAGTAGAAGTTACTTTTGAAATATTTAGAGCAGAGAGTACTATTGTTTTTGAAACATTTCCAACAGACGCACAACCTGATGTGTGGTATGAAGGCTCAGAAACTTTTGACATTGTAAAAGAAGGTTGTTTGTTTGATTTAAGTGTTTCTTCTTCAGAAACAAATCCAATAGCATTCGAGTATACGCTAAATGGATTTCAAGAACAAGTTATTTTAGAGCCAGGTGAATCAATGTCAAATATAAACGGTGATTGTAATTCTATGGCTACATCATCATCTACGCCACCTGATGACCCTGCAAACATAACAATTCTTACAACATCGGTAGAAAACGTTCACCTTGGAAATATACAATCTCAGACATTATCTCAGTCTGCAATTATAGACACATCGTTTTTTAATTGTTTTGCTTTTGGTAATGGTGTTGAGAGTTATAAAATAAGAGACTCTTTGGTTGGAAGACCACTTTTACTAGGTAACAGAGTTACAACTACATCTTCAGAAGATTATCGCCAAGCTAATAGATTTGCTGATATTACATATAGTGGAATATACAATGATGAAAGTAATGTAAATAAACTTAATGAATTTAATTTAGGTTTATTAAACTTCAAAAGAACAGAAGAGTCGTTTGGTCCTATACAAAAATTATTTGCTAGAAGTACCGATATACTTACTCTTCAAGAAGATAAAATATCTTACGTATTAGCAGGTAAAAATTTATTATCTGATTCTGCCGTTGGAGGAGCTATAACTTCTGTGCCTGAAGTTCTTGGAACTCAGATAGCAAGACTTGAAGAGTTTGGTATAAGTTTTAATCCAGAAAGTTTTGCAGTGTATGGATACGATAAATATTTTTCTGATCAAAAACGTGGCGTATTAATTCAATTAAAAGGTAGTGCTTATAGTAATGAGCAACTTACAGTTATATCTGAAGCAGGAATGCGTTCATGGTTTAGAGATAGATTTATTGCAGCTCCTAACACACAAAAACTTGGTGGCTATGACCCTTACATGGATGAATATGTTTTTAGTACTAATGATGATTTATTGCCTATTGAAGACCCATGTATAGATTGTGGTATTACAAAAGTATTTGTATTTAGTCAGGTTTCTAGAGTCTTTTGTTTCAACTTAGGGCAGTTAGTAGGATATGTAAATATTGATGTTACTGTTAGTAATTTATCAAATGGACCTTTTACACTAACTGCTATTTATGATGGCAATACGTCTTTGATTAATTTAAACACAGGTTCAAACACATTAACTTTTGAGAAAGACAAGGTATTAACAGATACTGTTGAGTTAACTTTTTCAGGCACATTAAATGCTGATGTAGAATTTATTGTAAACTGTCCTATACCTGATACTATTGAGATAATACAAGTATGTGTGTCAGATAAAGTAGATGCAGGACAATCTATACATAATCAATACCGATGGATTGATGGAGTATTTGTTTCTCCATTACACCAAGAGCAGGTGAAGTTAAAATCTTCTAACACATCACCACTGATATCTCAATACAGTTCAGTTTCAGGACCACAGGGAGCAGGGATTATTCCTGCAGATGGTGCAATTGTATCAATAATTTCAAAAAAGATACTACCAACTGATGACTTTGTTTTTGCAAATCCACCAATGAACTTTAAGTATTTAAGAAGCAGCACACTATATGTTGATACTCCTGCATCGATACAAGATTTAATCAATGCATCAACACAAGGTATTTTGGATGCTTCAGGAGCAACCTCAACCTACTTGTCGCAATTTATAATGCCTTCTGGTAATGATTTTGATAAGCTTTATTTAATATATGATTACAGAGAGCCTGTGTTAGCAGAGTTGTGTTATTCAACCCTAAGTGCTTTTGATGCGTGTTGTGGATGTGCTGATGCAGCTAAATTTATTGCAACACAGTGTAGACTAGATGGCGTTGTAAATACCGAAGTAATTCAAGGTCCTTATACCGTAGGTCAATTTGTACAATTAGCAGGACTACCTGATTGTTACTTTGAAATAACTAGCTCGTCTACTGATGAGGTTACTGATACAGTTTCAGCTCTTAGCTTAGGAACAGATTGTGATAATTTCTGTCAAGAATATGATTTAATTAGTACAAACCCAGGCACTACAGACATTGATTATGTTGATTGTAATTTCTTACCTCAAACTGTAAGTTTACCAGAAAATACTTCTGTAAAAATATGTGCAAGATCAATTGACCCTATTCCTGCAAATGTTACCATTACCTTGAGTAATTGTGAATGTAACATAGCAAATTTAGTTCAATTAGAAAGATGTGTTTTAGATTGGAGTGTGTTAAGTGGTAATACAGAATACGCAACAGATGCAGGCTATACCATTGGAGATTTAGTTAGTGTTAATACAGACTCATGTGTATACGAAGTAGTAGCATTTGTTTCAGGAAGTGTTACAACAAATGTAACATCTTTAAATCCTGTAGCAGACTGCAGTGATGTTTGTAATTATTATAATGTTACAGGAGCAGGTCCTGGACCACAAACTTTTACTTATAGAGACTGTGGTGGGATTAAAGACACTAATGTAGTAATAGGTGAATTAGAAACAATACAAGTCTGTACGGCTCAGGCGATAGACCAGTCTGCTAATTTTAGCATAGTTTGGCAGTCATGCGATTGCCCAGTGCAAAATCATGTTATTGAAGACTGTGTCACAGGAGAAAATTTAGTGGGAAGTTATCCAACGCAATTAGCTTTAAACACAACTGTTAATGTTTCAGGTGTAGGATGTTTATGGAAAGTTGTAGGTTATACTTTCGTAACACCAGACATAATTATCTCATCTATAAGTGGAGACAGTTGCGATAATGAATGTAATTTTATACAATTTGAAAACAACACAAGCGTAAATGGTTCAGTAACCGTAGTTAATTGTACAGGAACAACTGTTACACAACTTATGCTTCCATTCTCAGCCTATTCAAGTTGTATTAAATCAATCGTAAGCAGAGACCCTGAAATAACAATATATAGTCAAACGTGTAACTGTTAAATAAGTAATTATGAAATATATAAATAGTTGGAAATCAAACGCAAAAAAGTGGGATATAATTGATTTTAATTTAAGGTTAGGAAAAATAAGTTTTATTAAAATTCATATTGATATTTTAAAAAAGAAATTTATATTAACGTTATTAAATTTTACAGTAAAGAATTAATATGGCTACTTTAGGAAATTATTATTTGAATGGATCGAGTTTATCAACTGCAACAAAAGTCTTTACTGATTTTGATCAAACAATTTGTGCACCTGATGGATGGTATTCTGATGGAGTAGTTTCAAGAAAATTAACAAATTGTAAATTAGAAGCTCCACAAACATGTGGTAATTGTGATGAAAATTTAGTTAGTTTACAATTTAATAGCAACTCTGCCTCAGATTTATTCTGTATTGGTGGCTCAAGTGTTTCAGTTTATATGGCACTTGGAGAAGTTTTTAGCACAGGAACTGCAATATATCAAGACATGTTATTAAGTGTTCCTGCAGTTGATGGGTTTTACAGAGAGCCTTTTGATTCTGATTACAGGGAACAAGCTTTAGGAACGTTAGCTACATTAACAACAGGTCCAGTGTGTTCAGGAGATTTCTTTATATCAGCGAATAGAACAACTTGTAATGTTTACTGTAACAATAGTTATGATATAAATATAAGTGCAACTGCAGTAAGTGGTAATGATTATTTCACATTAACAATAGGTGACGTAGTTCAGGTTGGTGCATTTGGATTAGGGGATGGGTTTTATGCTTATGATGCCTTAAATAGCTCAACAGGAACAAGTCCAAGTTTTAGAGTATTTGAAATATTAGGTGGACAAATAGTTGATATTTCACAGTGTATAGCAGGAACGTGTCAACCACAATAAAATAAAATATGGCAACAGAAAATTTATGTTACGGATGGTTACCAATAGATTTCTACATGTTAGATATCATATATGAAAATAATACCACATATTATTATGGAGCTTTTAATACTTTCACAAATGGAGAAACTGATTATCCATATTCTGGATTAATAAAATTAAATGAAGATTTAAGTGTTGATACTGATTTTAATATTGGGACTGGGTTTAATCAAGTTCTATATGTAGGAGAGAGTATCACAAAACAGGATGATGGTAAAATAATATGTACAGGATTTTTTACTTCCTTTGATGGAGTTTCTCAAAATAGAGTAACAAGATTAAACGCTGATGGTTCTATAGACTTGGCTTTTTCTCAAAATATTGGAACAGGATTTAATAATTTTACTCAAGGCTCTAAAGTAGACTCTAATGGGTCAATAGTTATTACAGGATTGTTTGATAATTTTAATGGCACACCATCTAGTCGTATCGCCAGATTGTTGTCTGATGGAACAATAGACCCTAGCTTTGTAATTGGTTCAGGGTTTTCAGGTGGAAGCAATACAGGTACTGATGTCTTAATAAACCCTGACAACTCAATGTTTTGCTTAGGGTATTGGAATACATTTAATGGAACACCTGTATCACCTGGAATAACAAAGCTAACTTCTACAGGATCATTAGACCCTTCGTTTAACGGTGGCACTGGGTTTAATCCATACCTTGCCAGTAATCCTAATTACTTTATTAGATATTCAAATGAAACATCTTTTTATGTAACAGGTCATTTCACTTCCTATAATGGTATTTCAGCAAATTATATTATAAAATTAAATGAAGATGGTTCTATAGATACTTCTGCTAATTTTGGAACAGGTTTTAATAATAGGACTTACTTATCTACAATTCTATGGGATGATAAAATATACATACAGGGAGATTTTACATCTTATAACGGAGTAGATTCTTATCAAAATATTGTTTTAAACTTAGATGGGTCTGTGTTTTATTCTTTTGCAGAACCTGTTTCTACTGCTCCTTACAATTACTTTCAGCCATTAATTGTTGGCGATAAAATATACGTTGCAAAGAATGGGTGTTACGAGGAACAATTTGACAGAACAGGTGGGGTTCAAGTTAATGAAACATCTATTTACACACTTACATATGACGATGGTGTTAAAGGGTTTCCTTCTTTTTACACTTACTATCCAGATTGGATTCAGGGTATGAATAATTACTTATACACTTTTAAAGAGGGTAATCTTTATAGGCACAATACAAATGATAGAAGAAACAATTATTATGGAATAGACTACGCATCAATAATGACTTCTGTATTTAATGAAGAGCCTTTAGCAAATAAAATATTTAAAACACTAGCACTAGAGTCTGATGATTCTTGGAGTGCTACTGTAGATAGTGACCAACAGTTGGGTAATTTTATTCAAGCTGATGAGTTTGTTTTAAAAGAGGGTGGATACTTTGGATATCTTAGGGCATCAAGTTCAGAGCCTGCAAGTGTAACACAGTACCCTTTAAGGTCTGCCAATGGAATTGGTAACAACATTTTTGCTAACATAAGCAATCCTGCACAGGTCCTTGTTTATTTTAGTGTAAACCCACTTGTTAGTATAGGTACAATTATAAGTATAGGTGACTTGTTGTATACCAATGTTAGTGGTGTAATTACATTAATAGGTAAAGTAATTAATAAGGTTGAAGATATAGTTAACGGAGAAAATTATTTAATTGTTGACACCACTATTACTGATGGTGCAGGAAATCCTTTAGGTAGCATTCCACCAACAACACCAGTGTATTATTTCTTTATAAAGAACGGTACTGCAGAGTCTCATGGTATATTAGGTCACTATGCAGTGTTTACTTTAACTAATAACAATACAGGTGCAGTTGAATTGTTTGCAGTCGAATCGGAGGTAATGAAATCATTTCCTTAAAATTAGTATCTTTGCTATATGGTTGATGAACAAGAATCAGTACTTGCAAAACAAGTATTAAGTGGCATCCCTCAGTTAACAGGTATAATGTGGGATAAAATAAAAGTTTTTCAAAATAAGCTGAATACTATTGATGGTACAATGAACCATAAGGCAGGGGATAAGCAAAGCATAGAGATGCAAGAACAACTGCCTTTAGAACAACATTTAGAAGGAGGTTTGTATACTCGTGAAATATTTATGCCGAAAGGGATGGTGATTGTGAGTATGATACACAAACAAGACCACCCTTCTTTTGTGTTAAAAGGAGTGGTATCTTACTTGGATGACAAAGGTGTGGTTCAAACAGTAAAAGGTCCACACAAAATTTTTACTAAGATAGGTGCTCAAAGAGTACTATACATACATGAAGATACAACTTGGTGTTGTGTATATAAAACAAATGCTAAAACTTTTGAAGAAGCTGAGGCAGATGTTTATACAAATAACTATAAAGACCTTCCTAAAAAGGTCATAAAAAAAATTAAAAAAATATGGCAGGAGCAGCAACAGCAACAGGTCTTGGACTAGGAGGCATAGCAGCAATAGGAGGTTTAGCATTAAGTGCAATAGGAATGGGTGCATCTTTTGGTCAAGCAGGTCAACAACGTAAGGCTCAGGAAAAAGCAGAACGTGAGGCAGCAAGAGCAATGGCATCAGCTAGAAAAAAACTTGAGGTAAACTATTTAGATGCACTAGGTATACAGAAAGAGCCTTACGAACTTGAACGTGAGGCTTTACTGGTTGCAGGAGCACAAGGTGTTGAGGCAGCACGAGAGTCTGAACGTGGTGCTGCAGCAGGTGTAGGTAGAATACAACTAGCACAACAAAAAGGTCAGCAAGGAATTAGATCAGCAATGGGTCAAGAGATGACTGCACTAGATAGGGCAGCAGCAGCAGAAGAATCAAGACTTCGTGACGTTGGTGTTCAGTTAGATTTAGGTGAAGTTGCAGGAGCACAGATGGCAGCATCAGATGCTAGTCAGGCAGCAGTAGCAGCACAGTCACAAGGATTTCAACAGTTAGCAGCTTTTGGAGCACAAGCAGCAGAGGCAGCACCATTGTTTTCAAAGAGTCCTGCAGCGAGAGCACAAGCAAAAGCACAGAGGCAGGCAGTAAGAACTGATAAAGCTGCTTATATGCAAGGTGCAGGAAAAGGAAAAGGTTTCTTAGGAATAGGGACAGGATATAATAAATTAGAAAATCCAGGTATAAGTTTTACTCCAAGTCCTTTTGGCTTAGGATTTGATGCCAATGTATATGGAGGAAAAGACTTTGCTTTAGCTAACCTTCAGAAAAAACAACTTTCATCTTTTGATGAGGGTATGATAAACAGAATAAACAAGGCAGGTTTTAGTACAGATGGAGAATTGATGGGTCAAGAATTTAGTATGCAAGATATTTCAATGATGACACCTGAAGAATTACAAACATACTTGAGAGGTATGACTCCTGGTCAAATAAATCTCATAAATCAAGGCATAGGATTATATTAAAAATTAAAATGTAAATGGCAACATATTATAAGTACGCAGAAAGGGATGCTAGTAGTCAGGTAAACTGGGCAGAGATTACCTCTAATATGGTAAACTCTCTCAAAGAGGTTGAGGCTATTAGAGAGTCTAAGAGACAGGCTATTAACGATGCTACTTCAGAGTTAAGCATAACCCTTTCAGAAGCTCCACAAGGCGAGCACAGTGGCTTAAATGAGTTTGCTATGACCTATGCAAACAATGCTCAACAAATGCGTTTAATGCAGGATAAACTACTGAAGTCTGGTCAGTTAAAACTAAGGGACTATAATATTGGTCGTGCTAACCTTACCGAAGGGACTACGCAACTTTTTAATTTAGGAAAAAAATATCAAGCCGTTTACAAAGAAAAAATGGATAGGTTTAATAATGGAGATTCTGGTCTGCAAGAGCAATTTCAAATGGCAGAGCTTGAAGACTTTGCAAACTTTTCTAACCACGAGGCTTACATTAACCCTACAAATGGTCAGGTAAGTGTTGGTAAGTTAATGAACGAAGAAAGAGATGGAAAGACTGTTCGAACTATGGACAAAGCACCTGGTAGTTTTATTACTGTTCAAGAACTTAATTTTTCTGTTGCACAAAAAGTAGACAAGTATAAGCTTGATAGTTTAGATGCAGACGTAGATAGGTTGGCTACAAAATACGTAAAAACCTTTGGACCAAATTTTTCTATCGATGACGTTAGGCAGTTACCTGAGTTTGATAAAATAAAGCAGGACATGATAAATGTACAAATGGCTACAGGAAGTCAGAATGTGGGAAGCATGTTGGCTGATTACGTTGGGATTGCACCTAACGGAAAGGCATATGGATACACAAGAGACCCTAACAAGCAAGACGAAAATACCATACTATTAGTTGCTGACCCTAATCAACCAGGATCAGGTAAACTTGTGCCAGACTTTAGCAGTGAGATTGGAAAGAAACAATATAAAGAAGCAGAAGGTTTTATTGGTAGAGAGATTGATAAACAACTAAGTCGTACAGAGACTAAAAAAGAGCCTAGTCCACCAAGAGAATCAAGAATACTTGCAAGAAACAAACAAAAAGCACAAGAAAATTCAGTTGAGCTATGGAATAGTATGTATGGTGATAATCTAACCAAAGCAGAAATAAAACGAAAAGCAAAATCTCTTTTATCTGACCCTTATCTTAGAGACGAAGTAGGTTTGAGATATATCGACATTAAGGATGATGGTAAAGGTAATGTAACACTAGAGGTTAAGTATAAAGACGAAACCCTTAATAGAACAGGTGAAAATGCTTTAATTATAGGAAAGTCAGGAACTCCAATTACTGCTGATAGTTGGTCTTTAGTTGGTACTGAAATTCATCAGCAAACAGACCCTAAGAAAAGAATGATAGGTGCAGGCGAAGATGTAGATGGATATTCACCAGGTAGTTCGTTAAGCCAAAGAGATGAAAAGAAAATCCCTGCACAGGTAGACCCTGTATTATCTAGGAATGTATTCTTAGAAAACCTAACTGGAACTACAAAAGATGGGGAAAAGGTTTCGTTAATAGATTTTAATAATACAGAAGAAGTTTTTATGGAAGCATTTGAGGATGTGTTCAAAGAGCTTGGATTAACTATAGAACAGGCTGATGTTACAGGTGATGTAATAAAGATACTGGGTACAGATGGTAAAGAAATAACTAGAATTTCTACCCAAAATAAAGGTTCTGGTCAAAAATTTATTAACTTCCTTAAAGGGTATCTTAAAAATGTAGATGGTGGAATTCTTAAAGAGTTATTATCTCAAGGTGTAATACCAAAAATAGCAAAAGGTAAAACAAAACCAAAAGCAGATGATGATAAACCAGACCCAACACTAGGTAAAACAAAAGAAGATTGTCCTGGGACTTGGGATGATATAATGAAAACATGTGGGTAAATAATAAAATATGACTGATAGAAAATTTAAAGCACCTGATGGTAAAGTGTATGACGAATCGTTTCTTATAGAAAGATATGGTCAAGAAAAGTTTGATGCTTTTGTATCTGATAATAGTTTAGAAGAAATATCTACAGTAGAAGAATCTGTTTTAGATGAAGACGAGTTTACTGCACCTGATGGTAAAAAATATACTGAGTCATTTTTAGTAGAAAGATATGGTCAAGAAAAGTTTGATTCATTCGTTGAAGAGGGTTCTTTAAAAAAAAAAGATGTTATCGATTCAAACTCTTCGGTTGGCATTTCAGAATTTCAAGGCTTTAATTCCATACCTAAACCTAAACCAAAAACTATTGATGAGTTAGGAATGTATCCTACTCAGGAAGAAGCAGATGCTGCTTTTCAGTTAAAGACAGATGAATATAAAAAAATAAAAGAAGCAAATGACCAAAGAGAGGCAGAACGAAAGGCTCGATTTGACATAACCGATGAGGAAGCTTTATCTCAATTAAAGCAAAAAGAACTTAAAGATCAAGAACAAGTTATTGAAAGTCAGAAAAAAGAATCTGACATTGTAAGAAACTCACAAGAGTTTCAAGACAATCTTTCTGAAATAAATGCAGAACTCACCTTTAAAGAACAAAATGAAGTAGCTGCATTATTAAATAAAAAGTTTGGTAAGTATGGTTTTATTGCTACACCTGCAGGTCAATACGGAAGAGACGTAGTAGTTGTTAGAACCTTAGATGGAAAAGACAGGACAGTTGTAGAAGTAGATAATTTTACCTTTGATGGCACTGGCGAACCAACCTCTAAAAAATTAAAAGATTTTATAAATAGTAATGCAAGAAGTGTTGATGACCGAACTGAGGTTCAGACTGAAGAAGATTTAGTTATAGAAGATGAATTAAATAAAGCCATTAGAGCAAAGCAAATAAGACCTGTGGCTATGGTTAATTCTAATGGCACAGAATCTACTGTAAAATTTATGTCATATGAAGAGGATGGTAAGTATTATGTAGCTCCAACTTTATTTCCAAAAGACCCAGACAACCCTACCTCAAAACCAAGGGATTGGTATGAGTTAAATATGGAAGAGTCTATATTTTTAGCAAAGCAAAGGGGAGAAGTTTTTGAGTTTGACACTGAGGAACAATCACAAGATTTTGCAGAGGGGAGTTGGAAAAATGTTAGTACTGCTGATATTGAAGCAGATAAGTTTTATGCCGACAGAGGGTTAGATTATATGACTAGCCGAAAAGCATATGACGATTACCAGGATTTAAGTGAAGAGATTGATTTCATAGAAGGAACTATTACAGGTGAGCTTTATGATAAGAGGTATGAAGAAGGGTTAACCAAAGAAGAAAAAGAACAGTTCGGAGATTTATATGTAAATGGAAGGGTAAGGCTTGATGCTGAGGAATACCTAAAAGACCTAGAATCTAAAAGAGATAAGCTTTCAAAGTTTGTTATGCAAGATGAAAGCCAAATAAAAGCTAGAGAAGACTTTGATGAATATTTAATAGATAGAGTTCAGAAGACTGCTACTGTAGCTGCAGAATCAAACCGAGATGCAAGGGTTGCAGAGTTTGTATTAAACAAAGAAATAGAAGAAAATCTTGGTGTAAGTATAGAGGAGCTACTAAACTTTGTTCCACAAAATGAAGCACAATCAAGATTAAAAGATAAGTATACGGAAGACTTAGTTACCGTAAATGTTGCAAAAGAACAAGCTGCAGCAAAGTATGAAGTGGCAAATACTTTTTATAGTAAGAAAGTAAATAAGTCTCTTCAAGGAGACTATGTGGATAATCTAGAAGGATTTAATACTGCAGTAAGTAATGGATATAAAAGAGGTCAGGCAATGGAGGTTATTCTTGCTATGGCTTTAGGTATTGAAGACTTAGGTGTTTTAAATGCCACAAATAGTAAAGAAGAAAACGCAAAGCTTATATCAAAATATTTAGGATCACAATCTCCAAATTTAAGTCGTGTAAGTGCTAGGTTTGCAGCAGCAAATACAGGCGAAGAAGTTACTAACGTAATTTTAGACAACCCTTTAGAGTGGATGTTTACATTAGCAGGAGAATCACTGAGTCAGCTTTTGCCTTATGGTGTAAAGTTAATACCTACGTTTGCAGGAGTTGGTGCAGGTACTGGTGCAATAGTAGGTAGTGTAGCTCCAGGAGCAGGGACTTTGGCAGGAGGATTATCAGGTTTAGGGTATGGTGCTAGAACAGGTTTTGCTTTAACAAGCTTTGCAATGGAGTATACCAACTCTGTATTAGATGGATTAGAAAAAAATAATTATAACTACCTAGACCCTCAGCAGGTAGAGAAAGGATTAGAAGACCAAAGGGTGTGGGATTATGCGAATGATGTTGGTGTAAAAAGAGGTGCTATTATAGGTTCAGTAGATTTTTTATCTGCAGGTTTAGCAGGTAGAGTATTTAAACCTTCATCAAAACTTATCTCAAAAGGTTCAAAAATAGGATTGTTTGCTGCAGAACGTGCTATATATGACCCTGCTGCTGAAGGTTTTGGAGAGTATTTAGCTCAAATTGGTTCAGGTCAAGAAGTAGATTTTAAAGAGATAATCGCAGAGATGGGTGGTGCAGGTGGAAATAATGTTTCTATGGCAAGCTTCAATATAATGATGGATGCTAGGAGAAACACTAATTTAAAACTAGCAGACTTTTTAGCAAATGATTTAGAGGGAATGGTTAATGACGTTGCTAGTGATAGTCGTGTTTCTAATTGGGCAAACAACATGTTAAAGCTTGGTAAGATTAATGATGACCAGGCACAAAGAATACAAGAAAATGTAGGCATCAGAAGACAGATAAACGAACTGCTAAATGTAAGTAAGGCTGCAGTTTTATCATCACCAAGAACTAAAAAAGCAAGAGCAAGGTTAGCTGAGTTGATAGATGCAAGGAATCAACTTACTCAGTCAACCAATACAAAAGAAATATTTAGAAAAAAAATTAGTGATATTAATGCTGAGATTGCTGAGATTGCTGAAACAAACAAAATACCTGAACAACAATCAATAGATGCTGAAGGTAATGTTGTTGGTACTGGTGTTAACCTTAATAGTATATTAGGTAAAACTGAAAGAGGGAAAGCTGCAAAGTATGTTTGGGGTGGAAAAATGTTAACAAAAGAGAAGTTTTTAAAAAAAATAGATAACCTAACTAGCAAACAATTTAAAAGAATGGGTAGCACGACAGTAGTCGGTGACCCTGAAATTGCTGCTAAACTAAAAGCAAAAATAGATGCCATTCAAGAGTCAAGCACAAAGAAGGTGGATGTACCTCAACAAGCCGAAGATGGCAAAGCGTTGGGAGAAGGAGACACCAAAATCGACATTACTGCCGAAGAGGGTACGCAAGTCAAAGATGAGACGCAAACGCAACAAGCGATAACAATAGGACCAACACCTGTTGAAGTAAACGAAACTATAGCAGAAACATTTACTTCTGAAGCAGTAGTAGAAAATGTTATTATTGAAGAAACTCAAGAGCCTACAGGTGTACAGGTTGTAACTAAGCCAGACAATACATTTGCAGTTGTTGAAAACGATGTTGTCATTGAAGATAACATTGAGACTAAAGAGGCAGCATTAGATGTCGCAAATAAAACTGCTCCAGTATTTAGAGATACTCCTGAAGCTGAGGTAGAGGTTGATGATGAAGTGGTTTACGAAATGAACAAGACCAATAAGAAAATATGGTCTAAAGATTTTGAAATACTAGATAATCGTCAAGGACAAGAGCAAGCTTTATTTGATGAAGAAGGGAATAAGACAAGTGATAAATGGTGGATTGTTAATAAGGTTACAGGACAAATAATTGAGGTAGATACAAAAGCAATGGCTAAAGATGTCATTGCAAATGCTCCTGCTTATGCAGAAGCGTTTGGTGATGGAACAAAGGTAGAGGCTAATATGCTTGTTACTCCTGCTCCTGAAGCTGAGGTTGAAGCTGAGGTTGAATTAGCTCCTTCTCTTTTAAAACCATTAAAAAAACATAAGACTGCATATGAAAATAATACTCTAGAAGAAGCAGATAGACGAGGTATTATTGCGTATGCATTAGATAAAAAATCAAAAGGAAAAAGATTAACTGGGTTTGAAAATACTATTTTAGATACATCTAACCAGGAGACTGTAAGTGATATACAGATATTGATTGAAGATATTGATAATCGTCAAAGACAACGTCAGGAATTTGATCAAGAGGTTGCAGACCTTGAAGCGTTTGTAAATCAAACTAATCCACAGTTTCAACTATCTACAAAAGTTACTCCAGAAAATAAAAAGAAAGAACTTGAGGCTGAAGCTTTGAGACTGATGGAAAACTTTGAAGAAGATGAAATGGCTGCAGTTGCTTTTTCGGTAAAAAAATTAAAACAAACTAAAGATGCTCTACCTGAAAATTACTGGACTGTATCTGAAGTAGAAGACAAGAGTGGTCTTATCCCTGTAGAAGTTGAAGGTGGTTCAGGTTTTGTAGATTCCCAAGGGGACATCAAAGGTGTATATAAATTTACAGAGGCAGTAGAGAAAAAAGTAAAAGGAGTTGCCGATAGGATATTGAAAAAAGCAGTAGACTTTGGAGGTATCAAGCTAGATAACTTTGACAATTACCTTACAGACATATATAAGCGTAATGGTTTTAGAGTAGTTTCTAGGACACCATTTAATGAGGAGTATGCTCCAGAAGGTTGGAACAAAGATACTGATGGAACACCTGATGTAATTGCAATGGTGTATGACCCTGACAATGTAATTGATATCGAAGAGAAAACTTTCTCTGACCCAGAAACAGGTTATGACCAAATGATAGAGTACAGGGATTCTGTAATTCAACAAGCTAAAAACAAAGCGATTCCAAGTATAGTACCTATTGAAATAAAAGAAGGAACTAAGTTTGCCGAAAAGGTAAAACGTATGGGTCTGTTTAAATTGATTGGCAAAAAAATAAATCTAGTGATGGCTGATCAGCTTGTTGCTAATGATAGGTTTATGGGAGGTCCAATGTTTCCATATATGGATAAGTTGTTTGGCAAAGTGGCATGGGCATCTATAACAGAAATGGCTGCTAAAGCAATTATTAAAGGTGCTATCAAGTCAGACTATACTGTTGTATTTAACATGAGTCCTACTGCAATAATAGGTAATGAGGCATTCAATAAAAATATTTTAGAAAGCTTAGATAATAATCAACAAAAGGATTTGTTTTCTGAAATACAAAGATATGTTGCTGCACAAAAAAAGAAACTATTTAAAAAAGAAGCTTCTGAGTCTACAACATTAAAAGAGTTTTTTGATGCCATAAATGAATCGTCATCTGCTAAAAGAAAAGAATTTTTACAAGCTATAATACCTACTACTAAAAAGAAATCAAGTACAGACATAGGAATATTTTTAGAGAACATAGGTTTTACCATGGAGAAGTTAACGGCTGATGTATCTCAAGATTTTGTAGCTAATTTACCTGTCGGTGCATTAACTACTGTGATTGAGGTTACAGATAAAAATGGAAACAAGGTCACCAAAGAGACTGCAGATGAAGCACTTATAACTCCAGAAGACCAGGAGAATGAAGACCTGCCTAAACATGACAACTACCCATACTTTATCAGAGGTAAAGCAGTTGCTATCCTTGAAGAAACTACTCCTTTCTGGAACATGGTTGGAAGGGTGAGAGAAACTATTGAAAAAAAAGTTACAGGAGTAATTAAAAGAAAGGCAACCAAGACAATAGAGAAGGGTAAAAAGATAGCTACTAAAGTAAAGTTTACTGCCAAGCAGGCTTACAACGATGCCTACTATCAAGCTCAATTAAATGCAGATAAAATATATACATTTACCGACCCTAAAGTAGAAAAGTATTCTCAATTTATAAACTTATTAAAGAAGTCATTTCCAAGTGTTGAGGTTGTAGATACTCAAGAAGGCTTTGATAATTTATTAGCTAACCCAGAGGTTGTTGCTTTAACAACAAAAGGACAACGAGACCAAGGGAAAGTATATGGTGCAGTGTTCCAGGGGAAATTATACTTGAATCCTGCTGCTGCCAATCTTAATACACCTATACATGAGTTTGGTCACATATGGAATAACATTGCTAAACAACAAAGACCAGAGCTATATAATAAAGGCTTAGAGCTTATTGAGTCTGACAACACATATGTAAAGCAGATTGAGAATAGTGCTGAGTATCAGAGGGTGATAAAGCAAATGAAGAAAGAAGGAAGGACTGAACAAGAGATTCGTGAGTTTATCCTTGAAGAAGCATTGGCTACTGCTATTGGAGACAAGGGTGAATCATTTGCTAATGCTGCCGTAAAAGCTGACTTTAAAAATTGGTTAAAGAAATTATATCGATTTGTAAAATCAATGGTAGGTTTGTCTCAGTATACTGATGAGCAAATACAAAACATAACACTTGATCAATTTTTGCAGGGAGTTGTAGTTGATTTACTATCAGGAGAGCAAGTATTTAAGGATGCTCAAGTCAAGGAGTTTCCTGGTCAGCTTCAGTTGATGACAGGAATAAGTCTTGATGAAACATCTATGACCACTATTATATCTGCAGGTAGAGAGCAAGGTTTCTCTGATGCAGTTATAAAAGAAGTATTGAAAGGAAGAGGTTTTAAAGCTACTGATATAAATAAAGCAATGGTTGTAAACCTAGACAATACATTGTTTAATGATGTAGTTGTGCCAGTGGAGTTTGGTAATATGGAAGGTGGTATGGAAGAGGGTCAAGCTTTGTTTGATAAGATAAGAAAAAAATTAAAGTCTTATGCTCAACCAAGAACTACTAGAAGAACACGTAGAGAAACTGACGAAGAAAGACAACAGAGAGTAACAACTCTTAGAGCTGCTAGTCCTACGTTATTTGCAATGACAGACGAGGAAATACTTAGCAGGTATCCAAGGATAGGTGTAACTGAAACTATAACTGTACCTCCTAAAACCAAATCAGAAATTAGAGCAAAAGCTTTGGAGCTATTAAAAGCAGAAGCTTCGTTCCAGGCACAACCTGAAACAACTCAAAGACAACTTATAATAGCCTTAGACAAGACTATAGGAACTCGTGCTAACAAAGTAGTGTCTCAGGAGATAAATGCTCTTAAACAAAGGATAAAGGATTATCAGCAAGGGATTAAGGATATACAAGAAGCTAAACGTATTCTTAGAAACTATATACGAAAAGCTTTACCTAAATCTAATCTTTACACCAGGGGTAGTATCACTAAGATTGTTTCACGTATTGCAAAAGCTACTCCTGCAACTATTCTTAGTGATGTAGAGTATGTAAACAAACAGGTAGATGCTCAACGAGAAATAATGAAAAAGTCTGTCATTAAGAAAATGGCAAAGCTTGTTTCTGAAAAAAGTAAAAAAAGAATAACAGAGGCAAACAAAGCCAAAAGTAAAGGTATAGCAGCAGAAGCTCAGTCATTCTTTCAGGAAGCAAATAACATATTAAAACTTGTTCTGAATAATGACACTGATGGTATGTTGAAAATTTTAGAAGAACTTAGTGTAAATGAAGATGTAATTACTCAAGCCATAATAAAAGAGATTAATGGTAAAAAGCTAACTGCTGATGAACAAAGACTTATAAATCTATCTTATGCTTTTGATAATTTCTCTGACCTTGGAAACATGACCTTAGAGGAAACTACTGAACTATACAATGCATTCAAAGATTTAAATGCAGAAGGTATAAGAAGATTTAAAAGTAGAAGAGCAGCTCGTGCAGAGCAAATTGCTGAAATGAACAAGCAGGGTGAGGTTCAAATAAAAGAAGGCTTTCCAGAAATACTAGATCAAGATGGTAACCCAAAAAACACAAACCAACTCGCACAAGACCGAGTTAGAATAGAAAAACTATATGCTGAAAAGAAATACTTGAAGTGGGCAAAAGAATACGTAAACCATTATAGGTTTGGTTCATTTGCTGAACTGATAAGAGGATTTAAAAATAACCTCAAACATTTAGGAACACTAACTAATAACCTTGACAAAAAAGGTAGTTTTTTTACAGATAATGTATACCGAAGATTAAACCTGGCTGACGAATCCAACATGAAAGGTTATTTCAGAACAATGAATAAGTTAGATGATATAGCTAACAGTGTAGGTGGTATAACAAAAGGCTTTAGAGAGATTCGTAATAAAATTTATGAGTCTGGAACAATGGATATAAGAACAAGAGAGGCACTAGATGATGGAACATTAGGTCCACCCTACACGACCACATTAAGTCGAGATAAACTTTTAAGAATTTATGCGTTGCATAAAAATGAAAATCAAAGAGAAAAACTTGAGAGACAAGGCTTTGGTAGAGCAACGATAAATGACATTGAAGCTTTCTTAGGCAAGGATGTAACTGAGTTTGCAGATAAAATAGTTTACTTCCTAAGTAATGAGTATTATAATGAAACTAATGATGTGTATCGTGCTGCCAATGATGTAAATCTTAATTACGTACAAAATTATTTTCCAACTCAAACAGTTTCTACAAGCAAAAAGATGACTTCATTGCTTGCTGATGGAGATTTTAATGCAATATTTAATGCAGAGAGTGCACCTGCACTTAAACGTAGGTCAGATAATAAAGGAAATGTAAATATTGATATAGATTTTTCAGCTACATTAATTGACCATGTTAAAGCAATGGAAAGATACAAGGCATATGCTATTCCAACAAAAATGCTTCAAGGTGTTTTTAGTGACCCATATGTTAGGTCACTTTTAGAATCTTTAAAAGTGCAGAAAGTCATGAGACAAGCAGTTAACTACGCTATAAACCCTGACTCATATGTACATAACTCTGCACCAATGAGGTTTATTACATCTCTTCAAAGTAAATATACTTCTTTTGCTTTAGCTTTAAAGTTTATGCAGATACCTAAACAAATGTCTTCGTTTGTGAATGCATTTGAAAACTATAGTTTTAGGAAAGAAGGACAAACACCTGGTCTTGATTTAGTAATGTTTATGGTTGATGCCTCTATGTTGTATGCAAATTTATTAGCAGAAATCGCAGTGATTGGAGCAGAGAAAGTATCAGGTAAACATATTGGTTTAAAAAGCAGACCATTAACAGAAGCTATGGGGATGTCTGGTTCATTAAGAAAAAGGATCGAACTTGGTGTGCAAGGAGACTTGGTTGGACTAGAGGCAGGTCAACCAACTTTCAAAAACATCGAAAGTAACCA
>Ga0316202_10000717_pt1 | contig 31958 bp, 31 predicted proteins | sample 3monrhotite_MG_FD_204934 | JGI IMG/M metagenome (GOLD analysis project Ga0316202, IMG submission 204934) | Microbial mat bacterial communities from mineral coupon in-situ incubated in ocean water Damariscotta River, Maine, United States -... | ecosystem: Environmental > Aquatic > Marine >...
ATGATGGTGTGCAGCTTGCCTATTTGGCATCGCGTGTTTGTGAAAATCATCCCGTTGATGGAAAACTCTTGGCTGATAAAATTTTAGAGGCTGATCAGAATATTAAAGCAAGTGAACAAGGGCTTACGATGGGTGGCAAGCTTAAAGCCGAATTAGATAAAATTTTAGAGGGATATAGGGCTGCAGGAATTTATAGGCTTGTTATTGAGGATATTGCGACAATAGACACGGCAATAAAGGTTGTTAGCCAAGATCCTAAAAAAGCCGAATCGTTGTTTACTTATGATCCTGCATATAAAAAGAACATTGAGAAAAAGATGGCATCTTATGGTATTACCAGATTTCCTTTTAGAGAGAAGATAGAGGAAAAGGTTGCCGTATATTTAAAGAGATTTTCAGAATATCAGAAGGCTAAGGTTGATTATGCTGAAAAGCAGTTAAAGTCTATGGTTGTTGAAGGTAAAAGCCTTGAAGGGGTGAAAAATGCTACAAATCTTTTAGGCAAGGACTTGAGCTTGGATGATAGCCAAATCCAAGGAATTGAGGGTAAAATTCCAAGTTGGTTTAAACAGAAGGCTAAATTAGCGGCTCGTCGTGCTAAAATCGAGAAAATAACCAAGGAATTAAAAGCTCATAAATGGGTGGGAGCTACCCGTGTAGGGCCTCAAATTATACATATAGATTTTAATGTAAAACAATATGAAAATGAATCCATTTTGAAATTTCCTCGAAACTTTTCTAATATGGACTTTCATTTTGATTATAAGGTTAATCCTAGAGGTAATATAATTATTAAAAATAAAGGGAAAAAGTGGAAGTCTCTCTTATATAAGGATCATACTATTATTGTAAAAGTAAGCGGAAGGTATGGGGAGGAGCCTGTTGAGTTAGTATCTGAGGAAAAGTACGAGCGTGAGCTCAAAAAAGTAGATGCACTTCTTGCTGTGTTTGCAAAACAAAACAGAATGCCTTATAAACTAGATAAGAGATCTTCTTTTGTTACTTATCTGACATTACAAAATAATCCAATGTCAGCGGTTCCCATGTTGATGGAGAAAGGGCGTTGGATAGGGCATGTATTCTATGCTGGGGGTGGTTATTTTTTAGGAGATATTCCAAAAAATTAAATAGCTTGCAAAGAAGTTTGAAAATATTTCTAAATCTAGTTGCATAAAATTTTTGGCAGCATCATGGGGAAGCAGAATGCCGCTTCCCCATGATGCTGTTATATAGATTGGTGTACAAGTTCCGGGGACAGAATACTTAATTATGATATTACTTCATTCTGAAGCTGTTTAAAATGACATGAAATGCATTAGATTATTTCTTCTTTTTAGCATTTTATGCTCATCGGCACATGGATAAGAGGGAAAAAGGATCAGAGCCCTTTAAATTACAATTTTAAATTTATCTTTAGGTAGATGTGTATAAAACGGCTATTTTTGAACAGTTAAATGAATAATCATGATGATTTCTAAGTTTCTATGAAAATTATGAGAAAAAATTAACTTATCTTATTTCTAACAATATTTGGATTGTTAGGCTTGGGTGTTGGTATGCCGATGCAAACGACGTATCTTTAGAATATCGATAAACATTTTTAGTGGGTCGATAAGCATACGGACTTTGGAATTTTCTTCGTTGATCCATTCAACGGGAATTTCAACGACCTGATGATGCAAGCGCGCTGCGAGAAACAACACTTCCACATCAAAGCTGAAACCATCAAGTTTTTGCGCTGAAAATATTTGCTGCGATGTCTTAGCAGTAAATGCTTTGAAACCGCATTGGGTATCGGGCATATCAATGCCCGTGGCAAGGCGCATAAGCAGATTGAAACTCTTGCCCATATGCTCACGAAGCCATGATTGATGCTGGCTGATATCGGAATCGGGATGCTGACGCGAGGCGATGATGACTTCGCATTGGGGTTGTGCGTCTAGACTTGCAAATACCTTCTCTATTTCACGGATATGTGTGGAATGATCGGCATCCATAAAGACATGAATATCACCCTTTGCAGCCAGCATGCCGCGGCGTACTGCGGCGCCTTTACCTTTGTTTGCAGGCTGTTCAATAAGAGATAGCTCTGGCATACCGCTCATTAGCTGTCGAACGCTTTTACAGGTGGTATCGCTGCTGCCATCATCAACCACGAGCATTTCAAAATCATTATTTAGATGCTCAATAAGCCATGCATGAGCATCTTTGAGGGTGCTTGGAAGCCGTTCAGCCTCATTGTAGGCTGGGATAATGACGGATAATTTCATGGGTTCACCACGTAAAATAAGAATCCACCTTGATCAACGGTAGGCTGCATGTGTTGAAGCCAAGGTAGTTGGGCAAGTGATTCACTGCGTAAGATAAGGCCATAGGCCTTTGTTTCAGCTTGTAATGTCTGGATGCCCTCTGCATTTAGCACCACTTGATAGGAGCGTCCCGATTGAAAGGACATGGATGGGAAATTCAAGTTGTAGCTGTAAATAGGCATCGCCTTTGGCAGTGACTGCATGGTTTCAGCAATACGGGTTTGGGGGGCTTGTGCTATTTTTCCAGCAAAGCTGCCGAGCGGAATAATCAGGCATGATTGCAATAATAAACCGAGGATGATGAAGCGGTGCAATGCGAATGCTTGCTTACTCGCGCGCCATAAATAAATAAGTGCGGCAAATAATATGATACCTGCCAGTGAGATAAAAAAGCTTGGCTGAATATCTTGCGATAATACGGCGATAGCGCGTGGGTGGTGTACCCATGCTGTGAGGCTTGGATAGATGATGGGGAAGATTATAAGGGCAAGTGCAACAGGGGCTAATATGACTACTGTTGCCCGTTGTATGATGCGAAGTGATGGTAGGGACGCAGCTTTATGCCACCATACTGCGGCAATAGCCAAAGCAATGGCAGGGTATAAGCAGGAGATATAATGCGGTAGTTTGGTTTGTGCGAAACTAAATAAAATGAGCACAATCACACTCCACAATAAAGACAGACGAATCATGTGAGGAAGTTGCTCGGAGGTATTGCGTTGCCATGCTTTGATAAGCTGTGGCATCCATGCCAGCCAGGGCAAAACAGAAACCATGAAAACTACGATATAGTAGTGCCATCCGCCGCCATGACCCTGCATGGGATGTAAGGCGCGACCGATATTTTGTACAACAATAAATTCATATAAAAAACCGATGCCGTGCTCAAACCAAATCATGACGTACCATGGTGTTGCGGTAATGAAAAAGAGCGCTAGAGCAGGGAGCCAAGAAATGCTCTTCAGCGTTCGCCACATATCACCAACAATGAGGCGGTCAGCCATAATCACTAGCACAGGGACAACGGCACCGACAGGGCCTTTGATACTAACAGCCAAGCCCATCATCGCGGCACACCATAGCGCATGTTTGCGTTCATCAGATTGCAACCAACGGAAGTAATTGAGTAAACAGCCTGCAATAAAGAAGTTTAATACAGCATCCAAAATTGCCGCATGACCTAAGATGCCAACTTCCAGCATGGACAAGAAAATGAGTGCTGCCGCGATACCAAATTGAGGGGAATGCATATCCCGACCAAAGCGAAATAATAAAATGGCAGTGAATAGCGTAAATAGTGCCGATGGTAGGCGCGCTGCAAAGGCATTTTCACCGAATAGACTGAAGCAGGCATCCATCATGTAATAGGTGAAGGGTGGCTTTTCAAAGAACTGCAAGCCGTTGGCTGTGGGCACAATCCATTCACCCAAATGCATCATATCTGCAGCAGTTTGGGCATAAATGGTTTCATCATAATCAAAGAGCGGAGCCAGACCTAAAGAAGGCAGGCTAAATACAGCCCAAATGCCTAGCAAATACCATATATAATGGTGGTGAGGAATGTTTTCGAGTCGGTTCATAGGAGCGCAGGCTATCGTTGTTTTGCGACAAATCCCATGAGAAAACGATGCTAAGGTTTTTTAGCGCCCATGAATGTGATACGTTGCCCGCATGTCGCGTTCTCATTTGATTCTTGCTGTAAAAATATTATTCACCTTTGGGCTATTGTATGGCGTGTTGACCTATGTGGATTTAAGTCAGGTATGGCAGCATATTTTAACCGTGAACCCATGGTGGCTGGTCGCCGCATGGTTATGTTTGGTTGTGGGTTATGTGCTGTGTGGGCTGCGCTGGGCCTGGATTGCGCAGGGCTTGGATATTGAAGTTTCTCGAACGAGAAAAATAAGGCTCTATTTTCTGGGTATGTTTGCTAGCTTGTTTTTGCCCTCAACGATTGGTGGCGATGTGGTACGTGGTATCTTACTCGCCAAGAGTGAGGGGCGCTCCAATATGGGCGTGCGTGCGGCTGCCAGTGTGATTTTGGATCGTGTGAATGGTATGTACGCCTTGGTTGCCTTGCTGACAGTGAGCATGTTGATGTTTTCTTGGCCATCAGCTTGGTGGTGGAGTTGGTTGGCGCTGGTTGCAGCGATGTGGGTAGGCATGCTTCTTTACCCATGGTTGCATGCACGCTTGCCTGAAAAGCTGGCCGTATTAAAACAACTACCACTGCATGAGCAAGGCTTCCAACGCATGTGGTGGCGTAGTCTTCCAGTTTCATTGCTGTTTCAAATGATGATTGTGCAAGCACATGTATTTTTAGGTATGGCAGTTGGTTTGGATATGAATTGGGCGGCGTTTTCAATCATGGTTGGGTTGGTTGCTTTAGTAGCGACATTGCCGATTTCACTTAATGGCTTTGGTGTGCGCGAAGCGGGTTATGTTGGCTTTGCTGTTTACTTTGGTGCCAGTGCCGATGCGGCAACAGCGATGGCTGCCTTGTGGGTGATTATTTTGGCGGTTGCTGCCCTTCCTGGCGCATGGGTGTTGTGGCGTTTGGGTGGGATCAAGAGCTTACGCTCAGGTTAAAGCACTAAAGATCAGTCTGATGATTGCTTTCTTTTAAACGCTTTGCGGTGCGTGTAGCACGCGCATTAATGCAATTTTCTAAATTTTTGAACGTTTCAGGGTGATGTTCATGCATGATTTTCATGGCAGCTGTATCTAAAAGTAATGCATCCAAGTCACTGGCTGCAAGGGCAGAATATGCCAGTGATGTGCCATTTTTTGAGGCTAGCTCACCGATTAAATCGTTATCGCGGCGAATTTCTAAAAGAATGTCATCACGGTTACGATTTAGATAGTGAACTTCAACTTCCCCCGATAAAATAAGGTAAATGCCCTGCGGCTTTTCACCTTGAATAAATAGGCGGCTATCTCGGCTATAGAATTGAACAGGTAACTCTTTTGAAATTTGAATGCGCGTATCTTCGGGTAAGGACTTAAATACTGGGTGACTGAAAAAGAAACTATCAAGCATACGCTGAGAAAGAAGCTTATTGAGGGCTGTCTTAAAATGAGGGTCTGCATCCAGCACCTGCTGCACTGCTGATAGCTCAACGCGCACAATTTCACTGGCTTCTGCTGTATAAGCCGAGGCAAAGCGTGATTTTTGACGTAAAATGCCAAATTCGCCATAAACTTCGCCTTTTGAAAGTTGCGCCAAAATTTTGACTTGCTGCCCATGCTGTTTGGCAATGGACATTTTACCGCTTTTTATAAAATAAAGGTCATGAGGGGCATCTCCCTCATGAACCATTTCTACACCTTTTGATACATGCATGGTGCGGCTGGCATCATTTAAAATACGTAGGCTTAAAGGAGAAAGGTCTTTCAAAACTGGAAACTCTTCAGCACACAGCGCTGCCTGAGATGATCTTGGTGTATTAATACCTGAAAGGTCGAGAAATTCTTGTTCCACGCTGTTCACCCTGTAGCCTATTAAATTCATTAAAAGAGTTCCCGACGTAGCTTAGCAGGCTTTTGACAAGCTTGCAGTGGTTTTGTGTGATGGCGGTTTGGCGTACTAAGGAATTTCTAGTTTTCTAGGGTGTTTGGTCAAATTTTCACAGCCATGATTGCGGACAACAACCATATCTTCAAGGCGTATACCACCTATATTGGGGTAATACAGGCCAGGCTCTACTGTAACGACCTGATTGGTTTGTAAAATATCATCGCGTACTGAAATGCGTGGAGACTCATGAATTTCCAAGCCCACACCATGACCCGTGCCATGAAAGAAGCCCGTTTGTTTGCCGCCTTTAAGACCGGTTTTAAAGCCTTGTTTGTCAAAGTGGTTAAGAATGGCTTGATGAATCTCCGCGCCATGCACACCATTTGTAACGCTGTTCAAGCCAATATCCTGACCCTCACGTACGGTTTGATACATTTTCTTGAGTGTGGAAGGAGCTTTGCCTTTGACATAGGTGCGTGTCATATCACCCCAATAGCCAGAGTCCAACAAACGAGGGAAAATATCAATAATGATTGATTGATGGGCGCGGATAAACCCCGAACCGATATTGTGCGGGTCAGCGCCTTCTTTGCCACAGGCAACAATGGTATGCGCTGGCATCGCACCCTTGCTAATAAGAAAGGTCTCAATGGCAGCGCGGACATGTTTGGATTTCACTTTTGTTTTAGCATCATCTGGGTGACGCAAAATATGGTCATCGCCAATACTGCAAGAAGCAAGGAAGTTTTCTGCTTGCATCATGGAGCGTTTGGTTAGGCGTTCTGCGCGTGCCAGTTGTTTTATTTCATCATCATTTTTTACGGCTCGCTCAGGAAATAGCGAGCCTTGTTGGGCGGTGATTTGAAAGTCTAATGCGCGCAATTGTTCGGCATACATCAAAGGAAATTGACCTGGAACAGTTATGCTTTTAACGCCATGCTCTTTTAGAAAAGCCGCTGCCGTACTCGCAAGGCTTGGCGACCAGCCCAGCACATCGGCTTTTTGCCGCCAGATACTATCTAGGTGAACTTGATGGAAGCCTGATTGTTTTTTTGCACGATCTACTTCCAAAGGAGAAAATAGCCCGTGCCATTGGATGCCATCTTGGCTTTCTATGCCAATGGCAATAAAGGCATCAGGGACAAACATGCGTGAAACATAAAGCATATCGGCATCGTGTTCGGAAGCTGAAATAATCAGTTGAGCTGTGGTCATGAAGTATTCCTTATGTGGGGTTTTGTTCCTTATCGAGCAAACTCTGTAGGGTTACACCCGACAAATAAACATCGTGTTCACGCTGCATACGAAAATATAGTCCGCTCAATGTACTGCCTAGTGGGCTATCCTGCCATGCTTGTGGAATCTCCATCACCTCAGGCTGCAAAGCATCATGGATATGCTGAAGTGTGAGTGAGCTTGCATCCTGTCCAAGCACCCACGCCCCTCGTGGGTCATCTGTGACAACTTGCTTGAGTAAGCCTTTGTCACACAAATCATCCAGCCATTCTTGTAAAATATTATCGGGAATATTTATTTCTTCAATGAGCTCGGTTAAATACAAATTGCGACCTTTTTGAATGGCTTGTGCGGCACGCAGCAGTGCTAAGTGAACGAAAAAATTACGAATGCCTGAACGAACAAGCCACTTGTCATGGCGTTGGGACTGTTCGGGGTGTTGCATGCAGAAGGTTATCTCAGCGCCAATCAATACCAATACCCAAACAAGATATAGCCAAACAAGAAAGACGGGCAATGTACCAAGTGCTCCATAAATTTTCTCATAGTTAGCAAGCTCGGTGACATAAAATGCAAAGCCAAGTTTGGTGAGCTCAAAGAGCGCCCCTGCAATCATACCCCCGATAAGTGCGTGGCGCATAGGCACACGGGTGTTGGGTAAAGCCATATACAATGCGGTCATAGCACTGGATGAAATAAGCCAGGGGATAAGAAATGGGACATGCTGCATGGCAGAGGCGCCCTCTGTGACATTTTGAATAATGGGTAAGGCCGTAAAATAAGATGTGATACTGATAGATGCACCGATCAAAATGGGGGAAAGTGTTAGTAAGGACCAAAAGGTAATAAATTTGGAAAATAATGGACGTTTTCTAGAGATGCGCCAGATGTCATTAAAGGCCTCTTCCATGGTATTTAGTAAGGCAGTAGCTGTAATTAATAAGCCAAGAATACCAAAGATAGAGAGTGCCCCAGCTTTATCCGTGACGTTGCCAAGATAGTTTTGCACGACCTGTTGGCTGGTGGGGATGAGGTATTCTAACAAAGCGTCACGAACATGACTGGAAATGGTGTCAAAAGCTTGAAAACTCGTAAAAACAGAAAAGCCTAGTACAACGAGAGGTACGATCGCCAAGAGCGAGGCGTAACCCAGTGCTGATGCACGTTGAATGCATTTATCTTTGATGAAACGGTGAATGATACGTGATATAAAACGTAAAAGGCTTGCGCTATGCCTTTTTAAAGCGGGTAGGCTCGCAATATCAGCTACATCCATATCGATAATTTGCTTGAACTGTGTTTTGAGTGTGGACATAGCACCTCCTTCGTCATAAGTGGGTGGTGCTTAGTTTAGTCGCAGAGTCATCTTGACGCTAGAGGGCGATCTTAAAGTTTTGTAGAGGGCGGTATTTAAGATGCTTTATGAAACTGACTGTTTTTTGACGAAATGGAGAATGTTTTTATTTCATATAAACAAACGAGGTGAGTTGAAGCGTCATAATTTTGACTTTTGCGGTAAAAGTTGTTATGATGCATTTTGTTTTCTGTGGGATGTTCGGTGTGCTTGAAACAGATGCTAATAGGGAGGTCGTAACGTGAGACAGACTGCTTATATGTTGTTAGTGGACGATGAAGAAGACCTTCGTATGACGCTTCAAGAAACATTAGAAGATGCGAATTATCATGTAACAACAGCAGCCAATGCCATGCGTGCGCGTGAAGCTATGAGTCAAGGTAAGTATGATGTTGCGGTACTAGATATTCGTTTGCCAGATGGTAGTGGCATTGATTTGTTGCAAGAGTTTCAAGCTGTAGACCCTGATATGGGAATTATACTAATGACGGGTTACTCCGAAGTGAATACTGCTGTTGAGGCTGTTCGCCTAGGGGCTGACGATTTTCTTAAAAAACCATTTGACCTAGGAGAGCTGCTCTTGCGCATTGAAGAGCTGATGAAAAAACGACAGCTCAAGCAAGAACATCTAACATTGAAAAAAAAGGTGGCAGCAGATATCGGCTCTGAACTGCTGATGGGGCAGTGCGCATCGATTTGTAAGATCCGTGAAACGGCAAAGTTACTGGGAGATTCAGATAGCACGGTATTGATTACCGGTGAGTCTGGAACAGGCAAAGAAGTGTTGGCAAATTTATTGCACGCGTCAGGAAGCCGTGCGGGTAAACCGTTTGTATCCATTAACTGTGGGGCAATTCCTGAAGAGCTTCTAGAATCAGAACTATTTGGGCATGTGAAGGGTGCTTTTACGGGTGCTGTTCGAGCCCGGCCGGGGCGTTTTGAAGTTGCCAATGGCGGAACGATATTCCTTGATGAAATTGGTGATATGAGTGCCAAGTTGCAGGTGAAATTACTGCGTGTTTTACAGGAGCGTTGCTTTGAACCTGTTGGTAGCCATCAAAGCATCCATGCCGATGTGCGTGTGGTTGCTGCGACACATCGGGATTTGGAGGAAGAAATTGAGGCTGGGCGTTTTCGTGAAGATTTGTTTTACCGCTTAAATGTGATTCCGTTGCAACTGCCTGCACTGCGCGAGCGCGGTGAAGATTCACTGTTATTGGCAGAGCATTTCATGGCGTTATTTAATGCTAAAAAGAAGACCTCTATTCGGGGCTTCGATGATGTTGCAAAGCAGGCATTTTTACTTTATCAATGGCCTGGCAATGTCCGTGAGTTACAGAATCTTATTGAGCGAATTGCAACATTGAAACGCGATGGTGAGGTAACGCTGGATGATTTGCCATCACGGATGCTGAATGAAGGTCAGCGCGCGATGCAAGGGTTTCGTATTGATATTGCAGAGCATGATAACTTGGACTTTAAAGGCATTGTGGATGAGTTTGAAAGTCATTTGATCATTTCGGCTTTAAAACGCTGTGGTTGGAATAAAAATCAGGCTGCCAAATTTTTGTCGATGAACCGTACGACGCTTGTGGAAAAAATTAAAAAGAAAGGCTTGGTTGCCTCAGTCGAATAGTGCTTTAAAGTTTGTATGGTCAAGTGAAATATCTGATATATATATGACTTTTTTATATGCGAAGTATGCTTGAATGAAGTGTTAGAAATATAGGCTTGTGTGTAGGGCTGCACACAAAAACTATAAAGCCTGTTTCGGCATGAATTTTGCGTTGTTGGCATTATGTCGTCTAAATATATTATTTTACTACTGTGCTATGTTTGCTTTCTACCCCAGATGTTGATGGCGAGTGAGCGGGTGGATGGTATTCGAGTTTTTTTAAATAATGGTAGTCCTGAGCAGTCGATTCGCATGTCCCAAGCCTTATTAGCTAACGAAGTACTGGAAGATAAAGAGCGTTTTGAATTATTATCGTTGATTGCGGATGCTGAAGAAATGCGCGCTCAATCCCAGTATTATGGCGACGTTTTACCTGCTATCAACGCGCTTAAATCTTTAAAGAAAGAGTTTCCTAACCGTATTAACGATCCAGAATTGCAATGGCGCTTAGCTTGGCTGCATTGGAAGCATGGTGATGAAAAAGCAGCGTTGAACTATGCGCGTGAATTGCGCTCTAACTATGAAGGTCATGTCGAAGCGGTGCAGGCAGCGATGTTGATGGCACGTATTTACATTGTTAGAAAACAATGGAGTGAGGCGCGTTCTAGTTTGATTCAATATGGTTTTGGCGCAGATTTGGATAGTCGAGAAGAATCACTTGCCAAGGCTTGGCTTGCTGTGGTTGATGTGGCTGAAGGTCGTTTTGATGTAGCATTAAAGCAACTTGATAGTGTATTTAAAAACCATCCAGATGTAGTGAGAAAAGATGAACAGGTTTGGGCTACATATATTCAAGTTTTACATATAGCTAAAAGAGATAAAGAGGCGATGAAACACGCAGATGGTCTTTTGAAGTCCTATTCAAGCGGAGACTATATTGCACGAATACGTTTGTTGCGTGCGGATTTATGGTTAAAATATAAGGTGAAACCGCCGAGTAGAATTGAACGCGAATATGATATCTTGGCAGAGCAAGCAGCAGAGCAAAGCCTTGGGAAGCAAGCTTTTATGCGAAAGCTAATGCTTGAACATAGAAAGAGTCAGGACTATCACACCTTGAAGCCTGTGATTATAGCATTAAAGCGTTTGGCGGATCAGAATCAATTATCACCTGTTGAGAATGAAGCAGAATTGGATTTGGCTCGTTTGTGGCAGCGTTTGAGTCGTACTGACCCTAAACATAGCCCGAAAAAAATTAATATGGTGTCACTGGAACATTTTGCTCGTGTAGCAGGTTTTGAAATAAACGATTACCGCACAGAGGCTTTACGTGAGGGAAGAGCCTTCTTTGAACAGCAGTTGCAGGTATTTTTGGATGATGAAAAATGGTTGGAAATGGTTGCCGTTTGGGAACATTTCCCCATTTTCCGCCGAGATCATTTGGATGTTGCCAGTCTACAGTTAGGTGTAGCACATGCCTTGCGTATGCTGATGGCTTATGAGCAGTCCGAAGCATTGCTTGGCAAACTTTACGCACGTGCTAATGGTAGCGTGTGGGGGCAGAAGGTGATGTTGGAGCGGGCTCGCTTATGGTTGGATCGTGGTGATAAGGGCGGTATTGGGCGGGTGTTGGCTTGGTTAGATGGACATGAGTTTACCTTGTATCGACCTGAAATGTTGTTGTTGGTGGCGCGAATGCAGTTACAAGCCAATAAACCAACGGCGGCCTCGCAAAGTATTATTAGTATATCTGTAGATGATATAGTGATGGAAGAACGACTTATTTATTGGAAGGTACGGGCTGCCATAGCTGAAAAACTAAAGCATTGGCATATGGCAGCACGCGCTTGGCGAGAGTACGGTGTTTTGCCTGAAGCGGATGCTGCAAGAGCTCTTATTGAACAGGCAAATAATGTATTTAAGGCTAAAGATTATCAAAAAGCAGAAGATTTATATGCTCAGGTTGATGAGAAGAATCGCGATGCTGCCTGGTTGTATCATTACAGCATGTGCCAGTTAAAAACGGGAAAACATAAACAAGCTTTAGAAAAATTAGAACAACAGAGCCAAGATGCTAATGCGGGTATATATGCTTCATTGGCAGCACTAGCTGTAGCAGAGAAAAAGGCCAAAAAACTATTGAAGGAGTATCCATGACTGTGAAGGCACCCATTTATTTATTGGATTTCCCAGAATTGGTTGAAGCGGATGTGCGTGTGCAGTTGGGCCGCATGCTTCCAGATACGATGGTAACATCGTACACACAAGCGAGTGAAATTGAGCAGTGGATGCCTGAATGTGATGCAATTATATTGATTTGGGATGCCCTAACGGTGTTGTCGCACGTCCGTAGGCTGTTTGAAAAGCAGCCTCAGGCGAATATTGTTGTATTAGCGGCACAAGGTGATGCCAATCGTGCCGAAGATCTGATGCAATTGGGTGTGATGGATTACCGTATGCTTCCTTGCCCTGATGAGGTCATGGAAATTTATGTACGCAAAGCAGGTCATCAGGCCGAATTAAGTCGTCAAGCAGAGACTCAGCGTCAAGGTAGTGATGTGTTTATCACGCAAGATGTTGATACCCGCCGCTTATTAGATCAGGTGGCCTTGGTTGCGCCGAGTCAGGCTTCTATTTTGGTGGTGGGCGAATCGGGGACGGGTAAAGAACGTTTGTCCCGTTATGTGCATCAATGTTCCAACCGTCGTGATCGTGCATTTGTGGCAATTAACTGTGCGGCAATCCCTGATGGAATGCTTGAATCTGAATTATTTGGGCATGAAAAAGGGGCATTTACTGGGGCAACGCAGTCGCGACCTGGGAAATTTGAAATTGCCCATGAAGGTACGTTGTTACTTGATGAAATCACTGAGATGCCGCTACATTTGCAAGCCAAGTTATTACGCGTTTTGCAGGAGGGTGAAGTGGATCGCCTTGGTGGTCGCAAGCCAGTGAAGGTTGATGTGCGAATTATTGCTACCAGTAATCGTGATATCATTAAGTCCGTGGGAAATGGAGATTTTCGTCAGGATTTATACTACCGATTGAATGTTGTAACGATTCAATTACCGCCGTTGCGCCAAAGACCCAACGACGTGAAGCCGTTGGCAGAGCATTTTTTGCAAAAGTTTTCAGAAATGTATCATAAGCCTGCCCCTCAATTAGCTGCGGATGTGTTACCACACCTTCAAGCCCATGCGTGGCAGGGCAATGTTCGAGAGCTGGAAAATTGTATGCATCGCGCTTTTTTAATGAGCCTTGATGGATATATTCACCGTGAACACTTGGGTTTTGTGCCTGCCCAGCCACAGCATGAAAGTTCATCAGTGGATGTTCAGGCAGGCATGAGTATTCGGGATATGGAACGTGCCTTGATTGAGCAAACACTGGAACATGTGCAAGGCAATCGTACGGAGGCGGCCAAACTACTGGGCATTAGCATTCGAACCTTGCGTAACAAGCTCAAGGACTATCACTCTGGCATGGCATTTGCTTCAGCTTAATAAACCTCATGGAAGATGCTTTGTAGCACAGTGAGGTGGTTTAGCTGTCAAGAAACTGACGAAATATAGACAAGTCTTTGTTACTATATGATGTTTAGGTGGGCAGCGAGGTGGAAATAGCTTTTTAGCTACAACCATCACGTTTTCAGAGGGAACTGAGCGTAACCGTTATCGATCTTCTGAGGGAGACAATATGGCTCAGTCGTTGTTTGGTGCGGGATTTCTTCGGTTAGAAGCGGGAATGTCGGCACGTGAAAGAGTGCAAAGTGTATATGCGGCAAATATTGCCAATGCAGATACCCCTAATTATCGCGCAGACATGCGTACATTTTCAGATTTTATGGCAGAAAAATCGGCTGCATCTGGTTCAACATCCATGGCTAGAACCAATTCTGCGCATCTTCAGCCTCACAAACCCTCAGTATCTTTAGGTGGCGGTGTATTTCAGCGTGCTTCGGTGGCCGCGCGCATGGACGGGAATACGGTAGATACACAGAAAGAAATGACTGCTATGGCAGAAAATCAAATGATGCATGAGCTGAATATGACAATTTTGAAAGGTCGTTTAAGTGGGCTTGCAAATGTTATTAAAGAGGGAGGTCGCTAATGCCTAATACGCTATTCTCCTCCATGCATGTCAGCGCGGCGGGTTTGTCAGCGCAGCGTTCGCGTTTGGATGTTGTTGCGGAAAACATTGCGAATGCAGATTCAACCCACACTGAAAAAGGCGGCCCTTATCGCCGTAGGCAAGTAGTTTTTCAGTCCGCGCCTATAGATAACCGCTCATTTTCATCCGTTTTTCAAAGTTCATTTGATCAAGGCTCTTTGCAATCAGTTAAGGTAGCTAAAACTATTGAGGATCAACGCCCTTTTCGCGAGGTGTATGACCCTGTGCACCCCGATGCCGATGCCGATGGTATTGTGAAATTACCGAATGTGAATTCAGTGCAGGAAATGGTGGATATGAATTCAGCAGCAAGAAGTTTTGAAGCCAATGTCACGGTGATGGAGGCTTCCAAACGGATGTTTCTTAAATCACTCGAACTTATGCGTTAGGAGATTATTATGAATATTCAAGGTTTACCCTCACAACTAGGATCAGTAACGCAAACTGAAAATGCTAAACCCAAAGGTAACTTTAGTGCCTTATTGAAACAATATACGGCTGATGTGAATCATGATGTGAAAACAGCTGCTAAAAATGCTGAGACGTTGGCTGTTGATGGTGTGGGCAATGTGACTGAAACCATGCTAGCGGTAAAAAAAGCAGGTTTGTCATTTCAGCTAATGATGGCGGCGCGTAATAAAATGGTGGATGCGTACCGTGAAGTAATGCGAATGCAGGTATAAGTAGAGCAACACATTTGAAGCTTGTTCGATGGCATTAGAAAAACATTTAAAACAATGATATTAGGAGCAATGTATGGCTGATTTACCCTCAATGCAACAAATAGCGACGCCGCAGAATTCAGGGATGCAGGCGATGAATGCACCGTTGCAAGGTGAGATAGGTGCTGGAGGTGCGCCCGCAGGAGGTCAGTTTATTCAGTTTCAGAATAGCCTAATTAGTAATCGCCGAATTTTATTGTTTATTGCAGGCACATTGATGTTGGTGGGCTTTCTGAGCTTGATGTTATGGTCATCGGAAACACCTTACCGCCCGATTTACACAGGCATGAATGAAAAAGATGCTTCAGCGATTGTTGAAATGTTACAAAAAGAACATGTACCATATAAATTAGAAGGTGGTGGAACGGTACTTGTCCCCGCAGATAAGGTTTATGCCATGCGTTTGAAGTTGGCAAGTCAGGATATGATGCCTGGATCTGGATCTGGATTTGAGATTTTTGATCGTAGCAATGAGTTTGGTATCAGTGATTTTACGCAAAAAATCAATTTACAACGTGCTCAGCAGGGTGAATTAGCGCGTACCATTGAGGTATTGCCACAAGTGACAGCAGCACGTGTGCACTTGGTGATGCCGAAGGAGTCCGCATTTGCGGACCATGATCGCAAGGCAAGTGCCTCTGTCATGTTGCAGTTGATGGGCAATAAACGGATGGCAAAAAATACGGTTGAAGCTATTCAGAACCTAGTAGCAGCGAGTATTCCAGAGTTGGATAAATCAGCAGTGACCATTGTAGATTCATCAGGCAACTTATTGTCTTCCAAGGATGATGCACAGTCAGCTGGTGAAGGCGAAAGCATGAAGGATTATCAAAGCCAGATGGAAAAACGTATGGAAAGTCGTCTAACGACGATGCTTGAGCAGGTGGTGGGTGCTGGCCAAGCGGTAGTACGTGTTTCAGCCAAGATCAACCGTGAATATGTCGAGCAAAATAGTAAAAAATATAATCCAGATGAGCAGGTTTTACGTAGCCAGAGCAGTACTGAAGAAAGCCATACATCCCAGGATTCATCAGCCTCAGGCGTACCTGGCGTGGCATCCAATACACCTGGTGTTAAACCAGTCACAGGAGAAGCCGGCAATGCTCAGGCAGGTGAACGGGCGAACCGTCGTGATGAAACAAATAATTATGAAATAAGCTCAACCACGGAGCATCGTATTATTCCTTTTGGTAGTATTAATAAGCTATCGGTTGCAGTGATTGTGGGTGGTAGTTTTATAGCTGGTAACGAAGGTGCCAAAACGTTTGTCCCACGAGGAAAAAGTGAGCTGAAAGGTTTGCAAACGCTGGTTCGTGGGGCTATGGGCTACGATGAAGATCGGGGTGATACGGTTGAGTTACAAAGTATGCCACTATTGGATATTTCAAGCCTACCTGATGCAGAGGCGCTGCAGTCGACTGAGAATAAAGCATTCTATTTGGAAATGGCACGTTATGGTTTGGTCGGGGTTGCTTTATTTTTATTAGCATGGTTTTTATTACGCCCATTAGCTCAACGTATAACTTCCACAGAAGTGGCCTCCGAAGAAGCATCAAGAAATGAAGCTTTGGCTCACCAACCAGTATTATCAGATGAAGCTCGCACCCGTTTGGCAAAAATGGAGAGCGCGCGTCAGGCGGTAAATCATAACCCAGAGAGAGCGGGGAAGGTCTTGAATGAATGGGTTGGAACAGCATGAGTAAAGCGCCAAGGCCATTAAGTGGTGAAGATAAGGCAGCGATTTTACTGTTTGCTTTAGGACCTGAAGTGTCGGCTCCTTTGCTACAAGGTATCGATGATGTCACCATGTCTCGCCTTGCTAGACGTATGGCGGATTTGGGGAAAATCGAGAGTGATGTGTTACAAAAAGTGCTCGATGAATACATGGAGATGCATAATTCAGAGGATCCAATGATGCATTCATCTCGTAAAGATGTGATGGCATTGCTGCATTTGGCTGTGGATGAAGATCGTGCAAATCGTATTATGAGTGATTTAAATCAACCGAAAAAGCTTACGGTTTGGGAAAAATTATCTCGGATTAAACCTGAAATGATTGTTAGCTATGTGGAAGCGGAACACCCGCAAACCATTGCCTTAATTTTAGGTAATATGGACACTTCGGTGGCAAGCCGAGTTATTTCTTTGTTGCCTGAGGATATGCAAATGTCTGTTGTGATGCGCATGTCCAAGATTGAAAGTGTGCCACAGGAGTTGGTGCGGGATATTGAAGAAACGTTGGAAAAAGAGTTGTCTGAATCCACAGGTAACACAGGAATCAGCTTTGACGGCATGGTCAGTGTTGTCGAAATTCTTAAAACCTTAGATAAGAGTGTTTCAAGACCTATTTTGGAACGCTTGGAAAAGAAAGACGAAGAACTGTTTTCCCAAGTGGATAAATTACTGTTGGTCTTTGAGGATCTGCTTGAATTGGAAGCACGTGATATTCAAACAATTTTGAAACATGTTTCATCGGATGATTTGGTACGTGCCTTAAAAGGAGCTCCAGAGGATTTGGCGGAAAGCTTTTTTGCTAATATGTCGCAACGAGCAGCAGAAATTATGCGTGAAGATATGCAAGTGATGGGGCCGTTAAAAGTGGCAGACGTCGAAGATGCACAGCAAACGATCTTACGAACCGTACGTAAGCTAGATGAGGATGGCTCGATCACCTTGGGAGGTGGCGATGATATGGTGTAAATCAGGAGTGCTATCTACGGAGAGTTGTTTGTGGCTTTAACACCCTTACCTATTACGGAAGATAAAGCATTACATCAAGCCGTATCCTCATCGCCTTACCCTGTCTTTGGTGGGCCTTCCCCAGCTATAGCGGGGGCATCTGTGCCAGTGTTGCCTGCGGAAGAACAACGTATGCAGGAATTAGAACGCATGCTGCAGGAGGCTCAAGGGCGTGCTGAGATTATGGAGCGAGAAGCTTATGATAAAGCTTATGCTGCGGGTGAAAAAGCAGGCATGGCATTGGGCGCTAAGCGAGCAGAGCAAAGCCTAGAACAGCTAGATAGATTACTCCAACAGGCTGAAGAGCAAGTGCGTAACTTATCAGATGCGTGTAATGATACAGTACTGGATATTGCACAAACGGTGATTGAGCATGTATTGAATGAGCTTGGTGATCAGCGTTATGAGATGATGCTTGCAGCTGTGCAACGGGCTGCTTTGCAGCTGCCAAGTGTGTCAGACCTATTATTACTAGTGAACTCGGATGATATGGCAGTTTTTGAACGCTTGATGCAGGAAGAAGGCATCGGCAAGTGGCGAGTAAGAGCTCAGGTTGACGTTGCGCCAGGTTGTTGCCGCTTGATCTCACAGCAACAAGATATTCAGGTTGATCCAGAGCAAGCTATCAAAACGACGCTGGAGCAGTTGCGTATGCGTTTACAGAGTGATGGCAGTATAAATGAGCTTGAAGAGATTGTATGAACTTGACGTTAAAGCCATCGCTTGGTGATAAAGCCTACCGCCGCCAAATTATTGACGAAATAAAGCAGCTTCCAGCATATCCTTTGCGTGGGCGTGTACATAAAGTTTTAGGGCCTATGGTTGAGGCAACAGGGCTAACCAGCAGTATTGGCCATACTTGTGATATTGCGTGTTCTGCGGGACACTGTATTGAAGCCGAAGTTGTAGGTTTTCGTGATGATAGAACCATGTTAATGCCTGTAGGATCAACGCGAGGCATGGCCCCTGGGGATGTGGTTATTCCACACTTACATGAACCTTCCATACAAGTGGGGGATACACTGAAAGGTCGAGTCTTGGATGCTTTGGGCATTCCTATGGATGGTATGGTGCTGCAGGCCTCAGGAAAATCTTACCCCTTACATGGCAAGCGTTTGAATCCATATGACCGTCATATTATTGACGATCCAATGAATTTAGGCGTACGCATGATGGATGCATGTTTGCCGATGGGGTGGGGGCAACGTTTGGGTTTATTTGCAGGCGCGGGCGTGGGTAAAAGCATGTTGATGGGGATGTTGGCGCGCAATTCTGATGCGGATATCAATGTAATTGCTTTGGTGGGTGAACGGAGCCGTGAAGTGCGTGAGTTTCTTGATATGGCACTAGGAAAGGAAGCTTTAGAGCGCAGTATTGTTGTTGTCGCGACATCGGATATGCCGCCAGTTCTACGCGTACGGGCAGCATTACTGGCAACCACCATTGCCGAGGGATTTAGAGATAAAGGAAAACGTGTTTTATTGATGATGGATAGCATGACACGTTTTGCACAGGCGCAACGTGAAATTGGTTTGATGCTTGGTGAACCCCCAGCTAGTAAAGGTTATACTCCGTCATGTTTTACTGCTTTAGCAGAGCTTTTGGAACGCGCAGGCCCTGGTTCTCAATCGGCCGAAAAGCGTGGTGACATTAGTGGATTATATACGGTCTTGGTGGAAGGAGATGATTTAGCGGCAGATCCTGTTGCCGATGCTGCGATGGCGATTTTGGATGGTCATGCTGTTTTGGACCGAAAACTTGCTGAGCAAGGTCATTACCCAGCTATTAATATGCAACGTAGTATAAGTCGGCTTGAAACCCAGTTAAGTAAAGGTCCGCATTTGAATGCGGCACGCTCCTTGCGTAAAGAGTTGTCATTGTATGAACGCATGGAGGATATGATTAATATGGGAGCTTATGAACAAGGTAGTAACCCTGAACTTGATCGTGTGATTGCTCGTATGCCACAGATACGAAATTTCCTCCAACAGGCGCCAGATGGCAAGTGCCGTCGCCAAGATGCTTTACAAGAACTGTTGCAGTTGATGCAAAATACAGAGCAGCCCGTTAACCCATGAGTTTATCACCGCATCAAGTTTTTGCGCGCTTGGCAGATAATCAGCGTACAAAAGCCCAAGAAGCTCTGGCTGCATTGAGCCGTCAGCGTCAGGCTTTAGAAAAGAGACGAAGCGAAGTGGAGGCTGTGATGGAACAATTGATTGTTCAGTGCGATGCCACGCTTGAGACAGGCACAGAAGCCTCTATGTTATTGATGATGGAAGCAGCAAAACGTGAGCAGCAGTTATATTTACTTCAGATTGAATCGGGCATGAACGAGCTATATGAATCAGAAGCAGCACTGGTTCAGGACTGGGTGGCTGCTAATCAAAAACATGATTCGCATAACAAAATGCAACAAACATTGGACAAAAAAGTATTGAGAGCCAATGAAACACGGAGCCAGAAGCAAACAGATGATATTTTTGCTGCCAAATATGTACGTGAAGGTTCAAACTCATGAATAAACGCGCTTTACCAATGTTGTTGGCATTATTAACGGTATTTATCGTTGGGCGGATAGGAATGTCATTTGTGCAGCATGGTGAGAAATTAATTGTTTTGCAGCAAAAGAGCGTAATTGCTGTGCCTGCGGTTATTGAAAATAACGTTAAAAAAACTTCTAAGGAAGATTTGGTATCATGGGGTGATTTATGGCTTCCATCGGCTGAAGCGGCAGCGGATATGCTGATTGATGAAGAGAAGCAGAGACAGCCCAAAGAGAATCAAGATGCAAGCTCATTGCAGGCAGCACGAGAGAAAATGGATATGCGCGAAAAGCATCTTGAAGAACGCCAAGTTGTTGCCAAAGAAGCCGAAGGTCGTGCCAGTAAAAGAATTGAAGAACTAACCGCATTGGAAGCACGCATCCAAGATTTATTGGATCAAGAAAAAAGTATCAATGACAAGAAAATAAAACGCCTTACCGCTGTTTATGAAGGCATGAAGGCTGCAAAGGCAGCGCCTGTGATTGCCCAAATGGACATGGAAATTATTGTGAAGATGTTTTCGCGCATGAATGAAAAACAGGTGGGTAAGATTTTATCCTTTCTGAAACCCAAGCAAGCGGTTAAGATTAGTCAGGCATTAACCAAACGCATTGGTTCACTTTAAGCCATAGATATAAGCGATCAGCCCAACCTCTTGGGCTGATCTCATCATGCAACTTCCCATTGCGCTATGCCAGGGGCTTTTTCACGACCATACTTTGCGACCTCTTGCCAAATGGCAGGGCGCTTCTCTTGTAGTTTGCTAAGGCTTGCCAGTAGGAACTGCGTAAAATTCTTATTTGGCTCATGCATTTCCGATATGATTTTAATACCGACCAGGTATGTATTAAGGTCATAAGGGGTAGCTTGAAATGCCAATTTATATTTTTCGAGAGCTGGCTCATACATCGCAAAGCGGTGAAGGTTATAAGTTTGTTTCAAATAAGAGGAGTTTGAAACCTTAGCTTCAGGCTTGCTTTGATTTGGTTGTTTAGACCTGCTTCTTAATAGAGAGCGTTTTTTTTGAAGCCATGCATGAGATAGTGATTGTTGATGCACACGTAGGAACAGGCGAATAAGACAAAATAGTATGAGAATATTGATGTTTAAGACCATGAATGTATACCAATCATGGTTGGAGAGTGAGCTGCCTTGTTGTAAGCCCTGGATGAGGGATGAGGTGTTTAAATGGTCAATATACCACTGTAAAAGAGCACGCCAATTTGTCATGTTTAAATAAGATAGAAAATTACCGTCAATCATATAAGTCTCCTTAAATAGTAGGCTAACGCTAGAGGCTACTTATGAGGTAAGCAGTGACCTAGGTCATAGGGAAGAAGATGGGCTTTTGATTTATCATAGTGTTGAATCATTGGGAAACTTAAAGCTTATGCTTTAAACTATCGCATATTGCATAGTCTATTTGGTAGGCAAGGGGTAAAATAATGTCCGAAGTGAAATCAGGTCAGCATGACCGTATAGGCCTGTGGATGATTGTTGTCGTTATTGCACTTACAGCAGCAGTATTTTTTTGGACACGTTCTTATTACCAGCATGAAAACACACCTTTGGCAACGCACATCGATGCGCAAGGTCAATTGCATGTTTTGGGTATCACGTTGGGAGAAACGACGCTTAAACAAGCAGAGTTTATCTTAAAAAGTAAAAGTGATGTTGCGTTATATATTTACCCCGAAAATCATGAAAATGCAGGTCGAAAGTTGGAAGCTTTTTTCCCAGCTATCGCGGATCATACAAAAGTCATATTATTACTGGATATGGATCGTGAAGCACTGGATAGGCTTGAGTCACACGCGACTATTCCTCATTTATATCCCAATAAAGTCGCTCGCATGAACCTTGCTCCGGATGATAGGGAACTCTTGAATCAAGTGGTTGTGCGCGAATTGACGTTAATTCCGAATTTAACGCTGTCTGCTGAAAATGTTACAGCGCGCTTTGGCAAACCTGATGCATTGATGGCGATGGAAAATTATGATTTATATTCGTATGATAAGCTTGGGTTACAGGTTCGCTTGAATAAAACTGAATCGCCAACGCTGCATTTTTTCAACCCGATTACGACACCATAACATGCATATGCATCGTACTTCTTAGTATGGTGAGTAATCCCAAAATCATCATGCACAGTGCTGCAATGCGCAATGTATTTAATCGTAACATAGGGCTCATTTTCTGAAGAATAGATGGAACAAACATCATCGCGGGAATCGTCCCTAAACCAAAACTTATCATCATCAAGCTGGCATGGCTGGCGTACCCCGTGGCAATTCCCATGGCAAGGGCTGCATAAACCAAACCACAAGGCAGTAAGCCATTGACCAGTCCCAGTGCATACCAACCACGCAACCGTGCGTGTGTGGCGAGCTTGCTTACCAGTTGTAGTAAACCTATTTTGCGTGAAACCCAAACACTCAATCGTTGCACAGGATCAGGTAGCCAGCCTCCTAGGTTTAGTGCGAAAATAATCATCAACAGACCAGCTAAGATAGTGATAGCGCGTTGAATAAGGTCGCCACCAAACTCATGTAAAGCCAGCCCTGTAAAGCCCAGCGTTAGGCCGAGCATGGCATAGGTACTTATTCGTCCCGCTTGATATACAAATAAACCAGTCCATCTTGTCTTTTTAGCACTCATACTTATGGCAGTGACCAAACCTCCACACATGCCAACGCAATGAAGGCTGCCCATAAATCCCATAACAAACATCCATAATAGCATGGATGGGAATGAATCCATCATGATGGGGGGTGATCCTTAGGGTTATGTTTTTGATCATTATTTTCGATGTCATCATCATCGAGAATACGGTGAGCAGGGCCTTCCATATCGTCATATTGACCATTTTTAACAGCCCAAAAAAACACCAAAACACTAACCAAGCCAAGCAGAATCATGCCTGGGATTAAACCATAGATAACGCTCATGATGATCTCCCTATTAAAAGCAAGTTTAATCAACAGTGGTAGGCAGGACAATAGATAAAAACATTGACTATTTAGTTGATAAATTTAAGGTATATTTTTGATGTCTATTAAGGAGTGTTCTGTGAATAAAACGATTGTAGCGATAGGTGCATTGGCAATGTTAACGACTGGCTTTACAGCTTCTGAAGCTTTTGCTGGGGCTGAAAGTAAGTGTAAATCTTGTCATACATTTGAGCAGGGCGGTAAACATAAAGCTGGCCCGAATTTGTTTGGCATTATGGGGCATAAGGCTGGCAGTAGCGATTTTAAAAAATATAGTAAATCACTCAAAGCTGGTGGTTGGGTTTGGAATGATGAAAATATGAAGGCATGGGTATGCGACTCTAAAAAAGCCATCAAGGTGTTAACAGGTGATGAGGATGCCAAGACTAGAATGAGTAAACAGAAAAAATGCGGTGAGAAAGCCGATGCGGTAGTAGCATTTCTGAATACGCTTAAGTAATACATAAGAAGCTATAAGCTCTCGAACTCTGGTGCTTCCTCCTCTATTTAGCACCAGAGTTTTTCACTTTCTCATATGCCTTCGAATTAAAATGGCATTACCAATAACCACAAGTGAGCTTAAGGGCATCGCGAGTGCTGCAAAAATAGGTGTGACCCACGCCATCATTGCGGTAGGCACTAAAATAATATTATACCCTAGGGAAAAGGTGAGGTTTTGACGGATAGTCCTAAGCGTACGCTTGCCCAGTGCAAGTGCCCACGGGATATTTTGTAGTTCACTGCCCATCAAGACAATATCCGAGCATTCCATAGATACATCGGTGCCCGTTCCCATCGCAATACTGATATCAGCTTGAGCCAATGCCGGCGCATCATTGATACCATCTCCAATCATCAGCACATGTTCACCCTGTTGCTGTAACCGTGAAACTTCATCAGCTTTAGCTTCAGGTAACACCTCTGCGATGACACGTATGTTCATGTTCATGCTTGCAGCCAGCTTATTCTCTAAACAATTTGCAGCAGCAATGGAGTCACCTGTTAAAACGGTCATTGATATATGGGACTTAGCTAGGTGAGATATCAGCTTATGGACGCCATCGCGCAGCTTGTCTTCAAGCTGTAACAGCCCCAAGAGCTTGCCATCGGCGGCAATGAAAACGGCAATACCCATATCTTTTTCAATACGATCGCAAGCATTCAAGTGTTCTTCTGTTAAAATAACACCACTGCCCTGCATGAACCGTTTATTTCCTATCAACACCTCATAATTAGCATGTGCTGCTTGCACGCTTCCTTGCACGCCCAGACCTGGAATGATCTGTACATCATAAGTAGCAAGGAAAAGCAGCTCTTTAGATTCTTGTGTTGTACAAATAGCTTTTGCGATGGGGTGTGAATCATGGCGCTCTATGGAGCCTGCTAACTGCAATACATGGTTTTGATCATCTGCGAATAAAATCTGTGTTACAGCCATGCGACCTTCGGTCAACGTGCCTGTTTTATCCATCACGATATGGCTGACCTCTGAAAGTTTTTCCAAAGCTTTGCCATTGCGAATGAGTACACCATATTTTGCTGCTAAGCCTGTGCTCACTGCAATGGCCATAGGGGTTGCTAAGCCCAGTGCACATGGGCAAGTAACAATCAGCACGGCAGTTGCTGCTAATAAAGCTGTATCCAGATCAATGCTGAACCAATAAAGAAAGGTTAAGCAGGCAAGACTAAGTGTAACGCCGACAAAGTAAGGCGCTATACGGTCTGCCAAGTCTTGAATGTGTGCTTTGGAGCCTTGGGCGGACTCAACCAAATGAATAATACGCGAAAGTACCGTATCTGCCCCAGTTTTCTCAACCTGCATAGATAAAGAGGACTCGCCATTCACCGTACCAGCAACAAGTCTGCAACCCGTGCTTTTATGAATGGGTTTGGATTCGCCTGTTAACATAGACTCATCGACGTGAGATTGCCCCTCAATGATCAAGCCATCGGCGGGTATTTTATCGCCAGGCCGAATGTGTAAATGATCCCCAATCTGTAATTTTCGTACGGCTATGCGTTCCTCACCAGCTTCTGTAATCAACGTTGCCATGCGTGGTTGCAACTCCAGTAAACGCAGTGTTGCAGATGAAGCATTGCGCCTAGCCAAAGCTTCAAGATAACGACCTATTAAAATAACAAACAAAAAAGTTACAACGGTATCAAAATAGACGTGTTGCCCTTCAATCCAAGTTTGCCATGTGGAATATGTATAGGTGATCACAGCGCCAATGGCGATGGGTAAATCCATGCCAAGTCTGCCTCGGCGTAGACCTTGCCAAGCGGCATATAAGATGGGGCCACCTGAATAGAGCAAGACAGGTGTCGCAATAGCAAAGCTTATCCAGTGGAAAAAATGACGGTATTCACCACTAATACCTGAAAATGCTCCAGCATACAGCGCAATGGAAATCCACATCATATTCATCGCACCAAAACCAGCAAAACCTAATCGAAAAAGAAGCTTGCGATTTTGTTGCCGGACATGCCCTTCAGCGTTATCAAGATTAAAAGGAACCGCAGCGTAACCCAAGGCGGCCAAGCGTCGCATCACATCAGCCAGTGCAAGTTTTTCGGGCTGCCAATGAAGTGCCAAGCGATGGTGCACCAAATTCACTTCGGCTTGTATGATGCCATCCATAGCCATCAGTGCTTTTTCAATCAGCCATACGCAGGCAGCACAGTGAATGCCTTCAACCATCAACTGTGTTTTAGAAGTGCCATCGGCAAGGCTTTGTATAAATTCAGATTGAACTTCAGCCAGATCATATTGATCCATATCCGTAGGAGCGTCGGGTGGGGGTGCAATGGTTGATTCGCGCTTTTTTAAACGTTGGTAAAAACTATCCAGCCCTGATTCATGAATAACCTGACAAACACTTAAACAACCACCACAACAGAAATAATGCTTCTCAGCACCAATATCCCCCATACAAGCAGCTGAACCTTGTGCTGGTAAGCCGCAATGAAAACATTGAGCAGGCTTATTATTTTCCGACAAAAATACGTGCAGCTGTGTCGAAATGCTGTTTGCCAGCATCAATGCGGGCAATTAAATCCCAGTTTCCAGCCAGAGGAAAGCGAATAGGAGCTGTAAACGTTCCTGTATCAACATGATTCAACTGAAGTTTAAAGTCATATGATGCATCGCTGACATAATAAGCTGACACGACAACATGGCCTGATTGCACGGGTTTGCCTTGATGGTCCATCACGTACAATCGGCATGTCTCGGGTGTGCCGACTTTTAAGGTATTGGGCAACATCAACTGCAAACGCCAGGCTGTGGGCTCGGCTTGTTGACGTATTTTTTGATCATGAAAATACTCTTTGCCGCGTTCATAGTAATCCTGCACCACAAGGTTTGGAGGAAAGAGGTAGGCATAGGTAATAAAAGCAACATTCACAACAACAGTTGTGGCAATCACAGCAAGAATGCCTCGCAGCCATGGGTTCTTAAGATCTTGTTTTAGGTTATCACTAAGCATGCCGACTCCCGTCATTGCGATTGCGTTTACCGGCCACTGATAAATACCGACTCATACTCTATTCGAATGGTTGGTGATTCAATACTTTCCAGTATAAATCGAACAGGCGTTCGTTTTTCTTTTAACATCTCAGGATGGCCAATTAAAAAGATGTTAAACGGAATGATTTTACCGCTCTTAAGGACAGCGCTTTTTTCTTGAAAGCTTGCAAGGCTTATCCCTTGAGCAGCATCAATGCTGATTTTCATGTGTAAATCGGTAGGTGTTTTATTGACAGCTTTAATGGTGTATTTATTTTTAATACTGCCATCGCTCATTTGAATAAATAATGGTTGTCGCTCATGAACAATAGATAACTCTACAGGGGGAATATGGGTTAAACCATAAATAATCCCCAAGGTCGCTAGCAATAAAATGATGCTATAAATCACCACACGAGGGCGTTTGAATAATGGCGGTAGAGCTTCCCCATCCATTTCTTTTCTTGAAGCATAACGGATAAGCCCTTTGGGTCGGTCGATCTTCTCCATAATACTATCGCAGGCATCAATACACATGCCGCAGGTGATACACCCTTCGGACATGCCTTCTCGAATATCAACGCCAGTAGGGCAAACACCAACGCATAGACGACAATCAATGCAGTCGCCACGCGTATCACTACCTTTACCGCGAAGTTTTCCTCGCGGTTCTCCCCGTGCTTCATCATAGGTTGGCAACTCAGTATCTTTATCCACCATAACACTTTGAATGCGTGCATAGGGACATAGCCAAAAACATACTTGTTCGCGCATAAAGCCAGCAAAGACATAGGTAAAGAAAAAGAATGTTGCTAATGTCACCCATGCAACCAGCGGCGCATCCATGGTTAAATAACTATACCACAGCTCGTAGACATCGGCGAAGTATGCCGCAAATGTAACGCCCGTAAGAATAGATATAAGTATCCATAGGCTATGTTTGAACAACTTCAAACGGATTTTCTTGATTGTCCATGGAGCCGCATCAAGTTTACGACGTTGAATAGGGTTGCCTTCAATTTTATCTTCTAGCCAGGTAAACCAATCAACCCAAACAGTTTGAAAACAAAAATACCCACACCAAAGACGCCCGACTACAGCGGTGACTACAAATAGGGTGATCGCCAAAAGAATCAATACCAGAGACAACATCCATACATCTTGCGGCCAAATTGTCAGTGACCAAAAGTGGAACTGGCGGTGTGGAATATCAAATAGAATGGCTTGTGCGCCTTCCCAGCGAAAGTAAGGGGTGATAAAAAACAATATATATAGAGCAGAGGCATACCATTTGTAAGAACGGAAGCGGCCTGTGATACGTTTGGCGTGAATCGTTTCATCACCAGCATTCACATGCCAGTGAGCCATATCAGCATAAAGATCATCGACATTATTTTGTTTCTGCTCGGACACGGATGCTCCTTATTTATAAAACCGATACTTCATAGAAAAAGGGAGGCTCTATGAACCTCCCTTCCCTTGTTCGACTACAGGCTACTCTTTATCTTCGGACTCGCCCATTTTCTTGATCACAAAACATGTTGCAAAAATGCCCACAAGAATCGTGCCTGTAACTGAAAGAATTACGCCTATCACTACAGCATCCATTTCGGCCTCCTATTTACCACCACCAAATTCATACACTTTTACAGCCAACATCTTGATGGCTTCTGGACTTAGCTTTTCACCAAAAGCAGGCATAATGGCAGTGTGTGTATTGGGAACATCGGCAGGATCTTCATTTACACCGCTGTTAATGGTGCGCAGTATCGCTTCACGAGAACCGCCAAAACGCCAAATGCCATCGGTTAAATTCGCAGCACCGGTACCTAAATCATTGATGACACCGCCTTTGGCATCTGCACCATGGCAATCGGCACAACCTGATTCATTAAATAGGGTGAGACCTTTCGGTGTTGCCTTACCTTTTGATGACGCGAGTACAAAGTCAGCTAGTTTTTCTATGTCAGCATCATCAATCATACCCTTATGCGCAGGCATTGAGCCTTCACGACCATCGGTAATGCTTTCAACAATGGTGTCAAAATCGCCACCATACAACCAATCATCATCAGCCAAGTTTGGAAACAAGCCCGGTGCGCCTTCACCACCAGAGCCATGACATGCAGCACAGTTATCACCAAAAATAGCCTTGGCAGAAGATTCGGCAAAATTACGCATGCCAGCATCAGCCAATAAAGCTTGACCGTCCATTGCAGCAACTTTCTTTAAATAAGGCGCTTTAATAGCATCATTTTCAGCGACAGCCTCTTTAAATTCTTTGATTTGAGTCCAACCCAATAGACCTTTCGTGGATTCATGTACCAATGGAATAGAAGGATAGAGAACAAAATAAACAATGCACCAAATCCAGCCTGCATGAAAACAAATCATCCACCAGCGCGGTACTGGGTTCGTTAATTCTCGAATGCCATCCCACTCATGTCCCGTATCTGGGGCTTGTTGCGGCTTATTTTTCTTGGCCATGTTCAACCTCCCTGCTTGTATCCTCGTCATGCTCATGTTCATTTACAAAATCACGGTGTTGCTCAAATTTTTCGCGATTTTTTGGATTAAATACCCAAACATAAAGGCCAATCATCAATGCAGTCAGCACAAGGACAATAATGAGACCACTCCAATCAGCATGCGTCATGGCAGCCCAATTTGTAGAAAAATAATCGCGTAAACTACTCACGGTAATCTTTCCCTTCTTCAAAATTCACCATGGTTCCCAATACTTGCAAATAGGCAATCATGGCATCCATCTCTGTTTTGCCACGCACTGCATCTGCCGCACCTGCAAAATCAGCATCGGTATAAGGCACACCCACCATAGCCAATGCGCGCAACTTCCTTTCAGTGAGGCTTTCATCAATGATATGATCTTCAAAGAATGCATAATTCGGCATAACTGATTCAGGCACCAAAGAGCGTGGAGCACGCAAATGTTGGCGCTGCCAGTCATTGGAATACTTTCCACCTACACGTGCCAAATCAGGGCCTGTACGCTTGGAACCCCATTGGAATGGGTGATCATATTTTGATTCAGCAGCCAGTGAAAAATGACCATAGCGTTCTTTCTCATCACGGAATGGACGAATCATTTGTGAATGACACAAATAGCAGCCTTCACGCACATAAACATCACGGCCTTCTTGTTCAAGAGCGGTATAAGGGCGGATGCTATCTTCCTCTTCTGTTAAGGTTTCAATGGTGTTATCAAGGTAATACAAGGGAACAATTTCCACGATGCCGCCAATAGATACCACAATGGAAACCATGACAATCAGACCCCAAATATTTTTTTCGAGTTTTTCTTGAAAAGACATATCTACTACCCCCTATGCCCGTGCCGCAACAGCCGATTGGCTGCTACTGCCTCGAATAGTCATCACGATGTTATAAAGCATAATTCCCGCTCCTAACAACACCAGTAAGCCACCGACTGAGCGTAATACATAATAAGGGTGCATCGCCACAACCGTTTCAGCAAACGTATAAGAAAGGTTGCCGTAGTCATCTGTCGCACGCCACATTAAGCCCTGCATGATGCCAGATACCCACATCGCACAGATATAAATCACGGTACCAATGGTATGAATCCAGAAATGATTATTTACTAAGGAAACCGAATGAATATCTGTTTTCCATAGCTTAGGAACCAGATGGTAAATCGCACCAATCGAAACCATGGCAACCCAACCAAGAGCGCCCGAATGCACATGACCAATGGTCCAGTCAGTATAATGAGACAATGCATTCACTGTTTTAAGTGACATCACAGGGCCTTCAAATGTCGACATCGCATAAAATGCCAACGATACGACCAAGAAACGTAATACATAATCATCACGCAATTTGTTCCATGCACCCGATAAGGTCATCAAACCATTAATTGCACCACCCCATGATGGGATGATCATGGCAATGGAAACCGCCGCGCCTAAAGAGCCTGCCCAGTCGGGCAATGCAGTATATTGAAGATGATGTGCACCCAACCAAACATAACCAAACATCAATGCCCAGAAATGTAATACGGATAAACGATAGGAATAAATCGGCAAGTCCGCTTGTTTAGGAATAAAGTAATACATAATGCCTAAGAAGCCCGCTGTTAAGAAGAAACCAACCGCATTATGTCCCCACCACCATTGAATCATGGCATCATGCACACCTGAATAGATGGAGTATGAATGAGTGAGTGTGACTGGCACAACCAGTGAGTTCACCACATGTAGATAGGTAATCATAATCATCATGCCGAGGAAGAACCAGTTCGCCACGTAGATATGAGAGACCTTGCGATTGGCAATGGTCATAATGAAATTGAACATATAAGAGAGCCAAACGATTGCAATGGCAATATCAATCGGCCATTCAAGCTCTGCATACTCTTTACCTTGCGTCCAACCCATAGGAAAAGAAACAACAGCAGCAACAATAATTAAATTCCAACCCCAAAAGGTGAACCATGCTAAGCGATTACTCCAAAGAGGAACGGCACAAGTTCGCTGTACCACATAAAAGGCTGTTGCCATCAAGGTGCAGCCACCAAAGGCAAAAATAACCGCGTTGGTATGCAATGGGCGCAAGCGACCAAAACTAAGATACTCATTAAAGTTTAATGCGGGGAATGATAATTGCCATGCAATGAGGTCGCCTACAAGCGCGCCTACAATCAGATAAACTACCGCACAAACAGTAAATGCTTTCACAATTGCCATATTGTAATTGGGGTTTTCAGGGGTATTTTCGACCACTGTCTCCACCTCCTTGAAAATAATAGATGCATAAGATATAATTAAAATATATTTAATGCAAACTTAATGTTTACAGTCTGTGGATCAAAATGGGGATTGATTGTGACAACAGTATGACTTACTGGCACGTCATGAAACTTAAAGAATCCCCTTCTGCATATGCCGATGGGCATAAAATGCTAAAAAGGAGTAATAATCTAATGCCTTTCATGTTATTTTAAACAGCTTTAGAGTGAAGTAATATCATAATTAAGTATTGTGTCCCCGGAATTGTATTGATTGAAATTCTTAATATTTTTACATTTATCTTATGCTAAATAGTCTATTTTACGTGTTTATCGAATACTAAAGTGTGTAATTTAATAAGGTGTAAATGCACGAAACAAGACCTTGTATCTCGTAAACGCGTTCAAATGAGGCATCATTTGTATGCGGCGAGGAAAGCCCTTTGATTCAAGACTGTGCGATAAGCACTGGGGTCAGAATGGG
>Ga0316202_10000718_pt1 | contig 31934 bp, 28 predicted proteins | sample 3monrhotite_MG_FD_204934 | JGI IMG/M metagenome (GOLD analysis project Ga0316202, IMG submission 204934) | Microbial mat bacterial communities from mineral coupon in-situ incubated in ocean water Damariscotta River, Maine, United States -... | ecosystem: Environmental > Aquatic > Marine >...
TCGATTCAGCATTGCACGGATGTTGACTTGGATAACAGTATCTATGGGTGATTCATTAGTTCGGCATTGGTTGTTGTTTGATCGGCGAAAATCTGTGTAATCTGCGGACTAAAGCTTTTTCTAGGATTTTAGAGGTTCCCAGTTGCTATGCAATAGACCTGACACAGTTGCCACCTGCATTCTGAGCTTCTTGCAATGCATTTTCTGCTCGGCCGAGTAGTCCTTGAAGTCCGTCTTCTTGTCGTTGACATACACCTATAGAGACACTGATATGAGGAAGCGTATCGCCGCTGGGTAATACGATGTCGGCATTGTTGATTGCGATACAGAGACGCTCTGCGAAGATGCATGCAGCATCGACAGTGGTGGTGTAGGGTAAGAAAACGATAAACTTAGCGCGGAGGTGATGTCCTGCTTGATCTTCTGGGCGCTGGGTGTTTACGATAGTGTGAGCAAATGTTCTTAGTGCTTGATCTCCGCCCAGTTCACCATAGCTCGCAATATATCCTCGCAATCTGTCAATTTCTAGCATTAGCAGGCAACTGCTTCGATTTTCTCTTTCGCTGCGTTGTAGATAACGCTCCAACTCCTTACTCATCCAAGGTTGGTTATATAAACCAGTAACTTTGTCTACTATTTCAACACCTTGAAAACCGTTATGCTGCTCAAAAGACTCGGTAACAATTTGCTCGTTTATTTGAATGCGTTGGCTGAGTAGATGCAGAATGTTGAGAGAGGCTTTGTGTGAGCGTTCGATAAGTGCCCATAGCGATGCATGTTCGATGGCAATTAATTCGCAGTCGGTTGCCGCGATGACAAAAGCGGGGGATTGACCGTCGCCGAGTATCGACACTTCAGCCAAACTGTCGCCCTCCCCATACATGGCGATGGGATTTAAGTCTGATTCATTTGATTGAATTTGCAGTCGACCTCGCGTGATGAGGTAGACGTGTTCAGATATTTGTCCGGGTCGTAATAGTATGTCTCCCTTGCTGAGCTGGACTGTCAGAGATGACTCTAAAACCACCTCAATAAGCTCGCTAGATACTCCTGAGAGTAATGGGCTCGAAGCAAGTAACGCTTGTGTCTCGGCTGAGAGTGTTGTTGACATGGGATTAGAGCTCACTTTCTGTGATACGCATTTTGCATTAAGCAACAAGGCTGACTAAGGTTGTCGTGACATTATCACAGAATTGTTTTGTAGTGGGCATGCTTGGTGTTACATGACTGTAGGCTTAATTGAGTATGGGGAAGCTCTATAAATCCAAGCTTCGTCGCGATAAAGTGTCGCTTGCAAAAAATGACTCTTAACATAGGCAACTATATGTGTCGTCGCAATTTTTTACTCGCGTCTTAATCTTGCTTATAAGTAATCACTTGGCAGCTTGCTGCCTTAGTGAGATGGCTAGTAGTTTCATCAGGATTTTGAATTTATAGAGGCCCCTTATGGTAGGATTGCTTAAAGCATAGTCGTCAGTTTGTTTGCCGCTTGAGCGTCGCTATTATGTGTTATTTTTTGGGAGATTAAATGTCCTCGTCGCAATCTGTGAAGCGAAAGTTTCCGCTTAAAAGCTTTCTTGTGCTGGTGTTCATTATTGCCCCATTGGCGGTAACGGTTTGGTATTTCTCGCGCAGCAAGCCTGTTCAGGTGGTGCTGGCAAAGGTACAAAGAGGCGATGTTGAAGCTTCTGTGAGTAACACTCGTGCGGGAACGATTAAAGCTTGTCGCCGCGCCAAATTAGCGCCACCAGCAGGCGGACAAATTTCCAGTTTGCTAGTGAAAAAAGGTGAGCGCGTAGTGGCAGGTCAAATATTGCTAGAGTTGTGGGATCAAGACCTGCACGCTCAGGAAAAATTGGCCCGTGACCAATTGCATACGTCGCAATTACGTGTGAAAGAAGTGTGCAGTATGGCCGCAGCGGCAAAGCGCGATGCGAGGCGCTCTAAAGGGCTAAAGGAAAAAGGTTTTATTTCATCACAGTTGCTAGATCGTTCCGTGACCGATGCTAAATCCCGGCAGGCTTCGTGTGCGGCTGCGCGCAGTGATATCGAACAAGCTAAGTCACGTATTGGGGTCGTAAAAACGGGCTTGGAACGCATGGTGTTGCGTGCGCCATTTGCGGGGGTCGTCGCCGATATTAGCGGAGAGTTAGGCGAATATGCGACCCCGTCTCCCCCTGGAATACTAACCTTGCCAGCAGTTGATCTTATTGACGATAGCTGTATGTATGTCAGTGCCCCGATAGATGAAGTGGATGCTTCTAAAGTGAAAGTAGGACAGTTCAGTCGCATTACATTGGATGCGATAAAAAATCATGTATTCACTGGCAAAGTGCAGCGTATCGCACCGTATGTGTTGGAGCTGGAAAAACAGGCGCGTACTGTAGAGGTAGAAGTCGCATTTACAGAGCCGCTCAAGGCAAAAAACCTGCTGGTGGGTTATAGCGCTGATGTGGAGATCGTGCATGAGGTGCATAAGGATGTGTTACGCATTCCCACTCAAACGCTGATGGAAGGTAAACGAGTGTTGCTGTATGCCAGCGACGGTAAGCTCGAAAAACGTAAAGTGACAACTGGATTGGCAAACTGGGGGTATACCGAGATCGTTTCCGGCCTTAAGGAAGGAGATCAGATCGTGTTTTCTTTAGATAGAGAGGGCGTTAAGGCGGGAGTGTTGGTTCAGCCAGAGCTTGAAAGTGCTAAGCAATGATTCACTACAGAGAAGCGTCGCTAAAGTCTACTCTGTGTCGCGGTGATGAAAGTGAGGTTTGAGGGTGATTGAGCTACAAAACGTCAATCGTTCGTTTACTGTTGGCGATCAAAAAGTATTGGCGCTGCGCAATATCAACTTGCGCTTGGGGGATGGTGAGTATTTGTCCATCATGGGGCCGTCCGGTTCTGGCAAATCGACTATGCTTAATTTGCTGGGCTTGCTGGATCGTCCTTCAACAGGTGATTATCTTTTGGATGGCGGCAACGTCACGGAGCTTAGTGACGCACAACAAGCTCAGGTGCGCAGCGAAAAAATCGGTTTTGTATTTCAATCCTTTCATTTAGTCCCTCGCCTTAGCGCAGCACAAAATATTGAATTGCCGATGATGTTGGCGGGTATTCTTGTCGATGAGCGCAAACAGCGTGTCGCTAAACTGATCGACAGCTATGGTTTGAACGAGCGGGCAGATCATCGTCCCGATCAACTTTCTGGTGGACAGCGTCAACGCGTAGCGATTGCCCGTGCGACGGTGATGAATCCTGGCGTGTTGCTGGCGGATGAACCAACCGGCAATCTGGATCGCACGACTGGCTGGGAAGTGCTCAAGCTGCTTGAGCACTTAACCGAGCGTGGCATTACCTTGGTGATAGTGACTCACGATGCTGAGATCGGTGCGCGGGCGCAACGCCAGATACACATGTTGGATGGACGTATTGTCTCCGACGAGGCGCACGCAAATGCGACTAGCTGACACCTTACAATTTGCTTTTGGCAGCTTGCGTGGTAGTCCGACGCGCACCTTGTTGATGATATTGGCAATGTCTATCGGTGTGGCGGCAGTCGTGATACTCACCGCACTAGGAGAGGGCGCACGCCGCTACGTCATCAATCAATTTTCTTCGCTGGGAAGCAATCTTGTGATTGTCCTGCCAGGACGCACTGAGACCGCAGGCATTGGCCCAGGCATGTTGATCGGACAGGTTCCGCGTGAGATAACTCTGGAAGACGCACAAGCCCTCTTGCGCAGTGCGGCTATAAAACGTATCGCAGTGCTAACTATTGGTTCTGCCGCACTTTCCTTGGATGCGCTTAATCGTGAAGTGATTGTACTGGGCTCGACACATGACTTGCTGGATGTGCGTCACATGGGTATGGGGGTGGGTAGCTTTCTGCCATCGGGGGATATTCACGATACTGCATCGGTGTGTGTGCTGGGGAGCAAAATCAAAAAGGAATTATTTGGCAACAAGCAAGCAGTCGGGGCTTGGGTGAGATTGGGAGACAGGCGTTTCCGCGTGATTGGTATCATGGCCTCGCAAGGTGAGTCGATGGGGTTTAATACCGACGAAATTGTGATTGTTCCCGTTGCCTCCGCGCATCAATTGTTTAACACCTCAGGCTTGTTTCGTATCCTCATCGAGGCCAGAAGTCGTGATTACATTGAACAAGCAAAGCACGATGCAGAAACCATCATGTTTCAACGCCATAATGGCGAAAAAGATGTGACCGTTATTACGCAAGATGCAGTGCTCGGCACCTTTGATCGCATTCTTACTGCACTAACCATGGCTGTGGGCGGAATTGCATCTATAAGTCTGGCTGTGGCGGGTGTGCTGATTATGAATGTTATGCTCATCGCCGTGGCGCAACGCGTTAAAGAGATCGGTCTACTCAAAGCCTTGGGCGCACCGCCCAAACAAATTCGCGTTATATTCTTTGCCGAAGCGGCTTTGCTTTCCAGTATTGGTAGTGTGGTGGGACTAGTGCTGGGTTATGCGGGTAGCATGTTTATTGGATACTTGTATCCTAGCCTGCCGGTCAGTCCGCCTTGGTGGGCTGTCATTGCAGCATGCGGGACGGCTTTGGTGACGGGGATATTATTTAGTGTTTGGCCTGCGCGTCGCGCAGCAAAGCTGGATGCTGTGACGGCATTGGCGGGGCGATAGAAATGTTATTTGCCGACTTAATTCGCCTCACGACATCTAGTTTTCTCAGCTATCGGATGCGTAGTTTTCTGACTGGGCTAGGTATTGCGATTGGTATTGCAGCGGTTATTTTGCTCACCTCCATTGGTGAAGGACTGCATCAATTTGTGCTATCCGAGTTTTCTGAGTTCGGCACTAATCTCATTACTGTGCAACCCGGCAAAGCACAGACGCAAGGTAGTAACGTGGGGGTGTTCGGCTCGGTTCGCCCACTTTCCTTAGCGGATGCTGAATCATTGCGTCATCTGCCTTTTGTGGAGAATGTAAATCCTGGGCTGATGGGCAATGCCGACCTGAGAAGCAATGGCAAAACGCGTCGCTCTACGGTGTTTGGTGAAGGACACGACTTTGCCAAGGCTTTCACGATGAAAGTACAAAGTGGTAGGTTTTGGCAGGATGCGGACAATGAACAAGCGCGTGCATTTGTAGTAATAGGTGCAAAGATTCGGCAAGAGCTTTTCGCGGACGAAAATCCGCTGGGCAGCTATTTGCGTATAGGCGGACAACGTTATCGTGTTATAGGCGTGATGGAGCCGAAAGGTCAGATACTAGGGCTTGATATGGATGATGCGGTATTTATTCCTGCTGCACGTGCGATGGAGCTATTCAATCGCCCAGGCTTGATGGAAATCAATGTTAGCTATCGCCCCGGTGCAGATGTTAAAAGCATTGTAAGAGCGATTACAGAACGCTTAATAGAACAGCACGGCAGCGAGGACTTTACGCTCATTTCGCAAGAGCAAGCCCTAGAAGTGTTGAGTTCAGTGCTCGATGTTATTACCTTTGCAGTCGGTGCATTGGGCGGTATTTCCTTGTTGGTCGGCGCCGTCGGTATTCTCACTATTATGACGATGGCGGTCACTGAACGTACCGCTGAAATCGGCCTGCTGCGTGCACTCGGCGCTCAGGAAAAACAAGTGCTGATGTTGTTTTTGGGCGAAGCGATTTTGCTGTCTGGTCTTGGCGGTATTATGGGCTTGGGCGTAGGTATAGGTGTTGCCCAATCCGTGCATTTTTTCGTCCCTTCCTTTCCGGTGCATACCCCGTGGTTATACGTTTTTTTAGCCGAACTCGTCGCGGTCACCATTGGTCTTGCGGCAGGAGTCGCGCCAGCGATGCGTGCGGCACGGCTCGATCCGGTTGAGGCTTTGCATGCGGAGTAAATGAAATTCCGGCCACTTGGAAGGAATCTGGAAAAAACTGTAGTCCACAGATTACACAGATTTTCGCTGATTAAATAACCAGTGATACCGAGTTTTTGAATCACCAACCGGGTGCAATGCGCACATCTGTAAAAGTTTAAACATCTGCGTTAATCTGTGAAATCTGCGGATTGAACTACTGTTTTTATGGTGAAAGAAAATGATGCAGGGAAATTGATGACAATAGTAAGAGATCTAGTAGCATCACTGTCTCCCTGCGGGAAAGATGAGGTCGAGATTAGTCATGCATGAAATGTCGCTAGCGGAAGGAATTGTGCAACTGGTAGAAGACGCGGCGCACGCCGATGGTTGCACCCGTGTTAAAGCCGTGTGGTTGGAGATTGGACAACTGGCGGCGGTAGAAAAAGAGGCTTTGCGTTTTTGCTTCGATGCGGTGACCCGCGATGGTATTGTAGAAGGTGCACGTTTGGAGATTGTCGAAACAGCGGGGCAAGCTTGGTGTTCGAAGTGTGAATGCAATGTGGTGGTCACAGCGCTTTACGAAGCCTGTCCGATTTGTGGTAATTACCAAATACAAGTGACGGGTGGTAACGAGATGCGCGTCAAAGAATTCGAAGTCGAGTAGGGGGTAAGTATGTGTACAACATGCGGATGTGGAACAGGTCAAACGCTTATCGGCGGATATGCACTAAAACAGCGCAAAGCATCTGGCGGGCAAGTGCAATATCGGGTGCCGGAGCATTCGGCCCATGCTCATGGGCAAGACTCAATAGACTTTGGCTCCGGTCCCGCAGGTGCACATGCACCAGACCTGACTCAGACACGCATGGTGAAAATTGAGCGCGATATTCTATCCAAGAACGACGGCTATGCCAAGGAGAATCGCGACCATTTCGCCGCGCACGGCATCTTTGCGCTGAATCTTGTTTCCAGCCCCGGCTCTGGTAAAACTACGCTGCTGGTAAAAAGCATCAGCGCCTTGAATGGCAGCGTGCCGCTCGTCGTGATCGAAGGCGACCAGCAGACCGACAACGACGCCGCACGGATTCGTGCGACAGGCGCACCCGCGTTGCAAATCAACACCGGCAAGGGCTGCCACCTAGATGCGCACATGGTGGGGCAGGCGATGCAGCAGCTCGGTTTGCAAGATGACAGCTTGCTGCTGATCGAGAATGTTGGCAATCTGGTGTGTCCCGCTAGTTTTGACCTAGGCGAAGCGCACAAAGTCGCCATCCTCTCCGTAACCGAAGGCGAAGACAAACCGTTCAAATATCCCGACATGTTCCGTGCCTCGGATTTGATGTTGTTGAACAAATGTGATCTGTTGCCGTATCTGGAGTTTGATGCCGACCTTGCAGTGGAAAATGCGCGCAAGGTTAATCCGAATATCCAAGTGATCCGCATTTCCGCGACTAGTGGCGAGGGCATGAATGAGTGGCTGGAGTGGATTAGGGTGGGGTGTGAGAAGGCAGTGAAAGAAAAGGCTTGCGATGAATAACTCCCTTCTCCCGCAAGTGGGAGAGGGAACTTCTGCGATTCACGCGAAAATCAAAGTATCCGGCCAAGTCCAAGGCGTAGGCTTTCGGCCTTTCGTCTACAAACTTGCGCATGAACTCGGTTTGGCGGGCTGGGTGCGCAACGACAGCGAGGGAGTGGAAATTGCAGTCGAAGGCGCGCACCAGCAAGTGATGCGCTTGCTAGAACGCCTGCAAAGCGAACCGCCCACCTTAGCGCGCGTGGAAAAAATTAGCCACGATCTGGCGCAGGAAATTACAGGTTTGCAAGGCTTCAGCATCACTGCTAGCAAGAGCGGCAAGGTGCTCACTGGCATCGTCCCAGATATGGCGATTTGCCCAGATTGTCTGGATGAACTTTTCGACCCTGACAACCGTCGCTATCGTCACCCCTTCATCAACTGCATCCACTGCGGCCCGCGTTATACGCTGACTGCACGGTTACCTTATGACCGCGCTAACACCAGCATGGCAAAATTTTCGCAATGTCCCGCCTGCCAAAGCGAATACGACAATCCTAATACCCGCCGCTTCCACGCGCAGTCCAATGCTTGCCCAGAATGCGGGCCGCGATTGAGCTTGTTCGATGCGGGCTGGCAAGCTGTTGCTGGTGATGATCCTATCGCCGCCACCGCCGTACGCATCCGAGCAGGAGAGGTGGTCGCTGTCAAAGGCTTGGGCGGTTTTCATCTGGTGTGCGATGCGCGCAATGCCACTACCGTGGCACGCTTGCGCGGCAGCAAACAGCGTCAGGAAAAACCGTTTGCCGTGATGGTGTTAAACTGTTCTTCCGCCGCGCATTACGCACAGTTCCCCGAACACGAAGCCTCGTTGCTGGAAGTGAGCGAGCGTCCTATTGTGCTGATGCCCAAGGCCGCAAACTGTCATGCGGAATTGCTCGGCATCGCGCCTGGACTCTCCAGTATTGGCCTCATGTTGCCCTATACACCGCTACATAATTTGCTGTTTCACGAACTGCTCGGCAAGCCGCAGGGGACAGATTGGCTGCATCAGCAGACACCGTTAGCCTTAGTGATGACCAGCGCCAACCCCGGCGGTGAGCCGCTAGTGAAAGACGATGACGAAGCACGCCAGTCGCTTTTTGGACTGACCGATGCCTTCCTTACGCATGACCGTGACATACTGCACCGCTGCGACGACAGCGTGATTCGTATAACTCCCTCGCCCCTTCGGGGAGAGGGAAAGGGATTCCAATTCATTCGCCGTGCGCGCGGCTACACGCCGCGCCGAATTTTGCTGCCGTTTGCTGGACCGTCGATATTAGCCTGCGGTGCATGGCTAAAAAATACCGTGTGCCTCACCAGAGGCAATGAAGCCTTCGTTTCGCAACACATCGGCGATCTCGATCATGCGGGCGCGCGCCAGATGCTGGACGAAACCGTCACCCACCTGTGCGACATTCTCGATGTGCAGCCACAAGCCGTCGCGAATGACCTGCATCCCGATTTTTACAGCAGCCAATTCGCGCAGATGTATGTCGCGCAACACAGCTTGCCGCTCATCGCCGTGCAACACCACCACGCCCACATCGCCGCCATCTGCGCCGAACACTATGTCACCGAAGCCGTGTTGGGCTTGGCTTTGGATGGTGTAGGGCTAGGTGCGGATGGTGGCGCGTGGGGCGGCGAGTTGCTGCGCGTGGAGGGAGTGAGTTGCGAACGCTTGGGACATCTCGCCCCCTTGAGCATGCCAGGCGGCGACCGTGCCGCGCGCGAACCTTGGCGCATGGCTGCGGCGGTGTTGTTCGGCCTGCAACGCGGCGATGAAATTGCGCACCGTTTTTCCTCGCAGGCAGGTACGAATACCGTGTTCGGCATGTTGCAGCGCAAATTGAATTGCACCGCAACCAGCAGCATGGGGCGTTTGTTCGATGCCGCTGCCGGATTGCTAGGCGTAAGCGAAATTCAAGCCTACGAAGGACAAGCCGCAATGCTGCTGGAAGGATTGGCAGAAAACCATGCTAAGCTCGCTGCACTTGCCGAGGGTTACAGCATTACGCAAGATGGCGTGCTGGATTTTAAAGCGCTGCTGTCCAAACTCGCTGACTGCAAAAATGCGGCTTACGGTGCAGCCTTATTCCACGCCACGCTTGCCGATGGATTAGGCGCATGGGTGCAGCGTGCCTCCGCACACAGCGGCATCAAACAAGTCGCTCTGGGTGGTGGTTGTTTCCTCAACAAGGTATTGTCACAAGCTTTGGGCGAAAAGTTATCGGCACACGGCATGTGCGTGCTGACCGCACAACAGTTGCCGCCGAACGATGGTGGGATTTCATTTGGGCAAGCTAGTATTGCTTTGCAACGAATTAATCAAGGAGCTTATTAATGTGCTCATTGTTTCCTGCTGTTTGGGTTGCGAGATCATTTGTGCTGGTCTGCGAATTCAAACACTATGCTTGTGTAGTTAAATATCTATGAATCAAAGTGACTATGTTGTACTAGGTGCTATGGCTGTTTCGTTGCTTTCAGCACTGTATTCAAGATGGAGTGCCAATGAGGCAAAAAGAGCAAACCAAATATCATTGCGTTTTGACAAAATAGAGATTTACGAAGAGGTGTTGTCTTTCTCCGATTATTTTCGAGGTGTGTTTAATATCCCGACGGCAGAGAGATTAGAAAGATTTAGGAAGCAAGCGGTTCAACGTGCTGAGATACATCTTTCCAGCGATGTATATCTCCAACTTCAAAAAACATACAAGCATTGTAGTGAAAATGAGATTTGGTTAAGCATCGCCGAAGGCGGAGACGCAGTAAATAGCGGGGTTCCAAGCGTACTTGAGATAAGAAGTGAATATACATCTGTGCTAGAGCTGTTCTATCCAGTGATCGAAAAGATAAGAAATGTAGTTAAGTTAGCCGTGTAGGCACTACACCGTATAACAGTTTCTGCCCTACGAGGACTCCAAAATTGTAATGCGAAAAAAATTGAAAAAGGAAAACTGATATGTGCCTAGCCATTCCCGCCCGCATCGAAGAATTGACGACTCCGGGCAACGCTATAGTCAATCTGGGCGGCGTGTGTAAAGAAATCTCGCTGGCGCTGGTGGATGATGTCGCCGTCGGCGAATATGTCATTGTGCATGTCGGTTACGCGCTGCAAAAGTTAGATCAGGAAGAGGCCGAACTCACTTTGAAAATGTTTGCCGAGATGGGCGTTTTGGATGAACTGCGTGCAGAGCTTTGCGATAATCAGCTATGAAATACGTTGACGAGTTCCGTGACGGTGAACTGGCAAATAAGATCGCTGCCAACATTGCGTGCGAGGCGGCTCCGAACGGGCAAGCCCGTTCCCCTCACCTCAATCCTCTCCCGCAAGCGGGCGAGGAGGCAATCGAATCGCTACGCGAGATTTCAGATTCTAGAACATATCGCCTGATGGAATTTTGCGGTGGGCATACGCATGCGATTTCGCGTTACGGGTTAGTTGATTTGTTACCAGCTAATGTGCGCCTGATTCACGGCCCCGGTTGCCCAGTATGTGTGTTGCCTATCGGTCGCGTGGATCAGGCGATACGTCTGGCGTGCGAGCACGGCGTGATTTTGTGTACCTATGCCGACACGGTGAGCGTGCCTGCTTCTGACAACTTGTCGCTGATGCGTGCCAAGGCCAGTGGTGCGGATGTGCGCATGATCTATTCTACACAGGATGTGTTGAAAATTGCGCGTGAGAATCCTGAGCGCGAAGTCGTATTCCTCGCCATCGGCTTCGAGACCACTACGCCGCCGACTGCGGTGGCGGTCAAACAGGCTGCTGCCGAGGGTTTGGAAAATTTTAGCATTTTGTGTGATCATGTGCTGACACCCGCCGCGATGCACGCCATCTTGGCGGTGGAGGGAGGTGTGGCGCTGGACGGTTTCGTCGGCCCTGCGCATGTTTCCACCGTAATCGGTAGTAAACCCTATGAGCCGTTCGCCGACGATTACGGCAAGCCAGTGGTTATTGCCGGATTCGAACCCCTAGATGTGATGCAGGCGATTTTGATGCTGGTGCGCCAGATAAACGAAGGCCGCGCTGCCGTCGAAAACGAATTCACCCGCGCTGTGACGCGCGAAGGGAATTTGAAGGCGCAGGCGTTGGTGGAGGAAGTGTTTGAGCTGCGCGATAGCTTCGAGTGGCGCGGCTTGGGCAGCGTGCCGAACAGTGCATTGAAGCTGCGTCCCAAGTTTGCTGAGTTCGATGCCGAGATGAGATTTAAGGTGGATTACGTGGCCGTGGCGGACAACAAAGCCTGCGAATGCGCTGCCATCCTGTGTGGGCAAAAACGTCCGCAGGAGTGCAAGCTATTCGGCACGGTGTGTACGCCAGAGAATCCCGTAGGTTCGTGCATGGTTTCTTCCGAGGGTGCGTGTGCGGCGCATTATAGTTATGGTCGTTTTCGATAGATGGCTTAGTTTTCCTCGCCCGCAAGCGGGCGAGGGGTTGGGGTGAGGGATGGCAATGCAATATAAAATGTTCGGGTGGCACAGGCTCTCATCCCCGGCCCTTCTCCCGCTTGTGGGCGAAGGGAGCTAACTCGGAAGCTTAGGAAATTAATGCAATGAGTACAATCAAACCAAATTACTCCCGTCCTCTCGACCTTAAAAATGGTCGCGTGTATATGTCGCACGGCTCTGGTGGACGGGCGATGGCGCAGCTTATAACGGAGTTATTCGCCTCTGCATTCGATAACGAATATTTAGCACAGGGTAACGATGGCGCATTGCTGCCGCAGGCAAACGGGCGACTGGTGATGGCGACCGATAGTCATGTGGTGTCGCCGTTGTTTTTTGCGGGCGGTGACATAGGTTGTTTGTCTGTGCACGGCACGATCAACGATGTGGCGGTAATGGGCGCGCAGCCGCTGTATTTGTCGGCCTCTTTCATACTCGAAGAAGGCTTTCCGTTAGCAGATTTAAAACGCATTGTCGATTCGATGGCACAGGCCTCGCGTGAGGCTGGCGTGCCTATTGTTACCGGCGATACCAAGGTGGTGGAGCGCGGCAAGGGGGATGGTGTTTTTATCACTACAACAGGTGTGGGGCGCGCGCGCGCGGGGGTTAAGCTGTCTGGCGATCTGGCTCAGCCGAGCGACCAAATTTTGTTGTCCGGCACGATAGGCGATCACGGTATGGCGATTCTGTCGCAACGTGAGGGGTTGGAATTTTCTGCACCTATCGTATCGGATACGGCTGCATTGCATGGTCTTATAGCTGCGATGCTGGACAGTGGCGTAAAGTTACGTGTGTTGCGTGATCCGACACGCGGTGGCTTGGCAACGACGCTAAATGAAATTGCTAAGCAATCCGGCGTAGGCATGATGTTGTACGAGTCTTCTATTGCGGTGAATTCGCCCGTTGAGGCGGCGTGCGAATTTCTCGGGCTAGATCCCTTATATGTGGCGAACGAGGGCAAGCTGATTGCGATTTGCGCGTCAGAAGATGCGCAAGAGTTGCTGGAAGTGATGCGTGCACATCCGCTGGGTAGAGAAGCGAAGATTATTGGCGAGGTGCAGGAAGACGTGCACGGCTTTGTGCAGATGACTACTAAACTGGGAGGGCACCGCGTGGTGGATTGGTTAGCAGGCGAACAATTACCGAGGATTTGCTGATGGCGATTATTCATCGTGTAGGTCTGAAGTGCGGTGGTGATTTTGCAGGAACATTTTTGGGCCTTCAGAGTTGAACTTCCCCAGTAAATAATTGTTGTTGGCGGATTCAAGTTTGAAGTGCAACGCCTGACTTAAAGAATCTCTATGTCAGTCGCTGATATTCTGTTGCTGCCAATAGCGCGCATGGCTGTGGCGATAACGTTCTATACTAAAATTCTCCTTGTCCATATTGACGATGATGGCACCGTCGACATCAGAACGTAATAGCTCGCTGCCTGCGTCGCGATAACGTTTATATACCTGAGAGTAAGGATGGTGGAAGCGATTGCGATATCCTACGGTGAAAACGGCATAGCGCGGATGTACGACTTGAATAAAGGCGGGTGTTGAGGAGGTTTTACTGCCATGGTGAGGGACAAGCAGCAGGGTGGCAGGAAGCTGGTCTCGGTATTTCGTTAATAGTTGCTGCTCAGATCCTTTCTCGATATCACTTGCGAGTAATACACTATGCTTACCCGTGCTGATGCGTAGGACACAACTCCGTTCGTTATCTCTAATGTATTGTTGGGCGTAACTCGCCAAGCTTGGATGCAAAACTTCAAAACGCACCCTATCCCAAACCCAAGCTTGTCCTGCAATACAGCGTCGGCTATCAGGTATTGGCTGCAATATTTTATGAGTAGGCTTTAATGAAGAGGAAACCCATTGGGTGGGTATTGCTTGCAGCACCGAAGTCGCTCCGCCAGTATGGTCGATGTCGTCGTGGGTGAGGATCAGTCCGTTTAGTGCTGCGATGTTAAGGCCTCGCAATGCGGGGATGAGGATGCGATTGCCACTGTTTGCATCGCCGTTGAAGTCGGGGCCAGTATCATAGAGTAGGGCATGGTTGCGTGTTTGAACTGCGACTGCTAAACCTTGACCTACGTCAAATATGATTAGGCGTGCCGCTTCTATGTTTGGCGCTTTAGGGGGAATCGTAAACATGGGTAGCAGCAGGAGTCCACCCAGCCAGCGTGCGGGAAACCCTCTCGGTAATAAAATCCAAAGCACGCCGACCATGCCGATTACAACACTCCATGCGGGCGGGGCATGCTGCGTCCATACTGCAACAGGCAGATTGTTCAGCCATTGTAAGACACTCATGCATACACTGATGCTTTGATGCGCGAGTTGCAGCAGCCAGTCGAAAGGCAAAATTGCACCCAGCAAGGTAAGTGGTATGGTGATAAAGCTAATCAATGGAATGGCGAATGCATTGGCGAGCGGCGATACCAGAGAAATCTGTTGAAACAAGCCAAGCAAGAGCGGAGTCAGCCCAATGCTCATCGCCCATTGCACGCGCGCGTACTCAATCAGCCAATGTTGTGTGCCCAGACGATTGGCCGTAATGTAGAAAATAAGTGCTACTGCACCAAATGATAGCCAGAATCCAGGTGAAATCACGGCCCAGGGATCGAATAAGCTAACTACAATGAGCGCTGCCGCGAGTAATTGCGAAGGCGCAATATTGCGTGATGAATACAAGGCAAGTGCTACCGTCGCCAGCATGTAAACAGTACGTTGCGCGGGCACGCCAAATCCTGCTAAGAGTCCATAGCTTAGCGCGACTAAAAAGCCGATTAAAGCAGCGGCTTTGCGAGCCGGTAGGCGCAAGGTGAGTGTTGCACTGCGTCGCCATAGCCAATACGTCAGCGCGAAAGCTAAACCCGCCAGCATAGTAATATGCAAGCCGGAGATGCTCATTAAATGATTGACTCCTGTACGTGTGAATATCTGCCATTGCGTGGAAGAAATACTGCTTTGATCTCCGATCGTGAGCGCGCTTAATACCCCGGCATAGGGAGCATTCTCCAGTGTCTTTTGAAAGTGCGCGCGAACTGCTTCGCGTTGGCGTTCAATTGCGTAGCCTATGGAGAACACTTGTGCATCTAGGCATCGATTGTCAGCTTTGTTATACACATAGCCGACGGCGCGCAAATTACGTTCCAGCGCCCATGCCTCAAAGTCGAAGTTGAATGGATTGCTCGTGCTGTGCGGCTGCTTTAAACGGACTGTTAACTGCCAGCGCTCACCTGCATGAAGGACGAGCGGCTTGGATTTTTTATAGCGATAGGTGGAAAGTAATATATGCGGAGGGACGTGAGCATCTGCTGTGCTGACACTTTCTACGTCAAAGGGAAAACTCAAGCCGCGCTTATGTTGGCGTGGTATTTTTGCCACCACTCCGACTAAGGTAATATTGCGTCCTTGCCATGCGCTTGGCAATGAATCGGCAAGATGCTCTTGTGCTTGCCATGAGGCATAGTAATAGCCGCTAGCTAGCGCAAACAGGAGCAGCAAGGCGTAACGCGTGACAGATGCACGAGGAGACCATTTTGCCAGCCACAGCGCAGGGGCAATGGCGAGCAAGCACCATGCTAGCGCGGAATTAGGCAAGCTTGCCTGTTGCTGCAATAGCCAAACTCCGAATACAAAGAAAATGGCGAAGGACATCATGGTCTATAAGTCAGCGCGTTCCTAAGTCGGTTAAGCCAAAAAACATTACCACAGAGACACAGAGGTACAGAGAAAAGCAAAACATCAACAACTTGCAGCTGTGACGGCAATCACCTATCAGGTGAGGCAGAAAGGCGAGAGATGCTGTTGTTTTTACTCTGTCTTCTCAGTGTCTTTGATGAGTATAACCACATGCAGTACAGTGACAAAAGGCGATTCAAACTTGCCCATAAAAATGCTAATCTCTCGCTCCGTCGAAAAGGAACGCAGTTATGAAAGCAGAATTATCTATAGCGGAATTTAGTCGGCGTAAAAAAACATTCGTAATGCGCGGCATTATGCCGATGCTGTTCATTATTTTTTGCGCTTGCCTGTTAATGGCATGGGCAATACCCACGGAAAACAATCCAGCAATATTGATTTCTAATATACTGATTTTTATTAGTGGAATGGTTTACGTGATTAGTGCAAAGCGCTACTACCGTTGTCCAGGGTGTGAGAAAGTAGTGGTGCCTACTAAAGATGATGGCACACCTAGTGAAATTAGTTTCGGTATCGCCTACAAACCCAAAGTTTGCCCATATTGCGCAGCAGTATTGAGCTAGTCGGTATCCGGCAAGATTTATATTTACAATTTTAAGGAGTGTTTAGAGCATGAAAACCTTGTTAGCAATTTGCATGATGGTTTTTGCATCATTTGTTTGGGCTGGAGACATGCCAGCGTCTAATTCACATTCTGCGGGCATCACAGGCAAAGTGCTGGAAGTTATCAATGTAAAGAACTTTACCTACCTGCGTTTGCAGACTCGGCAAAGTGAAACATGGGCTGCGGTTATCTCGGCCAGTACCAAAAAGGGTGAAATAGTGACGATTGAAAATGCCATCGTGATGAAAAATTTCGAAAGCAAGTCGCTGAATAAAACATTCCCTTCAATATTATTTGGTTCATTGGCTAGTTTATCAGGAAAAGCCGAGGCGCAACCGAAGCAACATGCTTTAGAAATGATTTCCCCACTGATTCCTAATAAGCTAGAAGTCGGTGATGAGCACATCACTAAAGCCAGCGGGAAAAATGCACGGACCGTTGCTGAAGTGGTCAGCATGGGGGCAAAATTGAAAGGTAAGACTGTGCTGCTTCACGGCAAAGTCGTTAAGTACAACGCGAAGATCATGGGTAAAAACTGGCTGCACCTGCGTGACGGCTCTGGCAAGGCAGCAGATGGCACAAATGACATACTTGTAACGAGCGAAAGTGAAGTCAGTGTTGGGGATGTGGTGACGATACAAGGCGTTGTTAATACCGATCAGGATTTTGGCGCTGGATATGATTATAACGTGCTGATTGAAGAAGCGAAAGTTCAGTAAAAACTAGCTTGTGAATTTTAAAAAAGGCCGGATATTTCCGGCCTTTTTTATTGCGGCTTACTTTGAGGCTGAGTTCTGATGTTCGTTGAGGTTGACGCAGTATTTAAAGGTGTGCAAAAGGGCGATTACCTTTGCTTGGTGAGCTGTTCGCAATCTTTTTAATGTCACTCGGTATGGGCTTTGATCACTATATCTGAGCACCATAATCAAATATTTGAATCTATCAGGGTTGATAGGTATTCAAACGTTCGTATTTAGTTGAAAATGAAGCTGCCTGTGATTGAGCCGAGCATGGCCCATAAGATTATAATTCGCTGCGCATTGCTGCCTTAGTGAAATTGCTAATTGTTTCTAGTCAGCGTTTCCCCTAGGCTCGTTTATCTTCTGAGAAGCTAAAAGGGGGAATATGGAAGCCGAAATATTAGCTGGGCCGATATTGCGCAGGACAACAAAAAACAGGGTATGTGTATGGTTAGCTAGTTCAGAGCCGATGTCATTGCAGCTAACGGTTATGGATGAGCAAGAACGTGCGCTTGGCCTAAGCCAGTTAGAGAGCCTGACAGAGCAGCGCGTGTGTTTAGGCGCAAATCTTTATGTCTATCTATTGCAGGCGCGATCAAATAATGAGGAAGACTTTCCCCTTGATACCTTATTGTTTTATCGCTTGGATAAAGTGGATCTTGAAACCAGTCAGCGCGCCCCCTTATTTTCTGAAGATGAGGGGGCGAAATTAGTTTACGGTTCACTCCCATACCCTAGTTTCTTTATACCGACCAAACTCAAGCATTTATTGCATGGTAGTTGCCGCAAACCGCATGGTGGATTTGATGCGGAGCAGCAGGCGCATTTACCAGATGCGCTTAGTCATGGACACACTTTGCTAACAGCTAGTTGCAATGATCTAGAGCAGCGCCCCTCAGTCTTATTGCTGACCGGAGATCAAATTTACGCCGATGATGTTTCTATTTCACTTTTGGCTATGTTGCGACAGAAATCATTAACGCTGACTGGCAAGCAGGAAATGTTGCCCTTGTCTGACAGCGATTTGTCGTCAAATGAGCACCTAGATTCATCGACCATTCCCTTGCATGGACGCAAGCAGGTACTCAATGACAAACATAATGCGTCAGGTCATGATTCCGGCTTTAGCTCCGGTGAGTCAGAAAATCATTTGCTCACTTTTGCTGAGTTCGCCGCTATGTATATATATGTGTTAGGCAATCTGCCCGCATGGGAGCCAGTGTGGGATTGGCAGCAGCTAGCAGAGCTGGGTGTGGCAGAAGGTGCTAAAGAAGCATGGGCGAAACAACTTGAGCCATTGAGTTATTTTGATAACACGCTGCCTGATGTTCGCAGGCTGTTGGCGAACGTGTCCACCTATATGACTTTCGACGATCATGATGTGACCGACGACTGGAACATTACCCTTGATTGGTATGAAGGAGTGAGAAAATCGCCCTTGGGTCGACGTATCGTCTCTAACGCATTAGCGTCTTTCTGGGGCTTTCAAGCTTGGGGTAACGATCCTGATAATTTCGATAAAGACCTGATTTTCAGTATCAAACAACATTTAAACGATCAACGCAGCGAAGCCGATATTGCTGAACGTTACGATCTCCATCTGTGGAAAAGCCGAGGCTGGGGATTTTCAATTCCAACCCATCCTCCAATTATTGCTATTGATTCTCGTACCCAGCGTCAGTATGACAATAAATATTCCCCCGCGCAGCTGCTAGATCGTTACTCGCTGGATTGGTTGCGGGTGGAGTGGGCTAAATTGAAAACTGGGCAAAAAATAGATGCGGATACTTGCCCAGTGTTTATTGCGGCTACGCCTGTTGTGGGATATTCCAATGTTGAAAATATTCAGAATACTGCCTTGTGGCTAACGGGTAAAGTGGAAAGTTATGTCTGGATCCGGCACGTGGAAAAGCTGTTCAATATGCAAGGTGTACTCACCGGATGGATGGTAAACAAACTTGATGCGGAGTCTTGGAGTTCCAACAAAGAAGGATTTGTGCGTTTTATGGACACTTTGTGTATGCCTATGAGTATCAAACGTTGTGTCTTCCTTTCTGGTGATGTGCATTACGCATTCACCGCGAAGGCCAGCTACAAACATATTGGCCAAGAGTTAGATTGTTACCAATTGACCAGCTCTGCATTGAGTAACGAACCAGATGCCAAACAATCTCGCTTTTTAGAAAATGGTACTAAAGACAAAGACGGAGTGAAAATTCATCGACACTGGGCAATGAGCGCCAGTCAGCGCTGGACTACTGAGGTGCAGCTACTGCAAGTGGAAAACAGCGAGTTACGTGTTAATGCCAAATGCAACTTAGGGCTGGTTAAATTTGGCAATGGCGTGCCGCTAAGCCATACCTTGCTAACGGGTAACGATAAATTGACTTACCGTTTATTAACTACTTGAAATTTTTCAATCGCTTTGTCCTGAGGCTTCCCGGTTTTGAAGCTGAAATTCACGGTGTAGCCATGAGTGAATATAAAAAACAGGTCTAATAAATACAAAATTTATTGCCTTAAATGATGAGGTTATACAGGGCTGACATGTCGAATCATGGGCTGATAAATATAAAGCCCCCCTTTATGTATCACATTCTTGCCAAAAAAATACCTATCAGGGTTGATAGGTATTCAAGCATGCAATTTTACTAGAAAATAGACAAGCAAATTGAGTGGCTAAATAGCAACTTTTTTTGAACCCCGCAAAGATTAATGAGGTGCAGCTCGAAGAGCCAGTATGAATTAAGCTTTGTAGTGCCAAACTCAATTATATTCAACTGCTTGTTGAATAAATATAAAGGTTGAAATTATGGCAATCTCAGTTTCACTTGAACGTTTGGTTCATGCACTTTCAAATTCCGTTATACGTGCACAAAATCTGGTCGAGAAGGCGCAATTAGCTAACTTGCGCAGCTACTTCGACAAAGATAATCTTCCTATTAATTTTGACTTTCAGCTGCCCTCTATGCAGGACAAGAATACAAATGATCGCTATCGTGTTCCTCTTGCGGCATTAGTTCCGCACGGTTCTTTGGTTATTAAAGAAGCCAAAATCAACTTGGATGTGGAAATTGGTGCTGTTGAGCAAGCTGAACCAGAGGCGCACAATGTTTTCCCCGATTTAGCAGATATAGCCAAAGGTGTTGAGCCGATTCGTCCCAAGCTGATGATTGACCCAGAGACAGGGGGCATCGCTAAAAAATCAAATGGCAATTGTGCTCACATTGCACTGACTCTTAGCTCAAATGAAAACACTGAAGGCTTGGCTCGCTTATTAAATGAAATCATCAAGTCACAGGGGCGTACGGCTAAGTAATATATTCATTGATGAAATGAAATTGTCGTAAAAATTTATTTGTTTATTATTGGGTTGCATTAGATATTGAATGTTTTATTAATGTTTTGATGTCAACTTTTTGGTCGTTATCGGCCGCTAACGTAGACCAATAACGGCCTACATAATATTAAGGAGATTGATTATGTCCGAACTAGTCGATATGGCTTCACAATTCAAAGGCTTGCCTATGGCAGATTTGATAGGTTCGCCTCTTACTGCCGCATGTGACTCACAAATTAAATTAGCGGCTGCAACAGCGGATTTTATTAAAACGATAGGCTTTCTTCCCCCAACGGCAGATGCTGCAAAGGCTGATCCAAATGCCATTGGCGGAACTCGTATCGCTAAATTTGGGTTTAGTCGCAATCTGGCCGACGGGACAAAGGAAGATGTTATTCTAGACGTACCATTGTTAGCGATTGTTAAAGTTCCGGCCTTGTCAATTATAAAGGTTGATATCACCTTTGACATGGAAGTCAAATCGTCCAGTGCCAGCAAGGAATCAAAAGACGCTAGTTTAAAAGTTGGTGTCGAAGCCAGCGGTGGCTGGGGGCCTTTTAGCGTGAAAGTGAACGTCGAAGGTTCGGTTGCGACCCATAAGGAAAATACCCGTAGCTCCGATAATTCAGCAAAATACCATGTTGAAGTGCATGCCGAAGATAGTGGCATGCCAGAAGGTCTAGCGCGTGTGCTCGACATCATGAATCAAGCCATTTCAGCGCCGCCAGCTAAACAGTTGCCAGCCCCAGCCCCTACCTGAGGCTAATAATGCTGGGATGTGATGTTTTATTACTCGGCTCAACTTGGCTTTTTCAGGCAAGTTGAGTTGGCTAAGGGAGAGGTGTTTTGAGTTCAGTGCAATTTCAATTGCCCAATATTCGGTTTGTAAAGCGTATTGTTGTTGGCAATGACAATCCGCAAAATATGAGAACTGAAGAGGAGGTGAATGCGGCTATGGCGCTGGTTAATCAGTGCCTGTCTGAGTTGCCGCGCGGTCATATCATTGGCATTGAAAAAAACTTCGGCCTATACAACATCGGCGAGCATCAAGTTGTATTGCAATATCTTGTTTACAACATTGGTTTTGAACGCAAGCCAATGTATCTTGAACAGGGGAATTAATAAACACTATGATAAGCGCATTGAGTACAGTCGACTTGCTAGTTAAGTCGGTTCAGCATTCGTACGTTGCTGCCAATGAATTAATATTATTGTCTAGTAAAAATAATTTTGAGCCGCTGTTAGAGGCTGATTCTGCGCTTCATCAAAACGCGCAATTCATCATTAATAATACCTTGGGAAATCCGCCAGTAGCGATTCCTTTAGCCCTGTTTCACTCGCCGGTTTGTTATTATTTAAGCACATTGCACTTTGATTTGCCTTGCTACACGATCTCTGGTTTGCGTTTTTTTAAGGCTAGAAGGCAGGCAGTCATGACGGTATTGCATTCAGCCACCCCAACGTTATGGAACAAGCTGTTTTACAGATGTTATTTGTATCACATCATCATTGATGTTGATGTAAAGAAAGTAAAAGTAAGTTTCCAATCTTCTTCTCTTGAGAAGGCGGCAAGGTTAAAGGAAACAAAAGTATATTCAAGCAAAACAGCATGGACCTTCCTCGTAACTGCGGAACAAGAACTACAACTGCTAGCTCAACCCAAAATTATTGCCAATCCCATCTATTGGCGCTCTGCTTTTATGCCGCTGCGGCATTTGTTAAGAATGTCTCTATGAATTTAAAACGATGCTATCTGGCTTATGCCAAGGAAGACGAGTGGCTGAACTCGCTTTTAGAGAGTGGAGAAGCGTTGGGAAACATAATTAGGGAAGCTCTATAAATCCAAACTCCGTCGCGATACTGTATTACTCGCAAAAAATGACTCCTAGCATATCAGACATATGCGTCGCCGCAATTTTTTACTCGCGCAGTATCTCGCATAGGTTTTTGAGTTTATAGAGGCCCCATTAATTGTCAGAGGGGATAGTTTTGAAAAAAACCAAGTTATTTATTGTCGTAATCATTGCCGCAGTTCTTTTTCAATTAACTTCGTGTGATAGCAACCAGAGTGAAAGTGCTAGCAGTAATAGTGAAAATTTAATACACGTCACACTGCTTTATTTTAATGATGTTTATGAAATTACTCCTGTGAGCGGCGGAAAAGAGGGAGGGCTTGCGCGGGTAGCGACTATTCGTAAAGCACTACTCAAGAAAAATCCTAATACGATTACGCTTCTGGGAGGCGATTTTTTTAATCCTTCTGCCATGGGAACGGCCAAGGTTAATGGTGATGCGCTGGCGGGGAAGCAGATGGTTGATGTGTTGAATACGCTTGGCCTTGAGTACGCTACTTTTGGAAATCATGAATTTGATATAAAAGAAAATCAGTTCAATGAGCGCATGAGAGAAGCGAAATTCACTTGGGTTTCCAGCAACGTTTTTGATGCGAAAGGGTATGCCTATCTAGGTGTTAAGAAAGATTTGATTCTCCCCTTTACGGATAAGGCAAGTGGGAAGACTTTTAAGATTGGCATTTTTGGTGTGACGCTGACGGTTAACAAACCCAGCTATGTAAGCTATACCGACCCAGTTCAGACGGCTGATGCGGAGGTGAAGTCGCTCAGGAATAAGTCTGATTTTTTGATCGCACTCACGCATCAAAATTTGGATGATGATGTGAAACTACTTCAGAAACAAGCGTCCATTGATTTGTTGCTCGGTGGTCACGAACACGATAATTACCAACAGTGGCGAGGAAAAAGTTTTGCCCCTTTACTCAAAGCTGATAGCAATGTGCGTTCGGTTTATGTTGTGGAGCTTTATTTTGACCCCAAAACCAAAAAAACAAGAATTAAACCTAATCTCGTTCATGTTAACGATCTTATCGCCGAAGATCCGCAAGTAAATCAGGTTGTGACTAAATGGAAAACACTGGTTTTTGATGCGTTTAGGAAGCAAGGCTTAAATCCAGAAGAGGTGATAACGAAGACCAGTGAGGCACTTGATGGACTAGAATCAAGTGTTCGTTTTCGTCAGACCAATCTAAGCAAGCTGATCGCATTAAGTATGTTGCGACCTTACCCAGAGGCCGATATTTCTTTGTACAACAGCGGCACGATTCGGATTGACGACGTACTTCCGGCTGGGCAGATTACGGGATACGACATTATTCGAGTGATGCCTTTTGGTGGATCGGTAGAGCTAGTTGAGATGAAGGGCATGTTGTTGCAAAAAGTATTGGCTCAGGGAGATGCGAACATTGGCTCGGGTGCTTACTTGCAATCTGCCAACACGACTAAGTCAAGCAACGGAGTATGGCTCGTCAAAGGAGCGGCAATTGACCCCAATAAAATCTATAAGGTAGCAATTCTGGATTTCCTCATGTCGGGAAGGGAACGCAACTTTGCCTATCTGAATGCATCCAATCCAAGTATTAAAGTGCTCAATGATGGAATAGGGAACGATATTCGCCAATTGATGATTAAGCAACTCAGGGGCAACGTGAAGTAATCGTGTATTTTTGGCGTGAGCAAATGGATTAAATTAAGATGGCCTTCGGCAAGTTCAGGGTGAAAAGACTGAATCAGCGTTTCCCTCGTGCCTAGTTTCATATCTACACCTAAGAGCACATAGCGTGGTGTTTTTGATGAATTTGCGAGGTCTTGAAAGGGTTGGCATAGTTGGACTACGTTGACCGTACTTTCAGATTTTAGTGACCTTAGTGCCTTCTTTATACAGATGGTTGCAGCCGAATAATACAAATGAATAAGTCACGGAATTAGTGGCTGCCCTATTGGGTTTTGTGACCGCATTATCCTAGAAAAAGTTGTTTAATATAATGAGGTAACTAGACATTCGACTATGCACGCTGTGCAAGTACACCCGCAAGGAGTGCGCCGTGGTTGCCTCGTAGAGGTTCGGCAAGGGGCTGAAGCCTCAACGAAACACGCAGGCTTATGCGGGCAACAGCTTTTTTAGGTTGATCTCTCTATGGCTTTATTCCGAACTGGCACTGGGTGTCTTGTCGTTGTTTTTCAGTGATCTGAAAAAATAGCCTCCAATTCCGCCCGAGATGCCAATCGCTGTGGTTAGCTTTTGTACGGTTTGCACCATAATAGTTTCGCGGTTTAACATGTAATTACTTCAAAAGTGGACGGTGTAAACTAGGTTTTTTTGTCGCCAAAGTGTCTCTGATAGTTTTACGAAGTCATGCTTTACTCAGAAATTGTTTACAGATTTATTATAGGATGGTTTCTAGGCACGAAACGCTCCCTAAGAAAATCTTTTACTGCTATATAATTACGTATATGCAATATTGTTATTTCAACCACGCACATTAAAGCAAATTCGTTTCTGGAATATGCTAAGCATATCGCCACTATGCTGCCGCCCATTTTGGAGAAGGTATTCCTTGCAACAGATATTTTTTATACTCTGTCCACGTAGTTAATTGCAGCGTGATCGGCCAGAAATCGCGGCGGATGGAGCGAATTATTCATCCAAGATAAGCTGAGCGTTGCGGGGAGATGTAGTGCTTTGCCAACATGTTGGAAGCCTAGCTCCATTGGGGGGAGGTCGGTAACAATGTCTTCATCATAAACAACACGATGGAATGTGTTTTCGATTCTGCTTAATGATGCTGCAAAGGTGGCATCACCAACGCGTGGCGAACCGAAGGTGTAGAGGGCTGTAGGGGGGTGGCGCGCAGCAGCTAACGTGGCTAAGGCCGCTCCTAGTCCGTGACCTGCAAAGAAAAGTGGATAGTTTAGCTGTTGCACAGCGGAAGCAATTTCTCCCCATATGGAATCTAAAGCTTTTTTGAACGCCTCTTTAACGTCAATTTTGTTATTTTGATGTCTTAATATTCCGATAGAAAGATCCATGAAGACATCTTTGATATTTTGCTCTGTCCCGCGAAATATCAGGGCGGCATAGCGTGATTCGTTTGAATTGAGTTCGATCAACATCGCCTGTGCATTCGTTGCAGTAGAACTAAATAATTGCGGGTGTTTGAATCCTGAATTTTCGAGTATATTTGCCCGAGTAGGGCATGAGTCTGCTTCAGTGTCGTGTCGATATGCGAGTCGGCATAGTTCAGCCAGCCATAAGGCATGAGTTGGGGTGAATTCGCTAGTAGACGGGTCGAAGGGAAGAAAAGTCCGACGCGAGAAAAAGTCTGTGGCATTGCCTAGGTTAAGAAGGTCGCGCCATGTCGCAATATGAATTGCTTCATTGTGAGAATTGTTGGCAAAAGAATGCCCCTCTGTTCGCTTAGATTTCAGATTAGGCTGAAATATTTGGTTTAGTGCTTGTGTTGTCACTTTTACCATGATTGCTTCCAAGATTGTTTGATTAAGATGCGCTTATATTTAATTTTCGCTGCCAGTCACTTAAACAGAAAAATGGATTTTCCGCACCTCCCAACCCTGATAGGTATAAAGGCAGTTAACAATCCCTAAATGGAAGTTAAATTTGCTTATTTGTGCACAAGTTTGTGGGCAAGTTGTTAAGTAGCGTCTACCTTGCAGGTATAATGCCTGCCTTGAAACAGTCCCCCTTAATTTTTTCTGGAGTCACCGTGTTTAAGTTTATTGGCGTCATTGTTGCTTATCTCTTGTTCGGATTTTGGGGTGGCTTGTTTGGGTTTTTCTTGGGATCGTTTTTTGACCGTATGCGCACCTACGGCTCTGGCGGAATGAACCCTTTGCAGAATGCGATGCGCCAAGCTGTATTCCTTGAGACCGTATTTATTTCGATGGGTAAACTGGCCAAGGCTGATGGTCACGTCTCGCAAGCTGAGATAGAGCATGTTCAACAATTCATGCAAAAACTTGGCATGAGTTCAGATCATCGTTTGCAAGCTATCGCCTTGTTTAAAAAGGGGGCTGATCCAGAGTTCGATCTTGCTGCGACGTATAAAAAGTTCATGCGTGCTTGTGGTCACACAAAAGATTTGAAGCAAGTGCTGCTGGTGTATCTCATTGTGATGGCGCTTGCAGATGGAAGTATCCATCCGGCTGAAGAGGCTTTGCTCGCCGAAATTGGTGGCTATCTTGGTTACGATCAAGCCACGTTTAAACACATCGTGGATATGGTGCTGAACCAGTCGCATTTCGGTGGTGGGCAAGCGAATGTTGAAGAAGCATTGGAAGGTGCGTATAAAGCCCTAGGTGTGACGAAAGAGAGTAGTGATGCCGAAATTAAACGCGCTTATCGTAAATTGATGAGCCAATATCACCCAGACAAATTGATGGGGCAGGGGATGCCGGAAGACATGATTGCAATGGCGACTGAGCAGTCTAAAGAAATCCAACTCGCATACGACATGGTCAAGAAAAACAGAAACCTTTAAGATGTTGTTTTCCTCAAAGCACACCCGTCCGCGTTACAGCGGACTGCATGGTTCTTCCGACGCACTGGCTTTGGCGCAATATGCCCAAAAACAATCACCGCTAGTGGTGATCGCTGCGAACGCCCTTGAAGCACAACGCCTAGTCGAAGAGATCCCTTTCTTCGATCCTAGCTTGCGCGTACGTCTGTTGCCGGATTGGGAAACCTTACCCTACGATCATTTTTCTCCGCATCAAGATTTAATATCTGAACGTCTTGCGACCTTGCACTACATTCGCAGCAATGCCTGTGATGTTGTCATTGTGCCTATCACTACTGCTTTATACCCCTTGCCACCCGTCGAGCATCTTGCGGCCTATACATTTTTCATAAAGCGCGGTGAAAAGCTGAACCTCACGCAACTACGTGAGCAGCTGACCTTGGCGGGATACAGCCATGTTCAACAAGTGCTCACCCCAGGTGAATACTGCGTACGGGGTGGCATCATTGATTTGTTTGCTATGGGTAGTGTGTTGCCCTATCGCATTGATTTATTTGATGACGAAATCGAAACCATTGCTACTTTCGATGTGGATACGCAACGCACTTTGTATCCCGTACCAGAAATCCGCATGCTGCCCGCACGCGAGTTTCCGATGGACGAAAAAGGACAGGCGACTTTCCGGCAGCGTTTCCGAGATCGTTTTGATGGAGATCCATCCAAATCACGCATATACAAAGATGTGAGCAAGGGGATTGCCCCCGCAGGTATTGAGTATTACTTACCCTTGTTTTTCGACAAGACGGCAACGCTTTTTGACTATTTGCCTAGTAACGCCACACTGTGTCTGCATCACAATGTCGATGCAGCAATTGCTAGCTTTACGGTTGATACCGCCTCGCGCTACCAGCTATTGCGTGGCGATCCGCAACATCCCTTACTGGAAACAAAAGAGCTGTTTTTGGATGGTGAGCAGTTTTTTATTCGCGCGAAAGAATATGCGCGGCTGGACATATTGCAAACCCAAGCAGCATCCCCTCGTCCGGCCTTGGCTCCAAGTGATGACTCTGCTCCTGAGGCCGAGCAGGAGACAGCCTCAAAAAACAGCATGTCTTGCGCAAGCAGTGTTATTCCCAACATCGCAGTAGACCGTCGTGCTGAAATTCCCACGCAAAAATTTGCAGATTTCCTGAGTGCTTACGCAGGGCGTGTATTGTTGCTCGCGGATAGTTTAGGCCGTCGCGAGATCATGTCAGGTTATCTGAAGGAATATGGTCTAAATCCTGTTGTTTGCGAAGACTATGCCGGATTTCTGGCTAGTAAAGAAAAATTCATGCTCGCCACGGCCTTGGTGCAGAGTGGGTTTACGCTAAGTGATGACAAGCTTGCCGTCGTTACTGAGACTGAATTGTATGCCTCACAGCCGCGCAGCCGCGCTGTACGCGTTGCTAAAAAGAGCAATGTGGAAGGCATGTTGCGTGATCTCACCGAGCTTAAAACAGGCGATCCGGTGGTGCATGAGCAGCACGGTATTGCGCGTTATCAGGGCTTGGTGAATCTTGACCTAGGCGAAGGCGAGAATGAATTTTTGTTGCTGGTATATGCGGGCGAAGACAAGCTGTATGTGCCTGTGTCGCAACTGCATGTTATTAGCCGCTATAGCGGTGGTGCGCCTGAATCTGCACCTTTGCATAAGCTGGGTAGCGGCACTTGGGATAAAGCCAAGCGTCGCGCTATGCAGCAGGTGCGCGACACGGCTGCTGAGTTACTGAATATCTATGCGCAACGTGCGACTCGCAAAGGTCATGCTTTTCAGCTGACTTATCATGATTATGAAGCTTTCTCCGAAGGTTTTGGTTTTGAAGAAACCGCCGATCAGGCTGCTGCCATCGAAGCCGTGTTGCTTGATCTGCAATCTATCCAACCCATGGATAGACTCATCTGTGGTGATGTGGGTTTTGGAAAGACCGAAGTCGCTTTGCGTGCCGCCTTCGTCGCGGTTATGGATGGCAAACAAGTAGCCGTGCTCGTGCCCACTACATTGTTAGCTGAGCAACACTTCCAGAATTTCTCTAATCGCTTCGCCGACTGGCCGATTAAGATCGCAGAATTATCGCGTTTTCGTTCTGCTAAAGAGGTCACACAAGCGCTGGCAGATTTAGCTGACGGTAAGCTAGATATTGTGATTGGTACGCATAAACTGATTCAGAAAGATGTGAAATTTAACAATCTGGGTCTGGTTATTCTCGACGAAGAGCATCGCTTCGGCGTGCAGCAGAAGGAACGACTCAAGGCTTTGCGCGCAGAAGTGGATGTGCTCACGTTGACCGCCACGCCGATTCCGCGCACATTGGCGATGTCATTGGAAGGCTTACGCGACTTTTCGGTGATCGCCACCGCGCCGCAGCGCCGTCTTTCCATTAAAACCTTCGTTAGCAGCTATAGTCAGGGCATTATTCGCGAAGCCGTGCTGCGTGAACTCAAGCGTGGCGGCCAGGTGTATTTCCTGCACAACGAAGTCAATACCATCGCCAATATGGCGGAAAAACTAGAAACCTTGCTGCCCGAAGCACGCATTCGCACCGCGCACGGACAAATGGGCGAGCGTGATTTGGAATCCGTAATGCGTGACTTCCATCATCAACGCTTTAACGTCTTGCTGTGCACCACGATCATCGAGACGGGGATAGACATTCCCACGGCCAATACCATCATCATGAATCGTGCTGATCGTTTCGGTCTGGCGCAATTGCACCAACTGCGTGGTCGCGTCGGACGCTCTCATCACCAAGCTTATGCTTATTTGCTAGTGGATAGTATGGATAGACTCACGGCACAGGCCAAAAAACGCTTAGAAGCGATTCAGGCCATGGAGCAATTGGGTTCGGGCTTCTTCCTTGCCATGCACGATTTGGAAATACGCGGTGCGGGCGAAGTATTGGGTGAATCGCAAAGCGGTGAAATGAAAGAAATTGGTTTCAGCATGTATAACGATATGCTCGCTGCTGCCATCGCGTCCCTCAAGCAAGGCCATGAGCCAGACATGGCTCACCCTCTAGGCGTGACCACTGAAATTAACTTACATACGCCTGCCTTGTTGCCTAGCGACTACTGTGGTGATATTCACCAGCGTTTGGTGATTTACAAGCGCTTTGCCAACTGCAATACGCAAACAGATTTGGACGATATGCAACAAGAGTTGATTGATCGTTTTGGCCTGCTGCCCGAAGCTGCGCAGACACTACTGGATAGCCACCAACTGCGTATCCTCGCCAAACCGCTAGGCATTATGAAGCTGGATGCATCATCGGAAGCCATTGTCATCCAGTTTGTTCCGCAACCCCCTATAGACCCGATGAAAATCATCACCATGATTCAAAGTCGGCGCTATATCAAAATGACCGGGCCGGATAAATTGCGTATTGAATTGAAACATGAAGATTTGCAGCAGCGAGTATTGGCAATTAAGAAATTCTTTGCTGAGTTGGCGTAAGGTGTATAGCGTATTTTTAGCTATAAGAACCTTTAAAGCTAAAAACCTCAGTTCTATCCGCAGATTTCTCAGATTGACGCAGATTTTCAAGCTGTTAGTCGCAGAGAGTGCATCACCAGCAAGGTGCACCAAAGTGTCGAGGTGAAGGTTCGTTTTAATCTGCGTAATCTGCGGACAACTGTTTTTTTGAGGTTTATCTATCACACTTCATTACGCACCAATTGCATGCGCTGATCTAGGTGCGTGCACCTGATTCTTTAGTAAACTCCTCTTTGTTAGCATTCCGACTTCTGTAAGTTGCTGATTATAAATGGCTGAATTTCTGGCATGGCTATTGCTAAACATTACCTATCAAGACAAGAGGTGATGCTATGCAAGAGAACTGTGCAGTTTGCTATACCGAGAATTTTCAAAACGAAGTGTCATTATTTAGTGACATGCGCGGTGTCGCTAGTGGCTGGGGGTTTTATATCAATCGTGGCTTAAGTGGTTTACGCCAACAGATGAATGAAACACTTGGCATGTTTGCTTCTCTGGAAAGTAAAAATGAAGTCGCCATCCTATATTTAGGCAGAACCAGCGAATTTTTGATGATGAGTTCAGAACGCATGGTGATTCCAAAAACGCCTTATACCCTAGAAGAAATGTTGTGTAGTTTGCGTTTAAGAAGCGGGCTGTGGAAAGAAGAGCTTGATGAAAGCCATGTCGCTTGTTCAGTTAACGGCCGTCCCGCAGCATTAAATGAAGTTGTCGAAGCAGGTGCAGAGATCGCAATTTATTCCAGGAAATCTTTGTTCGAAGCGTGATTTGTAAAGCCTGAGCTAGGCATGTGCTGCTGAAAGTATTTTCACGGCATAAGGCGGCAAGCGGGCCAAAGCGGTCAGTTTTCACTTCAGAATGCAGACATTCAACGTAGAAGTAACTGGCGCTGCGCAGCCTTATCACGCAGCGTCCGTGTTGATTGTCGGTTTATGCTGCGCACGGAAGTGGAAGCTCCCAGCCGGGAAACACGAGTACGGCAGGATGGCACTGTAGGGCACGAGCAAAAACTTTTGCGCGCTCGGCGCCTAAATTCACTCTGCCATTTTCGATGGCAGAAATAGTGGCTTGAGGAATACCAGTAAGTTCGGAAAGCTGGTTTTGGCTCAATTCCTGAAGCTCGCGCAAGATACGGACAGACTCACCCGCCGATACCTCAACTTGTTTTTTTGCGGGGCGAAACTCTTTCATTTCACGGCCTCCTGTAATCGTGGGGGGTAACTTGAACAACTTGGATCAGCAACACATTGGCAACAACCCGGTAGATCACGCGCCACTGTAGACTTAGCTGAGAAGAGCGATGACTTTTCCATTCACCTGACAGAGCCTCATCGTGAAACCCCTTGATGAGACGCAATCCTTGTGGCCCCGAGACTCTGGCAATGTCTTTCCATTTTTCGTAGCGCTTCAGAATCTCAATAGGAACGGAGCCGGTAAGTTGTTTCTCAACGCGACGATGTTCTTCAATTTCCCACATGCCGCATTATGTATATATCATTAATGGTATGTCAAGAGTGCCGATTTTTTGGTGAAAAGAAAAATTGGGTTGAGTCTAGAATCGTGGCACACCGTCATGACAGAAACTGATTGGTGCTATTTGGATCAAACACCACTTTCCGTTTGATTGCTCATCTAGTTAAACTCGGACTCAGATAAAAGCACACCCATTGAAATATCGAGAGCGTTGGCTAATCGTTCGATGTTTCGAATTGAAATGTTCCGCTCACCCCGTTCGACAGAACTAATGGGAACCTCTAATAATTGTTTATTCGCACACATGAAATGCGAATCGGTAAGTTTTTTTGTCCCGCCTTTCAACGTATCAACAATTTGAAGCATTTTTTGCCTGCAATCATGTGGTTTTTT
>Ga0316202_10000720_pt1 | contig 31931 bp, 33 predicted proteins | sample 3monrhotite_MG_FD_204934 | JGI IMG/M metagenome (GOLD analysis project Ga0316202, IMG submission 204934) | Microbial mat bacterial communities from mineral coupon in-situ incubated in ocean water Damariscotta River, Maine, United States -... | ecosystem: Environmental > Aquatic > Marine >...
TATGGTTCGACCAATCCGCATAGAATTTCCTGGAGCTGTTTACCACGTTACTTCGCGAGGAAATGGCCGAGCAGATATTTATTTGTCGGATGCAGACCGGATTAATAGGGTCAGAGTGAAGCTCCCCGGTAATCCCCCCAACAGACTGGACACTAACTGGGGTTCCCTTTTTTTGATCGATTTTTATTCTGTTTAGGCTGGTGTTGTAGCTTTGGCTCTAAACCTTTTTTCAAGGAAGAAGAAGCCAAAGGGAAGCACCGATGTAATAAACGCAAAGTTCCATAGAGCTGGAGTCCAGTTGTTCCTGCGGCTTACGATCTCCAGCAAGGGCAGATAGGCCAGCCAGAGAAATCCGTGAACAGGGCCGACAAAACGGACAAGATCAACACCAAACTGGTATTTCGCAGGCATGGCAATAAAGAGCAGGGTAACGAGCGATAGCCCTTCGATGATACTTAGGATTCTGAATGCTTTTAGCATGGGCTGATCTAATCTCCTTTGTGAGTTGTGCTGCTCTGGATTGGCGAAGACCAAGCCAAAGCAAAGCTTGTTATATGAAACAGTGAATCTGACTGACTTCGGGGTCAACTCTTCAATATTATGTTGCCCAAGTCATTCACTAAAAAATTAATTCGTATACTGTTGCTCTTGTTTGTAACGAGTCCCGTTGATGCAGAGTCCGGGGTAATCAGTAGTGCAGAGGTTCCTATGCAAAACGAAGAATTCGTGAATGGTTTGTTGGACTTTATCAGGAAATCACCAACACCGTTCCATGCTGTGCAAACCATGGTTGAGATGCTGGAAGGTTCAGGATTCAGGCGCTTGTCGGAAAAAGAGGCGTGGAAAGTAAAAGACGGGCAGACTGGTGAACGCTGCTTTGTGACGCGTAACGATTCCTCGATTATTGCATTTAGCCTGAACCAGCCGTTGATTGAACATGGTATTCGTATGGTGGGCGCACATACTGACAGTCCGTGTCTGAAGGTGAAACCGAACCCTGAAATGATTAAAAGTGGATATCTGCAACTCGGTGTTGAAGTGTACGGCGGAGCTCTGCTCAACCCCTGGTTTGATCGAGATCTGTCTCTTGCCGGACGTGTCAGTTTTCTTGATGAAAACGGTGAAATAAACCACACCCTGATTGACTGGGGGCGGGCGATTGCAGTGATTCCCAGCCTGGCCATCCATCTGGATCGGGAAGCCAATGAAAATCGCACTATCAACAAACAAACCGACCTGCCGCCGGTATTAATGCGTGTGCCGGAGAAGAGTGCAGATGATGTGAGTTTTAACGGGTTGTTGCTTGAACTTGTGAATTCCAGTGATCTGAAGGCCGTGAAGGTACTCGATTATGAACTAAGCTTTTATGATGTTCAGCCGCCTGCTGTTGTCGGCCTGGAGGGTGACTTCATTGCGGCCGCCCGTCTGGATAATCTTCTCAGCTGTTATACAGGGCTGATGTCTCTGATCAATAATGACGGTACACAGAATGCACTGCTGGTCTGCAATGATCATGAAGAGGTGGGCAGTGTTTCGGCTGCCGGCGCACAGGGGAACTTCCTGAAATCGGTACTTATGCGCCTCTGTGGCAGTGATGAAGCCATGATCCGCAGCATGGCTTCAAGCATGATGATATCGGTTGATAATGCTCATGCCCTGCACCCCAACTATGCTGATAAGCATGATGCCAATCATGGGCCGCTCATTAATGGAGGGCCGGTGATCAAGATCAATGCGAACCAGCGATACGCAAGCAATAGTGAGAACGCTTCATTGTTCAGGCACTGGTGTGAGCAGGCGGATGTACCGGTGCAATCATTTGTGATGCGCTCGGATATGGCATGCGGTAGTACGATCGGTCCGATTACCGCCAATGAGCTGGGTGTGGCGACAGTGGATGTGGGGGTTCCGACCTTTGCCATGCACTCGATCCGTGAACTGGCCGGTCGCGAGGATGCCTATAATCTCTACCGCGTGTTGAACCACTGTTTCCGCTGAGGTGAAAGTCTGAATGTTGAAGTTTGATGAGATCTATCATCGCGCCATCCAGCATAAGGGTGGGGTGGAAGCGCTGCACCTGCTGCTAGCCGATGATATCAAGCCGAAGAAGGTTGTTTCCGCTACAGATGAGAGCCGATTTCTTGCCGAGATGACCCGCTGTCTCTTTCAGGCCGGATTTGTCTGGAGGGTGATTCATCAGAAATGGGATGGCTTTGAAGCGGTGTTTTATGGCTTTGATGTAAACACCATCCTGGGTCTTCAACCAGAAGCGTGGGATGAGATCCGAGCTGATGCCCGTATTGTGCGTAATAACCAGAAAATAAGCTCGGTAAGAGCGAACGCCCAATTCATTGAAGATATTGCCCTTGAGTCCGGAAGTTTTGCCGGTTTCATTGCTGACTGGCCCGAGTCGGACCTGATTGGCTTGCTTGAGCTGCTGAAAAAGCGGGGTTCAAGGCTGGGTGGCAATACCGGCCAGCGTTTTTTACGTAACGTGGGCAAGGATAGTTTTTTGCTAAGCAAAGATGTGATCAGATGTTTGCAGAACAGCGGCCTGGATATCAGGGATAACCCCACATCCAAACGCGACCATACAGCTATTCAGCAGGCCTTTAATCAATGGCATGAGGAATCAGGGCTCTCATATACCCATTTAAGTAAAATCGCTGCGTATTCGATTACGACATAACAGTCATGAGCGGAAACCGGACTTCGTAGAGCGATAAAGGAGAGATCATGGAATACAAAAAATTAGGCAGCAGTGATCTCGAAGTATCCACCCTCTGCCTGGGTACGATGACCTTCGGTGAACAGAACAGTGAATCCGATGCGCATGCCCAGCTTGATATGGCAGTCGAACATGGTGTGAATTTTATTGATACGGCCGAGATGTATCCGGTTGCACCGCGTGCTGCGACTCAGGGGTTGACGGAGAGTTATGTTGGTTCATGGTTGAAGGGTCAGCAACGGGATAAACTTGTTATTGCCAGTAAAGTTACCGGCCCTTCACGTGGATTCGACTGGATACGCGGTGGCCCACGCGTGAATCGGGAGCAACTGCACGCAGCGATAGATGGAAGCTTGCAGCGTTTGCAAACCGACTATCTTGATTTATATCAGATTCATTGGCCGGACCGTTATGTACCCATGTTCGGTGGCAGCAGTTATGATGCGAGCCTTGAACATGAAAGTGAACCGATCTTAAAGCAGCTTGAAGCACTCGCTGAGCTGGTCAAATCAGGCAAGGTTCGATCTATTGGCCTGAGCAATGAAACGCCGTGGGGAGTGAGTGAATTCAGCCGTCTTGCGAAAGCATTTAATTTGCCCTCTGTAGTCACCATTCAAAATGCCTACCACTTGATGAATCGCACCTTTGAGGCCGGGCTGGCAGAAGTTTGCCGCCATGAACAGATCGGTTTGCTGGCTTATAGTCCTCTGGCCTTTGGACACTTATCAGGAAAATATCTGGATCATCCGCAGGCCGATGGGCGAATCACGTTATTTCCTGCGTTCGGTCAACGTTATGCTAAAACAAACGTGACAGAGGCGGTACGGGCATATGTAGAGTTAGCTCGTGAGGCCGGATTAAGTCCTGCACAGATGGCACTGACTTTTGCCCGTAGCCGCTGGTTTAGCAATAGTGTCATTCTGGGAGCAACCAGCCTGAAACAGTTGCAGGAGAATCTGAACAGTGCCGAAGTGAAGCTTTCAACAGAGCTGTCGGACCAGATTGAGGCAGTGCATAAGCGTTATCCAAATCCAGCCCCATAATATGGTTGTAGGGTTTTTAATGGGCTGGTGATTAGAGGGGCAGAGAGCTCTAGCTAAGTTTCCTGTATCTTTTTAACAATCTCAGCGTTTTCGCTGAACCCTGCCGGTTATGACATGCCTATCAATGCCCGACGGCTTGTTGAATGACTGCACCAGTCAAAAACACCGGGAGTGACATGAAGCCAGCCACAGCGCCGTATGAACTGATACGCAATCCTGTCATTATACCCATGTATGTGTGTCCAGCGAACAGCATGTCTGTTTCCGACTCTGTTTGAATGATGATCCTGTTGCGCGTCATTGCAGCTTCAAAAGCTTTCAAAGAAACCTGGTCTGGTTCAGTCTGCCTGCCGAAGTGCTTTCCGGTCATGATGTTGGCTTGCTGGTGAGGCTCTGGATTATTGAAGTGAGGCACAAACAAAATGAGAGACGTTACAATTTCAAGTGAGCCGATAGAACTGAACAAACTGCTGAAGTTCGAAGCCCTGGTCTCCAGTGGTGGAGAGGCAAACCAGGTGATTACTGAAGGGCTGGTTACGCTCAATGGCGAGACAGAAACCCGGAAAAGGAAGAAGATTGTTGCAGGTGATATCGTCGGCTTCGGGGATGAAAAGATTCGCATCCAGCTCTTAAAAGGGTGATATGCTTGCCGCTGCCATCCCGATGCATAGTAACTGACCTGAAACAGGGCGTGATCACATGATTCTGGATTTTGAAGCTCTGGCCGGTGGTCAGCGCTATTTTCAAATCATTCAAACCCTGATGCCTCGCCCGATTGCATGGGTACTTACTGAGCATGCAAACGGCAGCTATAATCTCGCACCCTTCTCATTCTTTACCGCTGTATGTTCTGAACCGCCGATACTGATGCTCTCGCTTGGCCTTAAACCCGATGGCGGATTCAAGGATACCCGTATCAATCTTGAGCGTAGCCAACGCTGCGTGATTCATATACCCGACCGTACGATGATGGATGCTATGAACGGTAGCAGTGCCACGCTTCCCGCAGATATGTCCGAGGTTGAGCAGCTTGGGCTCTCTCTGCAGCCCTTTGACGGGTTTGCTCTGCCGCGACTGGCCGATGCCAAAGTTGCATATGGTTGCAGACTCCATGAAATCAAGGAGATGGGAGCAGGGCCGCAAAGTCTGTTGTTTGTGCAGATTGAGCAGATGTTTATCAATGAAGCTATCCTGGAGCCGACTGATAATGGTCGCATTAAAGTTGATGCGATGAAGCTTGACCCGATTGCCCGTTTGGGTGCCAATGAATACGGTTTTTTAACCAATATCACACATCTGAAACGACCGGCTTGATACGGTTAAAGCTCACCCTTGGTTTCATGGCATAAGTTTTAAATTTTTCTCTGTTATGAATATTTATCTTTTAACACATCAGCGTGAGCTTGAGCGAAGCTCCAATACCGGGGGTCTGGTTGCCGATCTGCTTGCAGATGGCTGTAAGCTATATATTTGGGACAGGGTAAGGCCAGATTTAGAGTTATTGGAGAAGATAGCAGATGAATCGGTTGCGCTACTCTATCCGTCTGAAGGCTCTGCCTGCATCAATGAGCATGAGGTTTTTGACAGCTATATTATCCTTGATAGTACATGGCAGGAGGCTCAAAAGATGTACAATCACAGTCCATATCTGAAGCGTTTGAAAAAAGTGCATCTCAATAGTGGAAACGCTTCGATTTACACGCTTAGGCGAAATCAAAAAGAGATGGGCCTGTGCACTGCAGAGTGCGTGGTAGAAGTTCTGAACTCCAATGGCTATCTGCAACAGGGCAGAGAGCTGCTGGTTCACTTAAAGGCTTTTATTCTAAATTCACAGAGTAGAGGGCGCGAGCGACTTTGATCCCTGCTTATATGATCTGGTATCTGAATCCACTATGCCGGTTTATAGACAGGTTGTAAGGGCATCAGAAGAGAGAAAGTGTGTGCTTTTCCATGGCTCGAGCTTATGCGTCTATGACGCAGGGGACATCCAGTAAGCAAAGAATGAGCAGACTGCAGCAAGGACACCGGTCAACAGTGAGACCCACCATGGTGAACCTCTTCTGATTCTGTCCGCAGTAAACAACCATAGTAATAAAGCAACAATTCCCATAATAACTCCAAGCCAGGGCATACTTACTGAACTGCCTCTCTTTTTACAGGTGTTTTGAATTTTCAATCAACCCTGGATGGACGCGCATCCCCAGTTCCGGGGCAGGGCAGAAAGCCTGATATCGGGGTGGTTTTACATCAATAACTGAAAGTCCGATGATGCCACACAAACACCATTCACGATCACCTCTACGGTATGCCTACCAGGGTAATAGGTGCGAGTTGTAATCCTTTTTATCATATGCTTTTTGCTGGATATCAGAGCTTGTTTTCCAGCTAAAGTGATCGTGCGCCATTTGAATACCTTGGCTGTCGTACGACCATTGGCTTTTTGATGATGAATCACGTAGTCGATCATCAAGGCCTGATCGTGGCTGGCATCCGAGGTACATGAGAGCCTAAACTGCAAGGGTGTACCAAAAGCCAGGTGTGGTGTCAGCAGCTCAAACTTTACCTGTGTAATACGGGGAGGCCCATATCCCAGAAGCTGTAATACTTTTTTATCACCTTTTTTAATCAGGCTGCGGCAGGCATGACGAACCAGCCTCTGGCGATCCCTGTTTGCATCCAACATCCAGCGCTGTGAAACTCCGGTTATCAATTCCGGATGATCCTTGGAGAGATCATTGAGGTTATTGGCAACCGAACGTCGTACATATTCATCCTCATCATCCTTGAGTCCTTCCAGTAGTGCGACTACAGGTGTGGGATCCTGAATAAACAGGGGTAGTCTCATGGCCCAGGGAAGCCGGGTACGAGTGCCTTCTGATACCAGACGCCGTACATGACGGTTGTCATCGGTGATCCATCGGTGCAGCTCTATCAGGGTTTTCTCCGGTGATGCCAACAGAAAAAAGCGTATGCCAAATTCTGAAGAGAACCGCTTGGTCATCTCTTTGAACAGCTCCATCGAGCATTCAAAATGATCCAGCCCGCGTAAGCCTACGTAATGGGCCATCGGCATAATCGCCCAGCCTGCAATGCCATCGCTATCCACGGTGGCCCCGAAGATATCGCCATCGCGTACCGGGCTCAGGCTGGATAACATTATTGCAGCAGCCCGTTCAAAATCCTGAGGCAGGTGCTTGATCATTGCATCCGTGATTTGCTCAGAACGGGCTTTAAGCTCCAGAGCAGTCAGGTTGTTTGAAGCATCAGCTTCAAATGCCTTTGTATCAAATTCAGAGCATTGCTTGTTGAAATGCGTGGCCATGCCATGAATAAGATTCTGATTGAATGCATTTTTGAACGGTTCGGCCATCGGAGATACCTTTTTTCATCGTTGATGAAGGATGTTATAAGCCTTAATGACTTATCGTGTTTGAGGCCAGTATAGATCACATGCTCCTCGTATTGCCAGAGCACGAAGAGCGGGGATCAGTGGGATGGGCTTACCATGTCTTATCAAAAGCTTTCAAAGAAACCGGCGCTGGTTCAGTCTGCCACGCGAAGCATTCCCGCTCTGCTGCTTCTTTGTGGTTTATGGAGTCCTGACTATGATCAAATATCAAACTGAATTTGAAACGTACATCAAAGCCAATGGAAAGGGGCCTGCTGAGAAAGTGGCAGAGTCTGTTAAGACCTATGTTGCAAACTTGAACTCTGTTTCCAGGCATCTGGGGATCAGTATCAACGCCAAAGTTCTTGGTACGGATAGCGATATCGATGATCTGTCTGGTCGCTTAAGCCAGCTGGGGAAAATATCACCAAAGAATATAAAATTTTATAGATCAGCCATGCAGCAATATGTGAATATGGTGAATGGCATATAAACCTGCGCAATGCGTAGCGATAACGACAATTATATTGTGGGAAGCCGCTCACCCAAGCCCTCATACATTACCCTGCCGCGATTAAACCGTCCGTTGCCGTCCATGCTGGATTTTTTCGATCAGCATTTTCCACGAGTCGGCCGTGATATCTGGTTGGAGCGATTGCATGGGGGCAAGATAAGTGATGAGCAGGGGCGGGTCGTGAATGAATCAACATTATACCGCATCAATGCCCGGCTGAGTTATTATCGGGAAGTGAAGCAAGAGGCCCGTATTCCTTTTCAGGAGCGTATCCTCTATGAGGATGAACAGATCCTGCTGGCCGATAAACCCCATTTCCTCCCAGTCACACCGACAGGTACAGCCGTGAATGAGTGTCTGCTGCATAGGCTGGTGAAACGGACATCGAATAAACAGTTGGTGCCACTGCACAGACTGGATCGTGAAACAGCAGGGTTGGTGCTGTTCAGTAAAAGACCGGAAACACGTAAGAATTATTTTGCCCTGTTCAGTGCAGGCTGTATTGATAAGCAGTATGAGGCCGTCGCAAGCCGCCCGAAGGATACAGAGCAGGGGGAGTGGCTGATTGAGAGTCGCATCGAACCAAGTGGTGAGTGGATACTATGTCATAATGTTCAGGGTATAGTGAATGCACGCTCGCATATCAGGTTGCTGGAGGCAGGTGAGACACTTGCACGTTTTGCACTCTCGCCCATAACCGGGAAAACGCATCAGTTACGTCTGCACATGGGCTTGATCGGTTCCCAAATCCTGCATGATAAATTCTATCCTGAGTTACAGTCTGAACCCGACACCGTGGATTACTCCAGGCCTTTGCAGCTGTTGGCCAAAAGCCTTCCTTGCTTTTACTGATCCTGTATCAGGTATCCGGCATCAGTTTGCAACGGAGCAGAGTCTGTCTGCATGGCGATCTATAACGCCTTAAAATCGATAAGGTCAGGCTTGATGTTATAGCTGCTAGTCTTTTGTGCTCAGCTTGACAGTCATTGAGCGATGGCTGGGTTAGAAATCACCTGGAGATCACATGAAAATCATCGTTGCAGCACTCTATCACTTTTCTACACTGGATGATTATCAGGCCATGCGTGAGCCGTTACAGCAGTTTTGTATCGAACATGGCATCAAAGGCTCTTTGCTGCTGGCGCAGGAAGGCATCAATGGCACGGTGGCAGGCAGCCGTGAAGATATTGATGCACTGCTGATTTATCTGCGCAGTGATGAGCGGTTGCAGGGCCTTGAGCATAAGGAATCGCTGACCACTGCATGGCCATTTTATCGCATGAAAGTGAAGCTGAAAAAGGAGATAGTCACCCTTGGTGTGGAGGGGGTGTCACCGACGGTTTGTGTGGGAACCTATGTAGAAGCGACAGAGTGGAATGCTGTCATTTCAGACCCGGATGTGCTGGTGCTGGATACGCGTAATGATTATGAATATGAGATTGGTAGCTTTAGCGGTGCGCTTGATCCGGAGACGAGCTCATTTCGCCAGTTTCCAGACTATGTGGATGCCCATTGTGATCCGGTTCAACATAAAAAAGTGGCCATGTTCTGCACTGGCGGCATACGCTGTGAAAAGGCTTCAGCCTTTATGTTGCAACAGGGGTTTGAAGAGGTGTACCACTTAAAGGGTGGTATTCTGAAATATCTTGAAGAAGTGCCGGAAGAGGAAAGCCTCTGGCAAGGTGAATGTTTTGTGTTCGATGATCGGGTGACGGTAAAACATGGGTTGGAAGAGGGTGATTATGAACTGTGTCGTGGTTGCAGGTGGCCATTAAGCGGGATCGATAAACAGTCAGATCATTATGAAGAGGGTGTTTGCTGTGAACGCTGCCATGATGTTTTAACAGCTGAAAAACGCAGCCGACTTGAAGAGAGGAAAAAACAGACGCGTCTGGCCAAAGAGCGTGGTGAACTACATCTGGGCATGTCGCTGAAAGCGGCGAGAGCCCGCAAGCGGGAAAACAAACAGGCTCTGGGTGCAAAGATACCTAATCACCTGATACCAAAAGCCGATGATGGCCGCAGCAGCTGAATCGCGTGGTCTTTCTTCAGCCTGTATATGGGGGGAATAACAGATGAAATGGTTTATGATTATCGTATCACTGTTGCTGCTTGTCGGTCTGGTTGCCTATATCGCAATGGCGATTCAGTCGCATAAGAGACCTGAGAATCTGGGCTTGAAACTTGGCCAGTTGCGTAGCTGCCCTGATTCACCGAATTGTGTCTGTAGCGAAGGGCATAGTCAGAGTAGTGAGGAGCATGCGATTGCGCCGATTAAGGCAGATGACAAGGCATGGGCGAAGCTGAAAACTCGTATTGCAGAACAGGGCGGAGTGATCAAGAAGGATGATAGTCACTATCTGCATGCCACATTTACAACACCTGTTTTCCGTTATGTTGATGATGTCGAACTGCGTCTGGATGTGGATCAGGGATTAATTCATCTGCGTTCAGCTTCCCGGGTGGGGCGTTCCGATTTTGGTGTGAACCGCAAGCGGCTTGAACGGCTCAGGCAATAACCCTGCTTCCACCGTGTGGATTCTTGCATGTAAACCGATAAAGTACGTTCAACAGTTATCCTAAAATGATCCGAGGTTCATGGCATGACACAGATTGATATTGGCACACCCCTATCTTCATCGGCAACACGTGTAATGTTGCTTGGTTCAGGCGAGTTGGGTAAAGAGGTCGCCATTGAGTTGCAGCGCCTTGGTGTTGAAGTGATTGCCGTGGACAGTTATGACCATGCGCCTGCGATGCAGGTGGCGCATCGATCATATGTGGTGAATATGCTTGATGGTGAGGCTTTGCGTAGTCTGATTGAAGAGGAGAAGCCTCGTCTGATTGTGCCGGAAGTGGAGGCGATTGCCACCGATACACTGGCCGAACTGGAGGGTGAAGGTTTCCATGTGATCCCGACAGCGCGAGCCACACAGTTAACCATGAACCGTGAAGGCATCCGCCGCCTGGCTTCGGAGACACTGGGTCTTGCAACATCGCCTTATCAGTTTGCAGCAACAGAGGAAGCATTTGAAGCCGCAGTGAGGAGTGCTGGTATACCATGCGTGGTAAAACCGATCATGAGTTCATCGGGTAAGGGCCAGTCGGTCATTCGTGAAGCTTCTGATATCCAGTCTGCCTGGGATTATGCACAGGAGGGGGGGCGTGCCGGTAAAGGCAAGGTTATTGTCGAAGGCTTTATCGATTTTGATTATGAAATCACACTGCTGACCGTTCGGCACCGTGATGGTACATCATTTTGTGAACCGATTGGTCATCTGCAGGTGGATGGAGATTACCGTGAATCCTGGCAACCCCAGGCTATGTCTGATGCCGCACTGCAGGCTTCCCGACATATTGCCCTCAGTGTTACAGATGCGCTGGGTGGCTATGGTCTGTTCGGGGTTGAGCTGTTTATCAAGGGTGATAAAGCAATCTTCAGTGAAGTATCACCGCGCCCGCATGATACCGGTCTGGTGACACTTATTTCTCAGGATCTTTCCGAATTTGCCCTGCATGCACGAGCCATTTTGGGGTTGCCGATTCCGAATATTCAACAACACGGGCCTGCTGCATCCTGCCCGGTTGTGGTGGAGGGTAATTCCACCGGGGTCACTTTTGGCGGCCTTGAGCAGGCTCTGGCTGGCCTTGATACGCAGATTCGTCTGTTCGGTAAACCTGAAGTGCATGGCAAACGTCGCATGGCAGTAGCCCTGGCTCGTGGCTCCAATATCGAAGAGGCGCGTCAAAAGGCTGTGAGTGCCGCAGCGAGTATCAAAATATCTTTATAAGCTAAGCGCGGCTTGAATGGTCTTTTGATTCGCCGGTAGCTGCTATAAGCAGACTCAAGAGCAGAGTCGCGGCAGCTTGTTTGTAATAATCCTGATCCGGTCTATGTTGAAATCATGACTTTACCCGGCCAAGACCGATGGTTCTGATTTTTCGGGCAAAAAACGGGCCCGACACGCTGCCGAACCCGTGAACCATTGCTTACGAATTAATGAGCTTTGTGTTCCTTGCCATGTTTGTTTCCATGATCGTCATGCTCTTTTTTAGCATCACGCTTATCGGATGAGCCATGATCAGACCTCTTTTCGGAGGCATTGCTCCTGGAGTCATGGCCATGGTCACCCGCGTAAGAAACTGGTGCTACAGCAAATGCTGATGCAACAAGGAAGGTGAGCATCATGATTAGTTTTTTCATTATTTATCCCCTTTAGGAGCGGTTGTAGTCCAGCTCCTGTTATTGATAGGAGCAAATGTAGCAGAGAGGCAAAGTCAGTTGAAAGGGGAAACTTGCATCCCTACAGCAACTATAGCTGGCTCAATATATTCCTTAGCGGACGAACTGAATATCCAGAGTACGCATATAGGTGTGCAGTCCTGCATCCTGAACAGGGAATACAAAAGCATCCTGATCTGACTCATTGTGGTGGGAGTGCCACCAGCCTGGAGGGGTTACAAATACGGTGTTGGTGGCCCACATAGCCTTCACAGGATTGATGATGTCGCCGTTCTCATCCACTTTTTTGCCAATCAGGGTATAGGTTTCGGGACCTGAGAATACTGCCAGATCAAGGGCAACAGACTGATGGCGGTGCGGTTTTTGTACTTCATGTTTGGGCAGCAGATTGAACAATGACCACATGGTATGGGTCATGGTTTTGGTTTTAGCGGTATCACTGTTACCCAGAATAATGCCGATACGATTACGCTTTTCCTTGAGTGCAATTTCACGCAGTTTTTCGACCTCATTGCACATATAAGCTTTGCTGTAGAAGGCCGGTTTGAACATGGCCTTGTTCGGTGTTACGCCCATATATTGCAGCAATGGTCCATCGTGTGACCAATACAGGGCACTATCTTCATCGGCATGGTGGGTGATGCCCTGATTGCATGGCAGGGTGAATGCATCCCCCTGTTGCCATGTGATGGTTCCCTCTGCCGTTTCGGTGCGACCGGAACCGCGCAGGACAAAAAAGACTTCCGATGTTGCAGTCACAGATGTAGTGATCTGTTCATTGGAACAGATGCGTACATAGCTGGCCAACAGGTTCGGCGATGTTGCCAGATAAGAGGTCTCAAGCTCTTTGGAGAGATCAAGTGCAATCACGCGCGTGTTGCCCTGCTCATGCAGCGATGCAGGAAATGGTTGAATTGGAACTTCGTTCAGGTCAGGTGTTGCTGCAGATGTGTATTCCCAGCTTATGACCTGCTGTTCCCATTGCTGATTTTCGCTGCCCATTGCCCAGACTCCCTGTTCGGATTGATAAATGAAGTGCTCAATGCTGGGTATATTTCATGAATCATGCAATGAAACAAGCTGTTTATGCTGCTGAACCGCTTGAATAGCCCATATTCTAATTGATGACGTCGTGGCTGTAGATGCGATATTGCTGTTTGCCCGATGTCTTGGCCAGATACATTGCCGTATCGGCCTTTTTGACCAGATCGTCCACATCGTGGCTATCATCTGGAGCAATAGCGATGCCGATACTGCAACCTACATGACATGCGATGCCAGCAGCCATGGTGGGTGTGTTGAAAGAGCTGAGAACCTTCTCGGCGACCTGAATGATATCCTTAACTTTATACAGGTTCTCAAGGATAATAACAAACTCATCACCACCCACGCGGGCTACAGTATCGGCATCCCGAATCTGATCATTAAACATGTTGGCAATCTCACAGAGCAGGGCATCACCTACATCATGGCCGTATTCGTCATTGACCGCCTTAAAGCCATCAATATCAATAAACATCAATCCAACCTTGTGTTTTTCCCGTGCCGCATGAGCAAGAGCATGCTCCAGCCTGTCGGTGAAAAGGGTACGGTTTGGTAAGCCTGTCAATTGATCGTGGTGGGCGAGATGCGAAAGCTTTTGTTCGATATCTTTCTGCCTGGAGATATCGGTAAAGATACTGACGTAGTTGGTGATATCACCAAAATCATTACGAACTACAGTAATGGATAGCCATTCGGGAAAGAGCTTCCCATTCTTTCTCTTGTTCCAGATTTCACCTGACCACATACCGTTTTTGTGAAGGTCGCTCCACATGTTACGGTAGAAAACGGGTGATTGTTTACCCGAGGAGAGGATGCGCGGATTCTTTCCGATCACTTCAGCGCGGCTGTACCCTGTAATTTCACAAAAGGCAGGGTTGACCAATACAATATTGGCCTCGTTGTCACAGATAAGAATCGCACTGGAATCAGATTCCATCACTTTGGCTGCCAGTCGAAGTTCTTGTTCGGCACGTTTCAGGCGTGTGATATCACGTCCTGCATGTACGATTTGACATGATTCACTATCAGGCTGTTGCATCATCGTGACGGTGATAAGGACAGGAACCGTATGGCCTGCGTGATGAATGAATTCACGTTCGATGCTCTTGATTTCCCCGGCCTGAGCTAGTGTCCCAGCCTCGGCATCTGTTAACTCTACACCGCCTTTAATCAGGCTGTTGAACTGCTTCTCCTCAAGCTCCTTGCGGGTGTAACCAAGTGTTGTCACGGCGGCAGGGTTGGCAAACATAATCTTTTGTTCGGCATCGGTTACAAATACCATCTCGCCCATAGAACTCATGATGCTCTCGAAGTATTCACGTGATATCGTGGTCTGCTTAAGTTCGTTTGTCATGTGATTAAAGGAGGTTGCTAGTTTGCCGATCTCATCCCGGCTATGTACTGCGACCTCGGTATCAAGCTTACCTGCTGCAATATTGCCGGTGGCGACAGAAATCTGCTCCAGTGGCCTGAGAATGTGCTTACGGATAAACAGACTGAGCAGGAAGCCAATGATCAACAGTGTAACAAGCCCGTAAAGCAGTGTGTTTTCCTGTGCCTGGCTGATGCGTTGTTGTGCATGCACGATGGATGTCGTGATTCTCAGTACGCCACGAACAGCTGATGTATCATAGCCGTGACATGTGATGCATTCCTGCTGTGATTTCACAGGCAGCAAGAAAGTTAATTCACCGTCATTTTCATTCAGGGTGCTGCTTGCTTCTCCCTGGATAGCTTTGCTGAAGGCGAGTTGATCAAGATCAGTCACTCTGTGCACAGGTTTGGCAACGCGATCAAATAATTCGCTATCCAGATAGTTGTTTACCTGCGTGATGGTTTTTGTATCGTGAAACGCTTCATCCTGATTTATACGGAGAACCTGAATTTGTTTTAATTCAGGGTTTTCCGAGAGCCTTTCCAGCCAGTCGGTTGCATAGGATGCATTGCCGGAAAGCATTAATGTTTGCAAGCTGTGTTTTAGCCCGTCTGCCATAAATGCGGCGCGCTCAATCTCTTCTTCATAGATCGTCTGTTCTTGTTTGTTGAGTAAGAGAAGCTGGCCAACGGCAAAGGTTGAGACAAGAATAAATATCAGAGCCAGCTGGAAGCGGGTATTGAGGCGATTGGACCAGTTTATACTTTGCTGGAGGGATGATCGCGATTTTTTATTAGGTTTGGCTATAGCAGTGCTCCTCGTTGATGTGAATGGGCTGGATTATGCTAGCTGTGGCAAAGGGGATTACAATTTATGATGCCAGCTGTTGATGGAATGGAATTCGTGCAGAAACTTTTTGTATGCCAGCGCTTTCCGTTCATTCTCAAAACCTGAAATACGTACCCTGAACCATATTTTCCCATCCGACGGTATACGTACAAATTCTGCCTTGATACCTTTGGTTCGAAGTCGCCGGACTTCAATGACCGCTGCATTTCTGCTTTCCAGAGATAACAGATTAACAAACCAGCCTTTACCTGAACCTGCAGCGACTTCAAAGGCGGCAAGTTTTTGTGATGCAGCCTTGGCAGTAGATGGTGACTTTTGCCGCACAGACTTCTGTTGAGCAGGCGTGGATCTGGTTGATGCTGGTGCCGATGTGGCAGGTTGACTCGGCGTTGCCGGACTTATCCTTTGAGGGGTAGTGTTACTATCAATATTTGATGCCTGCCAGCTTTCGGTGGCTGTGTTGGCAACGACCTTGGTCAGGTTGTTGAGCTGTTGCTGTAAGGTTTCCACCTGCTGTTTCAGTTCATTGGACTGTAGTTTGTGCTGCTCTTCCATATGGTTGATCTGCTGCTGCAGTTTTTGTGGGCCACTTTTAAGGTTCTCAGCCTGCTGTGAAGCATCCAGTCCAAACCAGACTGCAAGAGCAGCAACAAGCACCGCAATCAGACCAAGGCTCATCGTGATACTGTTGGCCAGATCCAGGTTGAGGGCAGGCCTCTTTTTAGACCCTGGCTCTGTTGCAGAGAGTTGTTCCTTTTCAGCCATGCTGGTTTCCTTTTCAGTTGCGTCTGTATTCTTTGTTCGAGTATGATCCATATCGTTCTTGTTTGAATCACTATTGTTTTCGATCTCGGTTGCAGGGGCCGGTTTATCATTGAACTCATCCAGAGGCATCTCCAGAGTGTCGGGCTCAGCAATCATGCTGTTCCGGGAATAGGGGGGCTCGTCCTTGACCGGCACTTCGCCCAGCAGCTGATTGGATGCAATAACAACATCTTCATCGATGTTGTCGTCAAACAACCTGCTTAAAGCATCTTCAGTATCTTCAGGAAGTTCCAGGTCTGCCGATCTATCTATATCGCTGCTGCTCTCTGTATTACTGTCTGAACCCTGCTTGCTTGACTCACCTTCGGTAGGGCGATCTTCCAGCGACTGGTTTGAATCCATGGAGAAGGTATCATCGTCAAACAGCTTGTTCAGGGCATCTTCTGTATCATCAGGAAGTTCGGGGGCTGTTTCGCTATCTATATCGGTTGATGCACTCAGGCTGCTTTCAAAATCCTGTAGATCGGGTAAATCATCCAGCTCCTCTATGGTTGAAATCTCTTCTGTTTCCAGCTCAGTCACTGGTTGTTCATTGTCTGGTCTTTCAGGTTCGGGGGGCTGAGTTCTTTTAGCGATATCGGTTTCACCGGACAGTAGATCATCTGCCTGTTCGGGTGGTGAGTCATCAGTAGTCTGTTTTTTGACAGAATAGGAGATCTCTGTTTGTTCAGTGAAACCTTCTGTATCGATTTCATCATCTATACCTTCGGGAAAGCTGCTGAAGTTATCAACATCATTGCCGGGCTGATCTGTCATTTCCTGATCATCAATGAAATCATCGAGGGTCAACTCATCCAGTTCATCAGGCATACCGCTGTTATCATCAGCCCTGTTCTGCGCTTCTCCCAGAGCATCTGCAAGGGAGGCATCAAGGTTATCGAGGCTGTCCATAGCTTGGGTTGGGGCTGTTTCGGGGGCGTCCGGTTCATCCAGCAACATATCCAGACTGTCCAGCTCGTCCAGAGCATCTGAAGAGATAATGGAATCGGTCTCATCACCCTCAACCGTTACCTTCTTGACCGGTTTGTCCTCCCTCTGATCGCCCATAATTCCCCCGAATAACAGCTTGGTTCATATATACCATGTTTATGGTTTATGAATCCAAGCATCTTTGATGCCATGCTTACTGGTCAGCTTCTCTTTTTGCATCCGAGCCTCTTCACGGTTGGCAAAGCCTGCCACCCGAAGCCGGAAAATCTGTTTACCTTTAACCATGGACTCAGCTACCTCTGCATTGATGCCCATGGCCTGAAAACGTGTCAGTTCTTTGTTGGCAGCTGTTGCAGAATAGACGGATGCGAGGTTGATGACCCAGCCTGCGTCCGAGGCAGCCTTGCTTCCTGCCGGAAGCGACTCAAGAGGAGCAGGCAGCTCATACTGCGCGGCTTTTCTGGCCAGACTCTTTTTAGCAGGTGCCGGTTTACTGACAGTTTTCTTTACCACAGGTTGCTCTACGAGCTTGGCCTGGGTCTGTAGCTTTTGCTGATCACTCAATTTATTACTTAGATCTCTTATATCAGTTTCAAGGCCTTTAATTTGGGAAACAAATTTCTGGTTCTGCTGTTTCAGTCGTTGCAGAAGTTGGGACTGCTGGCTCAGTTTCTGATTCAGCTCGTTTTTTTCCAGTTCAATGACCGTGGTGCGTTCACGCAGTTTGCGGATTTCATCATTGATCATGGTATTATAACCCGGAGACAGTTGATGCTTGTCATTGGCCTGCTGAGCCTGTTCTGAGGTGTCGGAGGCTTGACGATTTTCCCCGGCTTGATCGAAATTCAGCCATGCTGACCCCGCAGCAATAAGTACGGCTACGATGGCAAAAGCCGTTGCCATCGTAGAGCCCTTGCCCGTTGATTTCTGTTCAGAAGGGAAGTCAGAACCCATTTGAGGAGCTGCAGGCGCAGTTATTTTTTCTGATATATCATCTGGTTGTGTTGCCTCATTTTCGGACAGGTCTCCGAATGAGGATTCATCATCAATTTGGGAATTGTTTTTGATGATGGGCTCATGACGGCCTTCAGGCATGAATTCGCGTTCAAAGGGTGATTCCTGATGTTGTTGTGTCTCTTTATCAGGAAGTTCCTCAAACCGGTTCAGTGCAAAATCTTTGTCGTCAGGGTGATGCTGGGTCATGCAGGAGACTCCTGAGTATGGAATAAAGTAAACCATATCCTCGTCCTGCAAACAGGCAATAGCTCAACGTGAATTAGCTGCCTGTGTTGATTGAGATTCCCATTTCAGCAAGACCTGCTTCTTCTATCCAGCCTGTACGCGCATCAGGGAATGCATCGGCATAAGGGATATAGGGCTTGATATCGAGTACCGGTGTACCATCGAGCATATCATGACCTTTGATGTGCAGGGTTCGTCCTTCAATACCGGTGAGGCGTACGGCGGAAAGGCCGATGCTGTTGGGGCGGTGGGGGGCACGTGTGGAAAACAGGCCGCGTTTCACCTTGGGTCCGCGCGGAGGTCTGACTGTCGGGTTCCAGCCTTTGTTCAAATGCATCCAGTAGATCACCCATATATGCGAGAATCCATTCAAATCCTTAACGGCTTGTTCAAGGTTCATGCCGGCATTGAGTTCTATGCAGGCATCCTGCGCTTCATCCAGGGATGGTTGGCGGGGAACGGCAAAGCGTTCGCGATAGCTGCTGTGTACCACGCCTATGGGTTTCATGGTGACCTTCAGAGAGGCGTTTTCGTCGTGTGAGAACTCCTTGGTGTAATCCTTGGCTGCGATGTTTTTTGCAGGTTTTCTACCCCACCTGTGAACAGGCGGAGTGTCGGCTTTATCTTTACTCATGCGGCCTCAGTTACCGGGTGCTGGATAAGCAGCTTGTCGTTTATACATTCAACCTGTGCAATGCCGCCTTTTTGCAGTTCACCGAACAGGATGGCATCTGCCAGTGGTTTCTTGATGTGCTCCTGAATAAGGCGAGCCATTGGCCGTGCACCCATCAGTGGGTCGTAGCCATGTTTGGCCAGCCAGCGTTTGGCATCCAAGCTAACCTCGAGTTCGACCTTTTTATCCTGTAGCTGGGTTTCCAGTTCGATCAGCAGCTTATCGACGACATGCAGGGTAATCTCTTTAGATAGCGGGGCAAAGGTAATGCTTGAGTCCAGCCTGTTGCGGAATTCCGGAGTGAATATGCGTTTAATGGCATCATCATCGGCACCCGAACGCGGTTGCGGGTTGAAGCCAACGCTGTTTTTCTGCATCTCGAATGCACCGGCATTACTGGTCATAATCAGTACCACGTGGCGGAAGTCCGCTTTGCGGCCGTTGTTATCGGTCAATGTACCGTGATCCATCACCTGTAGCAGCAGATTGAATAGATCAGGATGTGCTTTCTCTATTTCATCGAGCAGCAATATGGCATGCGGATTTTTATTAATGGCTTCAGTAAGCAATCCGCCCTGATCGAAGCCGACATACCCCGGAGGGGCACCGATCAGGCGTGAAACTGTGTGTGACTCCATATATTCGGACATGTCAAAGCGGATCAGCTCCACGCCCATGATACGAGCCAGTTGACGCGCAACCTCTGTTTTTCCGACTCCGGTGGGGCCTGTGAACAGGAATGATCCGATCGGTTTTTCCGGATGGGCAAGGCCTGCACGTGAGAGTTTGATGCTGGAGGCAAGCTGATCGATGGCTTTGTTCTGGCCGAATACGGAAAGTTTCAGGTCGCGGTCCAGATGTCCCAGCCGTTTTCGGTCTGATGCATTAACCTGCTGGTGTGGAATCCGGGCCATGGATGCAATCATGGTTTCGATATCATGCACATTGATCTGTTTTCGCCGCTTGTCTTCCGGCCGTACGCGCATGGAGGCACCGGCTTCATCAAGCACATCGATAGCTGAGTCTGGTAGATGGCGTTCGCCCAGATGACGTTTTGCCAGTTTGGCCGCCTGTTCGATGCCAGCCAGGCTGTAGCGTACACTATGGTGTTGCTCAAGCTTTGGTTTCAGCCCTTTGAGAATTTCGATAGTCTCTTCTACAGACGGTTCGGGAATATCCACCTTCTGGAAGCGGCGGGCCAGTGCCCTGTCTTTTTCGAACAGATTCCGAAATTCCTGATATGTGGTGGCACCGATACAACGCAGTTCCCCATTGGCCAGTGCCGGTTTAAGCAGGTTGGAAGCATCCATAGTGCCCCCGCTGGCAGCACCGGCACCGATAATGGTATGAATCTCATCGATAAACAGGATCGCGTGGTCTTCCTGTTCCAGGGCATGCAGGACAGCTTTCAATCGCTCTTCAAAATCGCCACGGTATTTGGTTCCGGCCAATAATGATCCCATGTCCAGGGAGTAGATAGTGGCGTTCTCGATGACATCAGGCACCTGGCTCTCTTCAATCTTCAGGGCAAGACCTTCTGCAATGGCAGTTTTACCCACTCCTGCTTCTCCCACCAGTAGCGGGTTGTTTTTGCGCCTGCGGCAGAGAATCTGAACGCAGCGGCCAAGCTCTTCGCTGCGACCAATCAGTGGATCGATTTTTCCATCGCGAGCACGCTGGCTTAAATTGATGCAATAGCGTTGTAGCGGGGAAGCCTTACTTTCTGATTGTTCCGACTCGATAGCAGGTGCTACTTCACCGGGTTCAGATTGACTGGATTCATTGTTCAGTGCGCCGTGTGCCATAAAACTGACGACATCCAGACGTGTGAGACCCATGCGGTTGAGAAAATGTACAGCGTGAGAATCTTTTTCGGAGAAGATAGCAACGAGTACATGCCCACCGTTGACTTCACGTTTGCCGGAAGCTTGAACATGCATCACTGCACGTTGAATCACCCGCTGTAGTCCAATGCTCGCCGTAGTTTCTCCAGCTTCCTCCGGCAGGATGGCAATATTCTCCTGGATGAAAGACGAGAGTTCATGGCGCAGTCGTTCTACATCGGCACGGCAACCAAGCAGTACGCCCAGCGCGTTAGGGTTATCAAGCAGCCCGAGTAATAAATGCTCTACGGTAACGAATTCATTTCTACGCATATGCGCACTACGAAAGGTGTCGTTTAGTGTCTCTTCCAGCTCTTCACTCAAAATTCCCATAGCTCACATCCTTTACTGGTTCATTTGTTTGCTTCTTAAGTATAAGGCAATATCGATGCCAAAAACTATTAACTCAAGTGGAAATATTGCCCTGCGCCTGATTATTGCTTTATTAACTCTGCTCGTCGCGTTCTGTATAGCAGCGTAGCGGGTGTCCACTGGTGCGACTGGCGGTTTCAACCTGTTGCACCTTCGTTTCGGCAATATCACGGGTGAAAATGCCGCATAATGCACTGCCCTCATGGTGGATCTGAAGCATTAGCTTATTGGCAGTATCTTCAGATTTATGGAAAAATCGCATCATGACATCAATGACAAACTCCATCGGTGTGTAATCATCGTTGAGCATAACCACACGATACATAGGGGGACGCTGCAGTTGAGGTTCGGCTGCTTCTGCATCAGTCTTGTGGATAATTTCCGGTGTCTGAATATCGCTCATGCGGCGATATTAGCGGACTGGAAGATTCTTCCAAGCGATATGCCTGCAGTGGCAGATTGAGTATGAAAAAGGAGAGGCACAAATGGCAGAACTGAAATGTATCCTGTGGGACGTCGATGGCACACTGGCTGATACCGAGCGTGATGGTCATCGTGTGGCTTTTAATATGGCTTTTGATGAAGCGGGGCACGCGCGTGAATGGGATGTTCCAACTTATGGCGAACTGCTTGCGGTTACCGGTGGTAAAGAGCGTATCAAGTTCGATATTGAACGTGGTGATATGTGTGAAATGCCATATGAAGAGATTGCAGGCTTGCATGCGCGTAAAACCGAGCACTACCAGAATCTGATTGCCGAAGGTCGTATTCCATTGCGTCCGGGTGTGCGCCGTTTGCTGGAAGAGGCATATGCTGCGGGTATCACCCTGGGTGTATCGACTACAACCACGCCGTCAGCACTGGACGCTCTGATTGAACATTCGCTCGGCAAGGAGTGGTTTGACCGCTTTGCTGTACTGGCAGCAGGGGATATTGTGCCTGACAAGAAGCCGGCACCGGATATCTATACCTATGCAATGGAGCAGCTTGGTGTCAGCCCCGAGAATACGATTGCACTTGAGGATTCCGAGAATGGCTGGAAATCAGCGAATGCTGCAGGCCTTAAATGTGTAGTAACCGTGAACGATTACACCCGTGAACACGATTTCACCGGAGCTGATCTGGTGGTGTCGGAACTGGGTGAGCCTGATGCTGATGCCGTTGATGTATTGCAGGATCTACACACTCTTGATGTACATCATGTGAAGCTGAGTCATTTGAAAGCAATCATGCATGACTGATTCGATCAGGCTCTTTGACAGTCACTGTCACGTCGACTTTTCACATTTTGCAGATGATCGCGACGCCATGTTTGAACGCATGGCTGAGGCAGGGGTCGAAGGATGTATCGTCGTTGCAGTAGATTTCGATCATATTGATGATCTGAAGGCGCTGGCTGAGACGCGTGACAATGTATGGTTCAGTGTCGGCATCCACCCCAATCATGAGGTGGATGCCGAACCGACCGCGGATGCTCTTCTGAAGCTGGCGGATCATCCGCGTTGCGTAGCTGTCGGTGAAACCGGTATGGATTTCTTCCATCACCATGTGAACCCTGAGGTTCAGGAGACACGTTTCCGAACCCATATCCGAGCAGCTAAAATTCTGAATAAGCCACTGATTATCCATAATCGTGATGCAGATGATGCAACTATTCGCATTTTGAAGGATGAGGGGATTGAAGCTTGCGGTGGCATTATGCACTGCTTTTCATCCGACTGGAAAACAGCAGAAGTAGCTATCGAGATGGGCATGTCGATCTCTTTTTCCGGCAATGTCACCTTCAAACGCAATGATGAATTAAGAGCGGTTGCGGCCCGAGTGCCGGCGGAACTACTGCTTGTGGAAACCGATTCACCCTTTCTGGCACCGGTGCCGTTTCGCGGCAAACGTAATGAACCTGCCTATGTGAAACAGGTTGCCGAATGTGTTGCAGAAGTGCGCGGGGTTTCAGTTGCTGATCTGGCTGAACAGAGCACACAAAACAGTCGTCGCAGGTTCGGTATCTAAGGCCTTCCAGTTGCTACTTTCAGCCAGGTATCGCTGGTTGAAAAGAGTACAGAATAGCTATCCACAGAAGCTGTGGATAAACTTGTGGATGAAACCTTGTTTTTTGTGCCCTGTATTGAGTGGACTGTCACTGTATGGTTGGTGCCTAAATATAATGCATGGTACTATCTTCTTTATTAACAGTGTCTTATAGTTTTTTGTTAAAGTTTTTCATGCATTGGACTTCTGGCTGTGAAAGTTTTCTATATATGGAACCGCCCGGTGGATAAATAACGGTTTTCAATCAGAATCGTTATTTTATTATCATCTATGTGTGGTCAAGGCAACTATAAATCTGAAGCATTGAGTTGTTCGGGCACAATTGCACCTTCGTGTTCGTCAGCAGTGGTTGCTGATCTCGTTCAGGAAGGCCTCTCCGTAGCGGGAAAATTTGACCTTGCCGACCCCGGAGATGCCGAGCATCTGCTCTTCGTTGGTCGGTTTTTCCATCGCCATTTCAGTGAGCGTTCTGTCGGGGAAGATGACATAGGGGGGTACATTCTGATCCTTCGCAAGTTCTCCGCGCAGGAGGCGCAGTGCTTCAAACAGATCCTGATCCCGAGATGAAAGGTCGGATGCAGCAGTCGATATCTTTTTCTTTTTTGGTTTCGATTTAGCCAGCACTCGCAGCATGACTGATTCGTTGCAGTCACGTTTGAGCAGGGGGGCAGCCTTGTGTCCAAGTTTCAGTACACCGTAACCCTCACTATCTGTAAGCAGGTAGCTGTGGGCAATCAGCTGGCGAAAGATGCCGCGCCATTCGATAGCACTGTGTTCATGGCCGATATCGAAGGTGGATAGTTGTTCATGGCTGTTGTTCCGTATGCGCTCATCAAGCTTGCCGGTTAATACATTGATCACATACTGTGCACCGTAACGTTGACCTGTACGGTAAACGCAGGAGAGTGCCTTCTGGGTGGCGATGGTTGCATCCCAGGTTTGTGGCGGATGAATACAGTTATCACAGTTTCCACAGGCTGTGTCTGTGATTTCTCCAAAATAGGAGAGCAGGGCAATACGGCGGCAGCTGGTTAACTCACATAGTCCCAGCATGGCATCGGTTTTCTGATGCATGATCCTTTTGAATCGTTCTTCTGCATCACTGTTCTCGGTAAACAGGCGCAAGCCGACAACATCCTGTAGCCCATAGGACATCCAGGCATCGGCCGGTTTGCCGTCACGGCCCGCACGCCCGGTCTCCTGGTAATAGGCCTCGATATTCTTCGGTAGGTTCATATGGGCAACAAAACGTACATCAGGTTTATCGATTCCCATGCCGAATGCGATAGTGGCAACGATGATTACCCCCTCTTCGCGTAGAAAACGCTGCTGATTTTTCTGTCTGACGGCCTGATTGAGGCCTGCATGGTAAGGCAGGCTGACTCGCCCCTTTTTGCTCAACCATTCAGCAATGGATTCCACACCCTTGCGTGTCTGGCAGTAGATGATGCCTGCATCGCCTGCGTGATTATCCTGGATGAACGACCATAGTGCCTCGCGGTTGTTGCCACTCTCGTTGATAGCGTAGTGAATATTGGGACGATCAAAGCTGTTAACGAAAACAGCCGCATGATCCAGTGCCAGTTGCTTAATAATTTCGTCTCTGGTGCGTGCATCGGCGGTCGCGGTGAGTGCGATACGCGGTATGTTCGGGAAACGTTCGTGTAGCATGGAAAGCTGTTGGTACTCTTTACGGAAATCGTGCCCCCATTGCGATACGCAGTGGGCTTCATCGATGGCGAAAAGGGCGATCTGAATATCCTCAAGCAGTGATAGCGTGTGCTGGTTCAGCAGGCGTTCCGGAGCCAGATACAGAAGTTTTATTTCACCGGCGAGAAGCTGCTGCTCTATCCTGCGCTGCTCGATTGCCGTGAGTGTGGAGTTGAGAAATGCTGCTGAAATGCCGAGCTGATTCATGGCATCGACCTGATCCTGCATCAATGCAATCAGTGGAGAGATAACAATACCACAGCCTGCACGGAGCAGAGACGGGATCTGGTAGCAGATGGATTTTCCTCCTCCGGTAGGCATCAAAGTAAGTACATCTTCCCCCCGAATCAGGGATGCAATAATCTCCTGCTGATGGTGGCGAAAATGGTCGTATCCGAAGACTGATTTGAGAATTTCAGAGGCTGTCTGCATGTCAGGGATTATCCATATAAACCGATTCGATGGAATCAGGACAGAAAAACGGTAAGATGCGCCGATGTTTACCGGAATCATTCAGGACGTTGGCGTGATAATCGACATCACGCGCGAGCCTGAACAAGCTCACATGACATTTAAAACTGCACTGGATATGACTGGCTGGCAGCGGGGTGACTCTGTTGCCTGCAACGGCTGTTGTCTGACCGTTACCGCATTCCACTCTACAGACTCATTCTTGGCGACACTGTCGTTGGAAACCTTGAACCTGACCTGTTTTTCTGATGCTGTAGAGGGTGAAAAAATCAATCTGGAACCGGCACTCCGTATGGGAGATGCGCTGGGTGGTCATATGGTGACCGGTCATATTGATGGCATAGGCCGGGTGGCTTCAGTCCGGTCTGTGGGTGAGCATCGCGAGTTTACATTCACGCTGCCGCAAGCACTTGCCCGCTATGTGGTGGTCAAAGGCTCTATAGCGATCAACGGTGTAAGTCTGACTGTGAATCAGGTGTATGGTTGCGACTTTACCGTCAACCTGATTCCTCATACCTTGTCGCATACGAATCTGGGTGCACTGCTTGCGGGTGACGAAGTAAATATAGAAACCGATATGTATGGCCGCTATGTTGAGCGGTTGATGCAGTTTCCAACGGAGAAATCATGAGTTTGGCAACAACAGAAGAACTACTGGAAGAGTTGCGCGCCGGGCGCATGATCATCCTTGCCGATGATGAAGATCGCGAGAATGAGGGCGATCTGGTGATGGCAGCGGAGTGGGTGACCCCCGAAGCTATCAATTTCATGGCTACCCACGGTCGTGGTCTGATCTGTCTGGCTATGACACAGGAACACACCGATCAATTGCAGCTGCCGTTGATGGTGTCGAATACCAACTCCAAATTTAAAACCAATTTTACCATCTCCATTGAAGCGGCTGAAGGTGTTACAACCGGTATCTCTGCCTATGACCGTGCTCATACCATTCGTACCGCGATTGCTGATGGTGCAACGCCTGCTGATATTCACACTCCGGGACATGTCTTTCCGCTTGTAGGGCGTGAAGGCGGTTTGCTGGTGCGCGCAGGACATACCGAAGCAAGTATCGATCTGGCGCGCATGGCCGGATTGAAAGCCGCCGGTGTGATTTGTGAGATTATGAATGAAGACGGTACCATGGCACGGATGCCGGAACTGAAGGTTTTTGCCAAGAAACATAACCTGAAAGTGGGTACGATTGCCGATGTGATCAGTCACCAGCTGAAGCATGATTCACTGGTTAAACGTGAAGTTGAAGTGCGCATGCCAACCGAATTCGGTGAATTTCGCATGATCGGCTTTACCAATGCTGTCGATCAGGCTGAACATGTTGCTCTGGTGATGGGTGAGCCGGATGCGGAGCATCCGTGTCTGGTGCGTGTACATTCCGAATGTTTGACCGGTGATGTGTTTGCATCGCGCCGTTGTGATTGCGGTTCCCAGTTGCACGCAGCCATGGCTCAGGTTGCTGAAGCCGGTGAAGGTGTCGTGCTGTACCTGCGTCAGGAAGGGCGTGGCATCGGCCTGTTGAATAAACTCAAGGCATATAATCTGCAGGATGCAGGCCACGATACGGTTGAAGCCAATATCAAACTGGGCTTTAAGCCGGACCTGCGTGATTATGGAATTGGTGCGCAGATTCTTCGTGACCTGGGTGTGCGTAAACTGAAGCTGTTAACCAATAATCCGAAGAAGATAGTAGCACTTGATGGTTATGGTCTGGAAGTCTGTGAACGTGTCCAGCTGCAGGTTAGCGAACATGCGGAGAATATCGCCTATCTGACCACCAAGCGTGAAAAAATGGGCCATATGTTGAATGTAAAAGGTGAGGAATCATGAGTCTTGATGCACCGCATCTGGCGGGAAATGTTGATGCTACAGATCTAACCGTAGGCATTGTTGTCAGCCGCTTTAATAACGATATTACCGAGGCACTGCTTGCCGGTGCGGTCTCCGCACTGAAGGAACACGGCAGCTGTGAAGATAATCTAACTATTGTGCATGTACCCGGTGCATTTGAGATCGGTACGATTGCGGCCAAAATGGCAAATACGGGGCGCTTTGATGCCATTGTTTGCCTTGGCTGTGTGATTCGAGGTGATACCGCACATTTTGATTATGTGTGTCAGGGTGCGATGGATGCGATTGGAACGATTGCTCAGCGTGGTGATGTCGGTGTTGGTAATGGTGTGTTGACGGTGGAAACCCACGCCCAGGCACTTGACCGGGTTGGCGGAGCACACGGACATAAGGGTGAAGAAGCGGCATTGACAGCAGTAGAAGTAGTTCGACAGCTTCAGGCACTTGAACAGGCTCAGGAGATTTAATGGCAAATCGTCACATGGCGCGAGAATCAGCGCTGGAAACACTCTATGCATGGGGAAGTGCGCAGCAGGATGCGGGTATGATTCCCGACCTGATTACCAGTCGCCTGGCACATGAAGAGCGTGAAGATCAGGATGAAAACTACCTGCGTGATCTGGTTTATGGTGTCACAGATAGTGTAGATGCACTCGATGACGTGATCAAAACTGCGGTGCGGGGTAGGAGTCTGCGATCCGTTGCCCAGATAGAAATTAATGTGATTCGTCTGGCTGTCTGGGAGATGCAGAATCGTCTCGAGATTCCATATCGTGTGATCATTAATGAAGCACTGGAGTTAACTCGCGATTATGCAGGTGAATCTCCGCGCGGCTTTATCAATGGTGTGGTGGATAATCTGGCCAAGCAACTGCGTCCCGCGGAGATGACCAGAAAGTAGTTTGATGATGCGCTGATTTATTCAGTGCTTCCATGCACTGAATCAGAGGTTCTTAATAACATGCAGTTTGATCAATATCATATTTCTGACGATATCAAAAAGAATCTGAGTAAACTTGGTTTCAAGAGGCCAACCGACATCCAGTTCAAGGCTATTCCATCCATTCTCAATGGAGAGGATGTGCTGGCGATCGCTCAGACTGGTACGGGAAAAACTGCCGCTTTTGCCATTCCTGTCATTGACAAGATTCACCGCTATAAAACCAGCCGGCGTGCTTATGGCATCAAATGTATCGTGATGGCACCGACACGTGAACTGGCTTTGCAGATCGGTGAGGTATTCAAAAGCCTTGCCCGCCATACACGGGTAGAGGTGTTCTCCCTGCATGGCGGGGTAGAGCAGGATCGGCAGATTGCCAAAATTCAGGATGGTATAGATGTACTGATTGCGACACCGGGACGTATGTTCGACCTGATCAGTCAGAAGGTGATCAAGCTTGCCAGTGTCAGTACGCTGGTGCTGGATGAGGCCGATCACATGCTGGATCTCGGTTTCATTGAAGATATTCGTTATATCAAAAAAATGCTCGTATACAGACATCAGACCCTTTTCTTTTCTGCTACGATCAATGATGAAATAAAAAAGCTGGCCTATTCACAGGTGAAAAGTGCTGCCATACGTATTCAGGTATCACCGAAAGATCGTATCTCCAAAAATGTAAGCCACTTTGTCATGTTTGTGGAGATGGATGATAAACGTTTTTTCCTTGAGCGGTTTCTTAAGGATCATCCTGAGGGCAAGGTGATCGTGTTTGTGCGAACCCGGGTGCGGGCTGAGCGTGTTTGCAAGGCGATGGCGCGCGCTGGTCTGGAGAGCGTAAGTATTCATGGTGATAAAGACCAGACCGAGCGTAACGAGGCTATGCAGGCTTTCCGTAGTGGCGAACAGCACGTGCTGATTGCCACAGATATCAGTGCGCGTGGCATTGATGTGCCCGATGTCGATTATGTGATCAACTATGATTTGCCTGAGAAAGTGGAGAACTACGTGCATCGCGTGGGCCGTACCGGGCGTGGCGTAAATCTGGGTGAGGCAATCTCGTTTTGCAGCACTGAGGAAAAACCTTTGCTCGAGGCCATTCAGGACTTCATTACAAAACCTGTTGATGTGATTACAGTGAGTGAAGAAGGTTATGCTGATATTATCAGAACCCCTGAGAAAGCTTCGCAGGACTTACTGGATCTGGTGGCTGAGCACGATAGCTGGTTGAGTGCTAAGGGTAAAAAGTCAAAGAAGAGAAAGAAGTAGGCTTGCAGGAAGATGAAGGGGATTATCCAGATGCTTAAGTGTCAGTGTTTTAACCCGATAAATGCTGGAGTGAGAGCGACTAATGATTTCTGTTGAACAAGATGAAACTGCAGTTTCCCTGCCATATGCGGTGATATATAAGGCCATCACCAAGGCTGAACTGTCGGTGAGAATGCAGAGGGACTTTCTGACCCGACAGTTTGACAGTGAAATTGAGGCGATGAAACAGAGAGCCCGCCGGAAAAAATATATAGAAAAAAACTTTTTTATCTGGCGAATCGGCCATTTTTTGAATGGTGATCGAGCCATGCTTATCCGTAAAATAAAACTGACAGCTGCAGAAATACTTGCTGCAGAAAATCAGGCTCTAATCTCTTGTGTTGATATGTCAGCCTTAACCGCCAATATGGATATCGCACACAAGCTTAAAACCACGATTTCTATGAACATGAACAGGAAAAGCCTTACGCTACCTGCGCAGTATCTGCAATTTGTCATGACCTTTAATCCTGAGGCTTTTGAAGCAGAGCAGGGAGATGCTTCACTCAAAGAGAAAACGGATAAGGAAAACCAGCAGCAGGAAACGGCTGAGAGTCCCGCTGATAAACAAGAGTGACTACGTATTCCTTTGAATAGTCGGAACTGCTCTTCAGTTGCAGCAGATGATTGAGCTGATTCAAATCCTGTTGCTCACCACAGTCTGTCTTGCCGGCCTCTGCATTGCCTGGTTCTCGGTTACTACAGGCATCACTCCCATGCCGAGTTCGGCAAAGGCATGCGAGGCAATGGTGGAGGCCAGTGAACAGGCATCATCCGGGATGATGATTGATTTGGGGTGTGGATGGGGGACACTGCTGTTTGCACTGGCAAGAAGGTATCCTGAACGGCAGATGATTGGTTATGAGTTATCATGGGTGCCATGGTTATATGCGCGGTTGTATAAAACCCTGTTCGGTTTCCATCATGTACAGATTATCCGAAAAAACTTTTTTAGTGTAGATCTTCCAGAACCTGCCTTAATCACCTGCTATCTCTTCCCGCAAGCTATGGTGGATTTGGAAGCCAAACTGGCGGAACTGCCATGCAAGAATATTCTGCTGATCAGCAATACCTTTGCCCTGCCGGGCCACGATCCGGTACGAATGATCCGACTTGATGATCTGTACCATTCACCGATCTATCTCTATCGTCTGAATAACCAGTCATGAATATCAACAGATCCGAAATCCTGGGGTTGATTTTAGAGCAGATTGAATCTGACCTGCTGGTACTGGAGCAGGCGCTTGAGGTGACACGAGATACAGCCACTCATAGCGATTGCCTGGGTTCAAGCAAATATGAAACGATGGGGCTGGAGGCCTCCTATCTGGCTCAGGGGCAGGGCACGCGCCTGCTTGAAGTAGAGCGCTCACTTGAGTATTTCAAGCGCCTGAAGCCCTCAGAGTGCTCTGACGTCATTGGTCTCTCTTCACTGGTGGAGATTAAGGATGAGCAGGGGGATACACAGTTGTTATGGCTTGCCGCTGATGCTGGCGGGTTGGAGGTTGAGTATGATCAGAAGACAGTCACGCTGATTACTCCGAAAGCGCCATTGGGTCGCATGCTCATGGGCAAGACTACCGGGGACGACTTCGAAATCAGCATTGCTGGCAAAAAGCGTTGTTACGAGATTGTTGTGATCAACTAAAAGATAACTTCACTCATTATATCAACAGATAGCCATGATATTATGATTTCTCCGAATGACAGCTTTCGGCGGTGATTCAGAACTTAGGCTATATCTCTCCTAAGATACATGTATTACCAAATTCTGTTCCGAAGGAGGTTCTATGCGCAGAGATAAACCAAGCAGGACGGCACGAAAGGTTGCCCTGACTGTTGTAGCTTTGGGGGCAAAGTCGGGAATGGATAGAATCCTTCCTCCAAGCTTAGTCCAGACCACGGAGGCACTTCTCGTAGCTTCCGGTGTAGTCGGCGAAAGAGCTGTACGATGGTCCCGTTCCCAGCGAATAGTTTCTATCTACGAAGCATTCGACGGGATACTACCGGGTCAGTTCGAGGCTTTTGCGCGCAGAAAGGCTTTCTGTGAGCGCCAGGTAAGAGACGGTATTAGCGGAGGGGCTAGCCAGGTTATTGTTCTCGGAGCTGGTTACGACACAATGGGGTGGCGGTTAGCCCCTGAGTACCCTGGCGTGATATTTTTTGAAATTGATCACCCGGCAACAGCCAGGTTCAAGGCTAAGGGAATAGATGAGATGGGACAGCGAAGCAATCTCTGTTTGATCGCAGAAGATCTTGGCAAACAGAAGCTGGTAGATGTGCTAAAGGGGCATAAGTCGTGGGATCAAAAGGCACAGACCATCATTGTTGCCGAGGGCCTGGTGATGTACCTGGGGTTCTACCCCATTTCTACGGACGGTTTAGAAACGATGTAAACTTTATATCCTGAGCGGCGAGTCTGCGCCGCATTCTGGGATTATGGAACCTCTCGAGATAATCAAAAACATCTACTCTGGCTTC